>Ga0335069_10000784_pt1 | contig 51489 bp, 53 predicted proteins | sample Lox_Sample_11_FD_206714 | JGI IMG/M metagenome (GOLD analysis project Ga0335069, IMG submission 206714) | Soil microbial communities from Loxahatchee National Wildlife Refuge, Florida, United States - Lox_Sample_1.1 | ecosystem: Environmental > Terrestrial > Soil > Wetlands | place: USA... | reverse complement strand
GTCCTGCGCGCGATGTGGACGCACAAGCTGCGCACGTTTCTCACCATGTTCGGCATCGCGTGGGGCGTCGGGTCGCTGCTGTTGCTGATCGGACTCGGCGAAGGCTTCCGCGCCGGAACCAACAAGAATCTCGCCGGCTTCGGCAAAGATTACATGCAGATTTACAACGGACGCGTGCCCGCGTCCGGCTACAGCCAGCTTGGTTCGCGCCAGTATTACCTCAACTACCAGGATTATCTCGACATTCGCAGTTCGCCGTGGGTTCGAAACGCGACCCCGGTGATCTACCGCGGCGACCTGCGCCTGGTGAGCGCGTATGGCAGCAGTAACGGATATGTCGACGGCTCGGAGCCGCAGTTTTACGACATCCGCTACCAGCCGGTCGATCAGGGCCGCTGGATCAACTGGGATGACGAACGCGAGAAACACAACGTCTGCGTCATCGGCCAGGAATTCGTTCACCTGCTGTTTCCGGGGCATCCGGTGATCGGCAGCCGGTTGCTGATCAACGGCGTACCTTTCGAAGTGATCGGGACGATCGGCCGCATCGGTTTCGGCAACAACAACGACCAGAACATGCGCCTGGTAATGCCGTACAGCGTGATGCAGACGTACTTCCCAATGCAGGGCGAGGGGAACGAGAACGCCATTAAGTATGTTGCGTTCCAGCCCGTTACGCGCGAAGAGCACCTGGAAACCAAGAAAGCCGTCCGCGCAATCGTCGCCAGGAATCACGGGTTCAATCCCGAAACCCCCGACGCCTTCGACGACTGGGACACGATCGAGAGCGCCGAAATGATGGGCAAGATTTCCGACGCGATGGATACGTTCCTGGGCGCGGTTGGCCTGATTACGCTGGCGCTCGGCGCGATGGGCGTGGTGAACATCATGCTGGTGTCGGTGACGGAACGGACGCGGGAGATTGGCCTGCGCAAAGCGCTGGGCGCGACGCGCAGCAACATCCTGTTCCAGTTCTTCCTGGAGGGACTGATGCTGACGGCGATCAGCGGTGGGTTCGGGATCGCTGCCGCGTGGGGCGCGACGAAGCTGTTCGGATTGGCACCGCCAATCAATGGATTCGAGTTGCCGCACATTTATCCGGCCAGCGCGGCGCTGGCGATGATCAGCCTCGGCACCGCCGGAATCATCGCGGGACTTTATCCTGCACGGCGTGCCGCGTTGCTGACGCCGGTGGAAGCGCTTCGCCAGGAGTAAAGATGATCCATCCGAAAGACGTGTTCCGAGAAGCCTACGGCGCGCTCCGGCACAACCGCACGCGCAGCATCATCACCATGCTGGGCATGGCGTGGGGAATCGCCACCGTCGTGCTGTTGCTGGCTTACGGCACGGGGTTTTCGACGGCGATCATCAGCATCTTCAAGGCCTATGCCAGCACGCAGGCGATGGGCATCGCTCCGGGACGCACCTCGATGCAAGCCGGAGGCAATAAAGCCGGCATGAATGTTCGCCTCACCAGCGATGATCTCGACCACCTGCAGGCGAACGTGGCGAGTCTCACCAAGATCACGCCGATGTCGTTTTATAACACTACCGTTAGCTATGAGGGGCGCTCATACACATGGGAGATCGACGCCGCCAATCCCAACGTGCAGCCGATCCAGAATTTGCAGATCGATCAGGGACGCTTCTATAGCGCCGAAGATCTGCAACTGCGGGCGCATGTGTGCGTGCTCGGGTCGGAAGCGAAGGACAAGCTGTTCTCGGGGCGCTTTCCTCTGGGCGAGAAAATTCGCATCAATGGCATTCCCTATGAAGTGATCGGTGTGCTGAAGCCGCGTCCACAGGAAGGCGGCACGGAGAACAGTATCAATCGCGTGGTGCACATTCCGTTCCCGACCATGAGCGACTTCAAGGATACCCACTACATCGACATGATCTGGCTGGAGTTTCTCGGTTACGACTATGGAACCGTGGAGACGCAGGTGCGAAAGACGCTGGCCAACGAACACCATTTCCGTCCTGACGATAAACGCGCGTTGCAGGTGTTCAGTCTCATGGAGCAACTCACGCAATTCCATGTCATCACCGTGGCGTTACAGGTGCTGCTGGCATTCATCGGAGCGTTGACGCTTGGGATCGGCGGCGTGGGACTGATGAACATCATGCTGGTGAGCGTCACGCAGCGCACGCGCGAGATCGGCGTCGAGAAAGCGCTGGGCGCGCGCCGGCGCGATGTCCTGCTGCAATTCCTATCGGAAGCGCTCGCCATCACCTTTGTCGGCGGACTGTTCGGCATCATTCTGGCATACGCGATTTCCTTCTCTGCGGGGAATCTCACCTTCTACAGCGCTCTCGCGCAGCACGGAGAAATGGGCGATATCCGGCTGATCATCTCGCCGATAACGGTTTTAGTATCGACAACGATTCTGGCGATGGTGGGATTGGTTAGCGGGATGATTCCCGCGGTGCGCGCCTCGCGATTGGATCCGATTGAGGCGCTGCGGTACGAATAGCTTTTCTCTCGTTCGCTGAACGTACCTGGATCGTCAGGCGACGAAATCCACCATTCCGTTAGACAGGTTGTACATGGCGCCGACGATCTTGATGGAACCTTTCTTCTCGAGGTCTTCGAGGATCGGGCTGCGGCGGCGAATTTCGCCGAGACCGAGGACGACATTCGTCCGCGCCACGGCGTCAACGTAGGCTGCGTTCTTGCTGGATTTCTCGCCGTCGTACTTTGTTGCGGGTATTGCCGGCTTGATGCGTGCGAGCAGTCCGGTGAGATTGCCGAGAACGACGTCGTCGATCGCGCCTTTGATTGCTCCGCACGCGGTGTGACCCAACACCAGAGCCACTTTGGCACCAGAAGCGGCGCAGGCAAATTCCATGCTGCCGAGCATGTCATCGCTGACGACGTTGCCGGCAACGCGTCCAACGAATGCGTCGCCAATACCGGTATCGAAAATGATGTCAGCGGGAACGCGCGAATCGACGCATCCGAGTACAACCGCCGCCGGATACTGTCCGGAAGCACTCGACCGTTTTTGTGCCAGGTAATCGTGGGGGTGCATTCTGCCCGCGCGGAAACGTTCATTGCCTTTCTTCAATTCGTCGATCACCTGTTCGGGAGTCATCTTGTCGCGCTGTTCCTTGGTCAGCGAACCGCCTCCGGGCGCAAATTGAAGAAACACGGGAACGAGTGGAGCGATGGCGCAGGTGCTGAGAAAGTTGCGGCGATCGAGAGGGCGAGGGGCCGGTACGACATGAAAATCTGATTTCATAGTTCCTCGCTAGCGAATGACGGGGGCGATGTCCGGAGCCACGATCTGACATGGAGAGTCTGACGCAAACCCATCCTCGTGTCACGACAAAGTATCAGTTGCGTTACCGCGAGCAACTGTCACTTTTGCCAGTAAGTATTGGGGGCTCAAAGCGAACATCATTTAGCACTCAATATTCACAACCTTCTGGGCTAGAATTCATCCAATTTCCTCGCCACGTCGTTCGAATACGAACGCTCATCGATCGCGCCGCCTCGTCGATATCCATTGCAGAGGTGTCTATGAGCCCGGAAATACAACAGGTTGAGTATCCCTATACGCTGAAAGTCGAGATCGCCGCAGGGCAGTCGGTGACGGTGCCGATCGCGTTCCTGACGCGCGAGCAAGTGGCGAAATTCCTGCAAACCGATTTGCAACGACTGACAAAAGAAGCCGGCGTGAAGGGAACGCGCGTTCACGTGGAACAGGCCCAGACCGCAAATTACGAGAGCGTGCTGCAGGAAGTGGCTGCGCACTTGAGAAGGGCGGGGCTGAAGACGGCGTGAGGTTCGCGGTGGTCCGGCCCTTTCCAAAAGAGGGAAAGGACGGGGCACCCTTATCCGTTTCCTTCCGTTTTATCCGTATGGGACGTTTGTGGCGGAGCTGCGCTCCGCTCGGACGGGCGAGGGCGCCCGTCCCCACACTTACATCTTCACATTCTTCCCGGACACGTTCCTCCGTAGAGGTGAATTCGGCGCTCTAATTCGCGGAACAGGCGCGATTTTGCTGGGTTATACTGAAAAGACCCGCTATGGCCGCTGCTTCCGCCAAAACGTTTTATTTAGAGACCTTCGGCTGCCAGATGAACGTTCACGATTCCGAAAAGGTCGTGGGCACGCTGCTCGCCGAGGGCTATCGACAGGTGCAGTCGGTCGCCGAGGCCGACCTCATCCTCTATAACACCTGTTCCATTCGCGATAAGGCAGAGCAGAAGGTCTTCCATCGCCTCAACGACTTCAAGAAGCTGGAAGCGCAAGGCAAGCGCTTTGGCGTGCTCGGCTGCGTGGCACAGCAGGAAGGCGAGAAGATTTTCGAGCGCGCTCCGCACGTTTCGTTGGTAGCAGGATCGGCTTCGTACCGGAATCTCAACAAGATGTTGGTGCAGCTCGAAGCCGGCGAACGGCGCGTGACCGGGCTCGACGACCGCAACACCGACGCCACCTTCGACACCGAGTTGACCGCTCGCGGCGACCAGTTCAAGGGATACATCACGATCATCGAGGGCTGTGACAAGTCGTGCGCCTACTGCGTGGTTCCGTTTACCCGCGGCAAGGAACGCAGCCGGACATCGCAGTCGGTGATCGAAGAAGCGCGGCGCATGGCCGACGCCGGGTTCACGACCATCCAGTTGCTCGGGCAGAACGTGAACTCTTACCGCGATCCTGCGGGAAAGAAGAGCTTTGCGGAATTGCTGGTCGCGGTCGGCGAGGTGCCGGGAATCCGGCGCGTGTGGTTTACGACGTCGCATCCGCGGGACTTCACCAAAGACATCGTGGATGCCATCGCGAGCACGCCAGCGTTGTGTAATCACGTACATCTGCCGGTGCAGAGTGGATCGACCAAGGTGCTGAACGCCATGAAGCGCCAGTACTCGTGCGAAAAGTACCTGGAGCGCGTCGCGTGGATCAAGTCGGCGACGCGCGACATCTCACTAACGACGGACATCATTGTTGGCTTCCCAGGCGAGACGAGGGAAGACTTCGAGGAGACGATTGCGTTGGTCCATGAAGTCCGGTACGACGGCGCGTTTACGTTTAAGTATTCGCCGCGTCCCAATACTGCAGCGATTTCGATGCCGGACGTGATTGCGGAAGAAGAAAAATCGCTGCGTTTGTCAATTTTAATGGACCGAATTCGTGAGATTCAGATTGAGAACCAGAAGCGCCACTTAGGCGAGGTTCTTGAAGTAATGGTTGAAGGTAGAAATGTGGCTCGCCAGCAATGGAATGGGCGCACTTCGCAAAATAAAATGCTAAACTTCACAGCGCCTCCCCAGGTTGCGCTCGAGCCCGGAATGTATGCCAACGTCAGAGTTACTCATACCCACCCCAATAGTCTGGTCGGAGAGTGGACCGAAACCACCTTCGTTCCGGGAGTTCCGTCCCTGGTTGAAGTACCGGCTGCGCAAAGTTTGGTCCAGATTGCGGGAGCAGTGGTCGCGCCGGGGGTTTCGGGCGTCTAATAGTCGGGAGAACCCAATGGAAGTCGAGATGAAAATTCGCGGACTGATGATGGATCCGGTAACCAACATGCCGGTCGTCATCCTTAAGGGAACCGAAGGCGAATCGGTGCTTCCGATCTGGGTGGGCATCTACGAGGCGAACGCGATCGCACTGGAGATGGAGAAAGTCGCGACGCCAAGGCCGATGACACATGATCTGCTCAAGAACCTTCTGATCGGACTGGACGCGCAAGTGCGCAAGGTAGTGGTAAACGATCTGCGCGACGACACGTTCTTTGCCGTGATCTGGCTGGAGCGGGAAGGGAATCCGATCTCGATCGATTCGCGACCATCTGATGCTTTGGCTTTGGCTTTGCGCTGCGATTGCCCGATCTTTGTGGAAGATGAAGTTCTGAAGACGAGCAAGTTGGCGAGCGCGATCTCCGATAAGGTTTCCAGCGAAGAGTTGCGGAAGTGGCTGGAAAATCTGGGGGAAGAAGATCTCGGTCGCTACAAGATGTAGCAATTGGATATTGCTTATTGACTATTGTTTATTGAAGGCCCTCAGCATTCAGCTGAGTAGTGGGTCAATAATCAATAGACAATATTCAATTGACAATCACCTCGCAACAGCGCCTAACCCCGCAAGTGATCATGATGGATCCTGCCGAACAACTGCAACGGCTTTATCTAGCCGGATTTGAATTCCAGACATTTGAGCGCTTTCCGAATTCCGTGGGCGTGATCCGCGGGGAATGCATTGTGCTGATGATGCCAACGCCGCAGGGCTTGCAGATGATCGGCACGCCCGGTTGGCGATTGGGCGAGGTCATTGGGGTGCTGACGGAGGTCAACGGACAAAAGGTTTTTCAAAACAAAGAGCAAGTGGTCGAGGCCACACCCGAACGACTGGAAGAACTGGAGCGGTTCCGGGCGGATGTGAAGGCGGCGATGGCGCCAATAGCCTAAGAAAGTGGATAGTGGGTGGAAAAGACCGCAGCGCGTGAGGGTTCATGCATTTCCTGATGCTTTTCTGTGGACCCACTCTCGCCAGAGAGTCGCTGCCGAATGCTATCGTTCGTTATGCCGCCTGGCAGTCGAGCAGCAGTGAAATACGCCCAACCAGGTCGATTGGCGTAAAAGGCTTTTCGAGGACCGGTACTCCGATCAGCTCGGCGTGGCTGGCGATTTCCTCCGGCGTGTATCCGCTGATGATAAGAACCGCGATCTCGGGATGCTGCGAGCGGGCGGCGGCGACGAAATCGAAGACGTTCTTTCCTCCTGCCAGAGACAGGTCGCAGATCACGATATCGACGGTTTGCTGGGCGAAGGTAGAGTGAGCCGCCTCAACGCTGGTTACGACCTTGGGATTGAAACCCGCCTGGGTGAGGACGCGCTCGAAGAGATCGAGCAGGGAGTTGTCATCTTCGAGCACCAGAACGTTAGGTTTTCGCCGCTCTCTCATACCACCTCCGCAGCGATCGAGCACTGCACCAGCTAAGATGCACATTATCTCTCAATACGATATAAATGGCTCCGCACGGGAGTACAGGGCCGGAGGGACGGTGGCATGCGAATCGTCCGAACATGGCGCTTGCAACAAAGGAGTTGGAAGCATCTGATGGAAGTAGCGAGAGCCGTCTAAACCGCCCAGAACGGCTGGCTCCTCTTGTGTGGCATGAGGAGCGCGATGAAACCCAGCTACGATCCCCTTACGCAATATTGTCCGGTTCGCCGACACCTCGAACAAAATGGCTTCGATCTGGTGGGCCGTTTAGCGGTTGTCACCGAGCGGCTAACGCGGCTCATTGGACACGACCGCGTTGCGTTCGCTGATACCAAGGGCCAATGTTCCAAACTACGGGCCGAGATTTTGGAAGCGCGAAGGCAACTGGGTGCACACCGGCTGGCACACGGGTGTTGAGGAATGCCTGTGCCATCCGGTGGCAATCAAAACCGAATTACTCGAATCAGCAGTCCGGCGAGAGTACCTCCGATCAGCGGGCCGATGATGGGGATGAAGGCGTAAACCCAGTCGGAAGGGCCCTTGTTGGCGATCGGCAAGGTGGAATGGGCGAGGCGCGGACCGAGGTCGCGTGCGGGATTGATGGCGTATCCGGTGGTGCCGCCAATACCGAGGCCGATGCCCCACACCAGCGAACCAACGAGATAAGGACCAAGACCGGGAGCGAGTCCGGTTTCGGCGACAGCTTTCGAGAAGATCGCACCGACCACGAAAACCAGAGCGAAAGTCCCGATGATTTCGCTGACCAGATTCATAGGGAAATTGCGGATCGCCGGGCTGGTGCAGAAGCAGGCGCGAATGGCTTCGCAGTCGTTGGTGGGTTCCCAATGCGGGTGAAAGTGGATCCAGACGAGAACGGCTCCGCAAAAGGCTCCGAGGATCTGGGCGGCGGCGTAGGGGAAGAACTTGGCGAAGTTGCCGGTTGAGACTGCGAAGCCGATGGTTACGGCAGGGTTCAGGTGGGCGTCGCGGCTACCGCACGCGATCGCGACAAAAACCCCTGCCATGACGGCAAATGCCCAGCCGGTGGTGATCGCCATCCAGCCGGCGCCTTCGCCCTTGGACCGCTTCAGCAGAATGCTTGCAACGGTGGTGTTACCGAGGAGCACCATGATCATGGTGCCCATGAACTCTCCAAAGACAGGGGATGCCATGGACCAGCCTTCCTGGTGTACGGCCGCTTGTGACCTGTACTGTGAATGCGCACCAGAGATTATGCCAACCGCGGGCTTCCGGCAACTTGTCTATCTTTAGTTTGTGCTATGGAGTTAACGCCCCGGATTGTGATTTAATCCCTGCACCGGCGGAGAGATGGGGAAGCAAGCTAATTTCAGGACGGCAGGATTATTCCTGCTCCTAATTGCCGTGCTCATTTGCGGGACGTGGTACGCGTACCGGGCCACGACACGCATCTCGCAAAGCCAGCAGTGGGTGAGTCACAGCTACCAGGTAATGGACGCGCTGGATTCGCTCATCCTGACGCTGCAGCGCGCGCAAAACACGGCCGACGACTACATCGCGACCGGAAATGCGGATTATCTCTCGCAGTATCGATCGAGCAGCACGATCATTGCGCAACGGATTAACGATGTTCGAACACTTACTGCGGATAATGCCGAGCAGGAAAGGGCTCTGGCTGCGGTGGAGATTAACATCGTCCGGTTGAAGAGCACACTCGATCAGGCGGTTGAAGCTCGCGAGCAGGGCCGCGTCACAACGATCACGGGCGATCAACAGCGGTCTATTTCGCAGGATATTCGCGCGATGAAAAAGCGCGAGTCGTCGCTGCTGAATGCTCGCATCAATGAAGCCGAACGGCACCTGCAGACGACGCGTATTGGATTGCTGACAGGGACCGCAGCAAATTTGGTTCTGCTGGTGTTCGCGGCGTTTCTAGTAATTCGGGAACAAGAACAAAGATCGGAAATCAGGGAATCGCGCCTACGGCTGGCGGCGATCGTGGATTCTTCCGATGACGCGATCCTCAGCAAGAAACTCGACGGCACCGTCACATCATGGAATGCCGGGGCGGAGCGGCTATACGGTTACACCGCTGTAGAAATAGTGGGGCAGTCGATCTACAAGGTGGTTCCGGAGGATCATCACGAGGAGTTGCGGTCGATCCTCGCACGGCTGGCGCAAGGGGAGAAAATTGAACACCTCGAGACCCTTCGACAACGCAAGGACGGTACGACCGTCGAGGTGGAGTTGACGGTTTCGCCCGTGGTCACCGATGGCGTGATCACCGGTGTGTCTGTGATCTCGCGCGACATCGCCCGTCGGAAGCAGATGGAACGGTCGCTGCATCAGCTCACGATTGGCATCTTGCAGGCACAGGACGAAGAGCGGCGCAGGATTGCGCGAGAGATTCACGACACCACGGTGCAGAAGCTGGCGCTGCTTTCGATGAACCTGGCGCAGTTGAAAACCCTGGCCGATCCGACGAGAGCGGTGAAGAACCTGGAGAGTTCGCAGAAACTGGCCGCTGAGTGCGTGCAGGAGCTGCGTACGCTGTCGTATGTTCTGCATCCGCCGATGCTGGATGAACTCGGTTTGGGTTCGGCGCTCAAGATCTACGTAGAAGGCGTTGCGCAACGCAGCGGCATTGCGATAGAAACAGAGGTCGATCCTGGGGTGGAGCGTTTGGAACCAGAAGTTGAGATGGCGCTCTTTCGCGTCGCGCAGGAGAGTCTCAGCAACGTGCTGCGGCATTCCGGAAGTAAGGTTGCAAACATTCGTCTGAAGAACCGTAACGGCACTGAGATATCGATCAGCGATAAAGGTATTGGTATGCCTACGAAGCCTGCCGCAACGGAACTGCCGGTGGCGGTTGGGGTTGGTATTCCCGGCATGAATGAGCGCATTCGCCAGCTTGGAGGCATATTGACGATCAATTCCGGCCCGGGCGGGACCACGGTAACGGCTCAGGTCCCGAACAGGAAGGCGGCGAATGCCTAAGATCCGCACGGTGATAGCCGACGATCACGAGATCGTACGCCACGGGCTCAAGGCCCTGCTGGAAAATGAAGGCTGCGAAGTCGTCGCCGAGTACTCCACGGGGCGGGAAGCCGTGGAAGGCGCGACGAAACTTTCGCCTGACGTGATCGTCCTTGATATCAGCATGCCGGACCTGAACGGCATCGACGCCACGCAGCAGATCACGAAACAGGTTCCCGACAGCAAGGTCGTGGTGCTGACCATGCACGACAGTGAGGAGCTTGCCCGAAAAGTGCTCGAAGCGGGAGCCCGTGGATTCGTGCTGAAATCCGATGCGGTGCGCGACTTGGCGACGGCAGTGCGTTCCGTGGTGAGCGGCAAACCATTCTTCAGCGGCAAGATCTCCGAGATGCTGCTGCGTGGCTACCTGGGAGGCTCACGGAAGACGGAAACTGAGTCGATTCCTACACTTACGCCCCGCGAACGCGAAGTCGTGCAGTTGCTGGCGGAAGGGAGGAGCTCGAAGGAAGTAGCTTCCATCCTGGGGACCAGCCCGGCCACGGTCGAAACCCAGCGCGCCAAGATCATGCAGAAGCTCGATTTGCACTCTGTAACCGATTTGGTACGTTACGCCATCCGCAATCACATCATCCAAGCCTGAACGTCAAATTGCGCCATTACAGGCTTTCCTGTGTTGCCGTACAGGAATCCCGGTATAGATACGAATCGCTCCCTCGCATAGGCTGAATGTGCAGTCGGTCTCGAGAACACGTGTCCATAGCAGCGACAACAGGGGAACTCGAATTAATGGAAAGCACGAAGGCTAGCGCCAACCGGCAAGTGCGGGCAGTGGTGGCCGACGATTTCCCTTACATGCAAGATGCGCTGGTTTCTTGTCTTCAGTCGGTGCCGGGGATTGAAGTAGTGGGGACCGCACTGAACGGCCGGGAAGCCCTTGAACTGGTACGCCAGCACGGACCGAGCCTGGCCATCGTCGATCTGCAAATGCCGATCATGGACGGCTTCAAACTCCTCCGCGAGCTTAGGCGGGCCTATCCCACCATGCTTCTGGTAGCGATCTCTGGCCATTACAGCTCGGCAATCGTCTCCGAGGCCATTTCGGCTGGGGCCGATGTGTTCGTTTCCAAAAGCGAACTGCCACATGGGCTGGTAGATGCCGTGGCGAAGCTCTGCCAGTAACCAGTACCCAGTTCCCAGTAAACGGTACCCAGTCCCCCGGAAGGCGGCTGTCTGGGGCGATGAAGCGCTGTCTCGAACCGTCCAAATTTCCCGTATATGCCCCGTCCAGTATTCGTTTTTGGGGCATACCCGATTTATTTCTGCCACATACCTGATGGGCTGTATTCCCGACTAATCGAATCCTGATTAATCTGCCAACACTGCAAGACGGGACAGGGGAACAAGTTCAAAAGAGGTTTGAGAGAGGCAGGAGGAGATATGGCCACAGCAACGGCAATCGCGAGCTTGATCGAACAGCCGATGGGACGGGTCGAGGGACCGGGCTTCATAGCAGGCCTGTCGCGGCAGAGCACCGAGGCTCTGGCGAAGGCGTCGAGCCGGATGACCTTCGACGCAGGCGAATTGGTTTACACGGAAGGCGAAGTGGCGGAAGGCGCCTTCATCGTTCTACGCGGGAAAGTAAAGCTAGTGGCGAATTCTTCAGACGGCAAAGCGCTCATTCTGCGGATCGCCCAACCCGGTGAGATCATTGCCCTTAGCGCGGCACTGTCGGAACGGGTCAACGATACGAGCGCCGAAGCGGTTGAGCCGACGACGGTCAGCTTCATTCCCGGGGCGGCGATTTACCGGCTGATGGAAACCTGCGGCGACCTGGCGCTGCGGTTGGCCCACGAGTTGAGCATCGAATACTCTTCGCTCTGCCAGGAACTCTCGACGTTAGGCTTGCAGCGTTCTGCGATGTCTCGTCTGGCGAAACTGCTAGTCGGAATGGCGCGGAACGCTGCCACTCAAGCCGGAACCGTTACCAGCCCCTGCCCACTAACGCACGAGGAGATGGCGCAGATGATCGGAACCTCTCGCGAGACGGTGACCCGGTTGCTGCACGACCTACGCGATGACGGAATCGCCATGGTGAAGAACGAGACACTGACGATTTCCAAGATCGACAACTTGCGGGCGTTAATGAACTGATTTCTACCCATGAAGAAACCGGCCGCTAAGCGCAAAAACAAAGCAGATGAAGGTGAGGATGATATGCAGTTGATTCAGATCGGCAAACCGGAACCGCAGCAGCCAGTAACGATCCACGAGATGTTTTTGCAGCTCGCTGAGAAGGAAGAGCGGATGATTCGGGAGGGGCGCGAGCGACTTACTACGAAGAAGATTCCGACCTCGGCTTAATACTAAGTTTTCGTCCCCAACAACTGACAACCCAACCCCAAACGAAACCCCGTCCGGCCGAAAGGTCGAACGGGGTTCTTTTTCGTGCTGGTCCGAGGCCGGTTTCGTTACTTGCAGTTACCGGCGGTCGTGATCGTCGTCGCCGCCGAACAAATCCGACATAACATTCGTAGCGGCGTCGCAAGCGTGGTTCAAGCAGGGCAGTCCCAGCCCACCTTCCAACGATCGAAGCAGCGAAAAATGGGTGTAGAAGCGGTTGCTCGAGCTTCCGCCGCGCCCATAATTGGTTTCCACGGTGGTTAAGACCTGGTTGACGTTGGGCGCCAGGCTGTAATCGTTCTCGTCCCAAACCACCACGATCGCGCTGCGTCCGTCATGCCACGCCGGAGAGCGGTGGATGGCGCGGATGAGGGTACCCAGCTTCAGGTCGCCGACATAGATGAGCGCCGGATTGAGTCCCTGTTGGGTTCCGTCGTCGTTGAAATCGTAGTCACACTGCGAGCCGCCGTTGCCGCGTCCATGCTGATCATTGCACTGATTCGGCGCGATGAACGAGAACGCCGGGACGTGCCCAGAAGCCAGGTCTTCGTAGAGACCGTGTTGTCCCTCGAACCCAACGATGTTGTTGGCTCCTGCCTTGAGGTCTTCCTGGATGCTACGGAAGTACACGAACGGATTATGCTTCGCGGCGTAAAGATAGATGAGCCCGCCTGGGGTGCCAGCTGGGATGTTGAGGTCGGTGAAGAACCCGTCGCTGTAGGTAACGTTGTCGGCGCCGGAAGGAGGCAGACTTTCCTGATAGCTCTTCCACGACATGCCGCGCTCAGCAAGTTGATCCGCGATCGTCTTTCCGACCGTGTTCGGCGCAGCCGGGTAGCCAAGCACGCCGTCAAGATCGATCTCGGAACACGGAGCCGTACATTCATTGCCAGACAAATCAATGGCTGGGGTAGCGGCGTCGGTGCCGATTCCATAAATCGGGCAAACCGGGCCGGTGCTGGGCGTGTCGAGGCTGGTGACGCCCGTCATCAGGTTGGGCGTGCAGGTATTATTGTGCCAATCGGGACCATTATCGCTGCGGTCGCCGAAGTTCGAACCGCCGACAATCTCAAGGTAATTGGTGGAGCTCGGGTGTCCGACGGCAAAGTAGTTCTTCGCGGTGTTCACGGACTTCAAGTAACTGTTCATGAACGGCGCGCTCGGATTGCCGACGATTTGTCCGTAGGCGTGATTTTCCATCAGGATCACAAACACGTGGTCAAGATGGGGAACTCCTCGTGGTACAGATCCTTCTCCGGCGAACACACTGCTCGCCAGCGCAAGACACAGCGCAAGCAGACTGAGGGCTCTGGCTTTCATTTTCGATCATCCTTTGTGCAGAGAAAAGTGACGGGCCATCCACGACCCAAGCGGGAAGTTAATCGTGAGCTGTTACGAATCGGTTAAGGATGAGTAAAGGCTTCGTGAATCGCAGGTCGATTCAGTTTACCTCTGAAGGATCCGCGCCACTATTCGCCGGCAAAGGACAGGTGTAATCACTGGCTGAACGGTCTTCATAGCGGCCATTCCGATTGCGGTATTGACAATGGGAAGGACACCAAACGGCAGGAGCGCCGGCGGACTCACGTTGACGTTAACGAAACGAGACGAACCGTGAGTGGCATAATTTGGCGCGTCAAAGAGAGCTGCTGAGTTGCATCTGAAGTAGTACAGTCACGACGATGGTGGCGATTGTTTACCCCATGAATTTGGCGTCCAGAACGCAGGTCCTGCATGTTGGCAACGACCCGCTGTTAAGTAAGGCTACGGCGGCTCTGTTGCGCGGCGCGGGATATCGGGTGCGCAGTACAACGCCCCGACGGGTGGCAGAAGCGGCGCGGGATTCGCACTATTTGGCGGTCGTTTTGTGTGCCACGCTCTCCAACGAGGAGACGGATGTTGCGGTCAGCGAGGTCCAAAAGCTCCAACCGGATACTCCGATTGTCAGTATTCATGTCGGCTTGCTGGGAGACCTGCCACACCCGGCGTCGTCGGTGGTGGTTGACGCATTGCACGGCCCCAACGCGCTAATCTCAGCAGTCGATTCTGTAACGCACGTCAAACAGCGCCGCCACGCGAGCTAGGTTGCGCTCCGCGCGGGGACTGAATCGCAGACCTAGGCGGCCATTCCCTCGGAGCGATGAACCATCTGCCCTTCGATAATGCGTCGCAACTTCAGCCTTGCTTTGTGCAATTGCGATTTGCAATTGCCCACCGAGCACGACAAGATTTCGGCGATCTCCTGGTGCTCAAATCCATGAACATCGTGCAGCAGGAACACCATGCGGTATCCGGGGGGAAGGTTCTCCATGGCGTCGCGAATCGTCAGCCGATCGAGGCTCGAGCGCAGGCTGTTATCTTCGCGTCCCAACTGCTCGTAGAGGGAATCGTCTTCCTCATTGGTCGATTCGATTGGGATAAACGAATAGCGCTTGGAGTTGCGCGAGCGGATATCCATCAACACCATGTTCACCGCGAGCCGGTGCAGCCACGTGCTGAAGGCGGATTCCCCTCGGAACGTGTCGATTTTGCGAAAGAGTTGAACGAAGACGTCCTGGGTTAGGTCTTCGGCGTCGGTCTGGTCACGCAACATGCGCAGGCACAGGTTGTAAATGCGGCGGCGATACTTGTCGTACAGCCAGCTCATGGCAGCGATATCGCCGGTCTGGGCGGCTTTGACCGCTTTTGTATCAGAATTGGTATAGGCGACTGCGAGCTGTTGATTTTCGTTTCGCACCATCATTCCGATGCGTAATTTGACGGCGGTTCTCGTCGCAAACCAGTAAAGGCGCAAGTTGGCGCGGGAAATCGTCTTCGTTTCGCACCGAAGGTATACCTCGATATCAGCGAACGGCTTTATTGCGAAGGAGCTCTTCGATATCGCCGATTTTCTCTCCAAGCAAATTCAGCTTCTGGGCTAGTCCCTGGATTTCGGAGTGAGCGCGCCGATTGACGTCGAAATCGAGTTCGCTGCGCACGCGATCTTTCTTGTCCTGGCGGTTCTGGCTCATCATGATCACGGGCGCTTGGATGGCCGCGAGCATGGAGAGAATCAGGTTCAGGAGGATGAAGGGATAGGGGTCCCACGCGCGGTGACCCAAATAGACGTTGATGGCCGAGTACACGCAGAGCCCGGTTAGGAACGTGATGATGAATGTCCAGGAGCCCCCGAAAGAAGCGACAGAATCGGCCACTTGCTCGCCCATGGTTTCTTCTTCCTCGATGATGTCATTGGCGTTGCGGGCGGCACGCAAGCGGATAAGCTGCTGCGAGTTGTGGAACTGGCGTCCAAGGACGGCCATCATGTCGAGGCCCGCGTGCGGCTTGCGTTCGAGCAGCGTCATGATGTCGGTGCGATCGACTTCCAGACACTCACTCTCTTCGATCGCTTCGGCATCGGTCTGATGAGGCGTGCCATCGAGCATGGACGCAAAGCCGAAGAACTCTCCCGTGCCGGGCTGGTGAACGAGCACTTCCTGATGATCCTCATCGACAATGGTGACTCTCACCGAGCCTGAGATCATGACGTACGACGGTCCCGTGGGATCGCCTATCTTCCATATGCGTTGCCGGGGCGAGAACTTCCTCATCTCGACGTGAGCCGCGAGAACGGCTGTCTCGTCGTCATCAAGCAGCGCAAAAAGGGGTACTTGCCGAAGCATCTCGGGTGCACAAGCCATCACTCACCTCAACCAGATTTCGTGAAAGTCGGGGCATTGTAACCGACTTCGCGATGTTTGCATGCCCGTTTGATTTGTGTCGGTGGTTACAGACAGAACCGCGGGGCCGCTGCCATGCTGACCTTGGCTTAGGAAGGGCAGTTTGGGAGGATTCTGATGGAAGTAACGGTCAATCATCTGGGGGCGGTACAGTTCGAAATCAAGGCGCGGCAGCACGTCATTGCCTGCGACCAGCCCCCGGAGAACGGGGGATACGACGAAGGCATGACCCCGCCGGAGCTGATGCTGGCGTCGTTGGCATCGTGCGCAGGTTTCTATGCAGCGGCATATCTGAAAAAGCACAAGTTGGCTGAAAAGGGAACGCAGGTGCGCGTGACGGCAGACAAGGTCAGACCGCCGGCGCGTCTGGACAACTTCCAGATTGAGGTCGAGGTTCCAGTCGAGCTTACCGAGGAGCAACGCAAGGGGGTCGAGGATGCGGTGCACCATTGCCTGATCCACAACACCCTGCTGGCTCCGCCGAAGATCACTTTAGGCATCAAGACGCTGGCAGCGGTGTAATTCCGCGATTGTACTTCTGCGCTGATGTTGGGGCTTGCAACGGGGAACTCGTTGTCACATCTTATTAACCTGGAGCAAGCCTCAGGTGCAGCAAGCTGTCGAATTGAGTCTGGCGCGCGCGGTTCCCGAAAACAGAATCTGGAGCATCGTGCAGATGGTGGCGATGCTCATCGCCCTCGAGGGTGCTCTGTGGTCACAGGGAACGGCACGGGTCTACTGGTACGTCGCGGCGCTGGTTACGCTTGTAGGCTCGGTGCTGCTGAGCCATCCGCGGGTGCGTGAGTTGGGAATCGGATTGCGCGGCATAAAACAGGCAGCCTGGACCATTCCCTTCGCGGCGTTGATCTGCGCCATTGCTGTCGCGATCGCCAAGTGGCTGGGGACGGCGGGATTCCTGCGGGAACAGAACCCGGTTTACTGGCACAGCATTTTGTACGCGATCTGGGCGCTGGAGCAGGAATTCATTCTCAATTCGTTTTTCTACAACCGCTTCGAATCCCTTCTCGGCAATACCACTCGCGCCGTCGTCTGGACGGCGTTGCTGTTTTCGCTGGTACACATACCGAATCCGGTACTGGTGCCAGCCACGTTTCTCGGCGGACTATTTTTTGTCGAGGTCTTTCGGCGATGGCGGAATATCTATCCGCTGGCCCTCGCGCACGCCATGTTTGGCCTGACGATCGGGTTCGTCTTTCCCGATCACTGGGTAAGGCACATGCGGGTGGGGCTGGCGTTCCTGCATTTCCACCTGCGAGGGTAGCGGCCAGTTTCAGTTCTTGGCGCGTTCGTATTGTTTCGGCCAGTCGATCGTCATTCCCAGTTCTTTGGCAGCGTGCAGCGGCCAGTAGGGATCGCGCAAGAATTCGCGCGCCAGGAAGACTGCATCGGCCTGTCCCGTGCGGATAATCGTGTCGGCTTGTGGCGCTGAGGTAATCAGCCCTACAGCGCCGGTCGCGAGGCCAGACTCCTTCCGAATGCGCTCGGCGAACGTCGTCTGGTAGCCAGGTCCGAGCGGGATTCTGGCGCCAGCGACGTTGCCGCCCGACGAGCAGTCAATCAGATCGACGCTAATCGTTTTCAACTGGCGTGCGAGTGTAACTGAGTCATCAATCGACCATCCGCCTTCCGTCCAATCCGTAGCGGATATGCGAACAAATAACGGCAAGGTCTCCGGCCAGACCTGTCGTACCGCGACGCAAACCTCGCATAGGATCCGTATGCGATTGTCGAACCTTCCGCCGTATTCATCGGTACGTTGGTTCGAGAGCGGGGAGAGGAACTCATGCAACAGGTAGCCGTGGGCGGCGTGAATCTCGATCGCCTCGAAGCCAGCGGCCAAAGCCCGCTTGGCTGCGTCCCCAAATGCCTGCACGGTCTGGCGTATCTGCTCCAGTGTCATGACTTGAGGTGTCTGGTATCCGTCGGCAAAGGCAATGGCGCTCGGAGCGAGAATTGGGGTCCAGCCACCCTGTTCTGGGGAAAGTGGCGCGCCACCCTTCCATGGCGCTGTGGTAGAGGCTTTTCGACCCGCGTGAGCGAGTTGTGTGCCGGGAACCGCGCCCTGGGCCTTTACAAATCGGCTGACGCGCGACAGGAACTCTATGTGCTCGTCTTTCCAGATGCCAAGGTCGTCCGGGCTGATGCGTCCATCGGCAGTGACCGCATTAGCTTCGGTCATGACCAGTGCCGCGCCGCCGACCGCGCGGCTGCCCAAGTGAACGAGGTGCCAGTCGTTGGCGAAACCGTCGATGCTTGAGTACTCGCACATCGGCGAGACGAAGATCCGGTTGCGAAAGGTGATATTGCGGATGGGAAACGGCTCGAATAATTGGGACATAGGTGAACTTGAAACAGTTTAGATGATTGCCCAGTCGCGGCGATTTTTGCGCTCGTTTGTGGCTGGATTTCAGGGATTTTGTCTCACGAAGTTGTGAGCGCGGTCATTGCATTTCCAACCGGCGGTGCTAGAGTGGGGCTAGACGATGATCCCATGAACGAGGTCTGGCATGGGTTCTTTCCTCAAGTCCGCGGCGCAGCTTGACGATGAGTTCTGGTGGGATAGCCTGCGTCGAATCCCGAACTTGCATCCTACATATCGACGGGCCCTTCGTCCTTGCGGAGTTCAGGCTGGGTAGGCAGGAGGCAGTTATGAATGTGCCTAAAAAGCGCATCTTAATTTCCGATTGTGATGTTGAGGTCCTGATCGCCCTGGAACACTTCCTGGAGGACAACGGCTTCGACACGACAACAGCTTGCACGACCGATGAGGCGCTTCGGTTCGCCTGCCAAAAGCCGTTCGACCTGATCCTGGCCGCGGACCATCCGCCTGAACTCAGTTGCGAACTCTTGCTACGCAGTTTGCGCTCGACAACAACTCCTTTAGTTGCGATGGAAAATGTTCCACGACATCCGTTTGCCGAGGCCTATCTGATGTCCCTCGGCGCCAAAGGTATCGTGCACAAATGGGAGCACGGAGAAGTTCAGGACGTGGTAACTCGCCTGCTTGTTACCGCCGCTCCGGAGGTGGCGAAAAGTGCCGTTGCTGGGACAGCGAATCTGGGGTAAGTTAATTAGCCGCGGGGCAAACGTTCTGGGGTGAGCGATGCCGGTGCTTTTTATTACGCTCGCAGCTTTTGTCTTCTTTGTGCTGGTGCTGATTGCTCTCAGCGTGGCGCAAGTCGCCGAACGCAAGGAAGAACGGCGAATGTTCCTGCGCATCCCCGGCAAGCCCTTCACAGTAATTTCTGTTGCGCAAGCGTTTGAAGAAGATTCAGCCATTTTGTGGGAGACACAGGTTCCGGCGCTGCGGTTGATCGCCACCGGCGGCGTGAAAGGGACTCCCGTTCTCAAAATGCGTCGCTATTTCTGCACCGTGGCGCGGCAATATCCAGAGCTTTACGAAGGTGTTTATTTCGAGCAATGGATCCATTTCCTCGAGACAGCCGAGTTGATCATCCTCGCCGACGAAAAGATCGTGATCACTCAGGCGGGCGTCGACTTCCTGAAATACCGGCTCACTCCGAAACCAATCGCCGCGTAGGGTAAACTGCAGCACCGTGGCTACCCTCGTCCGATCCTCTGCTGTTCATTCCAGCTTGCTGCGCCTTGAACTCAGCGAGCGTGCACGAAAATACGCGCGGCGGCATGGACTGGCATTCCAGGAAAGCTACGGATCTTCTCCGGTCGTCGTTTTCCCAGAGTGCGGAGAGGATCACGGGAATTTCTTTCCGCCGTCATATCGGACGATTCTTGCGAACGCTGGGTGGAAGAAGCGCCTCTCCAAAGTGCATACCAGCGACTCACTGCCGCGCGCGGATCGGCGTTGGTGCGAGTTGGATTCTTCGAGCAGCTCCGATGCGCTGCTGATGAATGTTTTCTGCGCCCCTGACCTCTTTGCTGACGGCGGAGTGAATGGCCTGCTTGGGACCGATGCGACCAAGCCCCAATTCGGCTTCAAAGCCCGTGTGCCGCTCGTGGAAGGGAAGTTCGATCGCACCGAAGTGGACATGCGCCTGGGGAATCTGCTGGTCGAAGCCAAGCTGACCGAAGGGGACTTCCAGACGAAGTCCAAGGAGTTCGTGAATCGTTACCGCGATTTCGAGAACGTGTTCCGGCGTCGCGATCTTCCGCAATCGAAAACGACGTATTCCTGTTATCAACTGATTCGCAATGTACTGGCGGCTTCCGCGCTGGATTGTTCCTTTTGCGTCATGCTCGACGCGCGACGCCCTGACTTGCTCGAGCAGTGGTACGCAGTTATGCGTTGCGTGAAAGATGCCGAGTTGCGCGTGTGTTGCAAGGTGCTGACCTGGCAGGAGCTGTCGGAAGTCGTGCCGGAAGCGTTACAAGAATTCCTTGACGAGAAGTACGGTATCCGGACCGGACCGATTGCGCCCTACGAATTCGAGCATCTGCGGGAAGGACACCAAATATAATCGTTGAATCTCCCACCGAAAGGGACGAAATTGGAGACGGAAGAACTAAAAGAAACGATCGAGAAGGCGGGCGAGCGCAACGAAAAGACGATCGGCCTGACGATGGCTGTTGTCGCTGTCCTGCTGGCATTGGCGACGATGCTCGGTCACCGCACCCACACTGAAGAGGTGCTGATCCAGACGCGGGCCAACGATCAATGGGCTTATTACCAGGCGAAGGCCATCCGTTCGCACATGTATGAGGCCGACGCGGAGATGGCAGCGCTGCTGCCCAAAGGCGAGCAGCTTGCCGAGAACTTCAGGAAACGCGCCGAGGATCAGAAGAAAGGCGCGGAAGACATCCGGAATGAGGCGCAAGGGAAGGAGCGTGAGACGGACGCGACCTCGCAAAAAGCGGGGCGATACGACACCGCAGAAATCTTCCTCGAGATCGCCATTGTGCTGTGCTCGATTTCGTTGCTGACCGGAGTGAGAATCTTCTGGCTGGTTTCATTCGCCAGTTCTGCTACCGGCGTATTATTCATGATTCGCGCCGCGCTGATGTGATGTCAGGTGGTCAAGGCGGATGATCGCGATGGTACCTGCATGCTGAGTGCGGCTGCGCCTGCGATGCCAGCATCGGCGCGATACTTAGCCGCAATAATCGGAATCTCATTTGCCCGCTGGTTCACCGACCACTGCGGGACCTGTTGGCGAACGCGATCCAGCCACGGTTCCAACAGGACGATTACGCCGCCCCCAATGACAATGACCTCCGGTTCAAGCACGTCGATCATGTTGCCAATCCAGACGGCGAGAATGTCGGCGGTTTCCTCGATAATGGCCGTAGCGAAGCGATCACCCTGGAGGGATGCCAAGCCAATAATTTCTCCGGAGATGCTTTCGACGTTTCCGCCGGCGAGGTCGATGAGCGCCATTGCAGTATCGCGTGCCTCCCGAGCTTTCTCCCGTGCCCGGCGCGTAATGCCGGTGCCGGAAACCAATCCCTCGACGCATCCGGGCTTGCCGCACTTGCAATACTTGCCGCCACGATAATCGATGGTCACGTGACCGCCTTCCGCGGCCGCGCCGGTGCGTCCGTGAAAGATGCGGCGATCGAGAATGATACCCGTGCCAAAGCCGGTACCCAGCGTCGCATAAAGCACGTCACCATAACCTCGTCCCGCTCCCCAAAGAGTCTCAGCCAACGCAGCCGCATTGGCGTCGTTCTCCAGGTGGACGGGAAGGCGGTACATTTCCGCGAGACGCTGGGTCAGGTGAAAATTGCGCCAGCAGGGAAGATTCGGGGGATTGAGGACGATACCCGTCTTATGATCGAGCGGACCCGGCGAGATGATGCCGATGGAATCGATCTCGCCTTTGAATTGCGCGAGCGCGGCCTCGATGCCTGTTGTGACGGCCGCCAGCCCTTCTTCTGCCGTGCCGAACGGGTTCATGGGATTGCGCGTCTTTGAGACGATTTCGCCCGCCTCGGTGACCAGCCCGGCGGCCACCTTGGTTCCGCCGACATCGACTCCCAGCAGCAGCCTTTCTGTCATGAACGCTCCGACGATAGTCTAACAAGCGCATAACCAGCTAGTGTCGTGTTGCGCTTGTTTTGCAATGACCGAAATTTGTAATCCTCAGTCGGGTCTCAAACCGAACAGGAATCTCGGGCCGAAACGGCCAAAGTCGGAACTAACGTTAATGGGGATTGTTAACTGATTTCCGGCATCGTACAGCTAGACGTTGCGCGCCAGGTTCTCTTGTTACCGCTTAACGATCGGGTTATAGCCGTCACTCATGAGCTTGGATTTCATCGCTTCGGCGTCTTTGACGTCGGCGAACGGACCCACCTGCACATGGAACAACTTGTCGCTCGGCACGTTGGCCACAAACACCGGATACGCCTTCTTCTTCAGTGCATCCACAAGCGCATCGGCATCTTCCTGTTTGCTGACCGCAGCGATCTGCACCGTATAACCGTTGCCGCCCGCTAGATTGGGGGTTTTGGTCATTTCCGGAGGCACGCCGGATGCAGGAGGTGCTGTGATTCCGACCGGTGAGGTTACAGCCGGACCTGGAGCAGTTTGATCTGTTGCGGTATTTGCCGCAGGCGTAACAGGTTGATCGCTCGCCGGAACTTGCGCCGTTCTTTCGGGAGTTCCCGGTGGCGTCTTCACAAACGGACTATTCGCGGACGCCGTCGGCACCGGATTCTCCTGTAGCGTGAGGGCCGTATTCTTCACCGAATTGCGGCCCATCGAAAAGCCGAGTCCAAAGAACGCGGCGCAGACTACCACCAGGCCGAAAAAAAGTCCGAGCAGTCGTCCGGTCCCTAACGTGATTTCGGTATCCTGTCCGTCTGCCATTCGTTACGCCCCTTTGAGTTTGTTGTCCGCCGCCTGCGTTTGGGCGGTAAGCAAGTTCTGGATACCCTGCATAATGTCAATCGGTACCGGGAAGACGATGGTGGTGTTCTTCTCCACGCCGATTTCCGTCAACGTCTGCAGGTAACGCAACTGGATGGTCATCGGCTCGGTGGCAAGCAGATGGGCGGCTTCGGTGAGCCGCTGGGCCGCAGAGAACTCGCCTTCCGCATGGATGATTTTGGCTCGCTTTTCACGTTCGGCTTCGGCCTGACGGGCCATGGCGCGGAGCATCGTCTCCGGCATATCGACCTGCTTCACTTCCACGCGAACGACTTTCACACCCCAGGGGTCGGTGTGTTCGTCCAAAATCGTCTGCAGGCGCAGGTTAATCTTGTCGCGATGAGCGAGCAATTCGTCCAGTTCCACTTCGCCGAGAACCGAACGCAGAGTAGTCTGGGCGAATTGCGAAGTCTGATAGAGATAGTTGGCAACCTCGTTGACTGCCTTGCGCGGTGCGATGACGCGCAGGAATATCACGGCATTGACCTTCAGCGTGACGTTGTCACGGGTGATGATGTCCTGCGGGGGAACTTCCATGGCTTCCTGGCGAAGGGAGACGCGAACCATGCGGTCAATCGGGGCAAACACCAGGATTACGCCGGGGCCTTTTGGCTCCGGAAGCAGATGTCCTAGGCGGTAGATGACACCGCGCTCGTATTCGGCCAGGATTTTGATGGAACTGAGGATATAGAGAACAAAGATAGCGATGACAACTGCAAGAAAACCGAATTCCGACATGATGGCGCGCTCCGTTCGGGTGAAACACACGGGATTGGAAATCCCGCATTACCTGATGCTGCGGATTGTAGCGCACGCGGCGCGCCGGAGATATGAGGAGTGACGCTTAGGTTCCAACTTTTGCACTAGGGCCGGTTTGAGGTTACATCAGCCTCGCGCTGGTTCCACGCGAATAGTTAGCCCATCGACGGCGGTCACGCGAACGTTTTCTCCCAGAGACACGTTGGTCGAAGCAACCGCGTTCCAAATCTCGCCATGCACAGCCACCTTCCCCTGTGGAGCAAGCGGCGTTTGCGCCGTACCGATCTCGCCGATCATCGCCTCCGGTCCGCTGGCGCGTTTGTTGCGTCGTGCCCTGAGGGCAATACTCATCAGGAACGCGGTAATCAGTCCGAGCGGAATGCTGACCGAGAGCGCCGTCCAGACATGCACGCGCATCTGCGGGATCGGCGAATCGATCAGCAACAGGGCGCCTATCGTAAGTGACGCGATGCCGGCAATCGTCAGTGCGCCATGACTGGTGAACTTGGCTTCGAGCGCGAAAAAGACAAACGCCAGGAGAATTAGGCCTAGCGCGGCAAAGCGCACCGGAAGAATGTCGAGCGCAAACACCGCCAGCACGACAAAGAAGAAGCCAACCACTCCGGGAATGATCGCGCCCGGATGGTTAAACTCGAAGTACAGTGCGAGCAATCCGATGGCGAGAATGATGAATGAGATGTTCGGGTCCATCAGCCAGTTGAGGATTTCCAGCTTCACCGTCATGTCATACGGTTGCACGCGGCCCGAGGTGTTCAGGGTGGCATCTTTGCCGTCAAAACGCTTGATGGTGCGCCCGTTGAGGTCCTTCAGAAGCTGCTGCTGATTGGGAGAGACAATATCGATCAGGTGCTGGTCGAGCGCTTCCTTGTCAGTAAAGCTTTTCGATTCGCGAACTGCGCTCTCCGCCACCTGCACGTTGCGCCCACGTTTTTCTGCGATGGAACGCATGAATGCCGCGGCGTCATTGGTGATCTTTTCTTTCATTACTGAGTCCGGCGAGTCAGTGCCGCCAAAAGGACTCATCATCACCGGATGCGAAGCGCCAGTGTTGGTGCCGGGCGCCATGGCCGCGACGTCGGCAGACTCCAGGATGAAAAACCCCGCCGAAGCCGCACGGCTTCCACTCGGTGCCACGTAGACGATCACGGAGACGGGCGACGCAACGATCTTCTCGATGATCTGCCGCATCGACGACTCTAGTCCGCCGGGCGTCCGCATCTCGATGAGCACGGCGGTGTCACCGTGCTGTTGTGCCTCCGTGATCCCGCGCTCGATGTATTCCGCGCTGATCGGCTGGATGGTGTCGTCGACAACGAGCTTGAGTACGTCGGCGAACGACGAAAGAGAAGCAAGGACGAGGAGAGCGAGGAGAACGATAACTGCCCGCGAAATTCGCACAACAACACGATTACGTTGATTCATAAAGCCTCCACAACGCCGTGTCGCGCAGTTCACTTGCGCTTGCTGGCCTAGTTCCTGGTGGTGGCGAGTTTCTCTTCGATCGTGTGCTTCAGGGTCTGCGCATCTTGGTCGCGCGGATCCAGTTCCAGCGCCCGATCGACTTCTTCACTCGCCGCGCTCAATTTATTGTCCTTCAGATTCTGGCGGGCGAGTAGCACATAAACATTGGCCGTCGGATGCAAGCGAACGGCAGCATTAGCCTCGGAAATGGCTTCCTTGCCTTTTCCGGCAGCGGCGTACGCCTCGGCAAGTCCGGCATGCGCGGCGGCGTTTGTCGGATCGAGCGTAATTGCTTCCTGGAACGCGCTGGTCGCGTCGGCATTGAAGCCCTGCGCCAAAAGCTGTTGTCCGCGATCGACGTGAAACTGTGCGTGCTGCTGCGGACTCTCTTTTGCCAGCTTGCTCTCCGCGACGCGCTCGATCTCCAGCGTGAGTTGCCGGTACGAGGTCTCATCGTAATTGCGCTTGATGCGCTGCAGCGGAAGCTTACTGGTCGTATTTGACGCGGCACGCGCCGATCCAGCGCCGCCATTCAGGGTATCGAGAAAGCTCTTCGCCTCGGTGTCATTCGGCCGAAGTTGCAGCGTCTGCTTCAGTTCGGCGATGGCATGCGTGTTATCGAAGAGGCGGGCGTAGGCAACCGCGAGATTAAAGTGGTAGTCGGGATCGTTCGGATCGGCGGTAACGGCCTTCTGCAGCCAGTCGATCTCCGACCGTTTTCCGCGGCGTCCCATTACGATGCCGAGATTATTCACCACCTCCGGCAAGGGAAAATTGGCTGCGAGCGTGGTGAACGACGCTTCGGCGCAATCGTAGTCCGAAAAGTAGTAGCAAGAGAGTCCGCGATAGAAGTCGGCCTGCCCAGCCAGAGTGTCATTCGCCGGTACACGCTCGAACCACGATGCGGCCGATTCGTATTCTCGATTTGTGTAGTAGGTCTTGCCTAATTCGAAGACCGCTTGCGTGTAGTGAGGATTCAGGCGGACCGCTTCATGGAACCGCTCGATTTTTTCCGCTCGCGTGGTCGCCAGTTCGCCGCGAACATAATTCTCAAAAGCATCGAGTCGGATCGGCGGTGTCGATTCCAAAAAAGCTTCCTTGTTGCCGACTGAACTAGGGGCCAGAGTGTGCAGCATGTCCCACGCCAGCGCGCGCTGGATGTTGACCATGTTCACCAGCGGCCCCGATTCCTTGACCTCCGGCGCAAGATACAACTTCTTCATGTCGAGCAGTTGCGCTGTCGCCGTGAACGTCTGGCCGTCGTAGTCGTATTTGCCGAGGATGACGTAGTCGGCGTCAATCTGCTCGGAAATGCGGTACAGCGTCTCACGCGAAAGATGCGCGCCCAGTGGAACACCGATCCGGTCGAAAGACAGGTTCCGATCGTCTCGGGGAATAATATAGAGGGCCGCCGAGCCGATGCCTTCGCCCATGATCTCGGGAAACGCCTCGGAAATCCATTCCAGGCCGGTAGCTTTCGACGTATTTTCAAACGGAAGAATTAACACTGTGCGCAAAGGCATCTGCGCCCATGACACCGCTGTTGTCAAAAACAGGATTGCCAGAATTAACCGAACGGTTCTCAAGACACGCTCATTATATAGCTCGCTGGCCACGCATTTAACCCGGCGGCCTGCGCTTTATGGTAACTTCTGTGTTCCGTCCAGGGTTTAAGAGGCACGCATGAAAGCGATCGTGTTTCAGGAGTTTGGTGGCCCGGAAGTCCTCCAGTATCGCGACATCCCCGACCCGAAGTTGCGCCAGGACCAGGTTCTGGTGCGTGTGAAAGCCTGCGCCCTGAACCATCTCGACCTGTGGGTACGCAAGGGCTTGCCCGGGGTGAATCTTCCACACATCAACGGCAGCGACATCGCTGGGGTCGTGGAGGAAGTCGGCGAGTATGTGACCTCCGTGAAGAGCGGCCAACGCGTTCTGCTCGCACCCATGATGTTCTGCAACCATTGCGCGATGTGCACCTCGGGACAGCAGAACCTCTGCCGCGAATTCACCGTGCTGGGCAATGGCGTTGACGGTGGCAACTGCGAACTGATCCCCGTCCCTGAAGTGAACGTCATCCCGATTCCCGATTCGCTCGGCTTCAACGAAGCCGCGAGCGTTCCGCTGGTATTCCTGACGGCGTGGCACATGCTGGTGGCGAGGTCGCAAATCCGGCAAGGGCAGTGGGTTCTGGTGCTGGGCGCCGGCTCGGGTGTGGGTACCGCCGCCATCCAGATCGCGAAAATGTTTAACGCGACCGTGATTGCCACCGCCGGCGACGACAATAAGCTTGCCAAAGCTCGCGAGTTGGGCGCCGACTTCGCCATCGATCACTACAAACAGAAGATCAGCGAGGAAGTGCGTCGCATCACTGGCAAGCGCGGCGTCGATCTCGCCTTCGAGCACGTCGGCAAGGCGACGTTTGGTGAGAGCATCCGGTCGGTGAAAACCGGTGGAACCATTGTCACCTGCGGCGCGACCACGGGACCTGATGTAAGCTTCGACCTGCGCCAGCTTTTCGCACGGCAACTGTCGTTCCTCGGCTCCTATATGGGAACCATGGGCGACCTGCACGACGTTCTCAGCCACGTCTTCGCCGGGAGGTTACAGCCGGTGGTGGATAAGACATTTCCGTTAACCGAGACCAGCGAGGCACACCGCTATCTCGAAAGCAGCCAGATGTTTGGCAAAGTGGTGCTGAATCCGTAATCGACTATGAAAAGAGTTCTTCTGTCCTGGAGTAGCGGCAAAGACAGCGCCTGGACGCTTCACGTCCTGCGCCAGCGCGGCGATTGCGAAATCGTCGGCCTGCTTACGACCATCAATTCCGGGTTCGATCGTGTTGCCATGCATGGCACTCGCCGCTCGGTCCTTGAGGCACAAGCCCGCGTTGCTGACATCCCGCTCTGGGCGATTCCACTGCCCTGGCCGTGCTCGAATGAGATCTATGAGCAGCGCATGCGCGAGGCGTGCGATCGCGCCATCAGCGAAAAAGTCGATGCCATCGCCTTCGGCGACCTGTTCCTGCAAGACGTTCGCTCCTATCGCGAGAAACAGCTTGCCGGAACCCGCCTCGAACCGCTGTTTCCCCTTTGGCACATTCCCACCGCTCTCCTTGCTCGCGAGATGCTCTCCGGCGGATTGCGAGCAAAGCTGACCTGCGTCGACACGAAGCAACTCGACGCATCCTTCGTGGGTCGCGACTTCAATTCGCAGCTTCTCGCGGAGTTTCCGGCAACCATCGACCCCTGTGGCGAACGCGGCGAATTTCACACCTGCGTTTACGCCGGACCGATGTTCACAAAACCGTTGCACCTGGAAAAAGGTGAAACGCTGATGCGCGATGAGTTCGCCTATGCCGATTTTCTCCTCAGCGGCGACGAAGCCCTTAAACAAGCGGTCTAATTCAGGCAGACATCAAGCCGCAACTTCTGTGGTTACGGGCCTGTTGCTCCCGCCGCCCTTGTCGGTTCCGACTCCGTGACCGCCGTAATTCTCCAGTGCAGTACCGCCGCTACCGCCATGCACGCCAGCGTTACAGCGATTCCCAAGCGCAAATTGTGCGAGCGATCGGATACAACCCCCACGATCCACGGCACCACCGCTCCGCCAAGCCCGCAGGCGCCGAGAACAATGCTGCTGCCGGTTCCTCGCGTTCCGTACCACTCCGTGAACAGCGCGATCGAGGTAGGGAAGACCGGCCCCAGCCCGAATCCGCACAGCAGCACGCCGAATTCGAGCAGCGCAATTTCTGGCGACGCCAACGCGATCACAATGCCCGCCGATCCAATCACCATGCCGTAGAAAATCAACGAGCCCGTCCGGATAAACCTCAAAGTCAGCGGTGCGATCAGCCGCCCGAGCAAGAGCGTCGCCCAGAAGCTCGACTGAACCAACGCGGTTGCGAACACCGAACTCCGCTCCGTGCGCACCGTGAACGCCGACACCCAGCCGGAAAATCCGTTCTCAATCCCGATATAAAGGAACATGAACGCCAGCATCGCCACGGCGAACCACAGCCGTGTCTGGGGCGGCAGCTTGCCGTTGCGAATCTCGGCCGTCACCTTCGGCGCCTCAGGGAACATGAAGCCTTCAACCGTTCCAATCACGAACACGACGGCCGCGAGGGAAAACAGAAACCCGCGCACTCCGAACGGCTTCAGCATCGCGGCGATGACCAATGGCGCCAGCACCGCGCCAAGCGTCCACGAAAAATTCAGCACGTTAAGCGCCGCGGCGCGCCGCTCGCCGGCCAGTTCGGAAATGAGCAGGTTGGTCGCAGGTAAGGCCAGGCCGAGTCCGACCGCGTAGATCCCGATTCCGATCATCCCCACGACAACACCGGGCGCCAAACCTAGCACGACCACTCCAACTGCGATCAGGAACATTCCCAGTGGCACAATCCGCGACGCGCCCCAGCGGGCGACCGCCTCGCCGGAGAGAACGGCTGCGGTCACACAGGTTACGAACTGAGTCGTGAACAGCCTCCCCGCCTGCGCATCGTTCAAGCGCCAGGCAGCAAGAAGCAGCGGCAGCAGCGGACCGAGCAGCGTGGTCACCACGCCCGTTAAGGCGAATCCCACATGAACGATGGCGAGGTTCTTCTTCACGAATAGTCCGGGAAAACGATCATGTTACGTGGACGCCGCCGGTTCCGCTATGGCGCCAAACTTAAGCCGCCGAGCCAACGCGCCGCAAACCCACAAAAACTTCAAAAAGCACGCTGGCTTTACCTTTTCCTGTGCAACTCTTTGCAACATGTTTGGTGGAATGCCTCGCGGAACTCCTTTGTACTTACAGTTCGGCATCTGGCAATGGAAATGCACCGCTGCTGGTACTAACCATCTCATCCTGTGGGGGAGAGAAATGAACGGTCATGGGATTCTTGTCTCGTTTACGCGGGCAAAGGCACTGGTTTCCATTGCGGCTGCCGCACTCGTTTGCATCTTGGCATCGCCAGCCTTGTATGCTGACGGCTTCAGTTCGAACGGCGTCACGGTCAGCATGACCAGCACCATTACCACGACGACCGAAGGTACCCCACTGGTCCTGGATTTCAACTTCCAGAACAACTCCGGACAAGACGTCACTCTCCTGAACGTCGGCTTTCTGGGTACGTCGGGGAATCCCGCGTTCGTTTCTGGCGACTCCTCCGATTCCATCTCATCCACGAGTTATACCGAGTGCAACGGCACCATCGCCAACGGCTCCTCCTGCACTTTCTCCATCACCATCAACTCCCCTGCGGATACCGGCGAGACCGACCAGGACTCCGGAGTATGGAATGTCACTTCCGCCGCCGAAGTTTTCTTTGCGAATGGTTTCGCCTTCGAGGATTACTTCAACGATCAAGTCACCATCAAAGATCCTGTCCTGGCGACGCCGGAACCATCCTCTTTGCTGATGCTCGGCACCGGCGTCGTGGGACTGCTCGGCGGAAGCCTGCGCAAGCGGCTCATGTAGTGGCACATGCGATCCGCAGATTCCTGTGTTCAACTGTTGAACACAAGAGCCTGATCGATGCTACCTGGAAATGAGACTTGTCAAAGCGTAGAGTAGGCGTGTGAAGTGCTCGTTTCCTCTCACGATAGCGCTCGTCATCATTCTTGGGGTTTCCTCAACTACAACTACACTAGCTGACCACCTGCCCGGCGCAAAGCTCGCACGAGGCAAAGAGGAGGTAGTGCTCGCCGGAGTACAGGTGTACAAAACTCCAATCACAAAAATAGTACAGAAGCTCGGGAAGCCTAGCGAAGAACGGGAACTGTCTGCGGAAACACGAGATGCCGTCGGAGAGCGGCTGTACGTTTGGAAAAAGAAAAGCGTAACCGTACAGGTTCAAACGATGTTCTCAGACAAACCGACATTCAAGAGCGGCTTGCGAGAAACGCCTTCCTACGTCACGGTTGACGGCACGGATGGCGAACTGGGTCGGACAGGGCGCGGTTTAAGACTTGGCGACCCGTACAGAACAATCGCTCAGGTCTACGGCAATCGATACGTCAGGAAAGGACGTCACATAACTATTCAGTGGGAGACAACCACGACCCTCAAAGTGGCTTGGAACGAACGAGGCGTTATCAACCACATCGAGCTTTTGGGACCTGAGTGATCGAAATAGATGCTGATAACCCGCGCCACATCTCGCCTACCGGCTTCCTTCCACAACAATGTTTTCAGGTGTGGGTTTCCTCTGGTGAACTAATCCCAGGGAGATCTATGCACTTGCTGTCCCCACTGCGATCGCGCCTGACCGCAACCGCCGCGCTGCTCCTCGTCTTCGTTCCTTCGTTCGCGCAGGACGCTCCCATTTTCTCGGTCAACGTCAAAGTTGTGAACGTACTCGCCATCGTACGCGATCGGCAAGGGAACATCATCAATACGCTGGGTAAAGACGACTTTGTTTTGCAAGAAGACGGCCGGCAGCAGTCGATCCACTACTTCACGCGCGAAACCGATTTGCCCCTAACCCTCGGGCTGCTGGTGGATGTAAGCGGCAGCGAGGTGCGCGCGATTGAAGAAGAAAAGCGAGCGAGCGCGGCGTTCACCCGGGAGTTTCTCCGCGCCGGCATCGATTCGTCATTTCTGATCCAGTTTGCCACAGAGGCGGAACTGCTGCAGGACGTCACCAGGGATCCGACGAGAATGCAATCGGCGCTTCAGGATCTTCAGACCCCTAACCCCGAAGACAACACCGTGGTGGTGCCAGGCACCGGACCGCACGCAGCTCCGGGTCACGGCACACGGGGCGGCGGAACGTTGTTCTATGACGCTATCTTCCTTGCCGCTGACGAAATGATGCAGAAGCAGTCGGGACGCAAGGCCATTGTCCTTCTCACTGACGGGGTCGATCACGGAAGCAAGATCTCTCTCGACCTTGCCATCGAGAGTGCGCAACGCGCCAACACCATGGTGTACTCGATCTATTTCAACGGAAATGATGGCGTTGACGGTACCGAGGAGAGCGTCGATTCACCTTTATCGCGACAGCTTGATAGCAAGACTGGCAGGGAGGCGCTCGAACGGCTGTCGAAACAGACCGGTGGACGCATGTTCGTCGTGTCGAACACCAACAGCGTGAGCCAGATCTACGCGCAAATCCAGGACGAGCTACGGAATGAATACAGCATCGGCTACTCTCCCGATCGCGCTCCCGGCGACAAGGCGGACTATCGTCATATAACGCTAACCACAAAGCAGAAGGACTACCAGGTCCAGGCCCGCGAAGGCTATTACGCATCGCGGCAAATCGATAGCAAATAGGCGAAGGACGGAAGATGAACGCCCTCTATGCCCCATTGACATGGTCGACATCGTTAGCGATTTTATTTCGGGTCCCGGACTCGCTGAGGATGTATCCATCCACTTAAGATTCTCCGGTGAACAGAGCGCCGTTAGGCGCGAATTCCCATAGCCCGGCACGAACTGCCGGGTGCAAGTCCAGCGGCAAACCCCAACTGACCGCCGGCATCGATCACAAGTCATGACCACTCATAAGCACGACGCAGACGAGGGCAAGGGCGCAGTCGAACAGGACTCCCCGGGCCAGAAGACAAACACCAGCCTGTCAGAACAACTTCCACATCGGAACGAAAACCCGCTAGTGAAGTCACGCGACACGGACTTTCCCGAGCCCGGAGAGAATCCCGAGCATAGCGGCGAACCCGAAGATGGCGGTCTAACCCGCGATTACCGGAAACCTGCGTAGCCCGGAACGAAAAGGCCGAATCTAGCACCGGGTACAATGACGGCATGAGTTCTCCCGGGCCAATGCTTCGTCCCTACGAGAAGAAGGTCAAAATCACCATCGTGGGGAAGGACTTCGAAGTTCCCGACAACAACACTCTGTTGCGGGCCTTCCAGTCGCTCGCGCCGGAAGCGGTGTCTTACGGCCGGTTCTGCTGGAATGAGGACTGCCAGTATTGCCGCGTAACGTATGACACGGGAGAAGGAACGCCAGTGCGCAAAGCCCTGTCGTGCAAGCTGATGGTCCAGGATGGCATGAGGATCACGGAGATGGCAGGAGAGATTAAGTACTGCTTGCGGGATCTGAAACTCTGGAACAGCGGTGAATAAATCAGCCGCGCGGCGTCCCGTGGGACGCCGTGGTTCCTAGTTTGCGAAGGCGGTCTTTTGCCTGTTGTGCTTCGATGCTTCGCGGATAGCGCGTGACCAACGCGTTGAGTTCACGAACACCAGCTTGCCGCTGTCCGAGTTCAAGCAGCGCATAGCCTTTTTTGAGCTGTGCGGCTGCGGCTTTGTTGCCGTCCGGATACTGCTGAATGACCGAGTCGTACGACTTGATCGCCGCCGCGTAGTTTCCCTGATGGTAGTCGATGTCGCCGAGATAGAACTGCGCGTTTCCCGCAAGGTCGGTGTTCTGGTAATACTTCAGGTAGTCGCCAAACTCCTGCGAGGCGATGTCGTAATTGCCGGAGTTGTAGTCGCGCAGTGCGTTGTTGTAGAGCACATCCGGCGGCGGAGCGGCAGCTTGCGGCGTGGCGCCCGGCTGACCCGTTTGGCCAGGTTGGCCGGGTTGACCTCCGGGCGTGCCCGGGATGATGTTCTGCTGATTGTTCTGCATCGCGTCGAGCTGTTGCGCGATCTTGGTCATTCTCGCCTTTAGCTCGTCAACGCTGTCGTTAAGCGCCTGAATCTGCCCGGAGAGCTGATCGGCGTGTGTGCCGGTGTCCTGCTGTGACTTCTGCACCTGTTGGCTCAGGGTGTTGACCGCGGCAGCGACTTTGTTCATGTTGTCGGTGCTCTGCTCGATCAGGTTCTTCATCACGCCCATGCGCTCGTCGAACGACTGGCGCATCTGGGTCATCTGGTCTTGCAGCGCCTGCACCTGCGTCTGCAACTGGATGATTTCCTTGCTGACCGGGAACGCCGGCGCGGCAACCAGTAAACCAAGCAGCAAAACGAAGGACAATCTAAGAGTCTTCATTCGGTAACTCCGATTTCAGCATTCATGATAAATCGCAAATCGGCAGTGCGGATGTCGGTTGAGATGAGAAAGGCCAGCCTTGCGACTGGCCTTTCCTCGGAAGCAGCTACTTGCCGTATACGAAGTGGCCGCGCCGGTTTTGTTGCCAGCACTGCTCATTCGATTCGGTACAGAACGGCTTTTCCTTACCGTAAGAGATCGTCTTCATGCGATCGGCGGAGACGCCAGCCTGCACGAGGGCATTCTTTACGGCGTTGGCACGATTGTCGCCCAAGGCGAGGTTGTATTCGGTCGAACCGCGCTCGTCGCAGTGGCCTTCGATCGTGAACGTGATTCCGGGATGTGCTTGCAGGAACTGAGCATCAGCCTGGACCGCGCTCTGCGCGTCAGCACGAATGTCGTAGCTGTCGTAATCGAAGAACACGTCCTTGATGTTCTGATTGAACAACTGTTCGTCCGATACGGTCGGAGGCGGCGGTGGAGGCGGTGGCGGTTGGGTTACGGTAACGCGCGCCGTCGCATCCTGCGTTCCGCCTGGTCCTTTAGCGACCAGATGGAACGTGGTGGAATCGGTCGGGCTCACGGTTGCCGATCCATTGGCTTCCACCTTGTTCGGACCGAGTGTGACGTCGGTCGCGTTGGTGGTCTGCCAGGTAAGAGTGGTGGACTGGCCTTTCTGAATCGTGTCCGGGTTTGCCGACAACGATGCGGTTGGCGCAGCGGGCGGCGGTGGTGGGGGTGGCGGCGCAGGCTGAACTTTCTTCTTGCAAGCGCCCAGCACCATGATGGTCGCCATCAGTAGTACCAACATCGACCACTTCATCTTGCTGTGCTTCACATATCCTCCAGTCGCGAATGTTACTCGCTTACATTGTTATTTAGTTCCTAGTTCGCTTATGAATGGCCTACTTAGAACTCCAATTGGGTTGCGTATTCTCCCCGGATTTCGTCAAGTCCGCTTGGTTGGTGCCATCGGCCAGCATGGTGTAAATCTGCCAGCGACCGTTGCGGTCTGACTGGAACGCGATGTGTCGACCATCGGGCGACCAGGTCGGGAAATCGTTCCGTCCGGAATCGTGAGTTAACTGTACAAACTGTTTGCTGGCGATGTCCATGATGTAGATGTCCTGATTGCCAGGAGCGCCCGGACCATAATGGCGCGTCCAGGAGAACGCCAGGAATTGCCCATTGGGCGACCACGATGGCGACACCGCATAGCCCTGATCGGTGACGCGCTGAACGTTGGTGCCGTCGGTGTCCATGATGTATATCTGCGGCAGGCCGGTGCGTCCGCTGACCCAAGCGATCTGAGCATTGGTTTTGGGGTTCCAGGTCGGCGAGACATCGGGACCTTTGACGGCGGTGACGCGCTTCAGATTACGGCCATCGTTATCGGCGATGTAGATTTCGGGATCGCCGCTGCGCGACGACGAGAAAGCAATGTGCTGCCCATCCGACGACCACGCTGGCGATGAGTTCGTCCCGCCGTAGTGTGGGAATGTCACCATGCGAACCAGGTCGAGCGAGTACATGCCGATCTCGACGCCACCTTTGCCGAATTCTGTGAACGCGACGCGCGAGTTGTCGGGCGAAACGCGCGGCGACAGCGTGATGGAACTGAGATGCGTCAACTGCTTCTGGTTCGCGCCGTCGTAGTCCATCTGCCAGATTTCTTTGTTCCCGGTGCGATTGCTGACGAAATAGAGCTTCGTTTCGGCAATGCCGGGAATGCCGCCGCCGAGGCGCATGATGATCTCATCGGCGAACTTGTGGGCGATGATACGGGCGTTGTCAGGTGTTGCTTTGTCGCGATATTGCTTTGCCAGAACCGGTGGGGACGTGGGGTTTTTTACGTCCACCAGCCAGCCTTGCACCACGATGTCTTGGGATGGCGCATCGAGGTTACCGAAGGCAAGCATCCCGGCGTTCGGCGGTTGATTCGCCCACGCTTCGGCATTCACTTCCGATGGCTGACTCGGTGCCTGTAACGGGTAAAAGCTCTTCGAGACCATGTCGAAGATGCCGGCGTTGGAGAGGTCGAGCCAAAGCGTGTCGTTGAAAACCTTGTTCAGCGCTGCTGTTACGCCGTCGGAAGAAACCGGCTTGAAATCAGGAACCGCTAGACGGACCTTTTCGACGCCAAGACCCGTGCCGGTCTTAATCCAATCCTGAGCGAAACTGATGGTGGAGAGGAGAGCGAGAAGAATGGGGAGAGTTCGTTTCATCATGCTGGAAAACGCGATCTTCGTTCTGTACTCCTTGTTCACGCCGACTCACTCAATTATCGTGAGCCGATACAAAGCTGCTCAGTAATCTACATCACTTAGCGACGGTAATCGAACCAGAACTCAACCGAAACCCGGCTGCCGCCATAATCGCCCGGCAGTGGACCAAAAGTATCAATACGCTGTAACGCGCGTACGGCGGAAATATCCAACGACGGAACGCCGCTCGACTGCTCTACCTGGACGTTGCTCGGCCGGCCGGAGCGGTCGATGTCGAACGTGATGTAAACGCGATGTGCGTTCCCGACATTCGGATCGATCTCATACTGCAGCCAGTTTTGCGACACCTTCTGCTGTACCTGGCGGACGTACCAGGCATAACGGCTGCCAAAGTCACCGCCGCTACCAGTGAAGCCGAATCCACCTTTGGCATTGGGAACGCTGAAGCTGCCGTACGGTCCGCTAACCGGCCCGCCTTGGCCGAACGGCACTACGTTCGGCGGTGGCTCGACCGGCTTAGGTGGCGTGACCCTGCTGATGATCGGCTTCGGCGGCTTCTTGATCGTTTTCTCGGGAATCGGGATCGCGTCGGGCTTGGGCTCTTCGACCGCTTTGGGCGGCGATTGCGTCAGCCCCTTGGATTCGTTGGCAACAATGTTGTCGGTGTTTACCTGGGGACGCGGCAGGGGAATATTGCTGACAAGGTTGGCGCTCATCGCCTCACCGCCGGTGATGTCGCCGCCCCAGCCTTCCCCCGTATGCCCGATAACGGCGCCGTAAATGAGGATGGACGCGAATAGCATCCCGTGTAACGCCACCGATAGCCCCAGCGGCGTGGACAGCGGATCGCGTTCGGCGTAGATGTCAGTGCTTGCCATTGGATTTCAACGGCTGGGTCACGATACTGACGTTGGTGATGCCGGAAGACTTCACGGCGTCCATGACCGTGGCAAAGGCGCCGAAGGGAACATTTTCGTCGGCGCGGACATAGATGTATTGATTCTGCGGGTCGCGAATCTTCTGGTGCAGCTTGTCCGCGATTTCGTTGATATTAACGGGATCATTGCCGAGAAACACACGCTGGTCCTTGTCGATGGAGATGACGAGCCGCTCTTCGGTGATTTCCTTGACCGTGCGCGTGTGCGGCACGTTCACCTCTATGCCCGACTGCAATACCGGCGCGGTGATCATGAAGATGATGAGCAGGACGAGGACGACGTCAACCAGTGGCGTGATATTGATGTCGGCTAACCCCGTTTGCGTTCTGCCGTTGCTGTTGGTGAACGCCATTAGCGGTACTCCGGTTCATTGACCGGTGGAGCGGTGGGCCGCGTGATGGCACTGCGCTCCACGGTATTCATCATTTCGAGGGAGAAGTCGTCCATGCGCGAACCGAACTCGCGAATCTGACTGAGAAAGATGTTGTACGCGATGACGGCTGGAATAGCGGCGAACAGGCCGGCAGCAGTGGTGATCAGCGCTTCTGAGATGCCGGGAGCGACGGCACGCAACGTGGCAGCGCCGGCAGTACCGAGTCCGTGGAAGGCGTCGATGATGCCCCATACGGTTCCGAAAAGACCAATGAAGGGCGTAACCGAGGCGGTAATTGCGAGCCAGGGAAGACGGCGCTCCAATCGCGTGAGTTCTTCAGACGCCGCGATCTGCATCGCCCGCTGGACGTTGGTCGCGTTGCGCAGTCCGCCCTGCTTGCGGAGTTCGTCGAATCCGCCCTCAAAGACGGCAACCAGCGGGCTGGGCTTGAACTGCTCCGATACGGCAGCCATGTCTTGCAGGCGAGTGGCCTTGCGGAAGGCGCGCATGAAGCGTCCGCTTTGCGCGCGGGCGCGGTTCATCAGGCCGTACTTTTGCACGATGATGGCCCAGGAAAAGACGCTAAACAGGAGAAGGATTGCGAGCACTACCTTAGCAACCGGTCCGGTTTCCCAAACCAGGTTGGAAATCTCGCCGCCCATAATATTGGCAAGGAGCAGAGGAGTAAGCATCAGGACATCGTTCGCTCAAAACTTGAGCAACAAAGAATTATAAACGTGAAAGCGGAGGGTAAGTTGTTGATGGCCGAGGAATTCGGGCGTGGACCAAAGTAATAAAGACAAGGACGAAAGACGATGTACGAAGGACGAAGTGGGCCTTCCTTGGAAGTTCGGGCCTTTCTGGTTTTACTTCGTACTTCGGCCATCGTACTTCGTCCTTTCGGCACCCGTGTTTTCTTTTCTGTCCACCTGACATACACTTCGCTCACCGGACCATGCTCACCGAACTGCGCGTTGAAAATTATGCCGTCATCGATAGCGTGGTAATCGAGTTTGCCTCGGGCCTGAACCTGCTGACCGGCGAAACGGGAGCCGGGAAATCCATCCTCATTGATGCGTTGGCTTTGCTGTTGGGCGAGAAGGCTTCGGCGGACGTGATTCGCCACGGCACGGATAAGGCCGCGGTGTCGGCGGTGTTCGAGTTGTCCGCGGCGGAATCGAAGGCGCTGGGGAGGATTCTCGAAGAGAACGGAATCGATCTCGACGGCGAGCAGGTGATTGTTAGAAGGGAGATCCAGGCGAACGGGCGCGGACGGGTGTTTGTCTCGAATCAGCCGGCGACAGTAGCGGTACTGAAACAGATAGCGCCAGTGCTGGCATCGGTACACGCGCAACGCGAGTCGATTATCTCTTTCGACGCGGAGACGCGCCTGGAACTGCTGGATGGATTTGCTTCGTCTGATTCGACCGCTGCGGCGGAGGCGTTTGGCGAATGGAAGGCGCTGCGGGATCGCATTGCCGATCTCGAACGCGATGAGCAGGACCGGCTGCGGATGGTGGATCTGTGGAGTTTCCAGAAGAAGGAGATCGAGTCGGCGGGCCTCACGCCGGGGGAAGACGAGAAACTCGAGGCCGAGAAGAGAGTGCTCGCGAATGCCGAGAAGATCTACGCCGCAGCTCAAGCAGCACATGGAGCTTTGTATGAAAGTAGCGAATCGGCGGCTGCTTCGATTCGCGTAGGTTTCCGGCACTTGCAGGAGGTCGCGAAGTACGATACGAAGTTCGCCGACGCTCTGGCTCAGTTGGAGTCGGCGCGAATCGCGGTCGAGGATATCGGGGCGACGTTGCGCGACTATGCCGAGTCGGTGAACGTCTCACCGGAGCGGTTAGGCGAGGTGGAGGACCGGCTGGCGCTGATCGATCGCCTGAAGCGGAAGTATGGGGCCACGGTCGAAGAAGTCATGGTGTACGGTGACGATATCTCTCGCAAAATCAATGAGATCGAGAATAAAGATGAAGTCGTGCGCAAGCTGCGACAAGAGCAGAAGGCGGCGGCTTCAAGGTATCTCGCGGCGGCGCGGGAACTGTCGAAGAAACGCTACGAATCGGCGCGCAAGCTGGAGAAATTAGTCGAGGCCGAGGTCAATGATCTCGCGATGAAGGTGCGATTCAAGGTCGAGGTGAGCGGGACGGACGACGAAGCGAACTGGGCCGCCGCGGGATTCGATCAGGTGCAGTACCTGATCGCAACGAATGCGGGAGAGCCGCTAAGACCGCTGGAAGAAATTGCGTCGGGCGGAGAATTGTCGCGGGTGATGCTGGCCCTGAAGGTGGCCGCCGAGAATTCCGGAAAGAGGAAAAGGGTGTCTCAACGAACCTTGGTCTTCGACGAGATCGACATCGGCATCGGCGGCAGCGCGGCGGAGGCGGTTGGGCGGAAGTTGAAGACATTGTCGCAGGCTAGCCAGGTCATCTGCATAACGCATCTGCCGCAGATCGCGTCGTTCGCCGATCAGCATTACTTAATCGAAAAGCGGGAAGCGGATGGTCGGACGAAGACGTCAGTTCGACGGCTGACCGATGCGGGTCGGCGCGAAGAAATCGCGCGCATGTTGAGCGGGGCGAAGCTGACCGAGGCGAGTCGGAAGCATGCGGAACAGTTGATCAAGGCCAATGCGTAGGCGAAGCTCCAACTTCGACCAGTCAGAAGCTTTCATCTGGCGTAGCGCGTATCGCAGCACCATGGCTCACTGTTGCCGTGCTGCAATCCTCTTGGCGACGCTCGTTATCTTGTGCACCGTGGTTGTCGCCGCGCAGGATCAGCCGAACGGCACCGACGACGCAACCTTCCGTGTTGAGGTGCAACTGGTCCAACTTGACGTTCAGGTATTGCAAAAGAAGGGCCTCCGCCAGGTCGGCACCCTAACCAAAGATGACTTCGAGCTCTATGAAGACGGTGCCCGCCAGCAGATCGCTGACATCAGCCGCGACCAACTTCCGCTCTCGGTGGTACTGCTGTTCGACCTCACCGACAGCGTGCGGCCGGTATTGAAGCCTCTCGCGAATGGAGCGCTCGCGGCGCTGCAACACCTGAAGCCCGAAGACGAGGTTGCGGTAATGGTTTATGCGGCGAAGACACGGCTTCTGCAGGACTTTACGACCAACCACAACAAGGTGGTCACGGCCATCAAGAAAGCCAGCAAAATGGAAAGCAGCGAAAAGGCATTCTTCAACGAGGCGATCTATGAAGCTTCGGCGCAGTTGGAGAGGGCCAACAATCCCAAGAGCCGGCGCGTGATTATCTGGCTCACCGACAACGTGCCCAATGTCCCTTCAGACCTGCAATACACCGAAGCAGAGGCGATTCGCAAAACGTTTGAAACTGGCTCGGTGGTTTCGGCATTGGTTGAGCGAAGCGAGATTTCCGATGTCATGAGCGCGGCCGATGCCCGTAACCCGCTGCTGATGTGGTCGCGGTCGCACCATCCTCCGGGTGACGTGAACCAATACGCCGAACTCACCGGCGGCGAGGTGATGAAATCCGGTAGAGATGAGGTCAGCACCAAGTTGGCCGAACTGATTGACCAGATCAGAACACGCTACACGTTGGGCTACTATCCCTCAGGGAACCAGCCGAAGGGCAAGTTCTGCGAAGTCAAGGTGCAGATCCGTTCGGAGTCGCAGAAGAGAGTCGGTCGTGTGATCGTGCGCACGAAGCAGGGGTACTACCGATGACAACCTGGGCTGTACGTCTTCAAACGTCTGGAACTTTCGCCTTTCCGCGTTCGTAGTACCTGCTGTGGGATTTCCGAGCTGAAACAACCCTAAGTGGTGGTGACGCCATGCGGTATTCGCCCGCCTTGCTACTTCACATTTGCGCTGGAAGTGTCGGGTTGCTGTCCGGATTCGTAGCTATGGCCTTCCGCAAAGGTTCGCGGCGGCATGGCTTGGCGGGCGACGTGTTCGTGGTCTCGATGCTTGCCCTTGGTGCGACAGGCGCTTATCTAGGATTCATGAAAGACCAGGTTTTGAACGCCCTGATGGGATTGCTCACTTTCTATCTGGTAGGAACCGCATGGCTGACCGCTCGTCATCATGATGGGGAGACGAGTTGGGTTGATCGCGGCGCCCTTGCCGTCCCCGTAATTCTTGGATCGGCTATGCTCGCGTACGGCTTCAAGGCCGTCCACAGTGCCACCGGGGAGATCGGCGGATATGCTCCCGGGTTCTACCTTGGGTGGGGAACGATCGCCCTGCTGCTGGCGTTCGGCGACGTTCGCATGCTGATGCACGGGGGCTACTCGGGGACGAGACGCGTAGCGCGACACCTGTGGCGTATGTGCTTTGGGTGGTTTATCGCGTCGGCGTCGGTGTTCCTGGCGAGGCAGCGGATTTTCCCTGAGATCGTGCGTAGATCGGGCTCGCTGTACCTTCTGACCATCTTGCCAATCTTGTTGATGGTTTTTTGGCTGGTTCGCGTCAGGTGGGCGAAACGATCGCCGGTCTATGTTGGGCAGCCGGTGGCGCGCGCCGCGAATGATTGAGCCTCAACGTACTGAAGCTCAACCAGAAACTCCTAACTATTCTTTCCCGCGTCCGTCCATTAAAATCATCGATTACGCGCCACGCTGAGAGCTGACCGCTACCAGCCAGAGCTGATTTCCATGCCCCTGAAGCAGTCCGAGGCGATCGTGCTGCGCACGTATCCGATGCATGAAGCGGACCTGCTGGTCACCTTCTTCACGCGTGCCGAGGGCAAGGTGAAGGGTGTGGCGAAGTCGGCGAAGAGGTCGAAGCGGCGCTTTGGCGGCGCGCTGGAGCCGCTGACGCAGGTTCGCGTGTATTACGACGACCGCGAGAAGCGCGAGCTGGCGCGGATTGATGCATGTGACGTGTTGCAGTCTCCGCTGGCGGCGGCGGTGGATTATCCGCGGGCGGCGGCGCTGGGACATGTGGCCGAAGTGCTCGACGAGTTGCTGCCCGACCGCGAAGTGAACGACGCGGTATATCGGCTGGCGGCGTCGGTGCTCGGGAATTTGCGGGCGGGGGCGATCTGGGGTCCGCTGACGTATTTCGACCTCTGGATGGCGCGCCTGGCAGGTTTTTTGCCGGAGCTGCATGTTTGCATGAACTGCGGCGCGACGCTCGATGGGGAGCGTGCCTGGTTTCACGTTCTGGTCGACGGGCTGATGTGCCAGGATGACAAGCGGCTGGCATCTTCGGAGCTGACACAGGAATCGCGAGATTTGGCCGCGCAGATGTTCCGGGTTCCGGTAGAGGCGCTGAAAGATTGCGAGTGGCCGAAGAAAAAGGCTGCGGACTTGCGCAAGTTCGCTGTTCAGATCATGGAACGGCACCTGGATAAGAAGTTGGTGACGGCGGCCATATTAGACAAGGTCGACTGACCGGATGATCTGGCCATCAGATCATCTGGATATCTGAATAACTGATGAACTGAAGTACTAATGAAGTTGTTTTGCTGACGACTTATAACTGAGTACTGACAACTTAATGACCAAGACTCCACTGACGTACCAGGAACTCATCCAGCGATTGCAATCCTACTGGGCTGCGTACGGTTGCGTGTTGCAGCAGCCTTTCGATCTCGAGGTCGGCGCCGGAACGATGGCGCCGGAGACTTTCCTGCGCGTGCTCGGCCCCAAGGAGTACAAGGTCGCGTACTATCAGCCTTCGCGGCGCCCGGCTGACGGTCGTTATGGCGAGAACCCGAACCGGCTCTACAAGCATACGCAATTGCAGGTGATTCTGAAGCCGCCGCCGGCAGACATCCAGGACTTGTACCTGAAGTCGCTGGAGGCGATTGGGATCGACCTGCGCGAGCACGACATCAAGTTCGAGGAAGACAACTGGGAATCGCCAACGCTGGGGGCGTGGGGCATCGGATGGCAGGTGATGCTCGACGGGCTGGAGATCACGCAGTTCACCTATTTCCAGCAGTGCGGTGGAGTCGATCTTGACCCCATCTCGGTCGAACTGACGTACGGCATGGAGCGCATCGCGGCATTCCTGCAAGACGTGGACTCGATCTACGACATCGTGTGGGCGCGCGATGCTTCTGATCCGCAGAAAGTGTTTACCTACGGCGATGTCAGAATGGCCGACGAACTTCAGATGTCGGTGTACAACTTCGAGGCCGCCAACGTCGACTTCCTCTGGAAGCACTTCGACATGTACGAGCTGGAAGCGAAGGAGTTGGTCGCGGGGTTCCAGTCGCTAGTGAAGAACAAAGATTCGAAGCCCGAAGAGATCAGGCGGTATCCGCTGCTGGGCGCGTTCGAGCTGACGCTGAAGTGCTCGCACTTGTTCAACCTGCTTGATGCGCGGGGAGCGATCTCGGTAACCGAGCGGGTCGGGGTGATTGCGCGGATTCGGCAACTGGCGGTCGGAGTAGCGAAGGCCTGGGTAGCTCAGCAGGAAGCGCGAGAGCCCGAAACAGAAGCGGAGCCGGAAAAGGTGGCAACGGGGGCATGATTTAGCTGATAGCTGTCAGCCAACAGTTGTTAGCTTTTAGGGCCATAAAGAATCGTTATGTGACGTTCCTCACACCCACAACGCTCGAAAACGTAAGACAATAGAAAAGATCGGCTGATGGCAGATTTCCTACTAGAGATAGGCACCGAAGAAATACCGGCGCGCATGATCGACGGTGCGCGCGAAGAGCTGTCCCGTCGTATCGGCGACCTGCTGACGCGCGAACGTCTGGCCAAATCACCCACCCTGGAGCCCTATTCCACGCCGCGCCGCATTGCGGTACTGGTGCGCGGCCTTTCGACGTCGCAGCCCGATTCCGAAGAACAAGTCACAGGACCTGCGACCAAGGTCGCGTTCAAAGACGGGCAGCCACAGCCGCCCGCACATGCATTCGCCAAAAAGGTTGGGCTCGACCTGTCGCAGATCGAGCGCGTGACCACGCCCAAGGGCGAGTATCTTTCGGCAAAGGTCACGAAGAAGGGCCGTCCGGCGGCGGAGATTTTGTCCGAGGCGCTTCCGAAAGAGATCGGCTCGCTGTATTGGGCGAAGAACATGTACTGGCGTCCGGGGCGTTCGTCGGAGCGGTTTGTGCGTCCAGTGCGCTGGCTGGTGGCGATTCTTGACGGGCAGACGGTGCCGTTTGAGTTTTACGGAACCGAGGCAGGGAAGCAGTCAGAGGGGCACCGCATTCTCAGCGGCGGTGCGGTCGCGTTTCCGAATCCGCCTGCGTATAAAGACGATCTGCTCTCGGCGCATGTTGTCGCCGATCCGAAGGAGCGCGAATATCGCATCCGCAAAGCGCTTGATGCGGCCACTCGCACCGTTCCCGGCGCGCGCTGGCGCGAAGACAAAGAACTGCTCGAAACGGTGGTGAACCTGACGGAGTTTCCGTCAGTCATTCTTGGCGAGTTCGACCACAGCTATCTCACGCTGCCAGAAGAGGTGCTGGTGACGGTCATGCGCGATCACCAGAAGTACTTCGCGGTCGAAGACGCCGATGGCAAACTGGCCCCGTACTTTCTTGCGGTGCTGAACACGTCAGGCGATCCGCAAGGGCTGATTCGCCACGGCAACGAACGCGTGCTACGTGCCCGCTTCAACGACGCGCGCTTCTTCTGGAACACCGACCAGAAGCATGATCTACGCGAGCGCGTGAACTGGTTGAAGAACGTTACCTTCCAGAAAGATCTCGGCAGCTATTACGACAAGACCACGCGCGTGCAGGCGTTGGCGAGCCAGATGTGCGAGTGGATTTGCGGCGACGATCCGTCGAAGATTCGGTCGGGAGTGGTGCACAAGGCGGCGCTGCTGGCGAAGACCGATCTCACGACAGAGTTGGTGAAGGAATTCACGGAGCTGCAGGGAATTGTTGGCGGGCTCTACGCGCGGGCGCAGCAACTCGATCCCATCTTGCCCGAAACGACGCGCTTCGCGATTGCCGATGCCATCTACGATCAATACAAGCCCACGTCGATGGAAGATTCGGTTCCGCGATCGGTGGAAGGCGCTGTGCTCGCGATTGCCGACAAGGCCGACTCGATCGCCGGAATGTTCGCGCTGGGGCTGATCCCCAGCGGATCGAAAGACCCGTTTGCACTGCGTCGTCAGGCGAACGGAATCGTAAAGACTATCGCGGAGCACAAGCTATCGCTGAGCTTGAAAGACCTGTTCGCAGCTGCGCGGAAGACATACGAGGGATCGGAGACGGAAGCCAAGTTCAAGTCGAAGAACTTCGAGCAGGACATCACTGTATTCTTCCGCGAGCGCCTCGAGTTCTACCTGCGCGACGCGCGTGGATTCGCATATGACGTGGTAAATGCAGTGCTGGCCGCGGGTTCCGACGATGGGCTCGATGCCGTCGCGAGGGCGGAAGCGGTGAGCACGGTGCGCGGATCGGGAGACTTTCAGGCAATCGGAGTGGCATTCAAGCGGATCAAGAACATTCTGCGTCAGGCCGATGAAAAGAAGATAGTGCGGGCAGAGAAGTTTTCGACCGCCGATGCGACCGAGGATGCCGAGAAGAAACTCGGAGCCGTAATGGCTCACGCCAGAGAGGCTTTGGCGCTCTTGAAAGGTGACTACTTGGTTGCCTTGAAGGAGATCGCTCAACTGCGGCAACCGGTGGACACGTTTTTCGACAAAGTGATGGTGATGGTGGACGACAAAAGAGTCCGCGCCAATCGTCTCGCGCTGCTGCGCGACCTTTTGGCCGATTTCTCGACCATCGCCGATTTCTCCGAGATCGTAACGGAGAGGAAGTGAGTTCGTTGGTCGTCAACCGTGAACGTTAACGGTATGTACTGACTGACTGAATTTAGCAACACCCTTCGGGGGCGACACAAACCGCACTGATAGGAAGGATGCATATGGCAACAACAGTAGCTGAAATTGAAAGCGAAGCGACAACCACCAAACCATCTTCCACGAAGTACGTGTTCTTCTTCGGCGGCGGTAAGGCCGAAGGCGACGGCAAGATGAAAGACGTTCTCGGCGGCAAAGGCGCTGGCCTCGCCGAGATGACCAACGCCGGCCTGCCGGTACCTCCGGGGTTCACCATCCAGACCGAAGCCTGCCGCGAGTTCATGAAGACCGGCAAGACTTCCGCTGAAATCGAGCGCCAAATGAAGGAAGCGCTGCGGTCACTTGAGACGCTGCAAGGGCAGAAGCTCGGCGGCAACGACAATCCGCTGCTTGTTTCGGTCCGCTCGGGCGCGAAGTTCTCGATGCCCGGCATGATGGACACCATTCTCAACCTCGGTCTCAACGACAAGTCCGTTGAAGCGCTTGCCACGAAGTCGAACAATCCGCGGTTTGCCTATGACTCGTATCGCCGCCTGATCCAGATGTTCGGCAACGTGGTGCTCGAGATTCCGAAGCACGCGTTTGACGAAGTTTTCGACGCCAAGAAGAAGCAGAAGAAAGCCAAGCTCGACACCGACCTCGACGCCAAGGCGTTGAAGGAAGTCATTGCCGAATACAAGAAGGTCGTGCAGAAGCACACTAAGAAAGAATTCCCACAGGATGCCGTCGAGCAGCTCGCGCAGGCGCGTGACGCCGTGTTCCGCTCGTGGAACAACGATCGCGCCAAGCACTATCGCCGCATGAACAACATCGACGACATGCTCGGCACGGCCGTCAACGTGCAAGCGATGGTGTTCGGCAACCTCGGCGAGACCAGCGGCACCGGCGTGGGCTTCACGCGCAATCCCGCCAATGGCTCGAACGAGTTTTACGGCGAGTTCCTGATGAACGCGCAGGGCGAAGACGTGGTCGCCGGCGTGCGGACGCCGGTTCACATCTCCGAGCTGAAGAGTGTGAATCCTGAAGCTTACGACCAACTCCGGCAGATCACCACGCGCCTTGAGAAGCACTACCGCGATATCCAGGACTTCGAATTCACCATCCAGGAAGGCAAGCTCTACATGTTGCAGACCCGCAACGGTAAGCGCACTGGCCTGGCCGCGGTGAAGATCGCCAGCGACATGGTCAACGAAGGCCTGATCACAAAGGAAGAAGCCTTCATGCGCGTCGAGCCGAACCAACTCTATGACTTCCTGGTTCCGCGTCTCGACGAAAAATCGAGCAAGGTCGAAGTCCTGACCACTGGCTTGCCGGCATCGCCCGGTGCGGCCGTTGGTCAGATCGTTTTCTCCGCTGAAGAAGCAGTGAAGAAAGCCGGACATGACCGCAAGAACCCAGTAATTCTTGTCCGCGCCGAAACCACCCCGGAGGACATCGCTGGCATGGAAGTGGCGGCCGGCATTCTGACTTCACGCGGCGGCATGACGTCGCACGCGGCGGTTGTTACGCGCGGCATGGGCAAGTGCTGCGTGGCGGGCGCGGGCGAAATCGAAGTCAGCGAAAAGACGAAGGAAATGAAAGTGAAGGGCCAGACCTTCAAGGAAGGTGACTGGCTCTCGCTCGACGGCACCACCGGCCGAGTGATCAAGGGCAAGCTGAATACGTTGCCCGCGTCGCCCGACGATCCCATGCTGCAGCAGCTCTTTGGCTGGTCGGAAAAGCACCGCACGATCGGCGTGCGTGCGAATGCCGACATTCCGCGCGATGCCATCCAGGCGCGTGCGTTCGGAGCTGAAGGCATCGGCCTCTGCCGTACCGAGCACATGTTCTTCGCCGAGGACCGCATCAACCACATGCGCGCGATGATTCTCGCCACCACCGAGAAAGATCGCCGCGCCGCGTTGAAGAAGCTGCTCCCGATGCAGCGCGCCGACTTTGTCGGAATCTTCCGCGCGATGGATGGATTCCCGGTCACCATCCGCACCCTCGATCCACCGTTGCACGAGTTCCTGCCCAGCCGTGAAGAACTCATGGTGCAGATCGGTGTGCTCGAAGCAACCAAGCCGAAGTCGCCGAAACTCAAGGAGCTGAAGACTCTCTTGAAGCGTGTCAACGATCTCCACGAACTGAACCCGATGCTCGGTCATCGTGGCTGCCGCCTCGGCATCACTTATCCGGAGATCACCGAGATGCAAGCACGCGCCATCCTCGAAGCCGCGGTTCAGGTTTCGAAAGAGGGCGTGAAGGTCTATCCGGAGATCATGATTCCGCTCACGGGCGGCCTGAAGGAAATGGCCAACCAAGGTGCAATCGTTCGCCGCGTCGCCGAAGAGGTGTTCGCCGAGAAAGAAAAGAAGGTCGACTACCTCGTTGGAACGATGATCGAGTTGCCGCGCGCTGCGCTGGTCGCCGATGAGATCGCGAAGGACGCACAGTTCTTCTCGTTCGGCACCAACGACCTCACGCAGACGACGTTCGGCTTCTCGCGCGACGACATCAATAAGTTCCTGCCGTCGTACCTGGCGGAAGGCATCCTGAAGCAGGATCCGTTCGCTGTGCTCGATCGCGACGGCGTGGGACAGTTGGTGAAGATGGGCGTCGAGAAGGGCCGCAAGACCAATCCGAAGCTGAAGGTTGGTATCTGCGGCGAACACGGCGGCGAACCTTCGTCGGTCGAGTTCTGCTATCAGGTGGGTATGAACTACGTTTCCTGCTCGCCATTCCGCGTGCTCACGGCTCGCTTGGCCGCCGCTCAGGCTGCCTACGCGAAGGAGCATTCCGGAGCCGAAGCAGGCCGGACAAAGTGATCGCGCTTTCGCGGGAGTCCGAGCCCGCGGCGATCTGAAAGAAGTGAAAGGCTCAGCAGAGATGCTGGGCCTTTGGTTTTGCACAACGATGTTGACGCACTTTGGCGTTTTTAATCTGCCGTAAACAATCCGTGCATCCAATGTTTCCATCAGAGACAACCGCTATGCCTCAGATTCAAGATTGCAAGCGCGAACTCCGCTACATTCTGTCGCATCCCAACCCGCCTCACGACTTCATCGAGGTGAACGCAGGCGATTTGCACGAGCGCGTTTTCGGCGATCGGAACGACGATACGCCCGTTACTTGCGCTGCCATGCGTTCGGAATTGCGCGAGGGCGACACTGTCTTGCGCGGCGACCGCGACGACCGGAGGTCCGTGTTCACCGTCCGCTACGTGCTGCCTCGTCCATCGCGGGTGGTGCAGGGCGACTCCCAGGATTAATCGAAGGCATCATTACATCTTCCTGACATCGTTTCCGCAGAGTGGCCGATACAATGCTGGAAAGGAGGGTGGCATCGATGATGACGGAGTGGAATGCCTACCTGAAGCAGCTCTTGGAAAGAATCGGCGAAATTGGCAAGCTCAGTCCCGACACGGTGAAGGGATACCAGACTCTGAGCGCCGCCGGTTCGAAAACAAATCACCTGGACGAGAAAACACGACAGCTCATTTCACTTGCGGTCGCGGTTACCACGCGCTGTGACGGTTGCATCACCGTACATACCGGCGCGGCGATTAAAGCGGGCGCTACGAAAGAAGAAATTTCGGAAGCGCTCGGCGTCGCCGTCGCGATGAATGCCGGGGCGGCGCTGGTGTACTCGGCGCGTGTGTTAGATGCCTACGCCGAAAAATCTGCCACCGCGGGAGCTGGACGCTAGCTCCGTTCCACCCGGATTGATCCATCTCCGGTGTGAATGGTCAACAGATTGCCGCCACCGTTGATGCTTCCGTGAATCACGTTGTCTTTGATTCGGCCGTTGACGGTGAGCGGCATATCGACGTCCACGTGGCCGTCTTTGGTTTCGAAATCCACGTTGGCGGCGAACTTTTCGGGAATTCGCAACATAACGCTGCCGTCGCCGGTGTGAATATCCCAATCACTCTTGATGGTAGATTCCGGTCGCGCTGTAGCCTCGATCCGTCCGTCGCCAGTATGCAGGCTCAGTCCGTCGAAACGGCCGCTGGCGTGGATGTGTCCGTCGCCTGCGCGCGCATGAAGTACGCCCTCGACATCTTCGATTTCCTGGCTTCCGTCGCCGCTCGTAAGCGTCATTTCGCCTTTGAGGCCGGTGAGCTGAATGCTTCCGTCTCCAGTCTTGAGGTCCACCCGTCCGTGGCGCGGCATATGGATTTCGATCTCAACTCGATGGCTCTTGATGTTCATCACATGGAACTCGACCTTCGGATAGCGCACTTCCAGCGAGACCGAGTTTCCGGACTGGGTTTCGTCGAGCTGAATTCCACCGGGGCCGATCTTGTATCCCGTAACGTAAACGTGCGCCTCGATCTTGTTCTGATCCCAAGTGTCGACGCTGAGCCTGGCGTCAGACGTCTGTACCCGCAGATCGGGATTGCCAGTGAGGTTGTAGGTTTTGGACCATTCCTCGGCGGTCAATAGCGGCACCAACGACAAAACGAAGAGCAACAGGAGCAGGCGCTTCATACACGAACCTCCGTCGGGCGGACTGGTACACCGTTACATACGGACGGACCTGCGAAAAGGTTCCACGGTCTGCAAGAAAACGTTCCTTGGAACAGACGGCCAAGCGACAGTGAGGTAAGCACGAGGGGAGCTGACGTCCCGTGTTCGCCAGAGCAGCAATAGAAGCAGCCCACGGCAAAAAGCCGTGGTCGTGTAGCGGATAATGTTCGAAGCTCCGGGTGTGCCTAGTACTGAACGATGGCCGAGAAGTGCTGCGGGTTGAGCGAGGCTCCACCGACCAGCGCGCCGTCTATTTCCTCTTCCGACATCAGGGCCTTGGCATTGTCCGGTTTCACGCTGCCGCCGTAGAGAATCCGGACCTTATCGGCGAATTCCTTGCCGAACGACTGTGCCACCTCACTGCGGATTGTCAGGTGGGCTTCAGACGCGATCTGCGGGGTAGCGGTTTTGCCGGTGCCGATTGCCCAGACTGGTTCATAAGCGATCACCAGCTTGGCAGCCTTTTGAGCGGACATGCCTCGGAACGCAACGGAGCACTGGCGGCGAAGAACGTCATCGGTGATCCCGGCTTCGCGCTCTTCGAGTACTTCGCCGACGCAGACGATGGGCGAGAGTCCGGCTTCAAGTGCGA
>Ga0335069_10000783_pt1 | contig 51490 bp, 46 predicted proteins | sample Lox_Sample_11_FD_206714 | JGI IMG/M metagenome (GOLD analysis project Ga0335069, IMG submission 206714) | Soil microbial communities from Loxahatchee National Wildlife Refuge, Florida, United States - Lox_Sample_1.1 | ecosystem: Environmental > Terrestrial > Soil > Wetlands | place: USA... | reverse complement strand
AACCGACCATCGTATGGCGGCGTTCAACACCCTTGATGCCGTGCGCGCGGCCGAATTCTGGCTGTATTTCCCCAATCAGAAACTCCAGCTTGGACTCGAACCCTTTCACGTACCGGTGATGTACCTGTTCTATCCCTCGCCGCAAGAGGCGAATTACTGGGTCAACATCGATAGCGTGGTGGAACTGAAGGCCGACGCCGCCTTACGACAGGTGAGCCAGTTCGAGCCTGCCGAGAACAAATATCGTCCCGACTGGGATCCCGAAACCCGGGCCCGGACCGAGGCTGGGTTGAAGCAATTGCAGGAGACCAGGGGCGGGCACTATGTGGAGGCGTTCCGCCGCACCACGGGGTTTAATCAGAAATAGCTCTAGTGTTGCGCTTAGAAATTGCGTTTACCATAGCCGCCCTTTAGGGCGGCGCCTGCCAGGCTAAAGACGCTGCGGAAAAAGGTCAATTACAGGGTCATCCTGAACGCAGCAAAGGACCCTAGCATTTGGGTTTTCAAGCAACTACAGAGGTCCTTCGTCGGCGTCGCCTCCTCAGGATGCCAGATTGCGACCTTTTCCGCAGCCTCTAAAGCCCCGCGCCGCTCACGAGCGCTGGCTAGTGGCCTCCGGCGCTAACGGTTACTTGGAAAAGCCCCGTTACGATTCCGAACTGCTGATCAGCAAAGTCGCGTAGTTGCTCCGGCGGTAAGGAGACTCCTACTTCTCAATCGGCAGCGCGGCGTTGGAACTCCAGTCCTCCCACGAGCCATCGTACAAACGGGCGTCATATCCTGAAAGCCGCAGGGCAAAGTACATTTCGGCGGCGCGCGTCCCTTTCTGGCAATAGGAGATCACTTTCTTCTGCGGAGTGATTCCGGCATCGTGGAAGAGCTTCTCAAGTTGCGCCGCGCTGAGAAATTGCTTCACCGGACCCGGGTCAACAACCTGCTTCCACTCGATGTTCACTGCTCCCGGGATGTGCCCGCCCCGCGGTCCCATTGCTTGGGCGCCGCTGAATTCTGCTGGCGAACGGGCGTCCACAAGCGCAACGCTGGGGTCCTTCAGATGAGCGAGCAACCACGAGGAGGTGACGATCCGCGTCGAATCAAGCTTTGGCTTGAAATCGCCGGCAGGGACGCTGGGGACTTCTGTGGAGAGAGGATGACCCTCGCCAGCCCACTTGGAAATCCCCCCGTTGAGCACTTGCACGTGGTGGTGGCCAAAGGCCTCAAGGACGTAAAACACGCGCGCAGCGAAGAGGCCGGTCTGGTCGTCGTACACAACAATTTTCGACGCGGCGTTCACCCCCGCTTGACGGAAGATCTGTTCCGCCACAGCGAGCGGAACGGGCAGCCCCTCGCGGTTAGCTTGCAGATCGTCAGTAGCAGGAGCCGGCAGGTTCACCGCGCCGGGGATGTGCGCCTGCCGATACTGTTCGGGAGGTCGCGCGTCGAGCACGCGCAGGCCCGGGGTTGCCAACATCGTTTGCAGGCCAGAAGTTTCGATTAGCAATTGCGGATTCCCGGTCCGGCCTCGCAAGAGGATAGCCCCTGGAAACCCCGCCATGAAGATAAGGACCAGTGCACACACGCGGCTTCGAAGCATCGTATTACTCCTCCCATCAGACTCGCCCTATCCATCGAGCAAGCCGGATAGAGCGTGATTGTACCTTAGCTGAAGGCGACAGTCAGATGCAGTTCTGATGATGCGTGTTTCCACAATCGCAACGGCGCCCTCAGGCTCCAGGGAAGAGTTCGGCGAAATCAGCCCGTCTCCCGGTCCTGAAGTCGCGTTGGGTTTTGCGGGCGCATTGGCTTTGGAGAAACTCAATTGCTATTCCTGCTCCTCGCCCTATAATAGACACCACTAGGCGTGGCGCTGCGCACTGTAGCGGCGCTCTACGAGCGTCGAACGGCGGTCGCCGGCCGCCACCAGAAGCGTCCACGTCCGTCGTCCCCACAGGAACCCTCGCCATCCTTCGGATGCAGGAGAGTGTCCCATGAAGGAACCCATCAGCTTTAACCTCAACGGCAAAGATGTGAGGCTCCGGATCGATCCACATCGTTCGCTCCTCTGGGTGTTGCGTTATGACCTCGGCCTCACCGGCACTAAATACGGTTGCGGAGAGGGCCTTTGCGGAGCCTGCACCGTGATTCTGGATCGTCAACCCGTGCGCTCGTGCGCGCTCGAGGTGAAAGACGTAGCGGGCAAGCGCGTCACGACGATCGAGGGCTTAGCTACCAACGGAAAACTACACCCTCTCCAGAAAGCATTCGCGGAGCACGACGCCTTGCAGTGCGGCTACTGCACGCCCGGCATGATCATGAATGCTTATGGACTGCTGCTGAACACGCCCCATCCGACGCGCAGCCAGATCATCGAGGGCATGGACGGAAACCTCTGCCGCTGCGGCGCCCATCAGCGAATCCTGGCGGCGATTGAAAGCGCCGCAAACGCGATGCAAGGAGGGCAAAGATGAAACCGGAAACACCAGGCGTTTACGAAAAAGCCGTGGCGGCGGACTGTTCCGAAACACCCGCGCACCCTGCCTCGGGTCTACCCCTTGATCGCCGTCGCTTTCTGCAAGTGCTAGGCGGCGGGATTCTCGTTGCTGTTTCCTCGCCGCACCTGGCGGGCATGCCACAACGCGAAGGCGGGCCGGACCGTGGACAGCACCTTCCCGAAGACTTCAATGCGTTCCTGCGAATCGGCGAGGACGGCCGCGTGACGGGCTACACGGGGAAAATCGAGATGGGCCAGGGAATAAGTACCTCGCTTGCGCAGATGCTGGCCGATGAACTGCGTGTCCCCTACGAATCCGTCACTATGATGATGGGCCATACGGACCTGTGCCCCTGGGACATGGGAACGTTTGGCTCGATGACGACGCGGATTTTCGGGCCGGCGTTCCGAGCCGCGGCCGCCGAAGCCCGCGTGGTGCTCCTGGAACTGGCCGCCGAGCGATTGCAGGTGCCGAAGGACCGTCTGCATGCCGAGGCAGGCGTAATCTCCGATGCATCCGGCTCCAAGCGGGTGACCTACGCAGAACTCGCGCACGGGCAGAAAATCCTGCGCCACGTGAAGGGTGCGCCGCTCCTTGACCCCAGCGAATTTACGGTGATGGGGAAACCGATGCTGCGGCGAGATGCCACCGAAAAAGTCACGGGCAAAGCCAAATTTGCGGGCGACATCCGGAGGCCCGGCATGTTGTACGCGCGCATCCTGAGGCCGCCCGCCCATGGCGCGAAACTCCTAAGTGCCGATCTCTCCGCCGCGCGCGCCATGCCCGGTGTGCAGGTGGTTCAAGAGGGAGACTTCATCGCTGTCCTGCACGAAATTCCCGACGTCGCCGAGCAAGCCCTGGCGGCCGTCAAGGCTCAATATGACCGGCCCGTGTTGAGCGTCAATGACAAAACCATCTTCGATCACCTGCTTAAGGTCGCGCCGCAAGGCGAAACGATTGCCGAAGGAGGCCATCTCGCTGACGGACGCAAGGCTGCGAAATCAACCCTCGAACGCACCTATCTGAATAGCTATGTGGCCCACGCCACGATCGAGACGCACACGGCCTTGGCGAAATTCGATGGAGGCCAGCTTACGCTCTGGGCCTCCACGCAAACCCCGTTTCCGCTCAAGGACGCTGCCGCTTCCCTGCTCCACATTCCCGCCGAGAACGTACATGTGATCATGCCCTTTGTGGGCGGCGGTTTTGGGGGCAAGAGCGCCAGCCAGCAGGCCCTGGAGGCCGCGCGCCTCGCGAAGCTAACAGGGAAACCCGTGCAGGTGGTGCGCACGCGCGCAGAAGAATTCTTCTATGACACGTTCCGCCCCGCGGCGGTCGTGAGAATCGCGGCAGGAGTCGGAGATAGCGGGCTCATCGCTTTCTGGGATTACGGGGTCTACTTCGCCGGCGAGCGAGGAGCCGCGCACTTCTACAATATTCCCCACCATCGGACGCAGGCGTTCAGCGGCGGCTGGAACGGCGGACCCAGCGTGCATCCCTTTGCCACGGGGCCATGGCGCGCACCGGGGAACAACACCAATACCTATGCGCGGGAATCGCACATCGACGCCCTGGCCGCGAAGGCCGGCATTGACCCCGTCGAGTTTCGCCTACGCAATCTGAAAGACGAGCGGATGCGAGGCGTGCTCCGAGCCGCTGCCAAAGAGTTCGGCTGGACACCCGCCCATAGTCCGAGCGGGCGCGGCTACGGTGTGGCGTGTGGGTTCGACGCTGGCACCTATGTCGCTCACCTTGCCGAGGTGGCTGCCGACAAAGCCTCCGGCCAAATCAAGGTGAAGCGAGTGGTCTGCGCTCAGGACATGGGGCTCTGCGTTAATCCGGAAGGCGCCAAGATCCAGATGGAGGGCGCCGTCACCATGGGACTCGGCTACGCCCTCAAGGAGGAGATCCAATTCACGGGGGGCGACATCCACAATCACAATTTCGATTCGTACGAATTACCCCGCTTCTCTTGGACACCTGAAATCGAAACGGTGATCATCGATGCGCCGCGCTCACCCGCGCAAGGCGGCGGCGAGCCGGGAATCATCTGCATGGGCGCCGTGATTGCCAATGCCATCTTCGACGCCACCGGGGCCCGGCTCCTGCAACTGCCTATGACGCCCGAGAGGATCAAAGCAGCAATCGCGGAGGCGGAGTATCCCGGCGCGGGAGCGTGCTGAAAGGCAGGGATTAGGCATTAGGGGTTCGTGAGTCACGCGCCCGGTTCAACCATCTGGTAGTCTGGCAGCAGGTTGGACGTGGCATTCGCGATTCGTGACTCCCCACTTTAGGTCCGCCATTCGGGACTGGGAGTCGCGAACGGGACACAGGCGTTTGGAATCTGGGATTCGGAATCCGGAATGCACTGGGTCGAACCTCCGCGTCTGACTTCTAAACCCTAACCCCTGAACCCTAGTCCCTAACCCGCGCCCCTTTTGTTCCCTGGCAAAACCTCTTGAGACGCACGCGCAACCGTGTTACACCATTGTCCCCGAGGAGGCGAACATGGCTTCAAATGATATAAGCAATTGCAGTCGCCGGTCCTTTCTCAGTAAGTCTCTGGCCGCCGGAGCAGCCGCTTCGGCGTTCACGATCCTGAAATCTGAACTCGTTCGCGGGGCGGGAAAAGAGCGCCTACGGGCGGGCCTCGTGGGCTGTGGCGGGCGTGGCACGGGTGCAGCCATCGACCTGCTTACCGCCGATCCACACGTCGAACTTGTCGCCATGGGCGACATCTTCGACGACAAGCTGAAGGCTTCTCTCGCCAACCTGCGCGATCCCAAGTTCTTGGCAGAAGAAAGCCCCAAGCGCGTGGCCGAGTTCACCGGGAAGCCCCTCGCGGAACTGGTCGAATCGATCCAGAAACGCGTCGTGGTCGATCCCGAGCATTTCTTCGTCGGATTCGATGCCTATAAGAAGGTCATCGCGTCGGACCTTGACGTGGTGCTGCTCTGCACACCACCCGGCCATCGCCCGGCGCATTTTGAGGCCGCCGTGGCAGGAGGCAAGCACATCTTCACGGAAAAGCCAATTTCCACCGACGCCGTCGGCGCACGGCGCTTCATCGCCGCCACCGAGAAAGCCCGCGCTCTGAGGCTGACCGTGGTCGCAGGCACGCAGCGGCGCTCCCAAAGGGAGGACATCGAAACCGTGCAGAAGATCCATGACGGCGCTATTGGTGAGGTCGTCGCTTTGAGCGCCAACTTCCTCAGCGGCCCCGTCATGCACGTAGACCATCGCGATCCCAGTTGGGGAGACATGGAGTGGCAGCACCGCGACTGGTACTCCTTCATCTGGATTTGCGGAGACCAGATGGTGGAGCAGCACGTTCACACCATCGACTTCTGCAATTGGGTCATGGGCGCTCATCCGACTAGCGTCATTGCTTCCGGCGGCGTAGCTTGGCGGCCGCGCGAGGAGTTGTACGGGAACATCTACGATCACCTCACCGCCGACTACACCTATCCCAACGGCGTGCACATGTACAGCGCGTGCCGCCAATATCCCCAGGGCAATTACCGACAGGTGTGGGTTAGCGTGGTAGGTTCCAAAGGGAAGAGCGATGGCGCCGATATGGGTGCAAAAGGCTTGGACCCGCAGGTGCAGGAGCACGTGCGCCTGCTGGCCAGTATTCGCGGCGATGGACCCTACGCCAACGAAGGCAACCAGGTCGCGGAATGCACACTGACCTGCATCATGGCGCGCGAAGCCGCTTACTCCGGACTCGAAATTACCTGGGATCAAGTCATGGCGTCGCAGCAGGACCTTTATCCCAAGACGTTCGACTATAAGCAGCGGATGGAGGTGCCGCCCGTGCCGGTGCCAGGCCAATACAAATTTGTTTAGAAGCTGCTGCAGAACTCCGTTTAAGGAGGTGTCAGGGCACGGTTTCAACCGTGCCGGGGCGACGTCTTCCCGACAACGGCTTCAGCCGCTGAGGGCCAATGACACGCCTCAGGAGCTAAAGCTCCCTCTGTTCCTCATCTCGACCGGCACGACTAAAGTCGTGCCCTGACGCGGGTTTCATTCGGACCCACCGAAGCGAATGGAAGTCCGCCGCTCGCAACATCGTAGGGGCGCACGGCCGTGCGCCCTTACCACACGCTTTCGAGAGTCTCAGTAAGAATAAGACACCGTAAGAGCTCTTCACGAAGGAGAAGTAGATGTCTGAATCCGATAAAGCCTTGCAAGATCAGTGGGAAAATCCTGTCCGCAAATCGCTGCGCGAGGGCAAGCCGGTCTTTGGAATCACGCTCACCGTGCCTAGTGTCGAAATAGCTGCGCAAGCCGCCAACCTCGGCTTCGACTTCCTGTGGATCGAAATGGAGCACAGCCCAATCACACTCGAGACCCTGCGCAATATGATCCTCGCCACGCGCGGCCTTCCGGCCGTGCCCTTCGCGCGCGTGCCCGTGAATGAGCTTTGGACCGCCAAGCGCGTCCTCGACGCCGGCGCCCTGGGAGTGATGTTTCCCTTCACCAGCACGCCGGAACTCGCTCGCCAGGCCGTGGCCGCGTGCAAATATCCCCCTGCCGGGCGACGCGGTTCAGGAGCGGGCCTTGCAACATTCCGTTGGCCGGCGCCCGAGGGTTACCACGATTTTGCCGACCGCAACGTCATGGTCATCGTGATTGTCGAGGAAGCGCGCGCCTTGGAGGACATTGATGCCATTGCCGCGACACCCGGCATCGACGTCATCTTCGTGGGCGCAAGCGATTTGTCCTTTTCTCTGGGGTTCCGCGGCAAGCAGGATCATCCCCAAGTCGATGTCGCCCTGGAGCGGATCGCAACGACAGTCAGGAAAGCGGGGAAATTCGTGGGCTTGCCCACCGCCGACCCGGCGCAAATCAAGCGGCGCATCAACCAGGGATTTCAGTTGTTTCAGACCGGCACCGAATTAGGCCTGATGAACCAGGGAGCCCGCCAATTGCTCGAGCAGGTGGGACGCAAGACCGGAGCGCCGACAGGCAAATCCCTCTATTAGTGGGGATGCATCAATGACGTTCCTACACCGAGTGCACGTGTCGACTCTCGGTGCTGCGACGGCGGCGCGGCGACAGCGATTACAGCCCGCGGCGGACGGTGCCTCCGAACAGTACCTTAGCTAGTTAACAGTCAGCGTGAGCGTCACGCTGTGGCTGACGGCCGACGGTGCCGACCCCGCGGTGCCGGTGACCGTTAACGTGTAGTTTCCCGTGGGTGTTCCAGGTCTCGGCGCCACGCCCCCACCGCCGCCGCCTCCTCCGCCGCACCCTGCCAGCAGCAGGACAAGGAACAGAGCTGGCGCAAGCAAAATCGTCGCAAACCGCCGCTCGCCGGAGTGGTTTGGCCCACGGCGCCTCATGGTCCACGCTATCGCCACCAGAATCAGCCCAATCCCGCACGCCGCACCCAGGCCCAGCGCGAGAGGCACAACTGGGAAGAACCTTCGTATGCGCGGCAGGTTCAAGGAAGGAGCCGTGGTGGTAACCGTGACAGTAACCTGGGTTGCAGAAGTGCCCAGCGTTGCGGGATTCGGCGAGACTGTGCAAGTAGCCTCGGACGGGGCGCCGGTGCAAGTGAAGTTCACCGTCCCCGACATCCCTCCTTCGCCGGTTGCGTTCAAAGTGTAGCTCGCTACTTGCCCACGTATGACCGTCACCGAGGGAGACGACGCCGTGACTGTGAAATCCTCACCCACGCCGGTCAAGGTCACGCTCTGCGGACTTCCGGCAGCGTTGTCAGCAATGCTAAGCGTGCCGTTCCTCGTGCCTGCCGCCGTAGGCTTGAAGGTCACCAAGATCGTGCAACTCTTCCCCGCGCTCAGTGTCGTTCCGCAGGTGTTTGTCTGGGAAAAGTCCCCGCTTGTCGTGACACTAGCGATAGTAAGTGCAGCATTGCCCGTGTTGGACAGGGTGACGGGTAACGAAGAACTGTTGGTTCCAGATATCTGTGCGCCGAAAGCGATCGAAGCAGCCGATAAACTGACAGCCGGCGCCATAGTCCCTGTCCCACTCAATGTCACCACCTGCGGGTTGTCGGGCGCGTTGTCGGCGATGGTGACAGTGCCGGTCCTCGTGCCTGCGGCCGTTGGCTTGAAGGTCACCGAGATTGTGCAGTTCCCAGCCGGATCTACGCTAGCCCCGCAGGAGTTGGCTTGCGAAAAGTCCCCCACTGCTGTGATGCTCGTGATGGTGAGCACGGCATTCCCAGTATTGGTCAGAGTAAGACTTTGCGAACCACTGCTGGTCCCTACCAACTGAGTGGGGAAGGTCAGCGATGAGGGCAGGCTGACCATCGGCACTCCCGCCACGTCGCCGGAACGAAATCTGGCCACCAGGTTCGCGACATTGACCGTGCCAATCCCCGTCGCGAAATCCCATCCCGGTCCAGCGCTGTAAGCTGGTTGATAGTCAGAACTCGTGTTTTCGGCCAAGACAGCACACGTTGCACCCGTTCCCCCACCTCCGCTCAAAACGCATTGGGGCAACGTGGTATAACCGCTGCCGGGTGCGGTAAGGCTGACCATAAATCCTCGACCCACGGTGGCTGTGCAGGTTGCGCCGGTGCCACCCCCACCGCTAATAGCGCAACTGGGAGCGGAGCTGTAACCATTTCCGGGAGCGACGACCGTCATGGCAAGGGCGGCACCCCCGGAAGGCGCTATGCTCAACACGCTACACGTTGCTCCTGTCCCCCCGCCACCGGTCAGAGTGCAGTCTGGAATTGACGTATAACCTGACCCACCGTTGGTCAGGGACACCGAGGCGACCACAGCAGTGGTGCTGGCAGCGCACGCTGCCCCTGAACCGTCTCCCCCGCTCAAGGTGCAGGAGGGGAGGCTTGTATAGCCGCTCCCAGCGCCAGTGATGTAAGCCGAGGTTAAGGTCTGGCGGGCGGTGGAAAGCACACCGTAGGTGCCCGAAGGTCTGTAGCAGTTCTCTCCGTTGCAGGGTACGTCGATGTCGCCTCCCGTGCCACTTCCTGCATAAAGAAGCGGGATCTGGTTTACATCATAGAAGACGCAGCTCGACGCGACCGTATTGCCAAGAGTGGAATTGCAGCCTGCGTTGCCCCCGGAGCCGTACTCCTCGGCCGCCAAGGAGTAATAGGCGGGATTGGGGTTCCCCCACCGACTTCCGGTAGCTTGATTCACAAGCGCCTGAATTCCTGCCATGATCGGTGCAGTGACCGATGTCCCGCCAGCAGCCGACCACGTGCTGGGGTCATCACCACAACCGTTTGGGTCAGCGTAACACAAAACGTAGCTGTGCCCGCCAAGAGCAGAAGCAGAGAATAGCGACACATCGGGAAGATCCCGCACGCCATCGTTTGGATTGCCGGTCAATCCCGATTGCCACCATGGCTTTGCATATCCGGCGCAGGTGCCGCCCACCACACCGCTGACATCAGGCGCGCCGGTGGCGCAGGCGCTAGGGCCGCCGCCACCGGCCTGAATGTTAAGCCGTGCCATGCTCTGGTTGGCATCGTTGCAGAGCCCGGCGGAACCGTACGTGGGAGAAATCCCCAGGTAGTCAGCAATCAGAACGCTGCCGCAAGAGTTGTTCCAGGGAATCTCGGGGATGTACGACACCGCCGACCCGTAGTCGGCAGCGTTGACAGAACTCCAGTAGCTGTTGGCCGTACCTTGGTACATATCAGCAAAGTCAGTGCCACCCACCGCCACGTTGTAAGGCGTGGAGGCCATTGCATTGACGTTGATTCCATCCTTGGCATAGGGCCCTATGTCCGAGGTGGCCGCGCCCCAGTCACCAGCGCCAACGAAGATGGAAACGCCTTCAGTTACAGCTTGCTGGTACAAAGAGCTGTAGTAAGCGTTGTTCGTCGCGCCGGCCCCAGATTCGGGACCAGCCAAGCTGATGCTGACAAGAGAGGGTGGCGTGTCGCTGCCATTCAGAAGATTCTGTAACGCGAGGAAGGCCCCTCCCGCACAGGACGCCAGTTCAATCGCAGCGCTGGGCGCCGCGGCGGTCGCCCACTCCACGTCGATAGCCGCTTCGGGCTCGCCGGCGTTGACGCCGGGATCAGCGCAGTTGTTGGCGCTGCTGTCCGGGTGAATCTGGACTAACGAACCTTCAGGATATACCGAAGCGATTCCCAACACGGAGCGGAAGGTCTCCCAGTCGGCATTGCTGTAGAGGTCGGTCTGTTCGAGTACCACAATCGTCTGACCCTGCCCTGAAATACCCGCCCCAAACACCGGGTTGAAATTGTAGATAGTCCACAAGTCCACTGGAACAATCGTATAATCGTATGGGCTGAGTGTATAACTAGGACGAGGATTAGGTATGTGCTGAGGCATGAAGTCATGGAGCGACACGACGCCCGCCACTACAGGAGCCAGCGACGTGGGAATCTGCGGGTCACTCATGTTGGCGATGTGATCCTCACCCTTGACTCGGAGGTGATGTATCTCCGTACGAAAGGCATGCTGGATTTGCCCCGCCGAGCCCGTGAAGTCGATGACCATCTGGTTGGGATAGACGAGGTTGACCTTGAAGCCTTCAGACTCGAGCCAGGTCGTTACGTCGGCGACATCCGCCGCTGAGGCTCCGTACTTCTGTCCGAATTCCGCGGCTGTGATCCAGTGGTGGAAGAGCGGCGAGGCGGGATCGTGAAGTTCCTTGATGAACTGCTGGAGTGCCTGCTCCCGCTCCGGAGTCCGACGCAATTGGAGCATCATGTGCCGCAGAGTTAAATCGTCAGCAACTCGGCCCCGGTCGTTCACCGCCTTTGCTTCCGGGCGCGTGTTGCCACGTAGGACGAAAAACTCGCGTTGCCCCGCGGCTAACTCAGAAACTGGGCTCGCCTGCGAGCCGGCGGCAACCGGCCGCACGGTGCCCCCCAGCAAAAGAGCCACGACTCCGCAACACGCAGTCATGTACCTTGCTGCTATCCGCCAATGGTCGAACGGTCTGAGACACCAGGCCACAAGAACCTCCCTGGGAACGAGAGTTCGTACGGTTGGCGCGAAGATAACATCCCCGCAGAGTGAATAGCAAGAGACGATATAACCCGAAGACGAAATGTCTGTGTTGTATATAGTGTACAGACGCATTGTCCATCGAAGGAAATCAAATGGGTTTGAGACGGGTGGGCATTCACAAACCTGTTTGGAGGCAAGTCACACGGCGTGGCTTCAGGGGTCTCTCACCGGTGGACTACAGGGGGTTGCCGGCCGCATACTGCGGTTCCTCCTTGTTTTATCTGCCTGCACGTGTCCGCCCCGTTGTTCGCGGGTGGCGCAGACCTCAGGCTGGGGAGGTCTGCGATCTCGCCGAGTGGCTTCCACAACCGCTGTTGCCAATCGCCGAGCCCGCGCGCGAACAGGTTTTCGGTGACGACAAGACGTTAGTCAAGAACAAACGGACAACGCGGTACGCGGGCTGCCGCTCGAGGCGCGAAAAAACCGGGCTGGCGCCGGGCAAAGCCCTGCGATTCGATGATCGAGAGACGAGCGTCTGAATCAAAACGCACGGCTGCGCCGTGCGCCAGCCGCCCCCCCCAGCCAGGACGGCTACGCGCCCTAAAGCCCATTGACGTTTGAGAAGCTTTATGATACGCTTTATATGAAGCATTCGCGGTGGGGACCGCCCGTGCAGATGCGGCAGTTCGAAGGAAGCTTGGCGGCGACAACGGCGAGATCGAGCGCGGCAGAGCCCTCGCAAAGGCAGCAGGAAGCCTCGCGCGAGAGGCGTTTCTTCCAACAATGTTATAGAAAAAACAGGCACTTAGCGATGATCGAGGCAGTCCACTCAGAAACGTATCTAGCTGAAACAGAACGAGTTAATCAACTCTCCGAAAAATGCACCCATGATGAAAATGCAGGATAGTCCAACGATGTGTATGATAACAAACCACTTAAAAACGACATTTTGACAAGTCCAACGATGTTGATGAAAATAAACAGCTTAGCTCCGCGCTATCCAACGATGTTGTTGAAAAATAAGGAACTTAACTGCTTTTTTTGATGGCCACAAGAGCGTCTATAAGTTTCGGCTGTCTGAACTGGCAAGCGCAATATTAGTCGAGCGCGGCTGACTTAGCACTTCCGCTCCAGGCGGAGCCACCCTAGGCACTTCCCTTCGAACTACTCCGAAGAAAATTGATGGTTACTAAGAGCAGGCTCACCGGCGTGCACTCGCTCGGCGGTTCGGCGGAGTTCGTCGTAGAAGGCTTGACGGGCTTTGGGATCGTCGCGGAGGCAGGTGAGGTCGGCGCGGGCGCGCGCCACGGGGTCAGGAGGCGTTGGCTTCGTGCGTGAATCTTCGACGGTCGCGACGACGCGCTTCGCGCTGGCACGCCCGTATGGTGTGACAGATCTTATGGGAGACGGTGTGCCGCGGGCCGCATACTGCCTGCCGGGTTCCGCGGCTTCGGCCGACATAGCGGGTGGCAGTGCTCTGCCCTGCTCCACAGAGCCGGTGATGCTGGAGTGGACGACCGGTGGAAACGCCGCGCGGCGGGGCACCATCTCAACTTCCGGCGGCGTGGTGGCCGGACCGTTTTGCCAAGTGCGCTGAAGCGTCTTGCCGGACTTCGACGGAGGGACCGGGCGACCGACCACCACGTTTCTTGACTGCGCAAACGCCATGGACCCCAGCAGAGCGGCCGCGACAGCGGCGAGGATCAGTGCAGCGAACGTGCCGGCACGCGTCAGGCGAACCATGTGCAATGCCTCCCATGCAGCCGCTACTTATCCTGATTGCGCTCGGCGTGGGCAGGTGAATCCGGCTCCGCCCAGTTGCGCCGGTCGATCTTCAGGCTTCGGGCCTTGGCATTCGCTTCGACGGGCCGCTTGACGTAATAGGCGTAACGGTCTTCCAGCTTGTCGGATTCCAGCGCCTTATCGGGAAGGCCGCACGCCTTCGAACCGTGCTCCGCGCGGCAGGTTTCCGAAGCCACGGCAAACTGGTCGAGATCGTCGGCCATGTCAGCAAGCGGGACGCGCGTGGCGCTCAGGTAAAGGTCGGAACGCTGCTTCTGCAATTGCTCGGGTCCCGCGTCATCGCCTTCGGCCCGGGCGGCAGGCGCCAGCGCCAGAAGGCAGGCACACACGACGGCAAACCCGCCGGCGCCTTTCACAAACCTGATGATCCTATCGCTGCACATAGGTTACTCCTTGGCGGTTGGAGCCGCCTGCTCAGGAACTGATTCCCCGGCAGCCGGAGACGAAGTTGTGGTCTTCGCAGGCTTCGCATCCGTTTTCGCCCGCGGGTTCGGCGTCTGAAGCGTGTCGACCACCTCGGGGCTGGCAGAGAGGTGTTGAACTCTCGCGACCGCCTTCTTTCCTTGGTCGAGCACGTCTTCGGCCTGGGCGCTCACGGCAAGGAATTCCAAGCGATCCGCCAGGGCCAGCCGGTTCTCGTGCGCCGCGGTCGCGTCGGCGGAATACGCTTTGGATTCTTTCTCCAGCGACTTCTGGACCGCCTGGAGCTTCGCGAGTTCCTCCTCGGCGCTCGCCGCTTCCTGCTGAGCCTGCGCGCGTTTGCCAGGCAACACCTGCTCGTCACGCGCGGCGTCGGCGAGGCGGCGATTGATCTCGTGCACCTGCGCTTCCGTGCCAGACTGGCGAGCCAGGTTCGCGGCCGCAATCTCCAGGTCCTGGCGATCAACGTTGCTCGTGGGCTTATTCAGATCGTCGACCCTCTGGCGGCGCTTATTGATGAAATCCTGAAGGGCCTGCTGCGAAGCCTGAATCTTCTGCGCCTGCTCGTTATACTCCTTTGCCAGCGCCTGGCTGGTCTGCTCGCGATCCTCTTCGTCTTTGAGTTCCACTTCCACCTTGCGCGGATCGGCCAAACGTTCCAGTGTGGCCTCAGAACCAGCCGCCTTCGCGTAGGAAGCCATTTCCAACTCGCGCTGCTCGTGGCGCTGGTCAAACTCATCGAGCATGCGCCGGACGCGCGCGTCAAACGTTTCAGGCGCGGGCGGCGGTTCTACGTCCGGCTTGGCTTCGGCAGCCGCCGGAGCAACCTCGGGGGCGGCGGGCGGCGTTGCAGCTTCTTGCGCCGGCTCCTGCGCGAACACCACACCCGCGAGCATCCAACACAATACGGTAAGAATGGCCAGGGGTTTCATTGGACATCCTCCACAAGGGCCGCCTGCACCTGGGGATCATTCAGCAGCGGGTCGCGCTCCCAATCCTTCTCCGTCGCGCGTAGGATGACCACCAAGTTCCGGTCCATCTCCAGGCGAGCCGACTCCGGCAAACGAGCACTCTGGGAGTTGTTGTACGCTTCGCGAATCAGTTCCAGCGGCTTCGAGCTGTGGTCGCCCGTCTGGAAACGCGCTACGGCCTCCAGATATTTCGCAAACACGCGATCCACCGGCGGGCGGTCATGGAACTTCACATTCTTGAGTTGCTGCAGAACGCCTTCAGGATCGCTATTAAGCTGGTCGGCGAGCTCCAGGAGATCTTCCGAAGGCGGCAGCGTCCGGCCCTCGCCCCAAGCGGAGGAACGGAGCCTCGCGCCATCCGGAACCACTTGCGCGTCCGTCGGAGCGAGTGAGACCGGCCGGCCCAGTACGAAGTCAACCACCGTCCCAGCCGGAACCACCAGGTCAGGACCACGTCGAGCCGCGGTCCAGATGGCCGCCACGATAAGACCACCACCCGCGCCAATCGCCGCGCCCACGGGCCCGCCCGCGGCGAGGCCTGCCCCCGCGCCGACCGTCACCGAAGTGAAGTCCACGGCGGCGTCTTTCACCAAACCGCCCTTGCCGTGCGCCGTGCCTTCGTTGTCAGTCTTGCGACGGCTCAGTTTGGCAGGATAGCCATCCAGCGGAATCACCTCGCCGTCAGTGGTCGCCACCGAATAGAGGCCCAACCGCAGGCGCGAGCGCCCCGTCACATGGCCCGCGCGCTTGCTTTCGAGCACGGCCAGACTGATCTTCGTGCCGGCCGGCAAAGCCACACGGCCGCTGCCGCTCACAAGGTCCTGCATCAGCGTGCCCGAAACGGTGCGCACACTCCCGAACGATTTCCACTCGTAAAAATCCTTCGTGCCTACGGATCTTTCGATCCGCACGGGGATCTTGGTACCCGGTTCGATCCGCAGCCGGTCTGCGGCCTGGAGGGCAGAAGCCAACGCTACAACCATAAGGCCTAAGGAGAACATTTTGGTTTGCATGGTGTTCGAGACCTCGATCAGGCTGAGGCAATTCAGCTTCCAGATTTGAGGGGCTGTGGAGAGCTGAAATTGGCTCACGAGAACGTGCAAAACCCTGTGAGAAGCGGCGCCGGCGGGATGCCGGCAGGCGGCGCGCAGCGCGCTAGAGTGCGTATTCGCTTGATTCTACTGAGGCTGAAGTTGTCCCGCTAAAAAGGGGTTAATGAGGTGGGTTCCCCACTGCAAACTGATGTCTTGCAGCAACCGCGCAAAGAGCGGTGCCGGTGGCCGTTTTCGGCCACCGGCATGGTTACTTTGGGCCAGAAAAGCGCTACGCATTCATCGCGCCGTGCCCGTCCAGGAACTCCCAAACGACTTACGGGCACGCTTCGTGGCAAGTCGAGCTAGCCGTGGAGTTTACGGAAAGCTGCCAAGCACTCCTTGACAGTTTCCATCTCGGGAAGATTGCTGCCTTCCTGCTCGATCAGGTAGTACTCGACTCCACCCACGCTTTCGGCAGCCGCGAAGAGCTGTTTCCAGGGGGCAACGCCCTCTCCGGTAAGAACCTTGTAACCCTTCTCCGGCGACCATTCCTTGACGTGGATCGACCGAATGCGGCCGGGATTCCGCTTGACCCAAGCCACAGGGTCGTTGCCGGTCGCAAGGCAAGTGCCAACATCGAGTTGGAGCATGATGCTTTTGTCGAGCGTCGAGGCCAGCAGTTCGATGGGCTTCTTCCCTTCCACCGGTTTCCATTCCAAGTCGTGATTGTGATAGCCGGCGTGGAGCCCTTGCGCCGCCATCGTGGCGTTGGCCTTGTTCAGCGTTTCCGCCACGCGCTTCCAATCATCCAGGGTGCTAACCTTCCCCGGGTGCGCCAGCACGATGTAGTGCGTGCCGAGAATTTTGTTCAGCTCAATGGCCTTGCTGACGCCTTCCGGCTGGAAGGAATCGAGGCCGTTGTGCGTCGAGTAACACCGGATGCCGAGTTCATCCAGCTCCGCGCGAACCTTCCGGGCATAGTCGGGCGTCCAGGAGTAATAGGGCGCGTAAAACTCCACGCACTGATACCCCATTTTCGCCACACCGCGTACGGTTCCCATCAGGTCCTTCTGCAACTCGTCACGAACCGAGTAAAGTTCCAAGCCCACCGGGATGGATTTCGAATGCGGCATCGCCGCCGCCAGCGGTGCCGCCGCCATAAAGCCCAGGAACGAACGACGTGAAAGATTGGTTGTTATGCTCATAGTGCGCCTACCATACCACAATCCTCCGCCGAAAGCGCTGCGCGCCCCGGCCCTAATCCGTCGATAACAGACAGGCCGTTGCCTCGCAGCCCTGGGCAAGCGGCGCTTGCCCAGGGCGGACGCCGTCCGCCCCTACATCGCCGGTGCCGCCGTACCCGGCGCGTGCCGTAGGGGCAGGGCTTGCCCTGCCCAAGGGCGCCCCAAGGGGCGCCCCTACAAAACGCACGGCTGCTGCCGTGCGCCAGCTAGACCTGGCCTGGCCAAACACCGAGTTGCGGTGGACTGCGCTCCTGGCAGGTGCAGGAATCATGCTCACGTACGAGCGTGACTTGGACTAATATACTCGGCTTAGCGGGCGACTTGACGCGCGGGGCCGAATCCACAGAAAGCGCGCCAGGCCCGAGGGAGTACGCCCGTTCTGAAAGCTGGTAAATCCGATTTGCAGGTTGGGGAGGATGGCATGACGAAGGTGACGTTGCAGCGGTTGCGCCGGCTGGGTTGGGGTGTCGCAACCCTGTTCTTGTTGGCAGTTGCAAGTGGCTTTGCGCAAGCTCAGTCCGATCAGCCTGTGCGCGTAGGAATCATCGGCTTGGATACTTCGCACGTGATCGAATTTACCCGGATGTTCAATGACGCCGCTGATCCCGATCACGTTCCGGGGGTGCGGGTCGTCGCCGCTTTCAAGGGAGGCAGCCCTGATATCCAGGAGAGTTGGGAGCGCGTTGACAAGTACACGGCGGAGCTCCAGGAAAAGTGGAAGGTCCAGATCGTCGATAGCATCCCGAAACTCTGTTCCATGGTGGACGCCGTTCTGCTTGAGAGTCTTGACGGCCGCACGCACCTGGGGCAAGTGAAGCCCGTGCTGGCCGCCCACAAGCCGGTATTCATCGACAAACCGCTGGCGGCCAACTACAGCGACGCCAAAGAAATCGCACGGCTGGCCAAAGAGGCGGGTGTTCCCTGGTTCAGTTGTTCCTCGCTGCGCTATTGGGCGGAGACACAGCGATTGAAGGCCGCACCGGAATCCGGCGGCATTCTGGGAGCGATCACGTACGGTCCCTATTCCATTGAGCCTCACCACACCGACCTCACGTGGTATGGCGTGCACGCGATGGAAATTCTCTACACCCTCATGGGAACGGGATGCGAGACAGTGACCCGCGTTACGTCGAAGGACGCCGACGTGGTGGTGGGAAAGTGGAAGGACGGCCGCATCGGGGTCGTGCGCGGGAACCAGAAGGGTCCCTATGAGTTCGGGATCACGGTGTTCGGTCCGAAAGCGTTTCTGCACTCCGGGGCACAGCCTACGAACTACTATCAACCGCTGCTGGTTGAAATCGTCAAGTTCTTCCGTACCCATCAGCCTCCGGTCAGTGCGGATGAGACCTTGGAGATGTTCGCCTTCATGCAGGCGGCGGACGTGAGCAAGGATCGAGGAGGAGTCCCGGTCGCGCTGAGCGAGATTACCAAATAGCGGATTAGATTCCACCGCTATCCGTGAATTGCGGCCCGCCCGGCGCGTGTGGGCTGCAAGGCTTACGACCAACGATCATGAGCACGGACAACGTTCCGACTTCTCTCTCGATCCAGCGAGCGCAGGAAGCCGATTTCGAGTGGTGTGCGCAGCTAATGGCCGGGTCCGATCCCTGGATTACGCTGCGCCGCTCGCTCGAGCAGTGCCGCACGGCCCTTCACCGGCCGGGAAACGAATTGTTTGTGGCGCGCGACGCCGGCCCGGCTGTTGGGTTCATCCTTATTCATCCTCACGGGTTCGCTAGCTCGCCTTATATCGTCTCCGTTGCCGTGGCCGACACCGCCCGCGGAAAGGGCATCGGGGCGCAACTGCTCGCCTTTGCCGAGCGCCGCGCAGCGGGCAGCCGGTTCATCTTCCTCTGTGTCTCCTCTTTCAATCTCCGCGCGCAAGCGCTCTACCACCGTCTTGGATACGAGCAGGTCGGAGAGATTCCTGACTATGTCGTCGAGGGCTACTCCGAGCTGCTGATGGGCAAGAGGCTCGCATGAAGGCCGCTGCTGACGGCACTTCGAGTGCGGCGGCCAGCAGCCACGCCGCGCGGCGACTGGTCATCATGCTCAGCCTCGTGGCATCGATTGGATACCTGTGCCGAGTGGATATCACGGTGGTGGCGCCCCACCTGATGTCGGAGTTGCACCTCTCGCAGCCGGAGATGGGAAAGGTCTTCAGCGCCTTCCTGCTCGGGTACACGCTTTTTCAAATTCCTTCCGGCTGGGTGGCGGGCCGGGTGAGCACCCGCACGCTGTTTTTTGCACTGGCGATTGGATGGGCGATCCTCACGTTTGCCGCTGCGCAGGTTGGGCGGTCCTGGTTTGGATTGGTGTTGGGCACTTTGCCCACTCTCCTCGTTTTGAGATTCTTGCTGGGAATTCTGGCCGCGCCCACGTACCCGGCAGCGGGGCGGGCCGTTTCGCTCTGCGTTCCTCCTCTGATGCAAGGCCGGGCGAACGGGCTGGTGCTGGCGAGCATCGGAGTGGGCTCCGCCGTGGCACCTCCACTGCTGGGGTTCGTGACCGTGCGTTGGGGTTGGCGTCCCGCACTCGCCGGGGCGGCTCTGCTAGCGGCATTGGCAGGAGTGGTTTGGCGCTGGGTCGTTCCCTCTCCGCAAAACACCGTGACCCTCACACCGCAACCAGCGCTCGCAAGAGATCGAGGCACCCGCGCGCCTTTCCGTCAGTCGAGTTTCTGGCTGCTGACGGCGAGCTACACGCTGCAGGGCTATGTGGGATATGTGTTCGTATTCTGGTTCTTCCTTTATCTTGTGCAGGTACGCAAGTTCGAGTTGCTGAAGGCGGCTTGGCTGACAACCCTTCCCTGGATCTTCAGCCTCGTCGTGATCCCGCTGGGGGGCGTGGTCTCCGATTGGGCCGTGAAGCGGTGGGGTGCAACGTGGGGCCGCAGAAGTTTGCCCGTGCCGGCTTTGACCCTGGCGGCAGGCGCGCTTCTCTTTGGAGCGCACACCCGCAGCCCCCTTCTGGCCGCAGCCAGCCTCACGATTTCCACCGCTCTCGTCCTCGCTACGGAAGGGCCGTACTGGGCCTCGATGACCCAAATCTCCGGCCGGCACAGTGGAACAGCGGGGGGAGTGATGAACTTCGGCAGCAACCTGGGAGGCTTGATTTCTCCTGCCATTACCCCTTGGCTTGCCGCGCGCGTGGGTTGGGAAACGGCGCTAGCCCTGGCGGCCGCACTCGCCATCGTCGCGGCGCTTCTGTGGCTGGGAATCGCCATCCGCCCGCCGGACGCAATCGACTATCAGCAGGATGAGATCTGATCGGCAGTATCGACGGGAGGAATTTTCGGTAGATTCTCCGCACTTGTGGAACGTCCGCGGCGAGTGGGTAGCCACAGTCAGTGCTTTCCTGACCGTGGGCCCTTCCTTCGATGCAAAACCATTTTGGGATTATCCCGCGACTTCGCTCAACAACAATTGGCTGGCGCAGATGGTCGCCTTTTAGCGTCTGCGATCTCCCCAAGCCAACTACCTGCTCCGTGCTTATGAAACAGAACGGCCGACGGCAAGGGCCGTCGGCCGTGAAGGCTTGCGGCTAATGAAGGAGTCTACCGGTGTCCGCCTCCGTGGTAACCGCCCCTGCCTGAGCCTCCGTGTGCGTAGCCACGCCCGGCTCCCCCGTGGAATCCGTAACTATGATTGTACCCGCCGCGAAATGCTCCACGCCCGGAGTAGCCAGGTCCGCGTCCATAGTAGGCCGGTCCGCGAGCCATGGACCTCCACCCGTAGCTCCCACCGTAATAGCCCGGATGGCCGTAGTAGCCGCGACCGCCATAAAAGCCATGGAACCACGGCCCCGCGCCTATAAAGATTCCGCCCGAGAACCAGCTTGGTCCATAGTAGCCGTAGGGCGCGCACGCGTAAGGGTAGTAGCCGTAATAACCGTACGGGCACACTGGAGGCGGCCCCACGTACGCGGGACCTACCGTGATGCCGACCCCAAACCGCTGGGCATGTGCAGAAGGGGCAACCAGCAAGCATAAGCTCATTAGCGCTAAAAGTTTTAGGCTTCGCATTTGATCCCTCCTCGGGTCCTCAATGCTACTCGCCAAACTGCAACCTGGAATAGTGCAAGAGCCCTGCCAAACCGCGAGGAGCCTAAAAGGCCGCCATGTGGTTCAATTCCAAGTGATTCCCTGAAGCAGTAGGGAAGGGCCAGCCTGTGGCGATCCCCATGAGGTGGTGGCTTTCGGATAAGGTGGTGGTTCTCGGCCACGCCGGCAACGACCGGTTCAGACAAGTGGGTAGCCACGGCAAGCTTTTTCTGCCGTGGGCCCTTGGGCGGGACAAGAACCCACGGCACCTAATGCATGCCGTGGCTACCACTGCTGCTACCACCGCGGGCCGTTTGTTGCTTACCGGCAAGCAGAAGGTACAGTTATCAGAATTCTGTGCTTACCGGCAGACAAGAGCGTCGGAATGTAATTGACAGCGGGCTGGGAAATGCTAAGTTGAGCAATAGCGACGCGCGCCGGGGCAGAAGCTGGGAAAGAATCGAAGCGGCGCTGGAGCCGTCCGGAGTTTGGACTCGAAACCCTGCCTGGCCATTGAGCCCCAACGTGGCGCGGATTTCTCACCACGAAGCGGAAGGGCGGGGCTAAAGAGGTTGCGGAGAAGGTTCGATTACGATGTCATCCTGAGTGCTTCATGGACCTCCGGCCCACCGAACGATATGAAAACCCACTCGCTGTCGCCCCCGCGAAGGCGGGGGTCCAGTTCCAGGCAACGGGATTCGCGGGAACGACTGAGAAGCTGCATTTTTCGAAAGAGCGCAGCGAGGGACCTCCGAATTCGGTTTTTCAAGCCACTACTGAGATTCTTCCTTCGCTTCGCTCAGGACCGGCGTCGCCTCCTCAGGATGACAGGATGAAGCCTTTTCCGCAGCTCCTTAAGCCCGGCAAATGCCGCACTGTAGGGTGGCGCTACTGCCGCGCCATCCAACGATGTTATAGAAAAGGCAGGTCGTTAGGCGTGGAGAGCGCATTTTTTCAAATAGCTATATTGTTGAAAAACAAGCATTTAGACGACAGGGCAAGAGGCGGCTGCAACAAGAAAAAATCGGTAAGTCCTACGATATCCATGAAAACAAACGGCTTAAAAAGCGACATGTTGGCAATTCCTACAATGTTGTTGAAAAATAAGCCCTTTACGATTTCTACCCTACGATGTTGTTGAAAAGCAATATGGTTATGGTATTTTTGCCCTGCGCGATAGACATCCGAAGGGAGGCATTGTGAAACCGAAATCGTCCTTGCTGTTCGTGCTGTCAGTCCTCGTAGGTGTTATAGGTCTGCGAGCCCAAGCGGTGCCCGACGTTATTAAGCCCATCCTCACGCGGCAGCTTCAGGCTCCGCAGGTTGTGACCTTCCAGTTCCAGCAGTTCTTGCAGGGCAAGGTCCCGCGCCTCACGCTGCCAGCCACGGCTGAGCAGTGGACCGCCGAGTCGGAACGCATCCGCCGGCATTTGTTGGATGACGTCGTCTTCCACGGCTGGCCGAAAGAGTGGATCAGTTCCCCGCCCCGCTTCGAGGACCTGGGCGAGATTCCCGCCGGAAAAGGGTACAAGCTGCACAAGCTGCGCTACGAAATCGTTCCCGGATTCTACTCCACAGCGCTCCTGTACGAGCCGGAAAGGCTCGCGGGGCGCGCGCCGGCGGTGCTCAACGTGATGGGGCACTTCACGCAACGCGGGAACAAGGAAGAGTTTGAGCAGAAGTTGTGCATCAACCAGGCGCTGAAGGGGATGATCGCGCTGAACCTGAATTGGATCGGCATGGGTGACCTGCGTACCGAACTCAATGATCACTGGTTCGCCTCCGAGCTCGACCTCGCGGGCATGAACGGCGTGGGGCTGTTCTTCCTCGCCATGCGCCGCGGAATCGATTACCTGGCCGCCTCGCCGCACGTGGACCCGAACCGGATCGGCGTCACGGGCCTCTCGGGAGGAGGCTGGCAGACGATCACGCTCAGCAGCCTTGACCCGCGAGTCCTGGTCTCCATTCCCGTCGCGGGTTACGGGAACCTTCAAGACCGCCTGGAACGCCTGCCGGAGGAACCCGGCGATCTCGAACAGAACGCTACGGATCTCCTGGTTGGACAAGACTATTCCACCTTGACCGCCATGCGCGCCCCGCGGCCCACGCTGCTGCTCTTCAACGCCGAGGACGATTGCTGCTTCCGCGCGCCGCTGGTGAAGCCCTACATCTTCGATCCCGTGGTTCCCTTCTACAAACTGTTTGGCAAAGCCGACGCCCTCGAGTTCTACCAGAGTACGCTGATTTCCGCGCACAACTACGCCGTGGAAGACCAGACGCAAGCCCTCGCTTTCTTCATCAAGCACTTCCATCTCGACGCCGACAGCGCGGAGGTCCCCGTCGGCCAGTATGTGAAGACCTATAGCGAGCTCGCGGGAGGAGTTCCCGAAGACAACCTCACAATCCTGGGCCTCGCGAGGAAAATGGCCGGGCAACTCTCGCGGCCACCCGCGCCCACGAGCGCATCGGAATTAGCAGCGTGGGCGGGCCCCGAACGCGCGAAACTGCGCGACGTGGTGCGCTTCCATCCCGTGAGCGTCGCTCACCTCATGCGCGTTGCCAATACGCACCACGACCAGGTGGAATCGCTCTCTTATCGCTTCGAGATGAGCAACGGGCTCAGTGCCGCGGGCGTTTGGCTGAAGGCGGTCGAAACCGGGGACCGTGCGCCGCTCTCGATCGTGATCAACGACAAGGGCAAAAAGGGTGCAGCGGCGGAGGTCTGGGACAGGGCTCCCGAGATCGCGCACCGCCTGGAACGGGGAGAACAGGTGCTGGCTCTGGACCTCGTGGGAACCGGAGACGCCGCACCCGACCAGCCCTTATACCTGCTGACGGAAATGCTGGCCGCTACGGGCGAGCGTCCGTTGGGCATGGAGGCCGCTCAACTGGTGGGCGTCGCACGCTGGGCACAGGAACAGTGGGCTCCGCCGCAGATTCGCCTGGAAGGCACGGGGATTCGAAGCCAGTTGACGGCGCTAGTGGCGGCCGCGCTCGAGCCGAAGCTCTTCGCGCAAGTTGAGCTCCACGGCGGCATGCGCAGTCTTCAGTATCTGCTGGATAAACCCGTCAACTGTGACGAGGCGCCGGACCTGTTCTGCCTCGATCTCTACAAGTACTTCGACATTGAACATTTGGCCGCACTGGCCAAGCCCGCGGAAGTCGTCGAGCGCGACTACATGGAACTGGCGGCCAAGGAAAAATAGAAGCGCCTGGCGGCAGGGGCATAGACTCTGTTCGTTGCGGCCGCGGCCCGCGTGGGAGTGCTGTAGTAGCAACCGCCGCTTTCGGTCGTGTACATTCTCCCTGCGACCGCGGTGAGAATGGCAAAGCGGTAACTGTGACTACCGCAGTCCAAGGCGCTGCGCACAGGAAGGTTTTCCGTGACTGCACACTAGCCCTGCCCTTCCGCTAACGTCCAAGAGTGGTGAGAGATCTCGGCTAGCCGTTCCCGCCAAGTGGCAAACTACGTTACCCGAAACGGCCCCCCGCCCGTCGCCTTCGCGGGGATAAGCTTCACGGGGGGTACCGAATGGCACAGCATGTTTGGAAGCCTTGGCAGCTTTCGACTATAATGCTTTCGGCCCCAGGGCACCGTCTGTGCTGCTCCGTGGGCCCCAAGCCGCGGACCCAAGTTTTCCAGCCGCGCCATGTACGATAGGGATGGTGAAAACTATGGCTGAGTCTACAACAGCCTCCGACACGGAGAACCGTGTCATCTACAGTGTGAACGACATCATGAAGTTCCTGCCCCACCGGTATCCTTTCCTGTTGGTAGACCGGATTGTGGAAATGGATCCGCCGCAACGCATCGTTGGGCTAAAGAACGTGACCATCAACGAGCAGTTCTTTCAGGGGCATTTCCCCGGCGCCCCGGTGATGCCTGGGGTTCTGATCCTGGAAGCGATGGCCCAGGTGGCAGGCGTGATGATTTACCGTGATATGCCGGACGAGGAAAAGCGGCGGAAGCTGATCTACTTCACCGGCGTGGATAATGCCAAGTTTCGCCGCCCGGTCGTGCCGGGCGACCAGTTACGCATCGAAATGGAGCTCGTGAACCGTCGCAGCACGTTCGGCAAGATGGCCGGACGGGCCTTAGTGGACGGAAAACTTGCGGCGGAAGCCACCGTGATGTTTGCGATTTCCGATCGTCCAGGTCTGGCAAGTGCATGAGAGCCCACCCTACCGCGATTATTCATCCCAGCGCTAAACTGGCCGACAGCGTAACGATCGGCCCGTACTCTCTCATCGGTGAGAACGTCGAGATCGGCGAAGAGACCGAGGTCATGTCGCATGCCGTGATCGACGGGCACACTCGCATCGGCAAACAGAACCGGATATTCCCTTGGGTCTCGATTGGCCTGCCGCCGCAGGACCTGAAGTATGGCGGCGAGCCCACCTGCGTGGAAATCGGCGACGGCAACACTCTGCGCGAATTCCTCACCATCCATCGCGGGACGGGCGAGACCGGAGTCACCCGCATCGGTGATCACAACCTGCTGATGGCTTATGCCCATATCGCTCACGACTGCGTGATCGGCAATCACGTCATCATGGGAAACGCCGCATCCCTGGCCGGGCACGTCGAGATCCAGGATTTCGCCATCGTGGAGCCTTTCTGCGGTATACACCAATTCTGCCGGGTCGGCGAACACGCCTTTCTGGGAGCCTATTCGGTGGTCAACAAGGATATCCTGCCGTTTTCGAAGACCTCGGCGACGCGGACGGTCGGCATGTACGGCGCCAACGCGATCGGGCTCGAACGCTGCGGCATCAGCAAGGAGGAAATCAGTGAATTGCAGGCCGCCCTCAAGATGCTTTCGCGTTCAAAGCTGAACACCACGCAAGCGCTGGAGGCAATCGAGGCCCGGCAATTCCAGTCTCCTCACGTCCGCACGCTCGTGGAGTTTATTCGCACGTCCCAACGCGGCGTGGCAAAGTGAGCCTATTTGGTCATCGGGTCATTGGGTCATTGAATCCTCGCGAAGGTGGATGGCATGGTAAGTCGATGACCCAATCGCCCGATGGCCCGATGAATCAATGAACCCATCTCCCAATTCTCACGATCGCTACGCTGTCATTGCCGGCAATGGGCATTTCCCCTTCCTGGTCTTGGAGGCCGCTCACGACCAAGGTATCGAGCCGCTGGTCGTAGCGATCAAGGAAGAAGCGGATCCGGAACTGGCCGCGAAGGCTCACGATATTCATTGGCTAAGCCTGGGGGAAGTTTCCAAAGCCCTCGACCTGCTGACCCGCGAGAAGGTCAGCAAGGTCGTGCTGGCGGGGCAGGTCAAGCACGCCCAGATTTTCAGCTCCATCAAGCCGGACGGACTGGTGAGCCGGATGCTGAAGGGACTCCAACGCAAGAATACCGATGCCCTGATCGGTGCGGTCGTGCGCATGATCGAGGGACGCCACATGCAGGTGGTTGACTCGACGCTTTTTCTGAAACCTCTGCTGCCGGAACCCGGACCGCTCACCCGGCGCGAGGCCGATCCCGACGAGCAGGCGGACATTGCGTACGGGCGCGAAATCGCGAAACACGTGGCGGGAATCGATATCGGCCAGACCATCGTGGTGGCGGACCGCGCCTGCGTGGCCGTCGAGGCTATGGAAGGCACCGACGCCACCATCCAACGGGCCGCCAGCCTGAGTAACGGGCGGCGCCTCGTGGTCGTCAAAGTCAGTAAGCCCCGCCAGGACATGCGCTTCGACGTTCCCGTGGTGGGGAGGAAAACGATCCAGATAATGCGGGACTCGAACGCTACGGTGCTGGCCGTCGATGCCGGCAAGACGCTGCTATTCGAACGCCAAAGCCTGATCGAGGACGCAAACCAGGCGGGCATTGCTATCGTCGGAATGAAGAATGAGTGAGTAAGTAAGTGTCAGGTGTCCGGTGCCAGGTATCAGACACATAGGAGCAAGCGGTAGATTTCGGGTTCTATGCTGACACCTGATACCTGATGCCTGGCACCTAGCTTTTCGACATCTTCGAGGCGTGAGTTGAGCGAGAAAATTCCGGTCGCCGTGCTCGGTGTTGGGGAACACGGCAAGAAACACGCAAGAGAGTTCAAACAGGTAGAAGGCGCCGATCTGGCGGGCGTTTATGATGTGCGGCCGGAGCGGGCGCAGGAGATTGCCGCAGAACTCGGCGTGCGGGCCTTCGCGTCACTCGACGAGGCTCTGTCCGCCGTGCGCGCTGTGAGCGTGGTGATTCCTACCACCAGCCACGCCGCCGTAGCTCGCCAAGCGTTCGAGCGCGGGGTGGATGTGCTGCTGGAAAAACCCATCACGCGCACCCTGCAAGAGGCGGAGGAGCTAACGGCTCTGGCAGAGCAGAAGGGGCGCATTCTCCAGGTCGGCCACCTCGAGCGCTTCAACCCCGGCGTAGTGGCCGCCCGGAGCATCGCCACGCGCCCGATGTTCTTCGAAGTCCACCGGATGGGCGTTTTCAGCCCGCGCAGCCTCGATGTGGACGTGGTGTTTGATCTGATGATTCACGACCTTGACCTCGTGCTGTGGATGGTGGATGCGCCCTGGGGTGACGTGCGAGCCGTAGGGTTGCCGGTGCTTTCCGATAAGGTGGACATCGCCAACGTCCGAGTGGAATTCCAGAACGGAGCTGTCGCCAACTTCACCGCCAGCCGCGTGAGCACCGAGAGGATTCGAAAATTCCGCTTTTTCCAGCCTTCCGACTACATCTCCATCGACTTCACGCGGCGCGACGCCACCCTGATTCGGGTGGACCGCAGCGGCCCCAGCCCGCGCATCGCCTTCCAAAAGCTGCCCACGACCCCGCAGGAACCCTTGCGCGCGGAACTTGCAGCCTTTATCGAGTCGGTTCGGACACGCCGTCCCCCTTTGGTGGGAGGGAAAGAAGGAAAACTGGCTTTGGAATTAGCCGAAGAAGTCATGAACTGCATCGAACAACATGCAGCCTTGGTTAACGTCCCACTGGGCCGGGCCGTGGGCCAGAGTGGTGAGTCATAAGACATTAAGAGCATCCACCGGCAAGAGAAATGCCGGGCGTGAAAGACCTTTGATGAGTACGCAAACTCCAATCGATCTCTGGCGTGCAGAACACTCGCCGACCGTGGAAATCCCGATACACTTTCTGGTGGAGATCGACCCGGAGACTGCCGTCTGGCGCCGGCGCACGTTGTTCCTGGCGTCGGTGATGCTGCACATTCTCCTTGCCCTGTTGATCGCCTTCGCGCCCGACATCTTTCGCCGCGGGCGGCTGATGATGGGCATTCCGATAAACGCCCAGCCCGAGCGCCAGGTAACCACCCTGTGGCTGCCGCCGGACCTTCTGAAATCCCTTCGCGAGCCTCCGCCGGAAGCGCGCAACCTATCCGACAAGAACCGCCGCGCCCAAGGGCGCTCGCCCACGGTCGATCCTAACGGCGTGCACATGCCCTATTCCCGGGGCAACACACCCTTGCCGGAGATTGCTCGCGGCGGGCCGCTGGCTCCACCGCCTTCACCTCCCGCAGCTGCGCCCACGCCGCCTCCGGGAGGCGCCCCGGCCGCGCCTACGCCGCAACCGAAGAGCGATAACGGGCTGCGCCTGGAGGATGTGAAGCCACAAAGTGGAGGTGGGGCAGGCAGGTTCCGTGTCCCCTCGCTGACTCCTGGCCAGGCCATTCAACAGTCGATGCAACAATCCGCCGGGCGCGGCAGCTACCCCTCGGGAGGCGGCGGCGTTGGGAGTGGAGGCAATTCAGACTTGGAGTTCAATAATCTCCATCCGAATTTCTCCACCGAAATGCCCACCATCCTCTCGGACACTCGCGGTGTGGATTTTGGTCCCTACTTGGCTCGCGTGGTCTACATCGTGCGGCGGAACTGGTATGCAGTGATCCCGGAATCTGCGCGCCTGGGCGAAAGAGGCCGGGTGGGAATTGTATTTGAGATTCTGAAGGACGGCTCCGTTCCGCAATTGCGGCTGGTGGCCTCCTCAGGTTCCGATCCTCTGGATCGCGCCGCCGTCACGGGCGTTCACTCCTCGATTCCCTTCCCCCCGCTGCCTCAGGAGTTCACAGGCAATCATCTGGTGTTGCAGTTCATTTTCCTCTACAACCTAGCGCCGCAATAGGCGTTTTCGAGACGATCAGCCGTTCGATAGGCTGACCCTTTATCCCCGCCGTAAATCGCGATGAGAAGGCATGAAGGGCAGCAACACTCTCTTGGCTTCGCCCCTGACCGCACGAAAATGCTGGGGCTACACTTTCAGGAAGATCTTGTGCTTGTAGAGGAAATAGCAGAGATACCAGAACACCAGCATGACGGCGCAGCTCTGCGCCACCGGGGCCAGCGCTCCCACAAACTGGAAACCACCGCTGAACGAGCGCACCAGGTGATCGGCCGCGCCCCGGGCGAGGAATCCGAGCGAGTAAATGAAAATCGAATTCATGCCCACCACGATCAACGGGAACACGGCCTTCTTCCAGCCCCACACGTCCACGAGCAAGATGAACGCGAGCATCATCAGCAGCACCCAACCCGTGCTGTAGAACGTCCACGATGCGGTCCAGATACGCTTGACGTTCGGGATTACGGGCGACAAAGCCAGTCCTGCGGCCAGCGCCGCCACCGCCGAAATTGCCAGAATCGTGAGCTTCGCACGCCGTGGCCTCTGGGAACGCAGAAGGCTGCCCACCCACGCGCCAAAGAGCGTGGTCACGGTGCTGCTGATGAAGTTGATCGTGACGTAGTAGCCGTCGTAGTTGTAACCCAGGATGGCCTTATCAATCCGCTGGCCGATGTTGCCCGTCATAGAAAACGCGCCATCGGGGCCCGGAAACAGGAAGAACAACGCCGAGTGAAACACCAGCAGACCAGCAGCCGCAGCCACCTGCCAGCGGAATTCCAACTGGAGAATCAAGTAGGTGAGGAAATACGTGAAGGCGATCTGCGACAGCACGTTGATAAGCTGGAAGCGCATCCCGTCGACAGCGATGATCAGAAACTGGCTGAACAGGATCAGCTTCAACGCGCGCCAAGCCACGTGCTGAAGATCCTGCTTCGCCGTAGCACCTCGTTCCCGCCGCCGCGCCAGGGCGAAGGGCATCGCCACCCCCACCATAAACATGAAGGAGGGCTGGATCAGGTCCCAGAAGACCGCACCGGTCCACGGCACGTGATCGCACCAGGAGGCTACGCGGTGCCACCGCGGGTCATTCTGCAGGGTTCCAAAGCCCAGAGCGTCCGAAGCCAGCATGAACATAATGAATCCCCGGAAGGCATCGAGGGCGACGTAGCGCTCTGTGGCGGCTGGTTTTGTGGTTGTTTCCACCGCGGGCGCGGCGGCCTGAAGCGAGGCGGAAGTTGACATGGCGCGGATTCTAACACACGGGGGACGGAATGTGGATTTGCAGAGTTTTTGCGGAAAAAGTTTCAAAGTTGTTGAGGTGCGCTGTGAAGTTTCAAAGTTGTTGAGGAAGGCGGTCGCCAGAGACACCACAACCCTCGCGCCTAGAGAGCAGGAAGGGCAGGTCAGACTTGCTTGGATTCTTCGGTTTTAGGACCGGGGCAGCCTTGGCGAGCCGCCTCGATCTCTGCCGTTAATTCGTCTTCCGTGAATTCCCGGCCTTTCAATCTCTTCTCGATGACCCACGCGACCGGCTTGGGCAAGCCCGAATCGGCCAACGTATCGCGCAGCCATTCCCCGCTCTGCCGGGCGGCGGCGGCCTCCAGGATGGTCACCACTCCCCGGAGAGCACGCCATTCTGCCTCTGTAAGGCCAGCAGCAAGGCATCTATAAGCTTTCTGAAGGCCGCTCCGCAGCTCTGGGCTATTCAGAACGACGACGCGCGTCAATGCGCTCACTCCCTGGATGCCTTAGTGTCCGGTCTGCTTTGGGCCGTTCGTGACGGCGTTCGTGGCCGTGAACTGAAACCGTCCGCTCTTCACGCCTTGCGAAAACACCGGAGTCATCGCCTGGGCAAGATCTTCAAGAGAGCCCTTAGTGGCCAGCACACCCTGATTGATGAACGTGATGTGCGCCACTCCGCCGCTGGCAGGATAATTCCCACCACCACTCCCGCCCGATCCTGAGCCCGATCCGCCCCCGCCGCCCCGGCCATACCGCGATTGCGTCCCGCCTCCGCCACCACCACGGCTCGCGCTGCTTCCACCGCCGCTACCAGCAACCTTAAACATCTGTGCGGAAGCCAGACCGTACTGAGCAGAAGCCAAGAGTGCATCCGTATCAGTGCCCCAACTCCCAATAAACTGAGCCATATATTCGACGGCCAACGCGGCATCGAAAGCGCCCTTGACCTCAGCGGCGGCCTTGGTGCCGCTAATGACGTCCGCAAATTGTTCACCGATCCCGGCAGCCGACTGCGTCAAACTTTCCAGACCACCCATTTCCGCGTGAAGCGCCGAAACAAAAAACGTCTCGACATGATGCAAGGTCTGGCTGATTCCAATCAATTCCTTGCGGGCCGCGCTCAGTTTCTTTGTTTGGGTAGTCGCCGCTTCCGTTTTAGGAGCAAGCTGGCCCAGATTCTGCGTTTGCCGCTGCTCGACCACGCCGTACTGTTCGAGGCGAAGGGCGAAATCCAAGTCAGCCTTCGCCATGTTATTCTGGGCTGTAGCCGCAGCTTCTTTCTGTTTTGCAAACTCCGCAGCCACCTTTCCCGCGTCCTGCATGGCCCGGATTTGCTGCATTCGCCAGCGCTCTAAAGCCTTCTCGCGCCGCCCATCCTGCTGCTCCTCGGAAGACGCGCGCTCTTTTGCAGCATCCTGTTCTAACTTGGTCGTAGCCTTCAACTGGTCATCGCGGCGCGCAGCGAGCCGGTCTCGCTCAGCTTCGAGGGAATTCAATTCCGATGTAATCTGGATTACGCCCCTCGACGTCGCCAAGGCCGCTGCGGTCATAGTCAAATTCAGTGCCTGGGCGGCGTCAGCCACAGACTTCGCCGTTACCAGGGGCGCATTGGCAAGCTCTTTTTGCAGGCTGTTGATCCGTCCCTCGACTTGGCCAAGCCTGCGGTCCGTCTCATCCAGGTCTTTCCGCGCCTCAGCCAGCGTTTGAGGGTTGCGCAGCAGTTTTTCCTGGTCGGCGACGATCTCGTCCCAATACTTCTTCAGTTCCTTGGTTTCACCCTGAAGATCGTGGAGCATCTCCACGCCAGCCTTGCCAAATTTGTAAATTTCCTCGACTGCGAACACGCCAAGTAGCGCGCCACCCAGTCCGCCAATCGCCGGTAGCATTTCAGCAATCGCGCCAGAAACTGCCCTCGGCAGGTGGACGCCCATTTCCTCTGAAAGCAACCGCACGGATTCGCGGTTACTCAGGATGGCATCATCAAAGGGCTTGGGAGCTTTTCCGAGGTTATCGAAAGTGCGGCCGGTGGATCGTTCAAAACGTTGCAAGGCGTCCTGCGCCCTGCTAGGGTCTGCATTGATCTCAAATAGAAGCCCTAACATCGTGTCAGCCATATCTCACCATTCAATCACGTTCGCGCGTTCCGGGCTTTCACGTTGAGCCTCTTCCATCCCCGCCAACCACGACGCCAAGTCGATGTGAAAGTCCAGCATCCTACTCTTCAAAATCGCGCTTGGCCTACAGGAGTACCGGCAACTCAAGATGTCCAGCAACAACAAGTCACGCTTGCACGCCGCCAGGAAAGCTGCTCAGGCTTTCGCCTGAATCATTTACCTCCCCGCGAATCCACTTCCAGACAAACCGTTGGTCGCTTTCAGGAATCCAGTCGGGATGAATTTCGTCTTCCCCTGGTCTCAATGAGAGCCTGGGATGCACAAAGACCTTACTCCATAGCTTCACTGCCCAAGCCGCGACGCGAGCCTTTTCATCCGGCGTCATCATCGAACTCTGCTCTTCGGACGATACACTTTCGGCCGCCGCTTGCGCTGGCTCAACATTTTCTTCGGGCAAGCCCGGCAAGGGAACCTGAAGAAGCGTGTAGAGAAGAGGCTTTGGCTTGCGCAGCAAAACCACTTTCTGAGACTCAGGTAGAAGTATCTCCCGCGCCGGTTCGTAACAGTCCTCATCCTTTACAGCATTCCGAAAGTCCGTCGCGTTAGCTAGCTTAAGTTCCGCCATCGATTTACTCCCGCCATCTGCTGGCTTTCGAGAGAAGTTTTGGAGGCCGTTGCTCGCGGGTCGCATCTTAGCGGCCTCGGACGTGGGCAAGCATTCAAATCCCACGCTTACGCAACGGCCCCCTGGTCCGCCGATGGACCATCTTGCAAAGCCTCACGCCACCACGTTCTTGAAAACGTAAGCCGCACCCGGTACGGTGAGCTTGCAGCAGTAGTAGGTCTGATACTCAACCATGTCGCCGCTGCGCTCTTCCACACGGTAGCGCTTGACCAGCATTCCGCCGTTCTGCGGCACGCCATAGAGCCAGCGGAAAGTTGTGCCGAGAGTCACCATCATCTGGCCCTGGCCAGGAGGTACGTAGGCGAGGATCGCGTTTTTACCCCAAATGTAATTGAGGACGTGGGCCAACCCTTGCGCCGTGGTGTCATAGAGCGACTTAGCAACGATGAAGTTGTCCACGTTGAACAGTCCAGCCAACTGCTGCTCACTCGGGTACCCGAGAGGTAGCGCCGTGCTCTTGAAGCGGTCAAGGATGATCGGGTGATTGATCAGTTGCAGCCAGACCGGATAGCCGACCAGCAGCGTGTTGGGCTCTTTGGTGCAACCCAAAAGAATCGTAGAGCGCACACTGGTGATAGCGGCCACCGGGTCGGAGTTCTGGAAATCGCTCCATTGGCCAGTGCCCGAGAGAGTTCCATTGGGGATGGCGCTGGAATTCATGATGAGGTTGTAAATCTGGATTTCGCGCTGTTTGTCGATGATATCCGCCAATGTCTCCGTGGTGAACACTTCGGGGCCGACGCCAAGCTCCCATTGCGAGCGCAGTTCGTCAGTAATGAGCTGTTTCTGCGCTTTTCCGTCGCAGTAGTACTCATCATTCGACATGCGCCAACTGGGCATCTCGTTCGCTTCGGAACCGGGCGCACGTTCCGTGTTATATGCCTTGAAGCGCTCGAAGCCAAAAATGGGATAGCGGTTGTTCTGTTTGGCTACGGGGAAATCAGGAAAGAGCTTCCCGCCAACAAACTCCTGATTGCGATAGACGATGGAGTAGTTGGTCAAAAATTGATCCAAGTGGGCCGTGGAAATTTCGGACATGGAAGACCTTTACAGACGCGCGGAGCCTGGTCGTTGCATGAGGAATGCAATTCCATGCCCGGCGCGAGCCAGAGAAAGCGAAAAATCGGGGGCGGGTGACCAGCCCGTCCCCAGCCTCATCTCGACGTCCTCTGACCAACAAAACTTTTGATGCCGTTTCAAACATAGGTCTTTCTCAACCTACAACTACTTTACCAGAAAGCCGGATACTTCAATCGAATCCTCTTGGGGCGTGGGCTGCGGTAGCGATGCCAACCTGTTGCCCGCAACCGCCTCCATCTCTTCAGGACCTGGCAGAGATTTCATACCTTCATCTGTAGGCAATTGGGCGATCTGCGCTTTCGTCATGTAGACCGTCTCACCCGGCCGGAACACTCCAGCCGATGCCAATGTCTCAGGCAGCACAGCAACGCTCTTGCCGATGACGCAAGGTTCCTTTCCGCTACTTTGTCCCAAAAACTCTTCCACCCAGTCATGGGACTGACCGGCAAGCTCAGCAGGAATCGAATCCAGCAGCGCCGCAAAGCGCCTGCCATCAAAATCCGCACTCTCCGCAAATTCCAGCCGGGTCGCAAGCTTGGCCATCTCTCCGGTCATGTCCGCGCGCTCCTGAAGCAGCCTCCGAACCTTTTGCAGGAGCCTATCAATCGCGGCATCTTTCGAAAACCGCTCGATAACCAGTGTCGCGAGCGATGCTTGGTCCAACGCTCGCAAATCCGCATCATGGGCGGAAGGCGTCAAGGCCGAGATTTCCGCCTGAAGCGTTTTTTCCCGTTCGCGGAAAGCCGCGAGTTCGCGCTCCCGGCTTTCGATATCTTCCAACGTGTGACTGAGCGCCTGCCGAATCGCGAAGCTTGCGCCTTCCGTCACAGTTTGGGTTTGTTGCTTTGCTACATCCTTTTGCTCAGTGATGCGCCGCTCGCAAAAGGTGATCTGGTCGCGGCATTTCTGAAGCGCGGTTTCTAGTGCCAGTTCCCGTAACACTGACTTCTGACTTCGCGGACTCCAGATGCTTCTGGATTCCGCTTTCCGGCGCGCTCTCACTTGTTTCCCGCTCCTGTCGGCCATTACCGCTCGCTCCTTGTGTTGCGATTTAGGCTCTCTGCGCCTCAGCCCGGTATGCCGAGAGCAAGGTGGGTTCTTTCTTCAGAACCAGGTCTGTCGCCTTCAGAAAGGCGTCCCGCGCGGAAAGCCTGCTGTCCTGCCGCATCAACTCGGCTTGCTTCTCGCCTACCAGTTGCGCCAAACGATTGGAACTATTTTCCATAGAAGCCTTCCTCCAGTGAATATCTAAATACATAATGCCTTCATTGAATCATGGTGGACTCAGACTTCACGCCCTGGCACTCCCCAAGATCATCAACGCGCGGCGCTTCCGCGAGGATGTTTTCATGTAGCCAGCAAAGGATGAACCGGAAATCCTCCCATAAGAGGTCGCACAGCCCAATCGCCTCCGCCGTGGGACCGCCCGCTGAAAATCGGGGCTGAACAAACGCCCGCTCCAGCAAACGATTCACAAAGGCATCCGATTCCTGAAGAAGTTGGCTTAGGACTTCGTGCTCCGTCGCAATCCGAAGCTTGTCAAGTATCAATACCCCTTCCCGCAGCAGGCGCAATCCGTCCAGGGGCACGGCTAGCAGCACGGCCAGGCCGGACGGAAGCATCACGCGCACGGCATGGCGCTTCTCGTTTTCCCGCCGAAAATCCCCTGCCTTGGCGACGTCAGCCATACCTAACCGGCTCTCCCCATGGTGTGAGTCTTTAGGAATTCCAACAGATCGTTCCAGTTGTAGCGGATTACCCTGCCAATTCGGATGTAGGGCGGGCGAGGCCCGTAGCGAGCCGGGCGTATCCGCCAATCCTTGATTGTGTCAGGACTCAGATTAAGAAGGCGGGCCGCTTCCGTGGTGGTCAGCAGCCGCATTCCCTGCGGGTTCGAAGAGGAAGCATTTTGCTTCATAACCTTTCACCGATCATTTCTTCCGGCGCCGCTCTCGCTTCAGCTTCTTCGGCGGCGCTTCGGCTTTAGACTCCTCGGTCGCCCGTGCAGCATTGACGCCGTTCCGGGCAAAGAATTCCTCGACGGTTTTGCTTGCGCCTTTCAGGGATGCGGGCTCGCCGCCCACCGGCTCATTTCCCAGTGGCCCCGTGGCGTCCTCGGGTAATACGTGTGCCTGCCGGAAAGCCTCACGGATTTTGAACCGCTCCTGAGCATCCTGAGAACGCGGCTCGGCCTCTATTTGCAGTGCGTTAAGCAAAACCCCAATTTCTCTCTGGTTCAGCCCGGCACGCTGCCAACAAGATATGTTCTGTGGGTATCCGGCCAGACGCGCCATTCTTATCCAAACTCCGGCCGATGGGGTAATCACCCCTTGCTCGTACTGTGGAATGAGCGGCCGACTCACCCCAAGCAGCCGCGCAAATGCGCTCTTCGATCTGGAACCACGCACCGCCTTAACCAATTTCTTATCACTTAAGTCTACTGGCATCTGACCGTCCTCTCTAAAAAAAAGAGCTTGCACAACACCGTCAGTAGACTTACACTGTAATCGCACTGACGGGTAAGTATCAAGCCCGAAGATATTCCCTAAAGAGGGAAAGGTACTATGAACCAAGACGAAGAGAAAATCAGGATACTCATCAGCAAGGCAATAAGATACTCCAAAAAAGGATGGGATGTAGTCGCAAACGAGCTATCGGACGCGGTGGAAGTCAGAATCACAGAGCCCATGCTCCATGAATTCACCCGCGCCCGCCGTCCCGACAAAAATACCAAAAAGCTCTTCCCCATGGATTGGGTTCCGGCGCTGGCGAAGATCACCGGCAGCCACGAATTAGAGCAGTATGCCCTGTGTCCAGAGTGCCGACGCGCGCTCGTCGTAGGCCAAGTTGGAACCGCCGCGATGTCTCGAAAGCTCAGGTAATGCGATGGCTGAAGTAGACTGGCTCACAATCCGCGAAACGATGGGCCTTGAAGGCCGGAGCCGCAAGACCATCTATGACTGGATGCGCGAGGGACGTTTGATCTGGCGCGATGAGGATGGCACGCGAAGGATCGATCCGCTCAGCCTGAGCCTCACAGCCAAAAAGAAATGGCAGGAATCACGGCTGCGAGAAATTGGGCAACCGCAGCAGAACGCCGCAGCGCCGCAAGGGACGCTATGGTCACAGGATAATTTCGAAAAGGAATTCGCCGCCGCGTGCCTGTCGCAAAACGACAAAGTCATCTTCTGCCGGCGATTCCGCGCCATAGCCCAAGTCGAGAACTGCAATTGGAGAGCGGAGGGTTTTCCATCCAAACGCGCCAAGATGGAGTCGGTTGCTCGGCTGAATGGAACGACTGTCAGCAGCCTGGAGCGCTGGCGAACCGATTGGAACAAGACTGGCGATATTCTGGCTTTGATCCCCGAGCGGCGCGGGCCGATGCCGGGCACTAGCTACACACTCAACGAAGATGCAAAGGCGCACTTGTACGAGTGTGCGATCCTTAAGGGATATAATATCAGGAATAGCCATAATTCGCTTATTCGTTATTTGACTGATAAACAGAACGCCCCCGGCAACCGCGTTCACCACGTCTACGATTTCCCCAGCTACGCCACTTCGCGACGTTACATCCTTTCGCTGAGTGCTGCGGACCGTGCGCTTCGCGACGGGACGGAAGCAATCCATGCGGCTGCGGGCCACATCAAGCGGCGCTACGACGATCTTCTTAGCCTGCAACGGGTCGAATGCGATGAATGGAGATATAACCTCTTCGCCTACGACCTGGAGCGCCCGGCAAGCTTCTTCCGGCCCTGGCTTCTGGTCTTTCTCGATGTCCGTTCCATCTATCCCCTCGTCTGGAAAATCGTGCGCGGCAGTGACACCGACACCCGGCATGGCATTTCCGAAGAGGATGAAATTGATCTTACGGAACGGCTGGTGCGCGAGTATGGCGTTCCGGGCGAGCTCAGCACGGATCGCGGCAGATTCAGAGGAAAGAACTGGGGCGGCAGCCCGACAGGGAAGGCTCGGGACCAGCAGTTTAAGCGCGCAGATGGCATCCTGGATATTCTCGGCATCACCTATAACCGTCCGCGAAAATCCAACCCACGCGCCATGCGAGAGCATCCACTGTTTCGATTCTGTAGCAATAAATGCCAGGGACTGCCTGGGTATGTCGGGCGGAATACAGTTGAAAAAAAGACGACCCGTGGCGAGGCCGAAAAGGCTGAACACCTAGAATGGGCGGCGGGCCGCGGAGGCGTAAAGTCGCCCTTGCTTTCCACGGCAGAGCTCGCGAGGATAACTCAGGAATGGATCGAACTGTGGCGAGACCACCCGTCCCAAGGCACCGACATGCGCGGGCTTTCACCTCGCGCGGTATTCGTTCACAACACACCGCTGGGCGGTTTCAGGCGTATAAGCGAAGCTGATCTCGCATTCGCCACCGCCAAACACTATCAAGATGAAACTATCGAGCCGGGCGGCATCATCACCTTGCCCGATCAGAGCCAATATTCCCATCCTTTGCTTACCCTGATTCCAGGGCAGCAACGTGAGGTAGTGCGGATGCGGCACGATCACTCACAGATCGTTGTGCTCGCCGCGCAAAAGGGCGAGAGCAACATCGTTGCCCCGCGCCGCGTCCGCGTGGGCACTCAGGACCAGGAAGAGCTTGCCCGGCAGTCTGAAATGCAGGCGAGGATCGAAAAGCTTTTCGCACAGTTAGGCCAGCGGCCGGAACGTTCCGAATGCGCCCCGGTGCCGATGACGATGGAAAGAGTTGAACGCCGCAACCCTGAGCCGCCCGCTGAAATCGAGCGGGAAATCCTGGCCAGCAAGCCGAAGAGGGAAGCCCCTTCGCTGTATGACTTCTCGGACGCTGGCACCATTGAGCGGTTATGATCCGGCCCACCAAAATCCGCGCCGCGCTTCGTTTAATCTCCTCCTGGCAGGTCATGAAGCGCCAGGTTGCGGAACTCACTACAGCGGAGCTTGGCGAGGCAGAGCGGATCGAGCGCCAGGGAAAGCGGCGGCTGAACATGCTGATGGTGCTCAAAGCGGAGCGCCACAAGCGCGAGGGAAGAATCGAGAAGATGCACCACCTCAAGATGGAGTCGAACCTATGAACACGGACACAGAGCGGTTTTATCTACACTCCCGCTCGGCCGTCATCGCTATACAGTCCATCGACCGCATCATCGAAGAGCAGATCATCGGCATGGTGGTAGCGCGGCCCGGCATCGGCAAAACTCAGGCGCTCAAAGCGTGGCGGCGCAAGCGCGGAGCCTCTTGCCCGCACGTCTGGATTGAAGCTGACGTGCTGACTTCTCCCCGGCCTATCCTCACCGCCCTGGTGCAAGGCTTGGCCATCGGGCGCACGGCGGGCGCGGCTATGAATATGTACCGCACCAAGCAGCAGGTCTGCGAAGAACTCGCCAGGAATCCCATTGCCGTGCTGATTGATGAAGCGGATCTGCTGACTGTCCGCACCTTCGAGCTGCTGCGCTCCATATGGGACCGGGTGAGCGACCTTCGGGATAAGGACGGCGAGGCAGGCTTCCCCTTGGCGCTTTTCGGAACGCCCCAGCTTCGCAATATGCTCGACCGTGAAGACCTTGAACGATTGCGCCGCCGCACCTTTCACAAGGCGGAACTGCCCGGCGCGAATCTGGCCGAACTCCGGCAATACGTCCGGGCCAAATGGCCTGAATATCCGGTGGATGAGGATGCCGCCGAACGGATACTCCGCATCTCGCAAGGCTCGTTCGGCTGGGTCAATGACGTGATGAAAATCGCTGTGCGCCTGGCTGCCAAGGACGGCAAGCGCGTCACGGCGGCCATCGTCGAGGCCACCAAAAAGCACCTGATCGGGCTGCCGGAAGAGGATTGAGTTTTGTAAGTCGGGGCCGGTCGCTGTGGCAACAACGGCCGCCCCCTAACCCACACAGGAGGAAGAATCTCCCATGAAGGCTAAACTAAAGGTTAGTCGAGAACCCGCCGCCGCGCAACCATCAACAGTAGCGCAAGTGCGGCCAAAGCCACCAGTGATCCCCACGGATCTGCCGGGGGATTTGCCCGTAATCAGTCAGCTTGAAATCGTGTCTTATGTGGATGCTCGCGATACTTTCCTAATCGCACGCGCTGACTACGAGCAAAAGCGCAGTGCACTTACGTTGAAGCTGCTTCAGAACTGCCTTCCTGAGTCTGGCGGCTTCATTGCCCGGCTCGAAGATGAAGGCGCACGCTTGGTTGTCCTTTCACATTGCTCCTGCTGCCACTCGACAGGAGATAGCCATACATAATGCCCCCACTGCCATACGTGGGAAAGAGATTAAGCTTCCCGCTCGGCGCTTCGCGTGATTCTCACGGCTATCATCAATTTCAAGGATTTCAGGGTTGTCAGGGCGGTCTCGGGGCCGCCCCGCTTTTTGTCATGGTACTTTTTCGGTATCATTAGAAGCCATCATTTTCGTGTTTCACTTTCCTAGCATCTTTTCTTGGGCTTATTTTCGCATATCATCTTCGCAACAATTGGGCTGGCAGCGACGCCCGATCTGAGTAACTTCCAAAAACAGGGTGACACTCTTTTCTGACGAATATCATACTTAGGGTGACACTGTTTTTCGCTCCGCCGCACACTTTTAACCAGGGTTACACCTCTATCCTGTTGTATGTAAATAGCTTACCATGGTATACATTTTTCGGCCCGGCCAAATCCCGCTCTAGTTGCAATCACCCTCCGCATAACCCATTTATCTTCAATAAAGGTGTTGCAACTAGACTGTCACCTTCACAGATTTTTCCTCAACAACTTTGAAACTTTCCCCCTAACCCAATTTTCTACAATGTTGAAAACAAATAGTATAGCCACCCACCCTTACCCAGGGCCACGCCCGGCCACCTAAACAACTTTGCAAATCCATACGGAATCCAGCCGACTTCTCTACCCGACATCTAGCAAATCTCTCAGTTCCCCGAGAGGCTTTCCAGAACGCGGAAATGCTGGGTCGCGAAGAACATGCCGGCCATGATGCTGGTGTTGTAACCGACGTGGAGAAGAATGCTGGATGCCAGGCTGCCGGTCTTAGCCCGCGCGACGGAGAAGACCACTCCCACAAGGAGAATCATCAGGACATGGTTCCAGGCGTGCCAATACTCGGGGATGTGCAGGCCCGCGAACAGTGCGGCCGTCACGGCAGTCGCGAAGCGGAGACCCACGGCGCGTTCGAAAATGGCGAAGAGCAGTCCGCGGAAGACCAGTTCTTCCACCACCGGCGCCACGCCGATGGCAAACACTCCGATACCGTAGGAAGCGGCCTGCGAGGTGAAAAGCCGCTCGAGTGGGAACCCTTCGGCATCGGGGAGGATGGGCGGGGCAAAGGTAACCACCACGGCCAGGAGTCCCCCACCCAGCAGGCCCATCACCACCCACCTTCCCGTGGGATTCTTCCACCCTAGTGACTTCCAGAAGGGCTGATGGTGCCAAACTCTCGCGAGCAGCAGCAGATAAACGAGAATCAACAGGTAGAAGATTGATTGCAGGCTCAGAAGAAAGAGCGTGTTCGATGACAGGGCATCCGTGCGCGTGTGCCAGTGCAGCAGAGGCCGCAACGCCACATAGCCCACAAACGCCCCGAGATTCGACGCCAGCAGGGCGAAGGGGATGAATGCAATAAACAGCAGCAGGTCACGCAGAGTCCAGATGTCACGCGGCGCGAGCGGTGGAGCCACTGGGGGTATGGTGGCACTACCAGCGTCCGTTATCCCAGGGGCGAAGTTTGGATTGCCGTCCAGTTCATTCACTGATGGAGCTCTCGGCAGCGCTGGTCAACTGCGCCCTCTCTGCTCAACCCCGTGCGGAGTGTTCCCTATGCCCGCGCTCCGTTCAAGCTGCCGTTAAACAGCGCCGCCAGCGCCTGGCCCGTGTACGATTTCTTGACCCGGGCCACCTCTTCCGGCGTGCCTTGGGCCACGATCCTTCCGCCGGCTTCGCCGCCTTCCGGGCCCAGGTCAATGATCCAATCCGCCTGTTTCACGACGTCGAGATTGTGCTCGATGATGATGACGGTGTTGCCGAGGTCTGTCAACCGGTTGAGAACGCCCAGGAGTTGCTTCACATCATCAAAATGCAGGCCGGTGGTGGGCTCATCGAGAATGTAGAGGGTGCGCCCTGTCTGGCGGCGGCTGAGCTCGCGGCAGAGTTTGATGCGCTGCGCCTCGCCGCCGGAGAGCGTCGTGGCAGGCTGTCCCAGGTGAATGTAGCCCAGTCCCACATCCACCAGCGTCTCCAGCTTCAACTTGATTTGCGGGATATTCTCCAGCACCGGAAGAGCCTCTTTCGCTGCCAGGTCAAGCAGGTCGGCAATGGAGAGTCCCTTGTACTTTACCGCCAGAGTCTCGGCGTTGTACCGTCGCCCGTGGCAGACCTCGCACGTCACGAAGACATCGGGGAGAAAACTCATCTCGATCCGCCGCAAGCCTTCGCCTTGGCACGCCTCGCAGCGTCCGCCCTTGACGTTGAAGCTGAAACGCCCGGCACGGTAGCCGCGGGCCCGCGACTCGGGCAGCATCGCGAATAATTCGCGGATGGGGGTAAAGACTCCGGTATAGGTGGCGGGATTCGAGCGCGGCGTGCGTCCGATGGGCGACTGGTCGATGACCACAACTTTGTCGAGGTGTTCCAGCCCCGTGATGGCGCGGTGCGCCCCCGGCTCCTCGATGGCCCGGTAGAGTTTCTTCGCGATGGCACGGTGGAGGATATCATTCACGAGCGTCGATTTCCCGGAGCCCGAGACGCCCGTCACTACGGTCAGCAAGCCCAGGGGAAATGCCACATCAATATTCTTCAAATTGTTGGCACGTGCGCCCAACACGGTCAGCACTTTGCCATTGGCAGAGCGGCGCTTTTCAGGCACCTGGATGCGGAGCCGTCCGGAAAGGTACTGGCCCGTCAAAGAATCTGGGTTAGCGGCAACCTCTTTCGGTGAACCCGCGGCCACTAGGTATCCACCCTGCTTGCCCGCGCCCGGGCCAAGATCGATCACGTAATCGGCGCGGCGAATCGTTTCCTCATCGTGCTCGACCACCAGCACCGTGTTGCCCAGGTCGCGCAAGTGTTCGAGTGTGGCCAGCAGGCGGTGGTTGTCGCGCGCGTGAAGGCCAATGCTGGGTTCATCGAGCACGTAGAGCACCCCGCGCAGCTTCGATCCGATCTGCGTCGCCAGGCGGATGCGCTGGGTCTCGCCGCTCGAAAGCGAGGCGGCCGAGCGATCAAGGCTGAGATACTCCAGTCCCACGGCGCTCAAAAACTGCAGCCGTTCGCGGATTTCGTTCACAATCCGCCGGGCCAGCAATTCCTCCCGCGGCGCGAGTTTCAGATCACCCAGCGTCTGCTGCGCCTTCGTCACCGGCAGCGCAGTGAGGTCGGCAATCGAAAGGTCCATCACGGTGACCGCCAGGCTTTCCGGCTTCAAGCGTTTGCCCGCGCACTTGGGGCAAGGCACCGCGGACATGTACTGGCTGTACCACTCACGGAAATTCTCGGTGCGTGCTTCGGCGTACCAGCGTTCCAGCAGAGGCAGGATACCGGAGAATCCCGGCGCGGCGCGTCCGCCTTCCACGCCCTTCCCGTAAAGCAGCAGGTTCTGGATCTTATGCGGCAAGCGCTCAAAGGGCGTGCGCAGGTCAAAACCAAAATGCTCGGCTGCGCGTTCCAAACTGCGCTGCATGAAACCCGAAGTCGCGCCGGGCCCCAAGCCCCCGGCCAGCAACGGCCTCGACCAATCCACAATAACCTTGGCGGGATCGAAGGTGTAGAGGCTGCCCAAGCCGCGGCACTCCGGGCAAGCGCCGTATACGCTGTTAAAAGAGAAAGAGCGCGGTTCGAGGGCGGGTATGTTGATTCCGCACTCGACGCACGCCCACTCCTGCGAATAGAGGTGCTCCTCGCCGTTCACCACCGCCACTTCCACAATGCCCTTGGCAAGCTTCATGGCGGTCTCGATGGAGGCGGCCAAGCGGCCCTCGATGCCGTCCTTCAGCAGGAGGCGGTCCACCACGACTTCGATGGTGTGGTTCTTGCGCCGGTCGAGCTTGATTTCCTCGTCCAACTGGCGCAACTGCTTATCCACGCGCACCCGCACAAAGCCTTCGCCCGCCAGTTGCTCGAAGAGCTTGTGGAACTCACCCTTGCGCCCGCGCACGATGGGCGCCAGGATCATCACGCGCTCGTCTTCACCGCCGGCGCCACCCCCGTTGCGCACCGCCATGATCGACGCGACAATCTGCTCTGTGGTCTGCCGCGAGATCCGCCGGCCGCAGTGGTGACAGTGCGGAACCCCAATCGAGGAGTAGAGCAGCCGCAGGTAGTCGTAGATTTCCGTGATCGTGCCCACAGTGGAACGTGGGCTGCGGCTGGTGGTTTTCTGCTCGATGGAAATGGCGGGGCTTAAGCCGTCCACGGTGTCCACATCGGGACGTTCGAGCTGGTCGAGAAACTGCCGTGCGTAAGCGGAAAGTGTCTGCACGTAGCGCCGTTGGCCTTCGGCGTAAACCACGTCGAACGCCAAGCTCGACTTGCCCGACCCGCTCAGCCCTGTGACCACCGTCAGCGTGTGGCGCGGAATCTCCACACTGATGTTCTTCAGGTTGTGCTGGCGCGCCCCTCGAACCGTAATTCGGTCGATCATTCGCCCTAAGCCCTACAGAGAGGAATTTCGAGAAAAAGGCAACCTTTCATGCTAGATCGCCCGCGAAGTTGCGTCAAGCGGACCTGCCCATAAACGACGACGGGCCTACGCGGTCACCCAAAGCAGCCTCGGCGGCGTTCTTTGAAGGGGTTCACATGCCATTCACAGAATCACGGGAACATGTTCGCCAGCAAAGACGTTAAGCACTGAGAAACCGGGCAGATATGGGATTACACCTTGAGTTCGCCGCAGGGTACATTTGCGTGCGGAGCAATGCCGCGCCAGTAGGGACTCAACGTTGACGTGTTCGTGACGAAACGCGAACTCACGTTTCGCCCGTCCACACGTCTAACAGAGTGCGCACGAAAATTGGGGTTAAACGAAATGTCGCTGCCGCTGGTTTGGCGGCCTGGGCAACGACATTCCCGCAGGAAAGACGTGAGGTCTCATGACCTCCCGCTTTTCATTTAACCCCACGAGATTTTAGGTACTGATTTCCGGCAATTGCAAGTGAAACGTGAAATTGCCAAGGGAGAGGTGTGTCTTCTCCGGCCGTGCCTGATTCGATTCGGAGGAAACATGCGAGCTTCGATCCGGCCCTCGCTGCCTGCCATCCTTTGCCTGGCTGTACTGCCGTCCGGCCATCAGTTGGCGGGTCAAATACAGGACGGACTTCCCGCCAGTCCAGCGCGGTTCAGTGAAATGGTCCAAGCCATGACCCGTGACACTCCCGGAACAAGCGAGGCCCTGCGGGCAAGGCGAACTCTCTCGCACAAAGGGCGCCACCCTCGGGCTTCGCAAAGCTCCATCCCTTCATTCGGAGGCCAGCCAGACCTGGAGGTTACGTTCCGCATCTACAATTATGCCCAAGTCCCGCCTCTGCTTCTGAGAAGAGCCGAAGAACAAACGACTCGGGTTTTCAGCCACAGTGGAGTCCGCGCGGAATGGGTCGATTGCCCAACCACGTCAGACCAGCTCGACGCGTATCCCGCATGCCGGCAACCTCTCACTCGGGAAGATCTCATCATGTATATTCTCCCCGCAGAGAAGATGGCGAAATTCACCGCGCACGGCAACATTTACGGAAAGGCGGAGATTGCCGGCGACGAACGCTGCAGCCGCTATGCCCATATCTTCTTCGGAGGCATCCTGGACAGTTCCCTCAACGCGGATGTTTCGCCGGAGTTCATTCTGGGCTCGGTCATGGCGCACGAAGCCGGACACTTGCTGTTGGGATCAAACAGTCATTCGCGGACCGGCCTCATGCAGTCGATTTGGGATGGGTCACATTTGCAGGATATGGCGCGTCGCACTCCCGGCTTCGCAGACGCCGAGAGCCGCCAATTGCGTTCGAGACTCGCGGAGAGAATCAGGCTGGACCAGACAGACGAAGGGAATTCAGACTCCTACGCCTGCACCACAAATTCGCCCGGCAGCCAACACTGAACTCTCCCAGCCCGAAAAGAGAACTGAGTGAAGTCCAGGCCTTGCGCCAGCCCCGTCACCTTTCGCAGCGAGGCAAGCGGCCCTTGCGGCCTTAATAGGCGGCACAGAGGCGCCACGCTACGGCTTCAGATATTTGTCGTACCACGCGAGAACGCGAGTGACCACATCGATCTGGTGGGCGCGCTCGCGGAAGCCGTGGTGCTCGCGTGGATAAGTCACCATCTCAGCCGGAACGCCCAGCATTCGAAGACCGTTATAGAACTCCCAGCCTTGGCTCGTAGGAACCCGCTCGTCCGCCTCCCCGTGCAAAACCAGCGTGGGAGTCTTGCAGTTCTTCAAGAAGGTCATGGCTGAGTGCTGATCGTAGTCGTCGCGACGATGGAACGGCAGGTCCAGGAAGTAATTCCGCAGAAAGCTGGGAGTGATGTCGGTGGTCCCATCAAAGCTGAAGAGATCCGTCACCGCGGCGCCAGCCACGGCTGCCTTGAAGCGCTGAGTCTGGGTCACCGCCCAGGAGGTCATGAACCCACCGTAACTCCACCCGCCGATTCCCAACCGGTCAGGGTCGGCGATTTTCTGCGCCACCAAATAGTCAACCCCATCCATGATGTCACGGAAATCACCACCGCCCCAGTCGTCGCGATTGGCTTCGGCGAACTTCCAGCCTTGGCCGGTGGAGCCGCGCGGATTGGGCAGCAACACAACATAGCCATGCGAAGCTAGCACTTGTGCCCATTCGTGCCAGGAGCCGAGCCACCCGCTCCACCACGCCCATTCGGGACCGCCGTGGACTTCTACAATCGTGGGGTAGGCCTGTGAGGGCTTGAAGTCAGGCGGCGTCACCAGTACTCCGTAAATCGTGGCGCCATCCTTCTTGCTCTTCCAACTGATTTCCTTCACGGCGCCCAGCCGCCAGGTCTCTGCCTGGGGATTCAATTTCGTAAGCCTTCCGGGCTTGCCGCCCGCGATGTACGCCCACACGTCCGGCGGGGAGTCCGCGGCTCCGCGCGCATAGGCCAGCGTCTTGCCATCCAAACTGGCGGTGAAGTCCGCACCCCCCAGGGACGTGTCCACGGGAATCGTGGAAACCAAGCCATCGGAAGAATCCACGCGGAGAAACCGGCCGGAGGTGCGCTCGTTCACCTCGACGACCAGGTGCTTCGAATCACCCTCCCACTCGTGCGCACGCACGGTTCCAGCGTAGTCCTTGAGCAACGGATGCGGCGTTCCGCCCGTCGCGGGAACCACCGACAGCCAGGAAGCGATCCCCGTAGGTGAGAACTCTTCAAAGGCCAACGTCTGTCCGTCCGGGGACCAGCGCACGGCGCCGCCGGACCTTTCACTGAGTGTCCGCTCAATATCTCCCGTAAGCCTGCGGACAATGAGAAGCCGGGCATGCCAGTACACATCGTCATTGCGGGGAGTGGCGGAGGCCCGCACGGCGAACTCGGAGCCATCCGGGGACCAGTCAAACGCGCTGATGTTCAGGCCCTCCTTGGTGACCTGCTCGGCGCGGCGGTCGGCAAGCGTCACAACCCAGAGCCGCGCGAACCTGTAGTTGTGGTCAACGAAGTTCTCGTCGTAGCCATCCTGGTGCTTCTTCTGCTCCGCGTCGGTCGCGGGATCAAGGACCGTGAACGCCAGCATCTTGCCGTCGCGCGACCAGCGGAGATCCTGGACGTTGCCCTTCAGTTTGGTGAGTTGTTCCGCTTCGCCTCCAGCCGTTGCCATGAGGTAAATTTGGTTCGTCGCCTCTTTCTCCTCGCCAACGGGTTCTCCGCGATTGGAGAGAAACGCGAGGTATCGGCCGTCGGGCGACCACCGCGGGGCCGTATCGCTCTTGGTCCCAACGGCAAAAGCACGCGCAGGATGGCTGCCATCGGCGGGCACAACCCAGATGTTCGAGTTGCGCGGTTTCTGCGGCTTGGCCGGGTCGGCAGGCTCGGTCACGACAAAAGCCACCGACTGGCCGTCAGCCGTGATCTGAACGTCACTCACCGCGCGGATATCGATGACGTCTTCAGGCTTCAAAACGCGCTTTTCCTGGCCAAGCGCCGCTCGGCCACAGACCAGGGTTAAGCAAGCTGCCGCTGCCAGCATGAACTTTGATTTGGAAATCATGCGACCTCCACGGAGAAACCAGAATGTAGGCCAGTGCCAAGGGTGCAGACTCGTTGACGTGTGTTGCTCGGCGTTCCGGCGCGATGCGCGGAGACGGCGACAATCGCCAGGGACAAAACTAGGCGCGGCTGTTGTGATTCAGACAACGGCGGGACTTGCTGAAAGGCGTAACGCACTGTACCACTCGCCCCCGGTCAGGAGGGCGTCTCGTGCCAGAACGAAGCTCAACCGAACCGTGGGGACTCCCCCGCAGGGCGTGAAAACTCCTTGCGGCGCAGGACTTCACCTGCTGCCGCAAAGTTGCCCTCGTGCTTGACACTCCGGGCCTGCTGGACACTCGCAGCGTCAAGCAGCGGTCTTCGGCGTGAGCAGGGGCCGCGGGCCGCGCTGGCAGCCCGCGGCCTCAGCACTACTTCTTCTTCGGAGGCACGACAGCGTCTTTGAACGCTTTCGCCAGGCGGAACTTCACCACGGTCTTGGCCGGGATCTTGATCGGCTCGCCGGTTTGCGGGTTACGGCCGACCCGAGCTTTCCGGTTCGCCTTCACGGCTTTTCCGAGACCGGGAATTACGAATTGGCCAGAGCTCTTCGCTTCCTTGGTTGCCAATGCAACGAGCTCCGCCAGCACCGCCGCCGCCGCCTTCTTCTGAATCCCTACTTTCTCTGCGAGGTGCGACACCACCTGTGATTTTGTCAATACCTTCGCCATTTGCTGCTCCTCTCCTTAGCTGCAATTTATTGGTTGAGACCGTGACATGATTGCCGCGCGTCAATGTAGTCGTTTGCCATCGTACTGTCAAGCGATTTTAGCAGAGGCGTACGAAAAAGCCAGAAAAAATGCGGCTGCGGTCTACGCCCTGGCCAATAGAGGGGCAAGAATCGAGGGTTGCAAAGTCCTGGGGGGTTCGCTATATTGCCAAGAGGAGTCGCCAATGCCCTTGTTTGAATACAAGTGCCGGGATTGCGGCACAGCCTTCGAGAAGATCGTCGCCACCTCGGCAACCCGAGTTCAGTGCAAGAAATGCTCCAGCTCGAAAGTCGAGAAGTTACTATCCGTGTTTGCCGTCGGGACCGCTTCGCACTCGCATAGTGCGCCCGAGGCCGGCCCCTGCGCTAGCTGCGGAGCTGCGCAGCGCGGCATGTGCGGCATGGAATAACGCGGCGCCGGGCGTCTGCTCATCCTAAGCGCCGCCCGTGAGGCGCTGCCATCTTTTCCCTCACCATCATCCGTGGTAACGTACCCCCTTTTCAACCTCACACTACGGGAGAGCGCCATGGCGCGGATCGAGGTTCGAACACTGAAGGACTTGGATGAGTTTCGTGAGTGCGAGCGTGTCCAGAAAACGGTCTGGGGTGGGGTCGCGGCAAGCGCTGAACTTCTGGCCGTCACGCAAGACCACGGAGGGGCGGTGATTGGCACATTGGTTGACGGCCGCGTGGCCGGCTTTATCTATGCCTTTCTCGCCCGCCACCAACGCCGCCTGGTTCACTGGTCGCACATGATGGCCCTCCAGGCCGCTTTCCGCAGCCAAGGCTTTGGGCTAAGGATGAAGCGCCTGCACCGTGAAATCGCCCTTGCACAGGGTCTGAAATCAATCTGCTGGACGTTCGACCCGCTGGAAAGCCGCAACGCCCGTCTGAATATCGCGAAACTGGGAGCACGTGTGGACGCCTACCTCCCGGACTACTATGGACAGTTCCAGAGCCGCATCGAGAAGGGCCTTCCCAGTGACCGCCTGGTGGCCGACTGGCACATCGCTACGGCGCGCGTCCGCGAGAGATTCAGCGGCCGGAGCCAGGTATTTGATCCTTCTCTGCCTCGCGTCAACGAGACTCAGATCATTGCTCCTCGCTTTCCAGAGAACCGGGTGATTCGGCTAAACCTCCAGGCCCCCCGATTGCTCGTGGAAATCCCCGCAGAGACCGACGCCATGCGATCTCGCAGCCTTCCCTTGGCCCGGCGTTGGCGGCTGGAGATTCGGAACATCCTTCAGCGCTATTTCAAAGCTGGCTATCGCGTGGATGACTTCTTTTCGCCGCAACCTGTCACCGATGGCCGGTGCTACTACCTATTGCGCAAGGCAGCATCCTAGAGGCTTTGCGAGCTGCCCTCGCGCGCGCCCAGTCGTCTGCTTGAATCCGCGGCCCGTCCAAAATACAATAGGGACTTCCGATCCCAAAGGGCGAGTGGCATCTCAAGAAGAGTTCGCGAACCACTCCGCGCACGCAGCAGGTGAAAACAGAAGTCAAATTCGCCCGTAATGAATCCGTGGCTAGCGCGATCATCCCCCGGCTGGATGCCGCCGTTGCGTCCATCGACGCAGCGCTCTACCGCCTAAACCACGCTGGCCTTACGCAGGCCTTGCAGAAAGCGGCGGCAAGGGGTGTCTGCGTGCGCCTGCTTGTGGATGGAAATAAGTACCAGGAAAGCCGCGTCACCCGGGAGCTTCTTGGAGAAGCGCGCGTGCCCTTTCGCCTGTCGTTCGGCCGTAATGGCAGGGGCTCGAAGATGCACCACAAGTTCGTTATCCTGGATCAGCGAACCGTTCTCACGGGCAGCTACAACTGGACAGTGGAATCCGAAAACGAGAACTACGAGAACCTCATTCTCTGCGAAGATCCGTCTTTGGTAGAAGAATACCAACGCGAGTTTGAAAGCTTGTGGAATAAGAGTGCTGTTGCAGAACCAAGTTCAGGATCATAACCATGGTCAACAAAGAACCGTTTGGAAAGCCAGTACCGGCCAACGAGTACGAACTCTACATCATGCGCCACGGCATCGCCGTGAATCGTGGCGCCGCTGCCGCGCTTGATGATACAAAGCGCCCCCTTACCCCGGAAGGCAAGGAGAAAATGCGGAGCATCGCCGCGGGCCTGGTGCGCACGGGGTTTGATGTGGACTGGATCGTCTCCAGCCCGCTGGTGCGAGCCGTTGAGACCGCGGAGATTGTGGGCGACGCACTCAGTTCCAAACCTCCCCTGGAGTTTTGTGACGCACTCCGTCCCGGTGGGTCTGCCGAAGACCTCATCGCTTTTCTTGCCAAGCGGAGCAACCGCCGCCGCGTACTCGTGGTAGGACACGAGCCGGACGCGAGCCAGCTCGCGGCTCGCTTGGTGGGAGCTGGACGCAGTGCCAA
>Ga0335069_10000781_pt1 | contig 51551 bp, 42 predicted proteins | sample Lox_Sample_11_FD_206714 | JGI IMG/M metagenome (GOLD analysis project Ga0335069, IMG submission 206714) | Soil microbial communities from Loxahatchee National Wildlife Refuge, Florida, United States - Lox_Sample_1.1 | ecosystem: Environmental > Terrestrial > Soil > Wetlands | place: USA... | reverse complement strand
CCCAAAGCGGTGCCATCACCGACAGCCAGAGCTCGACGCTCCAGACCACGATCACCGGGCCGGGCACGTTGACCTTCTGGTGGAAGGTCTCTTCGGAACAGTGGTTCGACTATCTGTCCTTCTACGTAGACAGCGTTCTGCAGGCCGCCATCTCCGGCAACACAGGTTGGTTGCAGCAGACCTCTCACCTGGCCGGCGGAACACACACGCTGACCTGGACGTATGCGAAGGACCCGAGCGTGAGCGTCGGGACCGATGCGGGCTGGCTGGACCAGGTCAGCTTCGTTGCCGACCCGCCTGTCATCACGCTCCAGCCTCTGAGCCAGCATGGGACGATGGGAAATCCGATCGCCCTGACCGTGGCCGCGACCGGCGTGCCGTCCCTGAGCTACCAGTGGTGGAAGGATGGCGCGCCATTGAGCAACGCAACTTCGGCGGCTTACACCATAACCTCGGCGACGCGGCGCGACTCGGGCGTGTACCGAGTTGGGGTGAGTAACCCGGGTGGCACGACCTATAGCAGCAATGCCACCCTGGTCGTGCGCTCGCCGCAGAAGCTGGGGGCACCGCAGCCATTGACGGGCGGTGGGTTGGCCGTGTGGTCGGGCGACGCCGACGCAGGAACGCTCCTCCCGGGCGACCTTCCGAACTTCCAGGCCCAGGCCAGCACCAACCTCGTGGACTGGGTCGCCCTGCTGAACTGCCTGACGGTGACCAACGGCATGCTCTATCTCGTGGACCCCGATTCCCGGCTTTATCCCTGCCGCTTCTACCGCATCATCGAGCTGGACGACTCGACCTGCGTCACCAACCCGCCGGTCATTACGATACAGCCCGCGGGGCAGACGGTCCTGATGGGCGCCGGCGTCACGATGAATGTCGCGGCCTACGGGGCGCCGCCGTTGAGGTATCAGTGGATGAAGGACGGGATCAACCTCGCCGGGGCTACCGGCTCCAGTCTGTTCATCGCCACCGCCTCCAGGCCGCAGTCGGGGGCGTATGCCGCCCTGGTGAGCAACCCGGTCGGGCAGGTTTGCAGCAGCAACGCGGTCCTGGTCGTGCGCGTGCCCGAGAGCCTGGGCTGCCCCATCGTGCTGCCGGACGGCACGTTGGCCCTGCTCGCCGGCCCGGTCGACGGCTTTGGGCTGGCGCCGGGCGACCTGCCCCGCTTCCAGGCCCAGGCTAGCACCAACCTCGTGGATTGGATCACCCTGCCTAACAGCCTGACGCTCACCAACGGCCTCCTACGCCTTTGGGACCCCGCCAGCACGAACTGCCCTTCGCGCTATTACCGGATAATCGGGCAGTAAGTCCGTTCCGTGGCCGGTTCCTGCCGGTAGTGACGTAAGCCTCCGGCTTGCCGGCGAACCACCCAGAGGGTTTTTCGGACGACCGCAAGCCGGAGGCTTACGCTACTATCTGACAGCGCCTGTTTGGACTGCTGCACCCTCCGGGACTCCGGCCAAACGAGTTCCTTTTTGCTGTTACCTTGGCTACCATGCCCCCATGAAGCATGTAATTCCGCTCCTCTCCGCAATCATCTTCACCGCCTGGCCTTCCGATCATCCGGTTCATGCCCAACCGGTGCCTTCGGACCTGGCCCGCCTGGCTCCCGGCAGCACCAAAGCCGTCAACGCCCTGTGGGGCGAGAACCCGCTGGCCGTGCAATTTCGGACCACCACCAACGTCATCGTGGCCGACCTCCACGGACCCGCGGAAATCACCATGATCCATTTCGCCTATCCCGGACGCCGCGACCCCGTTACCCACTCGCTCAACCGCGATGTCCGGCTGCGCATCTTCTGGGACGGCGAGACCACCCCGAGCGTGGATTGTCCGCTCGTGGACTTTTTCTGCGACCCAAACGGTGAGCGCGACTGGGTGAACACCGCCCTCGTGAACGTTCGCCAGGGTTTCAACGCCTATTTCCCCATGCCCTTCCGCAAATCCGCCCGGCTCGAGCTGCTATACGACGGGCCGCTCCCGGCCGGCCGGGAATTGGAAAGCAGAATGCCGTGCTACTCTTATGTCTGTTACCACACACTGAAGCACCTGCCCTCCAATACCGGCTATTTTTGTGCCAGTTGGCGGCAGGAAGAACTGCTCCTCGGCCAAAAAGAATACGTGGCCCTGGAAACCACTGGCCGGGGCAAATTTGTTGGATGGAACGTCACCGTGCGCAACCCTTACCTGGAGAAGTATCCCGTGGACGAGAACGAGAAGTTCTTCATTGATGGCGAGACCCAGGCCTCCGTGGAATTCCAGGGGCTGGAAGATTCCTTCGGCTTTAGCTGGGGCTTCCCGCCCACCGAAAACCTGTTTCCCTTCACCGGTTATTTCCCGTTCCACACCAACGGCGGGGCCGCCTACCGCTTCTTCGTCCAGGACGCCATCAATTTCCACAAAGCCTTGAAAGTGACCATCGGCTTTGGCGATACGGAAACCGGCTGGAAGAAGAACTACTCGGTCCCGGTGAATGCGCTGCAATTCTCCTCCACCGTTTATTGGTATCAAATTGGGCCGCACCCGCCCTTGCCGGAAATGCTGCCCGTCGCCCAACGCGCGCCCGAGGCCCGGCGTCTGTTCTGGCCTGCCGGATTGCCCTACTCCTCCTCTGCGGATTTCGAGGCCCAGGGCGGCAAGCTGCTTGTCGCCTGCGGATTATCCAGCGCTGAAACCGTGTGCCATCAACCCGGCTATTCCATCACCCTGGCCCCTAAAATCCAGCAATGGGTGATCTGGCCCGGCGACGTGTTCTATTGCCGCATGGCCCAACGCCAGTTCGAAGCGGATTTGAACCTGCCCAAAGGTGCCACGGGCACCCTCCGCCTTTACATCATTGATCCAGATAACTTCCAGGGCGGACGAAAGGAAACCATCGTCGTAGGCGGCGAGAACATCGGGACCTTCGAGAACTTCCAGAAGGGCCGCTGGATCGACGTGCCCGTCAGCGCTCAAAAGACTGCCGAGGGCAAATTAAGCATCCAGGTCATCAATGCCCGCACCGGCTCCAACGCCGTCCTCTCGAACATCCTGTGGATTGAGAAATGAACCCGGGTTCGCCGAATGTTTGCCTCTGCACGTTAAGCGCCTGATTTGCAAACTCTTACGCACAAGGGAGTTCCGCCCCAGCACCTTCCCGGCACCACGCCAGGGGGTCCCTCCAGAGTCTCACCGGATACACACCGGACACACACCGGAGGTTGAAATTCAGCGGCCTGACAAATGTGGCTTGCGAGGAGCGCGAAGCGACTTGCCGGGCGACTCCAGCGCAGGCACCATTTAGGCATGAAAACGCTACGCATCCAGGATGCAGTAGCGGTGGCTGGCAACCAACCGCAGGGCGGATGTCTCGCCTGCCCTGTGCGTCCGGTACTTCCTTTCGGGGCGGGCGAGACGCCTGCCCTACACTTGCCTGCGGACTCGCGCTCCGTTGAAGCGGCAGCCTGTGCTTGAGGGTTGGCCATGACGGTCGCGGTCGGGGACAAGCTGACGCTAACCATCAGCAATCTTGCCTTTGGGGGCGAGGGGGTGGCCCGCTGGGAGAACCTCGTGATCTTCGTGCCTTTCGTGGCGCCGGGCGAGGTGGTGGAGGCGGAAATCACGGAGGTCCGGAAACGATTTGCGCGGGCGAGGCTGATGCGCGTGCTCCAGGCATCGCCGGAGCGCGTGCAGCCGCCGTGCCCTTATTTCGGGCAATGCGGCGGCTGCCAGTATCAGCACCTGGACTACGGGTCCCAGCTCCGGCTCAAGCACCAGCAGGTTTGCGAGTTGTTCCAGCGCATCGGCGGGTTTGACCCGGCGCGGGTGGCACCGGTCGAGCCTTGTCCGCAGCCTTACGGCTACCGCAACCGCATCATGATTCGCAGCCAGTGGGACAAGTTCAAGCAAGGGCTCAACATTGGCTTCATCCGGGCCGATAACCGGCTGGTGGTGGACATCGAAGAGTGCCGCATCGCCGAGCCCGTGCTCAACGAGCAGATCAAGCACGTGCGCGCCCATCCGCCGCCGCGTGGCGGGATCAAGGTGGTGCTGCGGGTCTCTCCGCCCGGTTGGGATGTGCCGAAGGATTCCTTTTTTCAAAACAACTTCTTCCTGCTGCCCAGGCTGGTGGAGATCGTTCGCGAGCGGCAGCGGCTGGCGGCCACGCGCTTCCTGGTGGATGCCTTCTGCGGTGTGGGGTTCTTCAGCCTCGAACTGGCGGGCCAGGTGGAATCGTTCGTGGGAGTCGAGCTGGACGGGCTGGCGATCCAGGCGGCGCGCCGGAACGCGGCGGCGCGCGGGCGAAGCAACGGGGAGTTCATCGCCGGCCACGCGGAGGAGCTGCTGCCCAAGCTCGTCGGCCGGTTCCCGGCGGCGGAGACCACGGTGGTGTTGGATCCGCCGCGCAAGGGCTGCCAGCGGGCGACGCTCGAGATGCTCCGGCAGGTGCGTCCGGCGCAGATCATCTATGTGTCGTGCGACCCGGCCACGATGGCCCGGGACTTGAACACTTTGTGCGCCGGGGGTGTCTGTGAGTTGGCGCAAGTGGTCCCGGTGGATATGTTTCCACAGACCGCGCACATTGAAGCGGTAGCTGACGTACGGGGCAGACCGGAGGGCGGAATATCCTAAGTCCGAAATCCGAAGGCCGAAGGCCGAAAGAAGCGCGAAATCCGAATCCCGACTGGGCCGGTTGGCCAGGCGGAGTTCCGCCGCCCGCTATATTCGGGTTTCGGGCCTCGGCCTTCTTTAGGGCTTCGAGTTTCGGAGTTCGGACTTCCGTGCCGCTGGAGAAACCGGACGTTGTCATCGCCGGCCGCGGCGGTGCCGGGCTAAAACCGGGCTTGCCAAATCTGTCGGGCCCCATTCAAGATAAGTTCGCTGCATGACAAGCCAATCTGACGTTCGACCCGAGAACAGGTTCCCGGCGGTTGGTTTGCCGTGGCTGGTGGCGGGAGCCGCGCTGGCGGTTTACCTGGCAACGCTCAACCGCTGGGTGTCGCTGGACAGCCTGGGGCAGGTGGCCAAGCTCTCGGGCTGGGCATGGCAGCCGGAGCTGCATGGGCCGGCGTACTGGCTGGTCACTTACCCGCTGCGCTGGCTGCCGCTGAAGCTGATCCCGGTGGGCTTGAATGTGTTCTCGGCCGTCTGCGCTGCGTTGTGCCTCGTCCTGCTGGCGCGCTCGGTGGCCTTGCTCCCGCATGATCGCACGCATGAGGAGCGCGAGCGCGAGACCAGCCACTCCGGTTGCCTTTCTATCCCCGCCGCCTGGCTGCCGCCGCTGCTGGCCGTGGCGGTCTGCGGGTTGCAACTGACCTTTTGGGAGCACGCCACGGCGGGATCCAGCCAATTCCTCACCAACGGGTCGAATGAGATGTTCGACCTGCTGCTCTTCGCCTACGTGGTGCGTTGCCTGCTGGAGTTCCGCGTGGAGGAGGACGAAGCCTGGCTCATCCGCGCGGCGCTGGTGGGCGGCATCGGGATGACGAACAACTGGGCGATGATAGGGTTCCTCCCGCTCTTTGTGGTTGCGCTGGTGTGGTTGAAAGGGCTGAGCTTCTTCGACCAGCGCTTCCTGGTCAGCATGGGGCTGAGCCTGCTGCTGGGGCTGTCGTTCTACTTCCTGCTGCCGGTGGTGCAAAGCCTCTCGGCGCACCCCTTGATGCCATTCTGGTCCGCGCTGAAGACGAACGTGAATACTCAGAAGACGATCCTGAGCATGCTTTGGCACATGCGCGGGCAGTTCTGGGTGCTGGGGCTTTTCTCGCTCGTGCCTTTATTCCTCATCAGCATCCGGTGGGCGCAGTCCTTCGGGGACAGCAGCCACCTGGGGATCGGGCTGGCCAGGCTGATGTATTGCCTGGTGCACGGGTTGTTTCTGCTGGTCTGCGTGTGGGTAGCCCTCGATCCGCGCGTCAGCCCACGGCACAAGGGATTTGGTATTCCGTTCCTGACCGGTTACTACCTGGGCGCGCTGTGTGTGGGCTACTTCGCGGGATATTTCCTCCTGGTGTTTCGAAATGCCGCACAGGCCGGCAAGCGTCTGTCAGGCTGGACCAGGTTCATCAACCGGCTGGTCACAGCCGGCGTCTGGGGTCTGCTGCTGCTGGCGCCCGCGGCCTTGATTTACCGGAACCTGCCGCAGATACGCCTGACCAACGGCCCCATGCTCAGGCAGTTTGCCGATCTGATGGCCGCCGAGCTTCCGGCCAAGGGCGCGGTGGTGCTGAGCGATGATTCGCGCCGCACGCTGTTGATGGAGGCCTGGGCGGCTCAGCACGGCAAGGCGAAGGATTACCTGTTCGTGGACACTGCGGCCAAACTGCCAGGCGGCGCTCCCGGCCCGCTCACCTACCCCGATTACCACCGCTTCCTCAACCGCACCTACCCCGGGCGCTGGCCCGTCAATGTGCCCAAGGGCTATACGACCCCGGTGGAAGGGTCTTTCCTGGTGCAGATGATGCTGCGTCTGGCAGCCACCTCCAGCCTCTACTATTTGCACCCGAGCTTTGGGTATTATTTCGAGTGGTTCTACCAGGAGCCGCATGGGCTGGTGTATAGACTCCGACCCTACCCGGCGGGCAGCCTGGTCGTGCCGCCGCCGAGCAAGGAGCTGGTTCAGGAGAACAACCGCTTTTGGGATACGGCCGAACAGGGCGCCCTCAAACCCCTGGCGACCGCCCTGGCGCCGGCCCCGCCCAGCAAGGAATTTGATTTGCTGCAGTTCCTCATGGCCAAGGCCCGTCTTTCCAAGGAGCAGAATCACGACGCCGCCGTGGTCGCGGGCTTCTACTCGCGGGGGCTGGACTACTGGGCGGTGGAGCTCCAGAAGCTCGGGCGCCTGACGAATGCCGCCGCCCTGTTCGCCCGCGCCCTGGAGCTGAACCCGGACAATATCGTAGCCCAGATCAACCTCCAGTACAACAAGGACCTGCAGGCCGGCCGCGAGAGCACCGTGCGCATAACCGCGGCGCCAGAGGATGAGTTCGGCAAGGCGCGCGACTGGGATGCCGTCATCGGCGAGAACGGTCCCTTCGACGAGCCGAACTTCTCGTTCCAGCAGGGCATGACGCTGGCGCGCAATAACCTCCAGCACCAGGCCGCCCAGGAATTCGAGCGGGTCAAGACGCTTATGCCGACAAACTTGCAGGCCCGGATCTGGCTCGCGCAGCTTTACGTGGTCAACGAGCTGCCCTCCAAAGCCCTGGAGATTGTGAAGGACGTCCGCGCCCATCCCGACGTGTTCCCCGTGGCCGGCACCAACCGCACCGAGATGCTCTACGTGGAGGCCTCGACCCACCTTGCCAACGGCGACTTGCAGAGCGCGGAGAACGTGGTCCGGCGCGCGCTGAAGCAATACCCGGACGATGAGGCCCTGCTGGATACCGCCACGCAGGTGTATCTCCATTTCAAGTGCTACTCAAACGCCCTCGTCACCGTGCAGCAGCAGGTGAAGCTCTCGCCGACCAACATGAACGCCCTGGTCAGCCTGGGGAACGTTTGCATTTGGCTCGGGAAATATGAGCAGGCCATCCCGCCGCTTCTGGAAGCGCTGAAGGTGGATCCCAACAACCCCTACGCGCTGCTGGACCTGGGGATTTCCTACCTCCGCTGCGACAAGCTCGAGGAGGCCAGGAAGCAGTACGACAAGCTGGAGAAGGTGCTGCCGACGAACCCGCGCGTAAATTATGGGCTGCAGGAGATCGCCTATCGGCGCGGCGACACCAACGCGGCCATTCGCTACTGTCAGCTTTACCTGGCCGGCGCGCCGGCCAACACCGCCGAGGCCAAAATGATCGCGGACCGCCTGAAGCACTTGAGACCCAGCCCGCGCTGACCCCAGGGGATGCGGGTCATACACGTCATCACGCGTCTGATCGTTGGGGGGGCACAGGAAAACACCATTGCCTCAGTGCTCGGCTTGCGCGAGAAGCCGGACCTGCAAGTGAAGCTCGTCGCCGGGCCAACCCGTGGCCGGGAAGGCTCGCTGGAGCCAACGGTCACTGCGTATCCCGGCCTGCTGACCATTCTGCCGCGGCTGGTGCGGCCCGTTCACCCCTGGAACGACGTGCTGGCGCTGCGCGACCTTGTTACCCTGTTCCGGGCGGAGGCGCCCCACGTCGTTCATACACATAGCGGCAAAGCAGGCGTCCTCGGGCGGCTCGCCGCGGCGCGGGCCGGAGTGCCCGCCATCGTTCATACGATTCACGGCCCATCCTTCGGCGCGTTCCAGGGCGCGGCGGCCAACCTGCTGTTCCGCTCGGCGGAGAAATATGCGGCCCGAGTGACGACTCAATTTGTAGTCGTGGCGGACGCTATGCGGGCGCAGTACCTGGCCGCAGGGATCGGGTGCCCCGAACAATACACCAAGGTCTTGAGCGGCTTTGACCTTGCCCCATTTCTGTCGGCGAGTAACGACCCGCAGCTCCGGCTCAACCTGGGCCTGGCCCCCGACGACTTCGTTATCGGCAAGATCGCGCGCCTGTTCAAGCTCAAGGGGCACGATGACTTGCTGACGGTCGCGCCGGAGCTGGTGCGAGCCTGCCCGCAAACGAAGCTGCTGCTGGTGGGAGATGGCCCCTGGCGCAACCGGTTTGAAACGCGGGCGCGCGCGCTCGGCTTGTCGAACCACGTGGTGTTTGCCGGGCTCGTGGCGCCCGCCGAAGTGCCGAAGCTGGTGGGCATCATGGACGCGCTGGCGCATCTCTCGTTGCGCGAGGGGCTGCCGCGCGCCTTGCCGCAGGCGCTGGCCGCGCGGCGGCCTGTCGTGGCCTACGACGTGGACGGTGCGAGAGAGGTCTGTATCGAGGGCGAAACCGGCTTCCTATTACGCCCGGGCGACCTGGCAGGATTGCGGGAGCGCCTGCTACGCCTGGCGAAGGATGGAGGCTTGCGTGAGCGCCTGGGCACGGCCGGCCAGCAATTCGTGCAGAGCCGCTTCGGCGTCCAGCAGATGGTGGACGACTTGCATCAGCTCTATGTCCGGCTGAACCCTTCCCCGTCGTGAGCTTTCCGATCAACATATACCTGGGCGCCGCCCTGGGCGCGTGCCTCACCGTGCTGGTCGCCTTGCCCGTGTGGCGCAAATGGTGCATCCGGGTCGGGCTGGTGGATGATCCGGGCCGGCGCAAGATACACGACCAGCCGATCCCGCTGGCCGGCGGCCTGGCGGTTATGACCGGCCTGCTCTTGCCGGCGGCCGTCGCCGTCGGGGTGCTCTGGCTCCAAAGAGCCGGCCCGGCACCTGGGGTCAGACCCGCTCCTGCCGCGCCGGGCGCCGGCGGCCTCGGCTGGCTGGACTCGAACTCGGTGTTCCTGCTGCAATACGGCCTGGGCCGGCGCGCGCTGGAGCTCGCCGCCATATTTGCGGGAGCCTTCGGCATGTTGTGGGTGGGCTGGCTGGACGACAAACACGAGCTTAGGCCGGCGCTGAAGTTCGCAGGCCAGTTGGCCATAGCGGCCCTCGTGGCGGCCAGCGGCGCGCGCATCACGCTCTTTGTCCACAGCGTCGTGTTCAGCTACGCGGTCACCCTGCTCTGGATTCTCACGGTCGTAAACGCCTTCAACTTCATGGACAACATGAACGGGCTCTGCGCCGGCCTGGGCGCGCTCGGGGCCTTTCAGTTCGCCGTCATCGCTGCCGCCGACGGCCAATACCTGGTCGGGGTGATCGCCTTTCTGACCTTCGGCGCGCTGCTCGGGTTTCTTCCCTACAACTTCCCGCGCGCGCGGGCCTTCCTGGGAGACTCCGGCAGCCACCTCGTAGGCTACCTGCTGGCGGTGCTGGCGATTCTGCCCCACTTCTACACCGCGCGTCATCCCAGGCACTGGGCCGTGCTCATTCCCCTGCTCGTGCTGGCCATCCCGCTCTTGGACCTCGTGTGGGTCGTCCTGCTCCGCTGGCGCATCCACCAGCCGTTCTACCAGGGGGACACAAACCACCTCTCACATCGGCTGGTGCGGCGCGGCCTCACGCAAACGCAAGCGGTGCTGGTGATCTGGCTCGCGGCAGAAGGCGTCAGTGTCCTGACGTGCCTTCTCTGAGGATCTCCGATTTATGATTTACGATTTACGATTTACGAGCCCAGCGCCGGGTCGGGCAGTGGCTCGCACACAGGAGACCAGAAAGGCCAAAGGAACGGCCCCAAACCTGCTAATTCCAACGCGGAGAACGCGCACCCCTCCGCCTGCAAATGCGTAAATCGTCAATCGTAAATCGTCAATCGTAAATGTTAGGCTTTGCTGCTGGCGGCGATGGCCTCCGAAAACATGCCGAGAACGACCGCCCGCGGCAGCGCGCCCACCAGCCGGTTTTCCGTAAGCGAATTGACCACCGGCACGTTGCGCTGCTCGCTGGCCAGCACCACGGGCAGGACTTCCAACAGGCGCTGCCCGGGCGTCACGGCGGGCGGCGAGGGCCGCATGAAGTCGTAGGCGATCACCCCCCGGAACTCGTCTTCCGCAGCCAAGTACTCCTTCATATCCTGCAAGGCGACCAGGCCCAGCAGGCGGCCCCGAGCGTCCACCACGGGCAGGAAATTGTTGGCGCTGACCAGGAACCGGTCGGCAATCTCCCGCAGCGTCGCCGTCTCGCGCACCGGCGGCACGGGCGCGTGCATGATGTCGCCGACCGTCCGCTCGGCGGCGGCTTCCGTGGCGGTAGGCTCCTGGCTCACCATGAGGCCCTTGCGCCGCAGGGGCTCGGTGTAAATCGTCTCCGGGTGCAACTTGCGCGCCACCAGCATCGAGACCACGCACCCGAGCATCAGCGGCGGCATCAGCGAGTAGGTCAGGGAGATCTCGAAGATCATAATCATCGCCAGCAGGGGTGAACGGGTCGTGGCCGAAAGCATGCTTCCCATGCCGACGACGGCAAAGGCGGTCACCGGCAGGTCTTCCCCGGCCCCGAGTTGTTGCAAGGCGGAAGCGAAAGCCGCGCCCAACCCGGCCCCCAGGAACAGCGTAGGGGTGAACACGCCGCCGACCGCGCCGGAGCCCACGGTGGCAAGCGTGGCGACCAACTTCGCCAGGAACAGCCCCGTCAGGAAGAGCAGGCCAGCCGCCGCTTCCTCGCGCCAACGCGAGCGGGTCACCTCCTGCGGATAGGCGTCTTGCATCAGCCGGCGATTGACCCGCAGCAAGTCCAGTCCTTGCGGCTGGTGCCGCGCCATGGCCAGAGTGCCGGGCGCCACTTTCACGTTCGAGAAAAGCTCCGGCTGGTAAAGCGGCGTGGTCTGCAGGATGTGGTTCAAGTCATCGGCCAAGGCCTTCGTAAGCCGCGCATCGGCATGGCCGGTGAAATTCGACAGCATGAGTTGCGTCCCCGGCGACAATTCATCCGCCAGGAACCGGGAGAGGCGGTCCGATTCCGCCGGCTTCTGCAGCCGTTGCGCAAAGGCCGACGGGTCGGCGAGGTCAGCCATCGTGAATTGCGGCGAGCCGTATTGCCCCTGCAGAATCCGGTTCGTGATCACGTAGCCATTGCCCCATACCCCGGGAAACCAGATGGCGATGATGCCTACAATCAACCCGCCCAGCGCCAGGCGGACGTAGATGGGCCCGCGAACTCGCCTGAACAGCTCCTCGGCGCGGTTCAGCAGCTTCATGAACACCGCGCCCATCACACCGGTCACCACCCCCAGGCAAAGGAACCACGGCAACTGCGTCAGGCGCGTGAACTCGAACGGCGGCACGCTGTACCACGGGCGGATGCCGAAGAAGCTGCGGGAAACCATCGTCGCAATAACCGAGGCGAACACCAGCGGGGCGAACAAGCTCATCGAGAAGTTGCCCAGCACAATGAGCGCCGCAAAGACCGCGCCGGAGATCGGCGCGTTGTAGGCGGCCGAAATGCCCGAGGCCGCCCCGCACCCCACCAGCAGCCGCAGCCGGTAAGGATGCCATTTCGCAAGCTGGCCCCACTTCGACGCCAGCGTGGCCGACATCTGCGTGATGCCGCCCTCGCGCCCAATGGACCCACCCGAGCCAATCGTCACCAGGGAAGACAGGAACTTCACCAACCCGCTGCGCAACGGCAGCCGGCCATCCCCGGCCACGATCACCTCGAGCAGATTGCTCGAACGCAACGGCCCCGCCATCCGGAGCCCCCAGTAAAGCACCAGCCCCGCGCACAGCCCGCCCAGCGTCGGCGTCAGCACCCGCTGCCAATTCGCCATCAGTTCCGCAACCTCCGCCGGCTCCCCCGGCCGCCGCAGAAACAGCATGCGCGTGGACTCGGTCGCGTAGTAGAACATGATGTTCACCAGCCCGCCGATCACGCCTACCCCCCCGGCGAGCAGCATGTGAAACCACTCCTCACTGAACCGTATCCGCTCCCGGACCCGCAATGCCCGCCGCCAATGGCGCAGCAGGAAGTCGTGCACCTCCCTCACCATCTCTGTGGTCCGCAACAAAGGCACACTGCAATATGGCCAAGCTCCGTCAGGTTGACGAGGGACAATTCCAATGGCGCGGTTGCCCTGCGAGCGGCGGAGCATTAGCCTGCACGCCAGGAAAGCCGACTATGCCGAATCCATTGCAGGCCGCCGCCCAAACGCTTGGCCTTGAAAAATACCGCCGCCACATCTTCCTGTGCGCCGACCAGACCGAACCCAAATGCGCGCCCAAAGCCAAGGGCCTGGAATCCTGGGAATACCTCAAACGGCGGCTGAAGGAGCTGAACCTGGCCGGCCCCGAGCCGGTGGTGTATCGCAGCAAGGTCAACTGCCTGCGCGTGTGCACGCAGGGGCCCGTCGCGGTCGTTTACCCCGAAGGCGTCTGGTATCACTCCTGCACCCCGGACGTGCTGGAGCGCATCATCCAGGAACACCTGCTCAAGGGCCAGGTGGTCGAGGAATTCGCCTTCGCCAGGAACCCAATGGCCGCGCGGTAGGAACGCCTCGCCGAGGCGTCCGTGTCCTGGCCGGAGCAGACGCCTCGGCGAGGCGTCCCTACCCCACTACTAAGGCAGCAGGCGGTCGGCTTTCGCCGCCAGGACGAAGTCGCTCTCGGTCAGGCCGTTAACCTTATGCGTCCATATCTGCAGCTTCACCTTGCCCCAGGCCAGGTAGATGTCGGGGTGGTGATTCACGGCCTCAGCCAGTTCGCCGACCTTGTTTGTGAACTGCAGCGCCTCCCGGAAGTCGTTGAACTTATACTCCTTCTCGAGGAGCCGGCCTTCCAGGACCCGCCACTGCCCGTCCAGCTCCCTGGCCAGTTTTGTTAAAGCTTCGCCCTGCAAGGCAGGCACGTCCCCCTTGCACGCAAGACATTCTCGTTCGGCTAAATGGCTCATACGCTTTTGCTCCTTCGGTTGTTATGCGCAATCCTCTCCTACGTTAGCACACAACCATTGCGTCGGTGTGGGACCACTGCCGGCACAGAACGGCTGGGCCTCCGAACACCGCCATGTGCGTGAACGAGAACACGCTGCAGCTCAGTGACCCCGCACCGCCAGATCCCACCTGACTGCGTCGCCTATACTGTCTCATTTCAGGACAGTCCCCCGCCCCATGCGCCGTCCCAACCGGCCACTCTAACCCTGACATATCCGTAATATCGCCGGGACCTCGCCGGGACCTCCCCGTATGCACACCGTTACCTCGCCGTAGAACCTCTAACTTGAAGTTAGAGGTTCTACGGCGAGGTAACGGTGTGCATACGGGGAGGTCCCGGCGATGTTGCGGACATACCAGGGGGATGGGCAGCGGCGGCCACCGGGTCGGGCGAGGGTGTGGGGAAAAGGCTGGGTTCGAGGCCAAAGGGACGCGAAGGACCGGCGACGGTTCCGCAAGCAAATAAGTGTGGACACTGCGCCCTGAAGCGGCTATAAAACAATCCAGTTGAAGGTAATTATATGGCGAGACTTGTGGGCAAGGGAGCAGAGCACGAGGGCCGGGTCTTCGACCTGCATCTCGGGCTGAACCGCCTGGGACGCAGTTCAGATAACCATTTTCAGGTGGAGGACCCTACCATCTCGGGCCTGCATTGCGAGCTGGCGCTCTCCGAGGGCCGGCTGAGCGTGCATGACTGCGGCTCAACCAACGGCACCTATGTGGACGGGGAACGCATCCGGGATGCCGACCTTTCGCCGGGCCAAACGCTCCGGCTGGGCGACGTGGAGCTGTTGGTCGAGACAACCGACGTGGTGATCGCCATTCCCACGTTCGAAGTGCCCCGCCCTGCCCCGCCGGTGGTGCTTTCCGACGGCTCCCTCATCTGCCCGCGTCATCCCAAGGCCCAGGCGACGCACCAATGCACGCATTGTCGCGAGGTTCTGTGCGACGCCTGCGTGCATCGGCTGCGGCGTCGGGGCGGGAAGGTGCTTAAGCTCTGCCCGATCTGCAGCCATCCGTGCACGCCCATTGGCGGGGAGAAGAAGCAGAAGAAGTCCTTCCTGGGAATGTGGCGGAAGACGGTGAAGCTGCCGTTCCTGCAAAGCGCGAAGTCCAAGCGGGCCGAGTAGCCCGAACATTTCGTCCTGGTAGGGACGCCTCGCCGAGGCGTCCGCAGCGGCCAGAACACGGACGCCCCGGCGGGGCGTCCCTACCCAGGTCAGGCCAGGCCCGTCGCCACAACGCGGATGGTTTCCTCCAAGGTGGTCTGGCCCATGATGGCGCGGTGCAAGCCGTTCTGCCACAGCGTGCGCATGCCCTGCTGGATGGCAATCTCCTCGAGGGCGGACGTGGGCACCTTCCGGAGCACCGCCTCGCGGAAGGGTTCGCTCACCACCAGGAGTTCGCTGGCGGGCACGCGCCCGGAGTAGCCGGTCTGGTTGCAGTGCTCGCAGCCGGCGCCGCGGCGGAACTGGGCTTGCGGCAGCAGCGCCTCGGGAATGACCTTGAGCTGGCTGGCCGGCGGCTCGTAAGCTTGCGCGCAATGCGGGCAGTTGGCGCGCAACAGCCGCAGCCCCATCACGCCCAAAATGCTCGACGCCAGCATGAACGGCTCGATTTCCATGTTGATCAGCCGCGTGAAAGCCCCCGCCGACGCGCCGGAATGGATGGTGCTGATGACCAGGTGCCCCGTCAGGCCGGCTTGCACGGCTATGCCCGCCGTCTCCGGGTCTCGGATTTCGCCGACCATGATCACCTGCGGGTCTTGCCGCATGATGCTACGCAGGGCGACGGCGTAGGTGAACTCCTGCGCCGAGTTGATCTGCGTCTGGCTGACCATCGGGAGGTTGAACTCGACGGGGTCTTCGACCGTGCTGACGCTGACGCTGCTGCCGTCCCGCTGGATGATGTGGCACAGCGACGAATACATGGTGCTGGTCTTGCCGGAGCCGGTCGGCCCGGTGAAGAGGAGCAGCCCGCTGGACCGCTGCAGCAGTTTTACCAGCCCGGCGTAGGTGTCGTCCTCGAAACGCAGCGTGCTCAGGTCAAAGCGCCGGTCGCGCGGGTCGAAGAGCCGGATGACGATCTTCTCGCCGCGCACGGTGGGGAAGATGGAGACCCGCAGTTGCACGTTGTCCACCTCGGGGCCGCCGACGGCCGCTCCGTCCTGTGGCATGCCCGCCTGGTAGGTGACGAGGTTGGCCATGACCTTGAAACGAGTGGAGATCTTGTCCAGCAACTCGAGCGGCAGATGGGCGACTTCGGTCAGCACGCCGTTGACCCGCGCGCGCACGGCGATGGCATTCTCCCAGGGCTCGATATGCAAATCGCTGGCACCCAGTCGAATTGCGTCCTGCACCAGGCAGTTGACCAGGACGATGACCTCGATGCCCTGGGCGGCGACCTCGGACTGCAGGTATTGCACCGTGTAGCTCATAGTATTCCGGTCTTGGGACCCCGTTGTGAACCCACGGGCAGAGTCCTAGGGCAAAGAGGGGCGCGAAGCAAGCCTCGATTGACACCAGGACCGAGGCGAACGACCATGCCGCCGATCGTATGGCTCCTTTCTCTCGCGGCTGCGTGCTCGTGACGGCGTCCCTTGTGGCCTGCCTTGCAGCTTCGGCACAGGAGGTTCTGCCGGGTAGTCAGCCGCTCACGCTGCAGGGCGATCTCTCGGTGGCGATGGTGGCCGGCATTGACAAGTTCCTTACGCGCGAAGCGGAGCAGTCGCTCGCCGGACGCGAGAAGTTCTGGCACCGCGATTTCTCCTCCGCGCAGGCATACAGCGTCTCTGTTCAGACCAATCGCCAGCATTTGCGGCGGATCATCGGAGCGGTGGACGAGCGTTTGCCGGTCACCGCGCTCGAGTTTGTCAGCAGCACGGCCAGTCCGGCCAAGGTCGGCGAGACGGCATTGTTCACCGCGCAGGCCGTGCGCTGGCCGGTCTTCGAGGGCGTGTTCGGGGAAGGCCTCTTGCTTGAACCGAAGGCGGCGCCTATCGCGTGTGTCGTGGCTATTCCCGATGCCGATCAGACACCGGAGATGTTGGCCGGCCTGGCGCCCGGGCTGGCGCCGGAACGCCAGTGGACGCGGCGTCTGGCTGAGAACGGCTGCTGCGTCCTTGTGCCGGTCACCATAAGCCGCGACGATGCGGCCTCAGGCAACCGCCGGCTGCACCGGACGACGAACCTGCCCCACCGCGAGTGGATTTACCGCCAGGCCTACCCGCTGGGCCGGCACATCATCGGGTACGAGGTGCAGAAGGTAGCCGCGGCGGTGGATTTCTTCCAGAGCAGCACGGGCCGGGTCCACGGCGTCCCTGGGAGAATCGGGGTGGCCGGCTATGGGGAGGGAGGCCTGTTGGCGCTGTATGCCGCGGCGCTGGATGAGCGGATCGGCGCGGCGCTGGTCAGCGGATATTTTGAACCCCGCCAGCACCTGTGGGAGGAGCCGATCTACCGGAATGTATTTGGATTGTTGCGCGAGTTCGGCGACGCGGAGGTCGCGAGCCTGGTATCCCCGCGGGCGCTCATCGTGGAATACAGCAAGGCCCCACAGGTCGAGGGGCCGCCGCGGCCGCAACTGAAGCGGCAGGAGGCTGCGCCCGGCAAGATCACCACGCCCGATTACTCCGATGTGGAGGCCGAGTTGGAGCGGGCGCGGGCGCTCGTGCAACGTGGCGAGCCGAAGCTCTTCGACCGGTTTACGTTGATCTGCGGCAACGAGGGCGTGGCTACCGGGCCTGGCTCTGACCGCGCGCTGGTGGCGCTGCTGAACGGCCTGAACGTTCCAACCGAGGAGCTAAAGCCGCCGGGGCCGGAGCCCAAAGAATTGCGGCCCAGGTTTGATCCCGCCGAGCGCCAGCAGCGCCAGGTCAGAGAATTGGAGGATTTTACGCAACGCCTGCTGCGCGAGTCAGACCGGCAGCGCGATAGGTTCTTCTGGCGGCAGTTGCATATGGATTCGGTCCAGGCGTATGAGACCTCCTGCTTGCCGTTCCGGCAGATGCTCTCGACGGACATCACCGGCCGGTTCGAGTCCCCTGCCCTGCCCCCCAACCCGCGCACGCGCCGATGGCAGCCGGCCAGTATTGGCTCCACGAACCAATCCCATGTGGCCGAGGCGGGCCCGCCCGCCTCACGATCCTGGACGAGCTACGAGGTAGTGCTGGACGTTTATAGCGATGTGTTTGCCTGGGGCATCCTGCTCGTGCCCGCGGACCTGAAGCCTGGGGAGCGCAGGCCGGTCGTTGTTTGCCAGCATGGGCTGGAAGGACTTCCTGCCGATGTCATCACCCGGGATGCGTCGGACCCGGCGTTCCACTATTACCAGGGCTACGCGGCGCGGCTGGCCGAGAGTGGGTTCGTGGTGTTCGCGCCGCACAATCCCTATCGCGGGGGGGAGAAGTTCCGCCAGTTGCAACGCAAGGCGAACCCGCTGGGGGGCTCGCTCTTCTCGATCATCATCGCGCAGCACAACTGTATCCTGGACTGGCTGGCGACGCTGCCGTTCGTGGACGCCGGGCGGATCGGCTTCTATGGCCTCTCCTACGGCGGCGTGAGCGCGATGCGCGTGCCGGCAGTGTTGGACCGTTACGCCTGCTCAATCTGCTCGGCCGCTTTCAACGACTGGACGCGCAAGGTCGCTTCCACCGAGGACCCGGGCAGCTACATGTTCCTGGGCGAATACGAGATGCCGGACTTCAACCTGGGCGAGACCTTCGGCCACGCGGAGATGGCCGCCCTGATCGCCCCGCGGCCCTTCATGGTCGAGCGCGGCCACAGCGACACCGTAGGCCAGGATGAATGGGTAGCCGGTGAATACGCCAAAGTCCGCCGGCTGTATGACCGTCTCGATATAGGCGAGCGCACGGAGATCGAGTTCTTCAATGGCGGGCACACCATTCACGGTGTGGGGACCTTTGACTTCCTGCGCCGGAGCCTCGGTTGGCCGAAGAAGGGGGAGTAGTCTTGAGTCTAAGGTCTAAAGTCTTGAGTCCTCTCCACCCGTCCTCGTGCTCGTGCTCGTCATCGTAATCGGGTTCACCGAGGACGAGCGGGAGGACGAGCATCGGGCCGAGCCGACTCAAGACTTTAGACCTTAGACTCAAGACTCAGAACCCGCTCGGCAGGCGCAGGCAACGGTCCAGGCGATCTTGGGGACGGTCTTCCGCTCCCCAGAGCGCAGGCGGCGCGTTTAAGTTGGTTCCCGCCGCTCTGAGGCAGGCATCCACCACAGCTCCATTCAGCGGAACCAAATCAAAGACGCGGGTGCCCAGCAGGCGCTTCGCCTGGGCAGGCATGCAACGGCATATCAAGGTGCTCACGTCCCGGGTGCCCTGGCTCAAGTGCAAGATCGGCCCCATAGCCGTGGGCCCGTCCTCAATCACACGAGGCACGACGACCCCCGGGGTCTGCTGCAGGCTGCGCTCGATGGCGTATCGCCGTCCCGGCAGGGGGCTGCCGAACTCGGCCGCCGCCGCGTCCTCCAGGCTCCGCGACACGAAGATCAGACGCAGCCCTGAGGTGTCCGCGAGGACTTCCCACAGCACAGGCTGGCCGTGCGAATTTAGGGTGAGGCGGACTCCTTGCGTGGGCAGGGCCAGCGCCTTCACGCCCGGTGCGCCGGATGGATAACACCACGCATAGGCGAAGCGCGCATGGGGATGGCGGTTCAGTTCCACGCTGTCCGCGGAATAGAATACCGTTGGCAACGCCTCAGGCGGCGGGAGTGGGGGTGCTGCCTGTTGAGCTGGGAGCAACGGCGCCGGGATGTCACGGCACTCGGCGTCCTCTTGCTCGTTGTCGTGCTCGGCTTTCGATGGACGAGAACGAGAACGAGGAGGAGGACGAGGATGAGGGGTGTCGCCCGGCACTTCCTGCAAAATCAGCGGCGCGAGTTGGTAAGGCAGGTCCGAGTTCGTAGTCCCGGCAGGTTTGAGGAAAATCGCCGCCGCGAACTCGTTCGTGGCACGCGCGTAGATGGGCGCCGCCGCGCTGGCAGATGGGGTTTCGGCGCCCGATACGCAAGCTGCCGCCCCATGCCAGATGGCCATCCAGGTCGCGCTTATTATCAGCCGCCTTTTCACACGCACTGGATTACTCGTCCATGCTAGTAGCGTAAGTCTCCGGCTTGCGATCGTCGGGACAATCCTCCGGATTGTCCGAGTGGCGGCAACCCGGAAAGTTGCCGGGACGGGCGCAAGCCGGAGGCTTACGCTACCACCTGAACAGCTACGAGGCATTCACGTATCCGTTCGCGCGGAACCAGTGGACGGCGTCGGCCAGCGCCTGTTTGGGAGGGGTCTGGGGCAGGTCCAGTTCGCGAACCGCTTTGGCCGGGCTGAAGTACATCTTGTGCTTAGCCATGCGAACCCCGGCGAGCGGCGCCCGCGGCGGCCGGCCCGTGAGCTTCGCGACCGCTTCGCTCACGCAAGCCGCGGCGAAGGCGAGCCCGTAAGGTATGCGCAATCGCGGGGCCGGCACCCCGGAAACCCCTGCCAGGACGGCGAATGCCTCCTTCATGGACCAGTTGCCTTCCGCATTGCCCAGGATGTAGCGCTCGCCAATGTTGCCGTCCCGGGCCGCCAGGATGTGCCCGATCGCGACGTCTCGCACGTGGACCCAGTTCAGGCCGGTGTCGAGGTAGGCGGGCATTCGCCGGTTCAGGAAATCCACGATGATCTGGCCGGTGGGAGTCGGTTTAACGTCGCGCGGCCCGACGGGCGTGGAAGGGTTCACGATGATCACGGGCAGGCCGCGGCGCGCGAGTTCGACGGCTATCAGCTCCGCCTTCCACTTGGAGCGCTTATAATGATTGCACATCTGGGTCTCGGGAACCGGCGTTGTCTCGTCCGAAGGGCTGACCCGGCCCTCGAAGGGCACTGGCAAACCGATGCAGCCGACAGTGCTGGTATAAACGATGCGCAGGCACCCGGCCTCCGCCGCCGCTTCGATCACGTTGCGGGTGCCCTCCACGTTGGCCGCATACATCGGGGCGTAGTCGCGCAGCCAGAGATGATAGCTGGCCGCGACGTGGAAGCAGCAGTCGCAGCCCTGCATCGCGTTCTTCAGGAGAGCACGGTCAGCCAGGTCACCCTCCACTCTCTCGAACTCGACGCCGCCCAGGCCGCGCAAGTCGGCGCCCTTTCTCAGCAGTGCCTTCACCCGGTGCCGGTTGGCCACCAGCTCGTGGACGAGATTCGCGCCAATGAAGCCCGAGGCTCCGGTGACGAAGCATTTCATACCTGCGGCAGCTTACGAGACGTGATGGGGGTAAGAAACAGAAAAGCCCCCGGTGGGCATCCCTGGCCCCAATGCCTTTCAAGGTTCCGCGAAAGGCATTGGCGCCAGGCCACCGGGCGGGGGGGAAAAACCTGCCATATTTTCCCTTTCCTTGGGAACGAGATTCCCGTTAGCCTGCCCCCATGCCAGAGATTGCAGCTTTTGTAACCCGGGGGGCCTGCTCCATTACGCCGGCCATTGTGGAGAAGGTGCTGCGGCATCTGCCGCAATGGAAGCTGGAGTTTACGCAAATCTACGAGCCGCTATTTCCGCACCTGGTAGACCAACTGGAGTTTCTGGCCGACGCCGTCGAGGACACGGCCGAAGGCGCTTACAAAGACCTGCCCTACAGCGCCTTCTCCCAGGCCGCCTTCGCACTGATCTACGCCCATAAAAAGGTCGGGATTATCCCCGATTCCGTGCTGAACCTGGGGCGGGCTGACGATTCGAGCGTCGTTCGCGCGGTGCTGATCCAGAACGAAAAGGCCTTCGCCATCTATGCCGCCGCGCAGAATACGGAGTGGTCCCGGATCACCAGCCAGCCTTAGCTCGCGTGTTTCATAGTGGTGGGGGTGCCTCGCCGAGGCGTCCGTGTGGTGGCAGCGGCGGACGCCTCGGCGAGGCGTCCCTTCCCTGACCGCACAGGCGCGGCGGCGGTGTTAATCCCCCGTTCTTGCCCGGAGACAGCTTGTCTCCAGGAATTCCCTGAAGGTCTGGTGCTTATACGGCACTTCGTCGTGGGGGAGATCGGTGAAGATGAACCCGAGCTTGTTCTGTTCAAGGGCGGGCAGCTTCACATCGCTCTCGTTGGCGGTGTAGAATGGGGTGCCGCGTTGCTTGAGCGTAGCCATCAGTTGCTGCGTCTCGTCCTTGGTGCCCCCGTGCTCCGTGTAGATATCGAGCAACCGCCCGTGCTGCGCGTCATACCAGGCCAGGAACTTGTCCGTCCGGGCATACAGGGCATCGAATAACCAGACTTCGCGGACGTGGTCGCTCATGCCGCCGCAATCAACAATCGAGGAGATGACCTGGTAGCCGCCGCTGTGCCCGGACAGGATGATCTGCCCGACGGCCAAGTGCTTGTTCTTCAGGGACGAGCACCGGTTCAGCGTGGCCAGCACCTCCTCCATGAATCGGCGGAAGCCGTTCGGGTCCTCCAGCTTGCCGCCAAATGAATCAGGCGCATTGAAGGGGCCTTGAGGCACGACGAGGACGGCATTGCGCCTGCTGTTGACCAGTTGCTCGATGAGCTTGTAGCGCTCGAGCGCACCCGCCACGTTGTTACGCCAGCCGTGAAAATGAACGACGAAATCAACCTGCCGCCCTGGCTTGAACCCCCGCGGGATGAAGATGGCGACGGTGCTGTCGTTGTAGTGCTTATCAGCGGGGTAAAACTCCTCGTGGTATTTATGCCCCTCGGCGCGCTTGGGATGCGGGAAAGGCGCGGAGACGAACTGCGTCACAATCAATTGGCCCAGGGGCGCATAGCGGTCGGAAAGGGACTGGCCCCGACTGGCCAGGGGCAGGCAGCCGAGCAAAAGAAAAGGCAGGTATTTCATGCGTTGCCGGCTAATGTGCCAGGCCCGAAGCCAAATGCCAATTACTGGAGGAGGCAGCACACGGCCGCTCTAAAACAGGACAGAAGTGTCCGTCCTTTAGCCTGTCCAATCGCCTCAAAGACCAGAATGCGCCGTCCTTCGGCCATCTTTCGAAAGTGGCCGCAAGTTTGCTTCAAGGTACCCGCTCGGCCGTCAAAATGCTGTACAGCCGGGACGAACCGCAACCGACAACGCTGAATCGAATGGCGACTGCCTTGAATCCAAGTGAAGCCGCACAGTTGGGACAGACGATTGAGATGTTTGAAGTCATCACTCAATCGCAGCCCAACGATTATCAATCTCTGGAAATCCTGAAGGAGGCCTACTCGAAGCTGGGCCGGGAGAAGGACGTCGTCGCCACCTCCAAACGCATCGCCCAGGCCTATGTCACCATGGGCCAGTTGTCCTCCGCGATACTCGAATACGAGACCATTTTGCAGCGCTATCCTAACGATCCTGATGTCCAGGCAGCCTTGAAGCAGATCGAAGCGGAGGCGAACAGCTTTCCCGAAGAGGCCATGCCGTCCGACACGGGAATTGCGGATAAGCCCTCGGCCCGGAAGGAGCAGCCCGCGAAAGCGGCGGGCAAGGCGGTTCCGGCGGAAGTCGAGGATGGCCGGGCCACCATGTACAAGCTATTCGTGGATAGCAAGATCATCACCGCGGGGGATTTCGACCTGTGCTGGACGACCCCCGATCCCGTGGCTCCCCCGGGCGGTGTGATCGAGCCGTTCATCCAGGTGCTGTCCGACAAGGGCATCCTGCCCGTGGACAAGTCGGTAAAGCTGGTGTGCGACCGGTCGCGCGCGGCCTTTCTCCCGCTGAAGAGCTACGATATTGACATGGACCTGACGCGGACGTTCCCGGTGGCGACCTGCCAGCGCTGGTGCGTGTTGCCCTTCGACCGCATGAGCAAGTCGGTGTTCGTCGCCACCGCGAACCCATTCAATCAGCAGGCCGCCAAAGAACTGGCGGCAGCCACCGGCAATCGCCTGCTCTGGTACGTCGTGCCGCCCATCGAGCTGGTCGCCACTGTCCGTAAAGCCTTTCGGTAAGCCATGCCCCGCGCAAAGACCTTTGGCGAACGCATAGCCGACGCGCTGGTGGAGGACGGCCTGCTCACGGCCAAGCAGGTGGAAGATCTCCTGGAGCAGCAGAAAAAGGAAGGCACCCGGCTCCTGAAGCTGGTGCTGGAGAAGGCGCTGGTCAGCGACCAGGACATGGCCGTCTCCATGGGCCGCGTCCTGAACACGCCTCCCATCAATCTCAGCCGCCTCACGATTCCTCTCGAAGTAGCCGACCTCGTGCCCCGTGAGCTGGCCCATAACCATAAGGTGGTCCCCGTCTCGCGCCTGGATAACAAGCTATACCTGGCGATGGCCGATCCGCTCAACGTGCTGGCCATTGACGACGTGCGCCGAATCACCCGGCTGGAGGTCTCCACGCTCATCGCCTCGGAAAAGGCCATCATTGACAAGCTCAACCACATTGACGCCTCCAAGAGCGGCCGGATGGAGGATATCATCCAGGAATCGCAGCAGAAGGCCGAACAAGAGGGCGAGGCGGAAAGCGTCGAGGTCTCCAAGGAGGCGGTCGAGGAAGTCAACCTCGACCAATTGGCTGCGTCCAGCGAGGAAGCGCCCGTCGTGAAGCTCGCGAACCTAATCCTCGTCCAGGCCGTCAAGGACCGGGCCAGCGACGTGCACCTCGAGCCGTTCGAGCGCTCGCTCCGGCTCCGCTACCGCATTGATGGCGTGCTTCTGGACGCCACGCCGCCGCCCAAGCAAATGCAACTGGCCCTGATCTCCCGCTTCAAGATCATGAGCAGCCTGGACATCGCAGAGCGCCGGCTTCCGCAGGACGGCCGCATGCGCATCCGCGTCGGCGGCAAGGACTACGACTTGCGTGTCTCGATCATGCCTACCGTGCACGGGGAGAAGGTGGTGCTGCGTCTGCTGGATAAGAGCAATCTCTCCGCCAGCATTGATAAGCTCGGGCTGGATCCGTCTACCCTGCAGCAGATCCGGGCGGCTGTGGACGCGCCTCACGGCCTGATCCTGGTTACCGGCCCGACGGGCTCCGGAAAGACCACTACCCTTTACTCAGCCCTGAACGAACTCAACAACCCCATCTACAACATCGTGACTGTGGAAGACCCGGTCGAGTTCCAGGTCCCCGGCATCAACCAGGTGCCCACGAAGAAGGAGATTGGGCTGACCTTCGCCAATGCGCTGCGTTCGATCCTGCGCCAGGACCCGGACATCATCATGATCGGTGAGATTCGCGACACCGAGACGGCGGAAATCGCCATCGAAGCGGCGCTCACCGGACACCAGGTCCTCAGCACAATGCACTGCAACGATGCGCCGGGCGCCATTGCGCGCCTGGACGATATGGGCATCGCGCCGTTCCTCATCTCCTCGTCCGTGATCCTGGCCTGCGCGCAACGGCTCATGCGTCGCATCTGCTCGCATTGCAAGGAGCCGGTGAGCTATCCCGCGAAGATGTTCCAAGACCTCAACATTGACCCGAGCATCTTCGAGGGCGTGACGCTTTATCGCGGGCGTGGCTGCGATCGCTGCAAGAACTCCGGCTACGCGGGGCGCATGGCCATCATCGAGGCGATGACCGTGACAGACGAGATACGCAAGCTGATCATCGCGCGTGCCAATACCCGGGAAATGGGCAAGATTGCCATCGGCCAGGGGATGAAAACCTTGCGCATGGTGGCCCTCGACCGCGCGCGCGAAGGCGTCACGACTCTGGAACAGGTGCTGGTCATGACGGCGGGGCACTAGCTGGTTTCCGGCTTGCAAACCCCGCCGCCTGTTCCACCTTTACCCCGTGTCGGGTAGAAGTTCAGTTGGAGAAAGCAAGGCGCGGGCAGTCCAATCCGGCTGGGCCGGCATCCGCGCGCCCGGAGTTTAATCTATGGCAATGCTGGAGCTGGAACAGGCCTTGTACCAAGTCCTGGAGACGATGCCCCCACCGGAGAGCGAGAGCGTCCCATTGGGCGACGCTGCCGGGCGTGTCGCCCTCGAACAGATCCGTTCCCCTATTGACCTGCCGCTGTTCGATAACTCTTCTATGGACGGTTACGCCGTCCGCACGTCGGATGTGGCCCGGGCGCGGTCCCCTATGCCCGTCCGCCTGCGGTTGAGCGGCAGGATCGCCGCCGGCGAAACATTCAAGGGAAAGGTGCTGCCGGGAACGTGCGTACGCTTGTTCACAGGTTCCCGGCTGCCCCACGGCGCCGATGCCGTGGTGATGCAGGAACAAACTCGCGTCGAGCCAGGGACACCAACCGAAGTGCTGGTCCTTGAGCGCGTCCGGCGCGGCGAGAACATCCGGCCCCAAGGCGAAGATGTTAAACAGGGCACGATCCTGGCCGAGCCCGGCGAAAGGCTGACGGCGAGCCGCATCGCCCTGCTTGGCGCAGCAGGAATCAGGCGCATCCACGCTGGAAGGCAGCCCGTAGTGGGGCTGCTGGCGACAGGCTCGGAGCTGAAGGAGCCGGCGGAGCGGCTGTCGCCAGGTCAGATTTATGAAAGCAATCGCCTGGCTCTGGCGGCGTTGGTTCGCCAGGCCGGCGGCTTCCCGCGGGTCTTTCCTATCGTGGCCGATGCGTTGGCGGCGACGCGCTTTGCGCTGGCGAAGGCCTTCCGCACCTGCGACGTGGTGATCACCTCCGGCGGCGTTTCCGTGGGAGAAATGGATTTTATAAAACAAGCCTTCGAGCAAGTTGGCGGCGCGCTGGAATTCTGGAAAGTGGCGATTCGGCCCGGGCGCCCGTTCGTCTTCGGGCGTTATGGGCGCAAGCTCCTGTTCGGGCTGCCCGGCAATCCGGTCTCGGCGCTGGTCACCTTCCTGCTCCTGGCCCGCCCGGCGCTCCTGCGCTGGCAGGGCGCAGTTGATGTGTCATTCCCCACGCGGTCGGGCGTTCTGGCCCGGGGCGTGGCCAATCCCGAAGGCCGCCGCCACTTCATGCGGGTGAGGGTGGACGCGTCAGGCAAAGTGCGTCCAACCGGGGCTCAAGGGTCACATATCCTTAGCTCGCTGGCGGCGGCAAACGGGTTGCTGGATGTGCCCCCAGGCGCCGTCCTGGCCGCGGGAACCTCCGTGCAGGTGGTGGCGCTGGAGGGGTAGCCGCCTCAGAGCGGCGGCCGCTGCGGTGCGGCAAACGTGGGCGCGACAGGCTTCGTCACGTCCGTCTTCGGCAGCAGAAGCGAGGGACTCGGCTGCCCCAGCGCCTGAGCATTCACGTCCTTAGGTCCAGTCGGCGAGAACACCGGATTCACGGAACCCAGCAGGCCGCTGGCGCCTGCGCCCCCGTCGGGAGTGCCAAACGGGTTGGCCGCCTGGCGAGACACATCCGAGCTGCTGGCACTGGTCGGGAAGGCAGGCGCGTCCGCAGCAGCGGGTTTGGCGGTGCCAATCTCGAGGATGCTGTTGTACTCCTCCATCCACTTCTTATGCTCGAGTTCCTTCTCGTGCGAAAGCGGCGGCTGCTCCACGCCGAATATATCCGAAAATGAGTTGCGCCTGGAGGACACTGGAGAAAGCGGACTGTCGGCACTTCCGGTGGCAAAGAGCTTCTTCAATGCCTTTTCCTTCTCGTCCAGGCCGGAAGGCAGTGGGAGTCCGTCAGCCGAAGCAGGACTCGAGTCCTCGACTCCTGCCTCGCGCGACGCCGCTTTGTCCCCGCCCTCAAACTCGATGGGCTTCAGGCCGCGCCCGCGCTTGGCATCCAGTCGCTCGTAATACAGCTCCAGGGCCGACTTGGGCTGCTTTTCCATGCCGTCGGAGCCGTATTCTGGCACCTTGAGCATTTCCTGTAACGTCGGGGCGTGCGCCAAGTCGTCCGGGGTAAGCAAGAATAGGTTTTTGCGGCGCTCCATCAGTTCCTTGAGACGCTTGCTGGGAACGACCGGCGCCGGCGCTGGCTGGACCGGCGGGGGCGCCACCCCATCCAGCGAACTGGCCCCGGAGAAACTCCGGAAAGACTTATTCAGATCGTCTTCCAGATCCTTCAGGCTGTCCTTCTTGTTGGTTAACTGGTGCAGGTTGGTCGTGACTTCGTCACTCTTTGGATTCGAAAAGTGGATTGGCCCCGCCAGTGCCGGCCGCGGCACCCAAGCCCCCAGCACCAGCGCCTCGAAGGCCAGCATCAGTCTCAGGCTCAAAAGCCTCGCGCACATTGTCGCAGTCTAGGCTAAGCCCGCGGGCGGGTTGCGTCAAAGCTATAAATCGGCAGCCGCATCCGGCCCCCGCAACCCGCGCCTGGCCGACCGGGGCACAGTCGCACTACCTGTCCCGCTCCAGCCTGCCGGACAGCATTGGCGCAGGGAATGCCTACCCGCCCGCGCTAGCCAACTCTTCGTTTGTCGCCACATTGATGATCTTGAACTGCTCCGCGTGCAACGCGGGGTCGGCCCGGAACGATAGCTTGCCAAAATACCGCTTCTCCATCTCGATGAGGTGCTTCTCGTCCTCGGTGCGCAGGCGTTCGAGAATGGTTGGATGCACCACGATCCGCAACTGAAAATCCGATTCATCCCGGGCCCGGCGCTTCAGGATCTCGCTCAGCTTGCGTTGGATTTCCACGCTCATGGTCAGGGCGCTCTTCACCTTGCCGCGGCCCTTGCAATAAGGGCAGTCGTCATACACCGAGGCGTTGACGCTCTCCGAGTGGCGCTGACGGGTCATTTCCATCAGCCCAAGCTGCGAAATCGGCAACACGTGCGTCTTGGCCTTGTCGCGGCGCAGCCCCTCCTTCATGCGCTGATAAACCTGCTGCTGGTCCCGGCGCGACTTCATATCAATGAAGTCCAGCACAATCAGCCCGCCCATGTTGCGCAGCCGAAGCTGCCGTGAAATCTCGTCTGCCGCCTCGATGTTCACCTTAAGGATGGTGGCTTCCTGATCCTTCCCTCCCTTATGCCGGCCGGTGTTCACGTCAATGGCCACCAGGGCCTCGGTTTCGTCCACCACCAGGTACCCGCCGCTCTTAAGATGCACCTGGCGGGAAAAGGTGTTCTCCAACTGGCGCGTGATATTGAAGCGGTCAAAGATCGGTTGCGGGTCTGCGTAAAGCTTCACCTTGTCCGCCGAGCGCTTGGAAATCTTCGCGATCATCTCCCGCATCCGGTCGTGAGCCTGGGGACTGTCCACCACGATGCGCTCGACATCCTCCGTGAGGAAGTCGCGCACCGTGCGCTCAATCAGATCCGGCTCCTGGAACACGCAGCTCGGGGGCGGCTGATTCTTGATCCGCTCCTGGATTTGATTCCACTCGTCGAGCAAAAGGGCGAGGTCGCGCACAAAGTAACGCTTTTGCTGCCCCTCTCCTACCGTGCGCATGATCACACCCATGCCGTCCGGGATGGCCAGCTCCCGCAGGATCTTCTTTAAGCGCTGGCGCTCCTGCTGGTTCTCAATTTTGCGCGAGATGCCGCTCTGGTCCGAGTTCGGCAGCAAAACGAGGTAGCGGCCTGGCAGAACCAGGTTGGTCGTCACCCGGGGCCCCTTTGTGCCAATGGGGCCTTTGGTGACCTGGGCGATGATCTCGCTGCCCGGCGGGTAGAGGCGGGGCACGTCCTTCTGGGTAATCTTGGGCTTCTCACGGCGCTTGCCCGGACGCTCCACAATCTCGACGCCGCTGTCGAAGCTGTTAGGCACAATGTCCCAATAGTGCAGGAACGCGTTCTTCTCGAACCCAATATCCACGAAGGCGGCTTTTAGCCCGTCCTCCAGGTTGCGCACCCGGCCTTTGAAGATGCTGCCAACCAGCCGCTCCTCCGTCGTGCGCTCGATGGTGAACTCTTCGAGCCGGCCTTCCTCAGACACAGCCACGCGCGTCTCGAGCGTTTCGGCGTTGATGATGACCTCCTTGTGAATCCGCCTCACCGGCTTGATCAGGCGCTGCACTTTCTTCACCAGGTCGGTAGCGACGGCGCGGATACTCTCCACGATGCCGCGCGGTTGCTCCTTGAAGGCCACCGGCTGGAAGGGCTTCTCTTCCGTGACTTCGGCCGGTGTCTGCAGATTCGGCTCCCGGAAATCCTTTTTCTGGCCCGGCTCCGGGCCTGCCTTCGCCAAGCCGTCCGGCGGCAGGCCCGCGGCGATGTTCTCGGCCCGGTCGATCTCGTGCGTATGGCGCAGATCATAAACCTTCTCGGGCACGGCGGTGCCGCCAACAGCTTCCGCGCGCGCTTGTTGGGCCTCGCGGTCCGAGGTCGGTTGCGGCTGCCCAGCGCCCGCGCGCTGTCCCATCCCGCGGCTGGGGCGAAAACGCATGCCGCGCCGCCGCCGGGAAAAGTTCCTGTCATTCATATTTAGTAGGCCTTTCGATAGATGTACACATTTTGCAACAAGCCCATGGCGATCAACGAGCCGAGCACCGATGACCCGCCGTAACTTAACAGCGGCAGTGGCACGCCCGTCACAGGCATAATCCGAATGTTCATGCCGATGTTGATGAAGACGTGGCTGAAAAGGAGGGTCACAACGCCCACGGCCATCAACTTGCCCAGGCGATCGCGAGCCTGGCCGGCGATTTTCATCCCTGTGAACAAAACCACTCCATACAGCGTGAGCACGATCACGCTGCCGACAAACCCTTCCTCCTCGGCAATGACGGAGAAAATGAAGTCGTTATGCGCCACTGGCCGGGGCAGGTAACCCAAGGCATTCTGCGTGCCCTGCCGCCAGCCTTTACCCATCAGCCCGCCGGAGCCAACGGATATCAGCGCCTGCCGCACGTTGTGCGAGTCGTCAAACTGCTGCTTGCGCAGGCGTTCTCTCTCCGCGCGGGACGCACCCGCGCGCGGAGTATATTCTTTACCGAAATAGACCATCAGCCGCCGCCGCTGGTAGTCTTCCAACTTGACCTGCCAATTCGGCGGCGCGAAAAGCACGTCCACCAGGAACAGCGCTCCCAGGACTCCCACGCCTCCCACCAACCGCACCAGGTATTTGCGCGGCGTCCCCGCCACGAACAGCAATGCCAGGCCCGTGGGCAACAGCACCAACGCCGATCCAAGGTCCGGCTCTTTCAGAATGAGCACGAACGGCAGAAGCATCATCCCGAGCGACTTGATGAGGTTCGGCAGCGTCCGCAACTCCTCGGTAGGCCGGCTGAGAAAGTTCGCCATCGCCACAATGAAGGCCAGCTTCGCAAACTCCGACGGCTGCAGGCTGAAGAAGCCCAGATCGAACCACCGCCTCGCCCCGAACCGCACCGTGCCGAAGAGCAGCACGCCCGCGAGCATCAGCACCGAAATCCAGTAGGCCACCATCGCCCAGCGCGCCAGCGTATGATAATTGACGCAACAGAGTGCGGCCGCCGCGCCCACCCCCAGCGCATACCACACGATCTGTCGGAACCAGCTCTGGTTGTACCACGCCGCCGAGCTGGCCGACTCGCTCACCATCGTGGCGCTATACACGAACAGTGTTCCCAGCACCATCAGCCCGAGCAGCGCAGCCAACTGCAACCGCTCGAAGCGCGACTGACGTTCGTTGAGCTCAGCTTCAAACATCGCTAGTGAATCACCGCCAACGCCTCAGGCCGAGGACCCGGCCGCGGTAAGTCGCGGATGGCCGTATAAATCTGTTTCGCGATCGGCGCGCTGAGCGTCGCGCCCGAACCGTGCCGCCCCTCGACTTGCACCATCACCACCACCGCGTGGCGCGGCTCCTCGTAGGGCGCGAAGGACAGGAACCAGGTCGTCTCCCCAAGGGTCTCGTTCTGCTCGTTCTTCACCTGGGCAGTGCCGGTCTTCCCGCAGATGCCCATGCCCTCGACGAAAGCCTCCTTTCCGGTGCCCCCTTCCTCCACGTCCGCCAGCATCGCCTTGCGCACGATCTGCAAGTCACTCTGCCTGGCGCCCAGATCGTCCCGGACCCGGCCGCTGGGGAAGATGACCGGTGGCGTGCCTGAACTGGCGTCCGGAGCCTCGATGCGGTCCACCAACCGCGGCCAGAGGACCTTGCCGCCATTGGCGAGGGCCGAGGCCAGCACCGCCATTTGAATCGGTGTGACGGCCATTGGACCCTGGCCGATGCAGAAGTTCGCCGTATCCCCGTCGTGCCAGGAGGCCGCGCGGACCCTTTTGAGGCTGGGAAAGATCCCCGGCGCTTCCTGCCGGGTGGGCAGGCCAGTGCGCTCGCCAAGATGCAGGCGCAGGGCGATCCGCACGATATTGCTGATCCCCGCCACGTGCAGGCCCTTGTCCACAAAATAGGTGTTTGAAGAATCCCTCAGCGCGCGGTGCAAATCGTAGCTGCCTGGCTTCGCAAGGTCGTGGACGCGCATCCCGCCCACGTCAATGTATCCAGGGTTCTCGATGGTCGCTTTGGGATCCAGCCCGGCTTCCAGGCACGCCAGGGCGACCACCGTTTTGAAGATCGAGCCGGGCTGGTAATTCTCGTAGGTGGCGCGGTTCTTCTCGGCCTGGGTCTCGGCCAGGCGGCGGGCGTCGGCGGCCGACAAGCTCGGCAGGAAGGAATTGGGATTGTAGGTCGGAGAGGAGGCCATCGCCAGGATGTCGCCTGTGTGGACGTCCATGACCACCACGGCGCCGCGCGTTGCTGCACCGAACGGTTTCTGAAGGGCCTGCTCGGCCGCCTGCTGCAGGCGCAGGTCAATCGTCAGCACCACATTGCGCCCCGGCTCGGCAGGGCTCCAAACGTTCTCGGTCTGCCGGTAGCCCGCGTTGTTGACCAGCACCGACTTGGCGCCCGCCATGCCGCGCAACTCTTTGTCGAAGCCGTATTCAATCCCCACAACTCCGCGGTAGTCCGGCAGCCGGAATGAAAAGAACGCATCCTCGCCTTCCTTCGACTCATCGTCGCGCCTCAGGTGGCCGAGCACGTGCGCGGCGGTCGTCTCGTAGGGATACCAACGCGTTGATTGCACATCCAGGTCCACGCCCGGCTGGGCACCCGTCTGCTCCTCGAACAGCGCGATTTGCGCCGGCGTCAGGTTCGCCAGCACCGGGCACGGCAGTGCCAGCCTCGTTTCAAAGTGGCGCTCGAAGTTGGTCGGGTTGAGCCAGAGCGGCTGCCGTAAACGCTGGCTCACCTGCACTACCACGTTGCTGGCCACGTCGTACCGGGCCTCCTGCCGGATCTGCCCCCTTTCCTTGGCTGTGAGGATGAACTGTTTCCGCTCCAACTTCGTCAGCCTGCGGTGCAGCATTCTCTGCTGCTGTTCCATCTGCTGCTTGCGTTCGGCCCGGGCGCGCACGACTTCGTTTGAATACGCCTCCTCAAAAGGTTTGCGCAGTTCCTCGAGATAGAGGCCCACGTTGTAAGTCGGCCGGTTCTCCGCCAGTGTAACGCCGTTACGGTCCAGGATTCTGCCGCGCACTGCCGGGATGCGGACGGTTCTGTAGGACTGCGTCTCCAAGTTGGCCTGGTAATCCTTCGACCACACCACCTGCAGCCACCACAGCCCGACCAGCAGCACGAGCAACCCGCTGAGCACGGCGATCGCCAGCACGCGCAACTGCGGGTCGTTCTTCTTAAGCTGGTCGAAAACGAGCATCAGCGCCCTCTCCTAATCTCCCTGTCCGGCCGAAAGCTGCTTTGCTCGGCGCGGGGGTGGACGAGTGTCCGGTCCAGCCAGCCGAACAGCTCAAAGCAAATCGGCGTAGCGACGGCGCCGCCCGCGGCCATAACAACGAGTTGCCAGAGCGTCCCCCAGCCGATTAACGGTGTCTGGCGTTTCGTGAGCAGGAGCAGCATCGTCAAAAGAGGGGCCGCCAGGCTGGCGGCGGCGCCCAAGGCCGCCTGCGCGAAGGCCTGGTTCCGCACCATCAGGTCACGCTTCACGTGAATGGCCAGCCCGACCAGGAACAGCGGCAACATGCTCACCCCGAGCGGGTTGGCGGACAGCGAATCAAACCAGAGCCCGCCCAGCACGGCCAGGAGCGTGACGGTCGTCAGGTTGGTGCACAGAGCGGCATACACCATCAGCGAGGGCAACAGCTCGATCTGTGCGCCCAGCAAGTGCCGCACGCCGCTGAAGGCGGATTCCCAGAACACCGCCACAAAGGCGATGGCCAGCACAAATACTGTGTGCAGCGAACTCATGGGAATACCACCCAGACCTCCTGCAGCGCGTTCAGGTTTGCCGCCAGCTTCACACGCGCCACCGTCGCCAGCCCGTAATCCACTGATTGCGAGTCCACGATGGTTCCAATAGGAATATTGGGCGGGAAAATGCCCCCATTCCCGCTCGTGCGGACAAGCTGCCCCGGCTTCAGGTTGGCGCTGCCGGTCAGGTAGCCCATCTCGACGAACTCGCTGTTCAGCGGCCCGGAAGCACCGACGACCCCCGAGTCGTGCGTCGCGTTCTCCACCCGGGCCGCCACCTTGCAGCCCGGGTCACCCAGCAGCAGCACCTGCGAGCGCGTCAGGCTCACCGAGGAAATGCGGCCCACCAGGCCGTCCGCCGTCAGCACCGGCTGGTTCACCTGCACGCCGTCCCGGCTGCCGAGGTCTATTTGCACCGTCCGCCACCAGTTCGAGGGCTCGCGCAGGACCACCCGGGCGAGCTTCACCTTCCACGGCGCCTGCTGCTGCCAGCCCAGGAGCCGGCGCAGGCGCTCATTCTCGCGCGCCGCTTCCTCCGCCTGCATTCGCTGGATGCGCAACTGCCGGTTCTCCTGCCGGAACGCGTCCAACTCCTTGAGCAACTCCTTCCGGGACATGACCGTGTCGCCGGCCTCGGATGCCGCCAGGCGCGAGGAGCCGGCCAGGCCGAAGAGCGGCAGAAACACGCTGCCGATGCCCACCTTCAGGCGGGCGGAGGTTTGATTCGGCAGATTCAAGGTAACCAGCGTCAGCAACACAACGAGACCCAGCGCAATGTAATGCGACCGTCTTAGCATCTAACTTTTCAATCCGTAATCAGTAATCCGTCGAAGGCCATAGCCCGCAGGCTAAAGCCTGAAGCCAAACGCGGGCGGCGGGCTGCTTTTAGCCCTTAGCCTTGCGCATTCAGCCTTTCAGTGACGATAGGTGGGAATTACTTGGAGTTGGAAGATACCCGCTTGAGAAATTGGAGTTCCTGCAACACGCGTCCGGTGCCCTCGGCGACGGCGCTGAGCGGATCGTCCGCTACGTGCACCGGCAGGCCTGTTTCTTCGGCCACCAACCGGTCTATGCCACGCAGCAACGATCCGCCGCCGGCCATGACGATGCCGCGGTCCACCAAATCGGAGGACAGCTCGGGGGGACACCGTTCCAGGGTGATGCGTACGGATTCCAAAATACTGGAGAGCGGCTCTTGCAAGGCTTCGCGAATCTCCTCAGAGCGTATGGTCAGCGTCTTAGGCAGACCGGCGCTCAAATCGCGTCCCTTGACTTCCATGGTTAATTCCTGCTCCAGCGGAAAAGCTGAGCCAATGCGTATTTTGATCTCTTCCGCCGTGCGTTCGCCTATCATCAGGTTATAGGCCCGTTTTATGTGCGCCACGATCGTCTCGTCGAATTCGTCTCCGCCCACCCTCAGGCTGCGGCTGAAGACAATGCCGGCCAGGGAGATAATTGCAATCTCGCAGGTCCCCCCGCCGATATCCACGATCATGTTTCCCGCCGGCTCGTGGACCGGCAGACCGACGCCAATGGCCGAAGCCATGGGCTGCTCGATCAAATAGACTTCCCGTGCGCCTGCATGTGTTGCCGAGTCTTTAACCGCCCGCTTCTCCACCTCGGTAATGCCCGAAGGCACCGCGACGACGACCCGCGGCGCAATCAGCTTGCGGTGATGGACCTTCTGGATGAAGTGGCGCAGCATCGCTTCGGTAATCTCGAAGTCCGCGATGACACCATCCTTCATGGGGCGTATGGCCACGATATTTCCAGGCGTCCGGCCCAGCATCCGCTTGGCTTCTTCACCGACTGCCAAAACGTTGGTGGTGCCTGCCTGGATCGCCACGACCGACGGTTCGCGCAAGACAATCCCGCGGTCGCGCACGTAAACGACTGAGTTGGCCGTCCCGAGGTCTATCCCGATGTCGTTGGAGAACAGGCTCTTAAATTGCGCAAACATGCATTAATGCCTAACAAGCCGCAAAATTAGGAGCCGCGTGCCGCGCGGTCAAGGATATTAAACACACTTTCCGCTCCGCCGGGCCCCCCGCCTGGCCCAGGCGGCGGGCCCAATTGGCGGATGGCCGCGTCGCATGGGCAAAAACGGCCTGAAATACCGGAATAATGCCGGGCCTCCCGCACACTCTGCGCCGTCGCAGAGCGCTGGCCAGGCACGGGGGAACGCCTGACCGAGGCGCCCGTTGTCCCCACGGACGCCTTCGACCCAAGCCGGGTGCCAAGGTAACCCCAGGCCTTTACCGGCGAACATACGGTGTGTCTCCCATGTGGTCCGGGCCCCATGGGAGACACACCGGGATAGAACGGGGCACCCACTGGAGCGACAAGCGGACATGCAAGCCGAGATGCGCCCTCAGCTCAAGAACGCGGCAGCGGCTACTGCGCTGAAGCGCCCATCGCCCACAGGATCCCGCCCAGGATGTGCTGCATGAACACCGGGTCGGAGTAATGCTCCTTTTGATGGCCTAAAGCCGTGTACCACGAGCGGCCTCCCTCGAATTCGCGCTTCCACGCCAGGGGAAACTCCTCTCCGAACGCCTTGCCCGGGTACTTGTCCTTGGCCGGATCGTTGAGCGTGGTCAGGTCTCCCGCCAGTAGCACGTGCCGCCCGGCGGGAATGTGGTCGACAAAATAAAACTCATCCGTCCACTGGAATGTCGCCGGCAGGTGCCGAGTGGATGGGTCGTTCGGGTCTTTCACCCGAATGGTAAACGTCTGCAGCTTCGGGTGCCGCAGGAACTTGCCCCCGAGCAACTCCCAGTACCAAGGCCAATCCCGCTCAGCGCCGGATGCCGAATGAATGCCGACGAAGCCGCCCCCTCTGGGCACACCGCCCCACCACGAAGCGGCCGCCTCCGCCCCTTTCGGAGACTCGACCCGCTTTGGGCCCCTGATGTAGCGCTGGAACGCCGCCTTCTGCGCCTCGTTGTCAAACACCTCGTTATTGGCATTGTCGAAGATCACCACCCGGTAACGCCGCAGGTTACGGTCCGTGAACACCCCCGGGTCGTCGGACACGTCCACAACAAACCGGTTCTCCGCGCCGAGCTTCTTGAGCGCGACCACGCTGGCCGGAATGTTGTCGTGGACATAGCCCTTGCCATTCTTGGTATAAACCAGCACCCGGCGCTCGGAGGCGCCCGCCAGGGTCAGGGCGCTTAAGACCGTCAGGAATGCCAAACAGAAGGACGAAGTTCCAGTGCCCGTGGGCCTTGTGGAAGCGATATTCATAAGCGGTGCAGCAGTGCGAATCAGTAATCCGGCGGGCCACGCCAGCGGCCTGCCCAGCGCGGGCATTATAGGACAGCCTTACGCCGGGGCAAGCCTGCGCACTCGGCCTGTTCCGCCGCCAGGAAATAAAGACCTGACAACGCGCGCCGCATGAGATTTATTCCCGGCGCACCGATGCCGAAGCGCACTGACATCCACTCCGTCCTCATTATCGGCGCCGGCCCGATCATCATCGGGCAGGCGTGCGAGTTCGACTATTCGGGCACGCAGGCCTGCAAAGCGCTCCGAGAAGAGAACTACCGCGTCATCCTGGTGAACTCGAACCCGGCGACGATCATGACCGACCCGGAGTTCGCGGACCGCACCTACATCGAGCCGATCACGCCCGAGTGCCTGGAGAAGATCATCGCCCGCGAGGCGGAGGAAATGCGGCGCCTCGGGGCGCCGGGCAAGCTGGTGCTGCTGCCCACGCTGGGCGGACAGACGGCCCTCAACACCGCCATGGCCCTGCACCGCCGCGGCACGCTCCAGAAATACGGCGTCGAAATGATCGGCGCCAACGCCGCCGCCATCGAGCGCGGCGAAGACCGCCAGGTGTTCAAGGACCTCATGCTTTCGATAGGGCTGGACGTGCCCGTCAGCGGCACGGCGCACACGGTCGAGGAGGCCCGGCAGATCGCCGAGAAGATTGGCCGGTTCCCGCTGATCATCCGGCCCGCGTTTACCCTGGGCGGCACGGGCGGCGGCATCGCTTACAATCGCGACGAGTTCGACGAGCTGGCCAAGCGCGGCCTGGAACTGTCGCCCGTCTCGGAAATCCTCATCGAGGAATCCCTCCTGGGCTGGAAGGAGTTCGAGATGGAGGTCATGCGGGACCGGAACGACAACTGCGTCATCATTTGCTCGATCGAGAACTTCGATCCGATGGGCGTCCATACAGGCGACTCGATTACCGTGGCTCCCATCCAAACGCTCACGGACAAAGAGTATCAGATCATGCGCGACGCCTCGTTCGCCGTGATCCGCGCCGTTGGCGTCGAGACGGGCGGTTCGAACATCCAGTTTGCCGTCAACCCGGAGAACGGGCGCATGGTCATCATCGAGATGAACCCGCGCGTCTCCCGCTCCTCGGCGCTGGCTTCCAAGGCCACTGGCTTCCCCATCGCCAAGATCGCCGCCAAGCTGGCCGTGGGTTACATGCTCGACGAGATACCCAACGACATCACCCGCGAGACGCCCGCCAGCTTCGAGCCCACCATTGATTACGTCGTCACCAAGGTCCCCCGCTTCGCCTTCGAGAAATTCCCGCAGGCGGACCCCACGCTGAACACGCAAATGAAGAGCGTCGGCGAAGCGATGGCCATCGGCCGCACGTTCAAGGAGTCCCTCCAGAAGGCCCTGCGCTCGCTCGAGATCGGCCGCTACGGCCTGGGCGGCGACGGCCGGCACTGGCGCATCGGCGACAAGGTGTATGCCGATCGCGACCTGCTCCCGCGCGAGGTCATTGTCCCCAGGCTCAGCGTGCCCAACGGCGAGCGCATCTTCTTCCTGCGCCACGCCCTGCGTGCCGGGTTCAGCATCGAGGAGATCTACCAGCTCACGAAGATAGACCGCTGGTTCCTGACCCAGATCAAGGAGATCGTGGACTTCGAGGAAGAGCTTGCGGCCGCGCGGGCTTGAGCCCAGCGCCGCGCCCCATAAGCGCTAGCTTATCCAGACGGAGAGCGTCCGTCCTTGAGCTCAGCATTGCAGGAACCCGGAGCAGGGCTGGAATCTCCAGTGGCCTGCTGCCCTCCGATGCTGCCGCGCCCCAGGACGGGCCCTCTCCGTTCAAGATCCGGCCCGCTGGTCATGTAAGGGAAATACCCGACACGCTCTCCGTATTCTCCCTTCTGGTTTGTGGGTAAAAGCCCTGATACCTTGGGAACGTTGGCGGAGGGGCTTGGCGAGAGTCTCCCCTCGGGAAAGCGAACTGAACCTAACTATGGCCTTATCATGACAAACGCGTTGCGCGTACAGGGCCGCGGCAACCCGGTGACGAGAGTTACCTTCATCTCCCCGCCGCACAGTCGGTAGCAACACCAGCCGTGTGTGGGCTTTGGGGGGACGCCGAACATGCAGACAGTCGCAGCAAAACGTACTGAGCGGGCGCAGGCACCCTGCCCGCCGCCAGAGTTAGGTTTTAACCCGAAGAACCGGTTCGAGTCCTTCGTTGTCGGCCACAGCAACGAGCTCGCCTGTGCCGCCGCCCTCGGCGTGGCTCAGTCGCCGGGCGGGGCCTACAATCCCTTGTTCATCTACGGGGGCGTCGGCCTCGGCAAAACACACCTCCTGCACGCCATTGCCGAGCATCTTTGGACGCACAACAAGCGCGTGCGGCTCTGCTGCGTGTCCGCTGAGGAGTTTTGCAACGATTACAACGAGAGCCTCCAAACCACTCAATTGGCTCGCTTCCGCAAGCAGTACCGCGAGGCCGATGTGCTGCTGATGGACGATGTCCAGTTCCTGTCCGGCCGGGACAGCGCGCAGGAGGAGTTATTCCATACGTTCAACGCCTTGCACAAAAAGCAGCGCCAGATCGCGCTCACGTGCGACCGGACAGCGGGCCAGATTCAAAAGCTGGACCCGCGGCTGGTCTCCCGGTTCGAGTGGGGGCTGGTGGCGGAGTTGATGCCCCCGGACATCGAGCTGCGCATGGCCGTCGTGCGTAAGAAGGCGCAGGCACTGGGCGTGAGGCTCGCCGATCCTATCGTCGAGTTCCTGGCCAACCGTATTCGGGCCAATACTCGCAAGCTCGAGGGGGCCGTCATCCGCGTGGCTTCTTATGAGTTCCTGCAGAAGCAGGAGATCACGGTGAGCGCCGTCGAGCGCCTCCTGGGCGAGATACTCCTCGAAGAAGGCCGCTACATGACCGGCATTGGCACCATCCAACGCAAGGTGGCCGAGCACTTCGACATTGGCCTCGAGGAGATGACCAGCCGGCGACGCCCGGAGAACATCTCCTTTCCGCGCCAGATCGCCATGTTCATATCACGCAAGCTCACCGAGACCACGCTGGCGGGCATCGGCCAGACCTTCGGTGGACGCGACCACGCGACCGTTCTGCGCGCCTGCAAGCTGGTCCAGGACCGCATGGAAGTGGACCCGAGTGTGCGGCAAGTCGTGAGCTACCTAGAGAAGCAACTTGCCGGCTAGGGGGGCGGGCTACCGAAGGCGAAAACGCGCCGTTCGGAATTGCGATTTCCTTGTTCTCTAAAGCCAACCCGGGCTCCCCAAACGAAAGCCCGGACGGCAGGAAACTGGCCGAAGCCTACTTGCGGAGGCGAAGCGCCAGGACAATCAAGCCCAGAGCAAGAGACCCGAGCACTCCCGGCTCAGGCACCGGAACGACCTGGAAGCTCGCGTCGGTGGTTAGGGTCGTCGCGCCCGACGCAATCAGCGTCTCTACTTCGGTCAGTGAGAAAGGTGCCCCCAGCGCAAGCCCTCCGACATCGGAGCCGGCCACCGGCAGTGGTGTTGTGGGGATGCCTGCAATATGCACTGTCGGCGCCCCGACCACATTGGCCGGGTCTCCGTAAACGTCCAGACTGGCGGTCCCGGCGGCTCCCGCGACGGTATGGCCCGTAATGGTGGCAACCAGGTTGCCGCTGGCCGGACCGAAACCATTGTCCGAAAACTGCAGCGTGAGCGAGCCCGCAGCCGTGGAGTTGGCCTGGAGGTCAATATCCATGACGGGGGAAGTCGCACTCCCGAAGAGCGGCTTGGTTAGCGCCGTGCTGATGGATAGGTTCCACACCCCTACATTCGTTTGAACCAGAATCCCGCCCGTCAGGGGGAGCGAATCCCCGGGCCCGTTGTCAACCACCGTGATCAACGGATTAACCCCGTCGTAAAGTGTCAATTCCGCCGCTCCGAATACTGGCCCGGCGCACAGGCAGAGGAGCAATGCGATGGTTAACAACCCCGGCGAGCGCCCTGCCCGATGCAGCCGGCTCGCTCCTGCGAGCGCGGAGAGAATAGAAGCGCAGATGTGTTTCATGGTCCTTATACTCCTGGTTCTGGTGTGAGCCGCTCCTGGGAGCGAGCGATCTCCGGCTCGGCGCCCAAGATCGTCATCCCCAAAGAGCACAGCGCCGACCATACGGTCGTGTGACGAATTCCCGATTGGCTCCGGCGAGGCTGCGGTCTCCAGCGCCGCCTGGGGGCGGGAGCCGGGTCCGTGTTCGCAGGTGGTCCGAGGTAAGGCCCCAGCTTTTCGGTAAGCGCTGTGATCAGCTTGGGGCTTTTGTACTGGAAGCGGTCTCGCAAGCGCAGGCACACCACTGGTTTGGTGCCGAACACCTCCGGATACCGCTGCTGGATCACAATCTTCTGTGTCTTGGAAAAGACAAAAACCTGGTCCGCCCACTCGAAGAGTTCCTGGGTGAGGGGCACACCCGCATTCTCGGCCACGCCGGCGGACTTTACTTCCAGGTCCGGGCGGGGCCGGTAGAGCTGCTCCGCCGTGAGGCTGCGCACCCGGTTCTGGTTGCAGACAAACAACACCCGTTTCCTGGCGGGCTCGCTATTCATGGCTGGCGCGCGGCGGGAACCGCTGGAAGGCTACGGCAGGCCCGTAACATGCTTTCTTCAGCACGTCCGGCTCTTGCGTACGGTATGCCCTGCTGAGTAGTCATCGTCACGCGCAGACAATAACCGAGGGCGGAAACAACTGATAGAATTACTTATGCACCGTATGTAACACACTTCACACACTGAATGCACAAGTTGCGCACATTGGGCACCGCGCGGGCCGCCAGTCGCCCGCCCAGGGCCAATGGGAGAGCCCAGGGGAAGAGACCGCTGGGCGCAGGCGTGATGCGCCTGGCGTTTCGCGGAAACCGATTCGGGGGAGAAGTCAAGCCGCGCCACCGGGCGTCCAGCCCCGGCGAGTGGGCCGAAGGAGCCCTCAACTGCCGGATATCACATCCAGTTCGACGTAATCATCCGCCACCCCGGTACAGGGGCAAAGTTCGAGCCGGTAGCGGATTTCTTCGCGCAGGGCATCCAGGGCGTTCGTGGGGCTCAGGCCGTGGCCGCTGCACTCGGGATCAGCGCAGCTTGCGATGTAGCCGCCATCGGCGTCTGCGGCAACTGTGGCTTCGAATCTCACGGCGTACTCGTCGCCGGCAACATCCACGCACTCTTAGCCCGCGTCAATGTGGTCAATAATTCCGACGATGATCGAGCGCACGGGGGCGTTCGAATCGCCCACTACCTGCCGGGCGGAGTTGCCCTCATCGATGACCAGCACCCGCTCGCCGACACCCGCGTCCACGCCGCCATCTATGGCGATGAGGTAGCCGGCGGGTTTGCCCGCGAGGTCTTCCTTCTCCACGACCAGCAACTTCTTGCCCGTGTAGAAGGGGTGGTTGATTGTCGAGACGATGTCCCCCCTGACAGTGCCGATGATCATGGCGGCAGGTTCAGATCGTCCACGATGCCGACGATCGTGTGATCCACCGGGACGAACCACGGCTCGAGCGCCAGCGCGGCTTCGCGCCCGCCTTCGTAGTAGATGAGTTCACCAGGGCCGGCGGCGCGGGTCGAGTCGCAGGCCACCAGCGGCTCGCCCTTTGGGGTGCCGGACTTGTCGAGCGGCTGCACCCAAAGCATGGGCACGCCTTCCAGGCCCTTATAGACAACGCACGGCGTGAGCGTGCCGATGACCTTGCCCAGCAACATCAGGAAACCTCCTCACCCTCCAGCTCGATTGGCTTGGCCACGGCGAAACGCGTGCCGTCGGCCAGGTGCTGGGTGACTGTCTCGTGCGGCTGGCAAATGATGCGGTGCTGCACGTACTCCTTGCGGCCACGCAGGAAATCGCCCGCCAGCTCCATCGCCGCCTCGACCTCGTGCAGTTCACCGTTGTAAAGGCTGATAGCCTTGCCGGACAGCTCATAGTCGGCCAGGCGCAGTTCGATCAGGCGGACCTTCGTGCCCTTGAGGGCGGACTCAGCCGCGCGCACATTGGCGGCCACGGTGTCGGTCTCCAGGATGGCCACTGCGTCCTGCGTCATCGGTTGGCGCTGACCCAGCACGGCATCGTGCACCTGCGGATCCACGTCCGGCAGGAAAGCATGGTCGAGCCGGCTCGCCTGCCCGACGGCAAGCGCCTCCGTAAGGGACTCCTCCACCGAAGCCGTTGAGCCGCCGATGATGATCAGGTAGCGTCCGCCGCTGACCGTGCCGGACTTGATCATGGCGATGGGCGCCCTCTTCAGCAGCGCGTCGGTGCAGTAGATGCCCTCGGCAATGCTGGCAAACTCGATGACCGCGATGGTGGGGTATTTCCTCATCTAAGTGATCCTGAATGCGCCCACGAGCGTGCAGCGGCGCCAGCGCGAGAAGCTCCGCGGGCTGGTCATGCCCTCGCCGGTCGGGCTGGCGATGGTGAACGAGGTGAACCCTTCGCCTTTCCAGCCCAGCCCCGCCTGCGACGGCCCGTTCTTGACGAAAATGCTGGCATCGCACTCGCGCGCCATTCGGCTGAGGTTCGACAGGTTATCCGAATGCATGACGAAGGTGTGCCGGCGCGGATGCTCCAGCTCGATGGCAAAGTCTATCCCCTCATCGGCGTCCCGCACGCGTGTCACCGGCAGGATCGGCATCATCTGCTCGGTCCACAGCAACGGGTGATCGTGGTCCACCTCGACAATGCCCAGCCGCACGGTGTCGTCGCATGGGATGCCCGCCTTGCCCAGGATGACGCTGGCGTTCTTGCCAATCAGAGAGCGTTCGATCTCCGCCTCCTGCCGCGGGCCATGCATCTTCTTGAAGACCACCTTCTCCAGCGCCGGCAACTGCTCGGGTTTCACCAGCACCGCGCCGTAGTAAGTCATCGCTTTGATCAGCGCGTCGGCAACGCTGGACACCACCAGGCACTCCTTCTCGTCCGCGCAAATGATGTTGTTGTCGAACGAGGCGCCGAAGACGACGTCGCGCGCGGCTTTGTCAATGTCGGCCGTCTCGTCCACCACCACGGGCGGGTTGCCAGGCCCGGCGCAGATGGCCCGCTTGCCGCTCGACATGGCAGCCTGGACGACCCCGCCGCCGCCCGTGACGACCAGCAAGCGCACGCCCGGGTGTTTCATCAGCGCCTGCGCGCTCTCGACGGTGGGGTTCGCGATGCAGGTGATGAGGTTCTTGGGGCCGCCCGCGCCGACAATGGCCTTGTTGATCAAAGCCACGTTGTGGCAGGACACACGCTTCGCGTTGGGGTGAACATTGAAAACGACAGCGTTCCCGGCAGCCACCATGGCAATGGTGTTGTTGATGATGGTCGAGGTCGGATTCGTCGTGGGCGTAATGGCCGCGATGACGCCATAAGGGGCGGGCTCCGTGAGGTTCAGGCCGTCGTCCCCGGTAACAGCTTGCGGCTGCAGGTCCTCGGTGCCGGGAGTGTTCTCCGTGACCAGCAGGTTCTTGATGATCTTATCCTCGTAGCGCCCCAGGCCGGTTTCCTCGTGGGCCTCCTTGGCCAGCGCGTCCCGGTGTTCGCGCATGGCATTGCGGATGGCCGCGATGACGGCATTGCGCTTGCGCAACCCCATTTGGTCGAACTCGTGGAAAGCCGCGCCAGCCGCCTGCACGGCCTGGCTGATCGTATCAAAAATGCCGAGTTCGCCGGCCAGTGATGGGGCTGGCGGCTGCTCCTTTTTGGCAGGGGCATGATCGGTCAGGTCCGCGACAATGCGCTGGGCGATGACTTCGATCTCCTGTTCGCTCAGGCCCGGCATACCAAAAGCTCCGTCCGCCTCAGTCCTTCTTGTATTTATCCACCCCGCCGATTTCCCAACTATCCACGATGGCCATAATGACCGCATCGCAGGGACGGTTCTGGGTGGCGACGGTTTGCCGCGCGGAGCTGCCCGTGGCGATGAGGACGAGTTCCCCGGGGCCGACGCCGACAGCATCCGCCGCGACGACGTGGCTCCCGGTCTCCTTGCCCTCAGGGTCAACGTGCTTCACCACCATGAACTTCAGGCCGTCCATGCTGGCCTCCTTGCGGGTGGCGACAACGGTCCCGACAACCTTGCCAAGATTCATAGCGTTTGTGTCCGCGCCCCGCCCAGGCGGGCGGAACGAGCGCCTCCTGCCGGAACCGGCGCCGCGCGCCGCTCGGGCAGCGAAGCTCGGGCTACTTCTTGACGGCCTTCGGGCCGCGCCCCAGCGGCAGCACCTCATCCACGCCAGGGTGCGGGCGAGGGATGACGTGCACGGCCACCATTTCGCCTACGCGCGAAGCGGCCAGCCGGCCCGCGTCCGTCGCGGCCTTCACTGCCGCCACGTCGCCCCGAATCACCGCCGTCACGTAGCCGCCGCCCGTTTCCTCGAAGCTGACCAGTTCGACCTTCGCGGCCTTAACCATTGCGTCGGCCCCTTCGACCATCGCGGCGAAGGACCGCGTCTCTAACAAGCCTAATGCGTCTGCCATATATGTGTATTGGTTGTGTCTTGTGTAATGATGAATTGTATTGCGTTAAAAGTGAGCTACGCCCCTCCCCCGCCCTTCATGGCGCGGCCCGTCACGCTATTAATCGCCGCCTCGGCCGCTTTCCACGCCACGTCCACGTCCTTTTCTTCCCCGCCGATATAGACACGGCCGAAGCTGCCGAAGGCGCGGATTTCCAGGATGTTGATCTCAGCCGTCTTCTCCGCCTCGTTGGCGGCAAACGCCGCGTAAGCCGCCGGCGCCACCTCCATGGTGAACAGGCTGTGGCCCGGCAGGATCATGTTCCCGTGCCGCGTCCGGTTGATCAACATGGTGTGATAATCGTTGATGAGGCGGATCACGCTATTGCTGTAGATGACCGGCTTGTAGCGGTCCTCCTCGCGCAGCCCCAGGGCATCGAGAATCGCCGCGCCCGCGGAACGGACATCCGCCTGCGACTCGGAATGGATTTCCAAGAGCCCATACAGGCGCTCGATGATCTGCATGCCGGGCGTGACCTTCGTGCACTTAAGCGCCACGTCAGTGACCCGGTTGATCTCCATGCCCGGTGAGATTTCCACGAACAGGGACGCCTGCCCCGCGATGGGCAGGAACCCCTGCGAAACTGTGGCAAAGAACGACGCAACCTGCGGCTGCAGGCTGTCCAGGAATATGTAAGAGCGTAAGTCTGCCATAAGCGATTGCCTCGTGCTTAGTATTTAGCCCCACCGGCGGTGACTTCCTGCCCGGCGGCTTCCTGCAGGATCTTGATGCCGCTGCTGGTGCCGATGCGCGTGGCGCCCGCCTGCACCATCCGGCGCAAATCCGCCAGCGTGCGGACGCCGCCCGACGCTTTCACGCCCAGGCCCTTGTCCCGCACGATACGGCTCATCAGCGCCACGTCCTCGACGGTGGCCCCGCCCGTGCTGAAGCCCGTGGAGGTTTTGACAAAGTCCGCCCGCGCCTTGACCGCCAGCTCGCAGGCGCGCGCCTTCTCCTCGTTCTTCAGCAGGGAAGTTTCGAGGATCACCTTGCACTTGGCGCTGCCGTCGCGGCAGGCTTCGACCACCGACCGGATGTCGCGCAGTACCAGGCCGTCGTCGCCGCTTTTGAGAGCGCCAACGTTGATGACCATGTCAATTTCCTTGGCGCCCTGGCGAATGGCCGCGCGCGCTTCCATCGCCTTGCTCTCCGGCGGCTGGGCGCCCAGCGGGAAGCCGACGACGCAGCACACCTTCACGCCCGAGCCGTCCAGGAGCTGCCGCGCCAGCGAGACCCACGTCGGGTTGACGCACACCGAGTAGAATTTGTGCTGCCGGGCTTCGCGGCAAAGCTGCTCGATGTCGTCCCGGGTCGTGTCGGGGCGCAGGATTGTGTGGTCAATAAGCTGCGGGATGTCCAGCGGCGGCGGTCCGTGCGGCTTAGGCACGGGCGCGTGCTGGGCCACGAGGAGTTCCTGCACGCGCTGGGCGATCTTCTCCAGGTCGGGGTTGGCGATGTTGTCCAGGCTGGGCGCGGGCGGCGCGACGCGCGGCTCGCCGACGCCGGTCAGGAGCGTGGCCTGGTGCGGCCCGACCTCGATGGGGCCTTCCTGCACGGCGTTGATCAATTGCACCCGCTTGCGATGGCGCTCCTCGACGCACTCCTCGGTCAGGAACGCCTCGACGATTTGGGTAGCCTGCTCGAAATTCGTCTGCCCGGCGCCGAGCGTGAGAACGTTGGCGTCGTTATGCTGGCGGCTGTTTTTGGCGAGCGCGACGTTGTAGCAGGCGGCGGCGCGCACGCCCCGCACCTTGTTGGCGGTCATGGCCGAGCCGATGCCCGCCCCATCAATCATGATGCCGCGGTCGCATTGGCCCGCCGCCACCAGCCGCGCCACCGTGTAGGCAATGCGGGGATAATCCACTGCTTCCTTGCTGTGCGTGCCGCAATCCTGCACCGCGCACCCCTTCTCCCGCAGGAAGCCCAGGAGCTGTCCCTTGAGCTCGAACCCGCCGTGGTCGGCGCCGATGGCGATCTTCAGGTCCTTCACGCGGGGTGTGCCACTGCAGCCAAGTGGTGAATGGCCGGGTAACTGCGGGCATGGGTTGGTGTGCGCATTTGGCTCACGCGGCTGAAGGTAACAAGCGGCCCTGAGGCGTCAAGGATGCGATTGTGGGGCAGCCGTGGTGAACCGCCACCGCGTCCGGGCGCATCCCCGCACTAATACCGTCCCCCGTACCACAAATCCGAAACCCGAAATCCGAAATCCGAAACAAACCCCAATGCCCCAATCCCAAAGGCCCAAAACCCGCCCTGGCCGCAGGTTTCGGTTATTGCTTGTTGGAGCCTTTGTATTTGTTTCGGATTTCGAGCTTCGGATTTCGGATTTGCGGGGGCAGAGCGCCATGGCTCTCTCGACATACGCCCCCCCTTCCCCGCGCGCCGCGTTTTGGCCCTTTACTCCCACCCCCGGGGGGCTTACCCTAACAATGCGTAATCTGCTACTTTATGAATGTTATGTTAGGCTTATTCAACTTCGGTGGTGGCGAGGTCGTCCTGATCCTCGCGCTGGTGTTGATCCTGTTTGGCGCCAAGAAGCTGCCTGAGTTGGCCAAGGGCCTGGGTCAAGGAATCAAAGAGTTCAAGAAGGCCACCCGCGACGTCACCGACGAGATGCACGCCGCGATGGAAGAGCCCCCTCCTGCCCCCAAGTCTTTGCCCCCGGCCAGCACACCCGCCCAGCCGCAACAGACCGTCCCGCAATCTACTCCGGCCAGCAAGGCGTGATCCGCTGCGGTTCCTGCCATGGGCGTTGAACCCGCACCCGACCCGCTGGATGAACAGGTCGAGGAGGAAGGCGGGCCGATAAAGTCGTTCCTCGAGCACCTCGAAGACCTTCGCTGGGTGCTCATCAAAAGCGGCGCCGCCGCCGGCGTCGCCATGCTCGTCTGCCTCCTGGCCGGCAACTACGTCGTCCGCATCCTCGAATGGCCCCTCAGCCGGGCCCCCATCAAGCAGGCGAAATACACCCAGAGCGCCCGGGTGCTCTTCGGCACCAACCAACTGGGCATCTTCCCGGTAGCCACCAACGACCCGCTGGCCTCCCTGACCGGGACCAACCGCTTCGTCCAGTTGCAGATCACGCCGGTCATGATGAACGACCGGGCGGTCCTCACCGTTACCGCCAGCAAGGACGAAGAGGCCGCGCAGCGCCAGAAGCTACCCATCGAGATCATTAACCTCAGCCCCGCCGGCTCTTTCATCGTGGCCACCAAAGTGGCCTTCTTCGGCGGGCTGGTCGTCGCCGCGCCCTTCATCTTCTACTTCGTCGCCAGCTTCGTGTTCCCCGCCCTGAAAATGCGGGAGAAGAAATACATCTACCGCGGACTGGGCTTCGGGGCCGGCCTGTTCCTCGCGGGCGTGACGTTCTGCTACTTCATTCTCATGCCCGTGGCGCTGGCCGCCTCAGCCAAATACGCCGAATGGATGGGGTTTACTGCCAACCAATGGCGCGCGGAAGAGTATATCGGGTTCGTCTGCAAATTCATGCTCGGCATGGGCCTGGGCTTCGAGCTGCCCGTCGTGGTGCTTACGCTGGTGAAAATAGGCGTGTTGAGCTACGCCACCCTCTCCAAGGCCCGGCGCTACGTGATCGTCATCAATTTCGTGCTTGGCGCCGTGCTCACCACTCCCGAAGTGATCACCCAGGTGCTCATGGCCCTGCCCTTGCAGCTCCTGTTCGAAGTCAGCGTCTGGATAGCCTGGTATTGGGAACGCCAGGAGAAGAAGCGCGAAGCCGCCGAGGCCTCCGGCATGGTCGTCCGCGAGACCTAACCGGCCCCTTTCAAATATTCCCGCCAGGTGCCAGGGTTGTGGCCCTCAACTACGCCGTAGCCCCTCCAGATGCACACCACTACCTCACCGTAGAACCTCTGCAAAGTTTGCAGAGGTACGACGGTGAGGTAGTGGTGTGCATCTGGAGGGGCCCCGGACGGCATCGCCTGCGGTGCCGACGGGCTGAAGTGCATAAGTGACTCGTACACCGTAGGCTGTGAATGCGACAGCTCCGGAGCTGGCGGCGGTGGGCCGATTCAGGGGGGCGGGGGCAAGGCTCGGCTACGTAAGGCGCTTTTGCTGAGACGCTTATCACTCATCCACCTGAACCTGGCTCCCAAATTCGTGTCGTGCCCCTCGAGCAGGACCGGCCGCGGGAAGGCGCTTGGCAGGCGGCGGGGGCTTGGTTATTCTGGCAGTGGATTCACCGGACGCGTGTGCGCTGCCTGTGGTTTGGAAGGGTAGCTGCCGCGGCCTGTGACCAAAGATTGTCATGCCTGATCAAACCTGGACCAGCCGCCGGCGGGTAACGGCGGCGCTGAATCATCAGGAGCCGGACCGTGTGCCCTTTGACCTGGGCGGCACGATCCTCACCGGCATCCATCACCGGGCGTATCGCCGGCTGCGCAAGCACCTGGGCTTGCCGGAGGCGCAGGTGGAGATCGAAGACCCTATCCAGCAGCTTGCGCGCGTGCATGACGACGTGAAGAAGAAGCTGCTGGTGGACGTCTGGGGCGTGAACCCGTCCAAGCCGCACGGCATCGGCAGCCTGCCCTGGAGCGAGGACGGCTACGACAAGCTGGTGGACGAGTGGGGCATCGAATGGTGGAAGCCGCAGGACAATGGCTTCTACTACGACATGCGCCGGCACCCGCTGAGCCAGGTGGACACGGTCGAGGGCCTGAAGAAGTACAAGTTCCCCGACCCACTGGACCCGGGCCGCTACGAGGGCATGGCCGCGCGCGCGACGGAGCTGATGAACCGCAAGCAGGTCGCCTACGTGCTGGGCCGCAATGCGCCGGGCGTCTTCGAGGTCGCGCTGTGGATGCGCGGCTTCGAGAACTATTACTGTGATATGGTGTCCAACCAGCCCTTCGCCGAGGCGCTGCTCGATCATATCATGGAGGTGAAGATGAAGTACTGGGCGCGGGCGCTCGAACTGCTCGGCCCCAACGTGATGATCATCTCCGAGGCCGACGACCTGGCGAGCCAGGACCGTTGCCTGGTCAGCCCCGAGCTTTACCGCAAGCTGATCAAGCCCCGGCACACGAAGCTGTTCAGCTTCATCAAAAAGCACGCGCAGGTGCCGGTGAAGATTTTCTATCACTCCTGCGGGGCGATCGCGGAGCTGTTGCCGGACCTGATCGAGTCGGGCATTGACATCCTTAACCCGGTGCAGGTCAGCGCCGCGGGCATGGATACGAAGGAGCTCAAGAAGCGCTTCGGAAAGCAACTGACGTTTTACGGCGGGGGCGTGGACACCCAGCGGGTGCTGCCACACGGCACGCCGCAGGAAGTGCGCGACGAGGTGAAGCGGCGCATTGACGACCTCGCACCGGGCGGGGGCTTCATCTTCAACACGGTGCATAATATCCAGGCGGACGTCCCGCCGGAGAACATCCTGGTGATGTGGGAGACGGTGAGGGAATACGGCGTGTACAATGCGAGTAAGGTTTAAGGGGCGTTATTTAACCCAAGTGCTTTGCGCTGGTAGGGACGCCTCGCCGAGGCGTCCTTGTTGTCGTGGCGGCGGACGCCTCGGCGAGGCGTCCCTACCCTGCTTCGGGCTAAGCCTGTGCCTTCTGCTGTGCGGCCCCGCCCGGGCACAGGCGGCGACCAACGACCCCTGGACGATAGACTTCCGCTACGCGCCGCCGTGGTGGCAGACGGCCATCTGCCTGCCCGATGATTGGCAGAAGACGCTGGTCGGCAAAGAGGGCAGCCTGCTCTATGACTTCCCGGGGAGCTACTCGGGCTTCGGCACGCGGATCACGTTTGGGCTGGGCACGGACACCCATTGGGTCCGGCAGGAGTTGGAATCGCCGCGCGAGCCGATCGTCCGCACGTTCGAGCGCAGCGGGGATATTCAAATCGAGGAGGACGCCTTTGCCGTAGCGCCGCCATTGACGCCGCGGCGACGCGCGACGGAGTTCGTGCTCGAGCGAGTGGATGGAGAAACGGGCAACATCGGCTGGGCCGCGCCGCCCGCGGGCAGCGATCCGGCCTTCGCCAACATGGCCCTTGGCCTGGGTCACTCGGTGCATTACCGCTTTAAAGCGAAGCGCCGAGGCCGCTACACGGTGGTGTTCGGCCTGTGCGAAGGGTTTCACGCCCGGGCCGGCCAGCGCATCCTGGTGCTGGAGATCGAAGGCAAACCGGTCCGCACCGTGGACATGGCTGCCGAGAAGGGCCGCAATCAACCGGCGCTCTTCGCTTTCCCTGCGAAGGACGAGAATGGAGACGGCTGGGTGGACCTGAGCGTGGCGGCGGCAACCAATTCCCCGGATAAGAATACGGTCCTCAACGCGCTGTGGGTCTTCGGCGCGGACAGCCGTCTCGACGAGAAGGCCCTGCTGGCGGGCCGGAGCCTGTGGCCGCCGCTGGTCCACCTTGATTGCGGGGCGGATGCCGCCGAAAATCACCCGCCGCGCCATGACCTCGTGCTGGTGCGCATGCACAACATGGCGGACACGCCGGCCTCGGTCTCGCCGACGCT
>Ga0335069_10000780_pt1 | contig 51590 bp, 40 predicted proteins | sample Lox_Sample_11_FD_206714 | JGI IMG/M metagenome (GOLD analysis project Ga0335069, IMG submission 206714) | Soil microbial communities from Loxahatchee National Wildlife Refuge, Florida, United States - Lox_Sample_1.1 | ecosystem: Environmental > Terrestrial > Soil > Wetlands | place: USA... | reverse complement strand
TAAAACCAAGTTATGTGCCCTCCTTAAGAATGCCGCTTACCAATACAGCCTGGTCCGGTCAGTTCCAGCTCGGTCTGGGCAGTTATGGAGTGGCTGCGGATGTGGATGCAGAAGTCTACGGACAAAAATCGCAGATCGCTACCGAAGATACCATGCAAAAGAAGCCCATGGTGGGGTATCTATATTACCAGTATGCGATAAACCACCCTGACTATGTAATGGACTTTACCAGGTTTAACGACCGGGAAGTAACGCCCAATACTCCCGTTATCTCAGTTCCGCAGTATACTTATGATGTATTTACCATCCAGGGTGAGGGTACCGGCGGGAGTATTCGTGCTTTCAGAAATGATCTCGGTTACGTAAGAGATAATGTCACAACTTCCAAAGATAAAAATCTGAGTTTGGGAGGAGATATTGATCCTCCCGGACATTACGGTGCGAACATCAATACCGTTAAAACTCCCTCTACCATCTCCGAATGGAACACCGGGAACAGGCTGAGAAATTCCATTCCATTTACCGGCGCTAACGGAACTTTTGAAAATGTATATTTCAGAAATCCCGGGGAAAACTGTGTAACGGATTCTAACCGGTTGAAGCAGATCGGGGGAATAGATCTTGTGAGGTTTGTTTTAGGCGGCACTAATAACTCACCCACAATAGAGCCGAAACTGCAACGCTACAACACATTGCTTCAGCCCAATCCGACGCAGGTGGCACTCACCAGCACGCCTTATATCACACAACGCAACAAACGAACCCAGGTTATCAGTTTTCTAACCGCAGACGAAGCTTCTCATGCGGGTCTTGATACCCTGATTAAGAATTATGATAACAAAAAATTTCTTGATAATGTAACCGATACCCTGATTTATCAGACCATATCACGGGTAGGTTCCTATCGCAGGCCGCATCATATATCCCAGATCAATGTTACCGAGAATAACGGAAAGAGATATGTTTACGGAATCCCGGTATACAACACGCTTCAGCAGGATTTTACCTTTTCGGTGGATAATTCCTATTCATTAAGCTCGCCGCCCGATACCATCAGCGTCTCAAGCCCGAGCGAAATGTACCACACATCAGGACTGCTGGCTGATGGTTCCAGCCGTGACGGATATGTCCAGATCACCACTACGCCTCCTTATGCCCGTTCATTTCTGTTGTCGGGAATTCTCTCATCCGACTATGTTGATGTAACCGGAAACGGTATCACGGAAGATGATCTTGGTGAAGCAGTTAAATTTAATTACACGCGCATCAAATCTGCTATTGATTCTATTTACAGGTGGCGTACACCGCTGAGCGGCGACAATTCAGCAAATTTTAATGGTGGTTCGCGGTCGGAAGTAAAGGATGACAAGGGAATTGTTGTTTACGGTGAACGTGAATCCTGGTATTTGAGTTCTGTTGAATCAAAGACCATGATCGCTCTATTTTATACCTCTTCCAGGTCCGACGGAAAAGGGCCAAAAACCGTATATGGAGTCATTAATAACAATGATTCTCTCCTGAGAAAGTTGGACAGTATCGCGCTTTATAACAAAGCGGATCTAAAGAAAAACGGACTGGCGAATGCAAAACCTATTAAAACGGTACACTTTGGCTATGGATATGAACTTTGCCCGGGTACGCCGGATAACAATTCGGGCCAGGGTAAGCTTACTTTAGATAGTCTCTGGTTTACCTATAATGGCACCACAAGAGCATTTAAGAACAGGTACAGGTTTTCCTATGGTAATAATCCATCCCATGTTTTCGGAGCCTCTGACCGCTGGGGAAATTATAAACCGGCCAGCATGAATCCCAGCGGGTTGAAGAATAGTGACTATCCGTATAGCATACAGGACTCGACGCAAAAAGCTACCATCGACCAAAACGCAAGTGCTTGGATGCTCAATAAAATCGTGTTACCATCCGGCGGGGAAATTAATGTGAACTACGAAACAGACGACTATGCGTGGGTTCAAAACAAACGGGCGGCAGAAATGATGAATATAGTAGGTTTTGGAAGCACGAGTACCTATAGCAGTTCAACTGATCAATTATACCCGTTCACATACCCTTCCTCCACTGAAAATGATTACGTCTTTATCCAGGTACCTGTCGCGTGTGCCGATACCGTGGACGTTCATAACAGGTATTTACAGGGTGTTACGCAACTGGCATTCAGGATTTGGGTATTGGTGCCGAAGGGGCCTGAATATATCACCTGTTACGCTACCTATAATAGTTGCGGGGTGGTGAGTACCAATCACAATATCATTTGGATAAAAATGAACAGGCTTGCCGGTAAAAGCCCCTTGTCCGTAACCACACTTGAATACCTGCGGCAACAACTACCGGGGCAGGCCTTCAAGGGTTATGATGTTTCAGGAGAGCCGGGATTGAAGCAGGTCGGTGATATGTTGTTAGGGATGCTGACTTCACTGCGTGACGCTTTTACAGATCCGATCAATGCATTCCGAAAAGACGGAAAGGCGATGCACACTGATCTTACCAAATGTTTTGTGAGGCTGAATGACCCGGACGGATTCAAATATGGCGGAGGCTACCGGGTGAAGTCGGTCATACTAAAGGATAACTGGGACAGCCTCACCAGGCAGTATGCAGCTTCGTATGGGCAAAATTATGATTACACAACGACCGAAAGTTTTAATGGCAGTGTGAGAAAGATCAGCAGTGGCGTAGCGTCCTACGAACCGCCAATGGGAGGCGAAGAAGATCCGTTCCAGTCAATTGTGCAGGTGGAAGATTATCTGCCTGCAGGGCCCACCTCATTTGGCGCCGTCGAGATGCCTGTACTTGATGCATTTTTCCCTGCTCCTTTGGTGGGCTATAGCAAGGTTACCGTCACCGCGATGAAATTAGACACTACGAAAAAATCCAGATCAGGAATAGGCAAACAGGTAACTGAATTTTATACTGCCAAAGATTACCCCGTGTATTATAATTACACGCCTTTTGATGCAGGCAGTGTAAAAGAATTTCACCAGGCATCTACGCTGGCATTTTTCAATAAATATGCTTATGATTATAAAGCGCAGTCGCAGGGTTTTTTAGTGGCTACCAATGATATGCATGGTAAAATGAAATCACAATCTTCCTACGCAGAGAATGATACGACCACCCGGATAAGTTATACTGAAAACTTTTATAAGAATACCGGTGCAAACGGGCTCAATGATAAATTTACTTTCATCGGCAAGGAAAACACCGGTACGGCCTACAGCGGCAATATGGGAATTGATGTTGACCTGATGACGGATACAAGAGAATTTTCGGTAAAGAGTACCAGCCTGGAGATCCAGGGCCAGGTGGACATTCTTTATCTTGTTATTCCCGTTCCTGTTCCCACCATCTGGCCGGTGTCAGGCACAGCGCAAAATGTATATCGCGCTGTAACCACCACCAAGGTGATCAATTATCATAGTGTTCTCGACAGTGTGGTGGTTATCGATAAGGGGAGCCAGGTATCTACCAAGAACCTGGCCTATGATGCCGAAACCGGCGAGGTCCTGGTCAGCCGCACCAATAATGAATTTAATAAGGCGGTTTACAATACTTCCTATCCTGCCTATTGGGCCTACGGTGGTATGGGCCTAGCCTATAAGAATATCGACGCCACCTATTCGGGTATTGTATTTAGCGATGGCAAGTTGACAACGCCGGGGTTTGATTTTTCTGTATTTGAAAGTGGTGATGAATTACTCATTAAAAATTCAACGAGGCACTCCGGGTGTAACGGCCAGGTGAACGACGGCGGGGTCGAAACCGTTTGGGCTTTCGATAAAAACAAGAACACAACTTCTCTGATCACTACACCTGATTTTATTTTCCTTGATCGCAAGGGCAGGCCATATACCATGGACAATGCCAGCTTCAGGATCATTCGCAGCGGGCATAGAAATCTGTTAGATGCAAAAACGGAATCGGTAACCAGTATGGTTAACCCGATTGTCACGGGTAAGCTCAAATTTGATACGGCTTCGCAGGTACTCAATGCATCAGCGACTGAATTTAAAGAAAAATGGCTGGTAGACAATGACGTGTTTAATCGTTACAAATTAGTGACAGATTCCGGCACCTGTACTGCGCACGAAGTTCCTGATAGTCTCGGCTATCTGGAAAAAAATATCAATCCCTATCGTAAAGGTATGGTTGGAATTTTTAAACCATACCGCACTATGGTGTTTTACGATACAAGGAAGGAATATGATACAACCTCTTCAACGAACCTTTCAGTAAATGGTTATCTGAATAGCTTTAAGCTATATTGGGATTTTAATGGTTCGAGCAACCTTGTGCCAGATACAAACAGTGTGCAATGGGTGTGGAACAACAAACTCAATAAAACCAATTCAAAGGGGCTTGAATTGGAAACGGTGGATGCCCTGGGAATTTATACCTCTGCCGAGTACGGTTACAACAGAACCATGCCTGTTGCCATTGCCAATAATGCCAGGTATAGTGAAATGTTTGCAGAGGGTTTTGAAGACTATGGTTATGGCGAGAGCATCAACAATGCCACGTTTAATTTCTTTAACCGCAACATTAATTTCAATGGTTTGCCCAATAGCTCAATAATAAATACGGATACCACTAATTTTAAAGCTCATACCGGTAAGTATGTATTAAAGGTTAACGGGTCATCCACCTCATCTCTTTCAATTCCCGTTGCTGCACAAGCCGACAGTTCCTCATCCCCGGCTTTGATTTATCAAAAGGATACGACCGGAGTGCTGAGCACACAGGGAGGGAACTACACATTCACGCCAGTTACGCCCAAAACGCCCAGCAATCAGGGTACGGCAACATATGGAACAACTAGCCCAAGCCTGGGCCTGGACATTCAGCCTGTGGACACCTTCTATAACAATAACACTATAAGAATGCACTACTATACGCAGTCGGGATATTTTTATATTAATGTCAGCACCGCAAAGACCTATTCTTTCAGTCTCAATATTAATACGGCTTATAATAACAATGGCGTAACGGTCAACGCTCATTCAAACGGGTTTGGGGTGTTTATATATGACTCGCTTGGCGACCAGGTAAGCAGTTATATTTTAGGTCAGAATGGCTTTAATTATACTACTGCAAACTATTCCGCATTTCTGTGCCCGGGAACCTACCTGGTCAATTACAGTACCACCGAACTGTACAATGCCACAAATAATGGTCTCAATTACACCCATAACACTTATAACTGGTCATGTTCTAACTCCACATCGCCGGACTATAAAAACCTTACCAAAACAACGGGCTGCATCTATACACATCCCGTGGCCGCAACGGCAGCTATGGAAAATCCGCTATTTTCAGTTCCGGCCAATAAGAAAATGCTGATTACCGCGTGGGTGCACGAAAGCTGTGGTGACCCCGCCAATGGGATCACCTGCAGGGATTCGACCTATACCTATAACCAGATTCAGTTGAATTTTGGAGCGGGCGCCAGCTATGATGATACTTTGTACCCGGCGGGCCCGATAATAGACGGGTGGCAAAAATACGAAGGCAGTTTTACAGCCCCTTCTGCATCAGCAAGCATGAACCTGAGTCTGGTGAATACCGGCCCTGCTGCCATTTACTTTGATGACGTCCGCATTCATCCTTTCAATTCAAATCTCAAGAGCTACATATATGACCCTGTCAACCTGAGGCTGGTAGCGGAACTGGATGCAAACAATTATGCTACTTTTTATGAATACGATGAAGAAGGCACTTTGATCCGGACCAAGGTAGAAACGAGGGAAGGCATAAAGACGGTCACTGAAACACGTAGTTTTTTACAAAGAGTGGTTCACTGATTTAGGATTGATGCTATGAATAAAAAAAGGATATGAACGAGGGATTAAAACATACAAAAACGGAAAGGAAGGAATCAGACATCTGTATGATCAGTAAAATATTTTAAAATGAAAATTGCGCAAAGGTTAGAGCTAATTATCATAATGACATTACTGACAAAGTTCAGTAATGCACAGTTGCAGGCAGGCGACAGTTTGCAGGCGATACGCGAGTTTGTCCAATTGCGACAGATGTATAATCATTTGCCGGTTGAATTACAAATTCATGTCCAGAACAGCTCAGTTCCTTTTTCAAATGCCGCGGATACGTTGAAAACCGATATGGATGTCTATTATGATGATCGCAGCTTTTATCTGAAAGCTGAAGGACTGGAGGAAATCGTCAACGATTCGCTGATGATCATGGTAAATAATCCCGCCAAGACCGTGTTGTTGTATCATAACAACCAGGACATCATTAGCAATATGGAAAAATCGGTAATGGCTATAATGCCGGATTCTTCCATTGATGCGCTGGCAAAAAAATATGCATCCTCCATATCACCTGACGGAAAAGATAAAAACAGGATAGAATTGAAAAGCAGGATGAAGGTATATGGCACTGCATTCCCAAAAGAATCGGTAGTGGTTAGCTATCGGGTGTCAATCCACCAGCCCATTGAGTTCAGCCGGACAAAGACTTTGCTTGCGCCTGTGGATTCCATCAGCTATCATGGTTTAATGAAGGATCCGGCTTTTGATGGAAAGCTGGTCAGCGCCTCTACCTCTGCTGGCAATGTTTTCTTTATAGTGAAAGAGGTAACTACTTCCTTCCGGTTTGACAAGATTGATCATGATGTGAAGCTGCCTCCGGTAACAGGAAATGAGCGGGTGACCAGGCAGGCCAATGGAGAATATGTGATGGCGAAGGGTTTTGAAGATTATACGCTGACAAAGGAATTCTGAATTTGAAAAATGCAATTCAGGGAGGTAAATGGAGGTTATTCAAAACCTCTCAATCATCAAACGCCTGTCAGCATTTTTTTGGTAAACACAAGAAATTTCAATTATGATAAAGCAAATTTTTCGCAACGTTATTAAGCCGGTTTTTGTAACATCCTTACTTATTGTAACGAGTCATTGCGGCCAGGCTCAACCACAAATCAAAGGGCCTGCCTGCATCACTCCCGGAACAACCTACCAGTATATTATATCGGGGCGGTGGGATGCATCTGCAAAACCCCGTATTTGTATTACAGGAGGTGTGCTGACGGGCGGTGATAGTTGTATTTCCCTTAAGGCAAGTCCTGCTATGGTGCTCCTCAAATGGAACAACAGCGCAAGTGAACGGAATATCCGGGTAAGCTCTGCTTTGGGTAATGTAGGCATGGAAATACATGCTACGACCGATCTGGCCGGTGGTGTTATAAATGACAGCGACCAGGTCCAGGTATCAAATCCGAAGCAGACTATTTATACTTTTCATTGCGGTGTTCCTTCAGGGGGTTCCTGTAATCCCAATTATACCTATCAATGGCAGAGTTCCACGAACCAATTAAACTGGGCTGACATACCCGGAGCAAAAGGTAAGGATCTTTACTACTCAGGGACTATCACTGTCAGTACTTACTTCCGACGGGTCACAAAGGAAACCAATTCCAATATCCTGGCATATTCTGATTCGGGGCAACTGATGATCGCATATCAATAAAAAACGGAGAAGATGCAAGCTCAGCAAACAATAACCGTGAACATTACGACCAAAAACAGTAAAGTAGAAACTTATGGTACCATTAGCCAAATATAAACCCGTTGTCGTTGTCATAATCGCAGTCTTGATCAACTTTAAGTCTTTTGGCCAGTTAGGCATCAGCGGGCCCACCAGCGTCTTATCGGGTAATTCATACAATTACAACGGTACGTATAACGGCTCCCAGACCTATAGCTGCAATAGTTGTTCATGGACTTACAATATAACAAACGGTGTAGTTACCGGCACCAGCAATACTTCAAAGAGTGGTACGACTCCACCCTCCGGAGGTGTCATCGGTGCAGCATCTGTGAGTGTTACATGGAATACAAACCCGGGAACATTATACTTAACCGTCAGCAGTAAGGGAAACAAAACAATTACCATTACCGTGGTAGCTCCTTTGAATCCCGGAACCTTATCGCCGTCATCCCAAACTATAAATTATGGCACTACTGCCACTACCATTACCGGTACAGCGGCGACCGGCGGAGCTGTCAGCCCTGTGTATGCTTATCAGTGGATGAGCTCTCCCGATAATGTAAACTGGACCGACATCACCGGGGATACTTCGCTTAACTATAGTCCCGGCCAAATGTATACTACAACCTATTTCAAGCGCAAGGTTACAGAGACCACAACCAGTACTGTCGGCTACACTTCTTCCGTAACGGTTATTGTATACCCGCAAATAGTTTGCAGTATTTATCCTTCCATGCAGGCTATCGCGAGCGGAACCGCTCCAGTGGGGTTAACATCGGTAACGACTGGTGGCAACGGGTCATATACTTATCAATGGCAGAGTTCTACCAACAACAGCAGTTGGTCCAATGTGGCCACAACGGCTAATTACAGTCCGGGCACACTTACGTCTACAACCTACTACCGGCTCATAGTTACCAGCAACAGCGCAAAGGATACCAGTAACACGGCTATCGTGGCTATTAACCTTGGCTTAGGCAAGGGCATTGCCGACCTGGTACATATAGACAGCATTCCGCTTGCAAAAGATTCGTTCCGGATTACGCAATTCAATGCGGATGCCTATTCCTACAGTCATTCGATCAAAAACGTGATTGCACTCAGACTGATTGAAGAAACATCCAAGTTCATCCCGGGCGATTTTTCTGCCACGGTAGTTTGCAAAGTTCTTTATGGGCATACGGCGGCTGATACGGTCAATGATAAAATTGACTCAATAAAATTGACAGTTAACTATACCAAGAACCAGGGCAATAAATACAATTCCTTAAACTATTTCACTTTTAACGGCGCTGAGTATACGAAAGTAACAATCATTCGCGTGGATGCGCCCACCACGGTTAACGGAACGAGCTTCGATACAAAACAGGTGTTATCGCTCACCAATTCTCTTGCAGGCACGCGCTATTATTCCATGCCTGACAATAAGAAACCCACGTTAACGATTGCCGGGGCCTCGGGTTCACCTATCCCGGATGCATTGAATGTAACCTGGACCTTTCCTGCCAATACCAATAACAATACTACCCAACTGGAATGGGCATGGCTGGAGGATGAGTTGAAAAGCATTTACACTACAGGGAGCGTTTTTGATACTTCGTTATTGTTCAAAAATAATTCGACAAGAATAGACCTGCCTGGGGCCACTACTGGCTATAGCATACCATTACTGTATGGCGGACACGGACACTTGTACGTGCGGGTGCGCGGCGCAAACGTGATGCCATCCAACAGCCGTGCCGATGGTCCCTGGTCTGCGATTAACAACTATGCATTTAACGGGCATACCGATAGCCTTAACTGGCAGGTGACCACTACCTATGCTGAAGAAGGAAAGCGAAAAACAGTGATCCAATATTACGACGGTTCACTGCGGGCAAGGCAAACCGTTACCAAGGATAATTCAACCAACACTACGGTGGTTGCAGAGACCATGTACGATGCACAGGGCAGGCCTGCCATTCAAATTCTGCCTGCACCTGGCATAGACAGTGTTATTGCCTACAAGAAAAACCTGAATAAATTTAATGGCCAGGCAGATAATACCAATCCCTTGGATTATTTTGATTTCAATACCACAACCCTCGGAAAATATGCCACCACGCAAATGGATACGACGCGTGGCACCAATTATTATTACAGCAATGCGAATGCTTCGTACAATAAAAATCTGCCTGCAGCAAACGGATTTGCTTATGCCGTTACTCGATACACGCCCGACGCCACAGGTAGGGTAATGATACAAAGCGGGGTGGGCGACTCCATGCAGATGAAATATAGCCGCCTTACCAAATATTATTACGGCACTGCCGCACAGGAAGAATTAGATGCATTATTCGGAACTGAAGTGGGAAATTATACTCATTATTTTAAGAATATGGTGCAGGATCCTAACGGGCAGATGAGTGTAAGCTACGTGGACATGCATGGCAGAACCATTGCCACTGCTCTTGCAGGCCAGTCTCCTGCACCCATGCAGGCATTGAATATCAGCGACACCACACAGTACAAGAACCAGGCTGGTAAACTGATGACTCGGAACCTGCTCGATTCCAATTCCAATTCATTAAAAGGCAATTCCATTGAATCCATCAATACTATTCTGGTACCGTATGCAACGCTGTACACATTCAATTATAATCTCCACAAGCAATGGCTGACCTTGCCAAAATGCACCGGCGGGAATATTATAGACACCTGCCGGTTCGATTTGCAAATTGTGATCAGCGATGAATCCGACAGCACCGTTGCCACCTATAACTATACCGGCATTGACACGATCAATTTTCAAAGCGCTGTTACATTGCCTGCAGGTTCATACAGAATCAGGAAAACACTTACCATCAACCAGGACTCGCTGACAAAATTTATCCAGAAATATGACACCCTCAATATGGGCATTTGCAAAACGCAGCAAAACCTGACTGATTCCATTGCTGCGCTGGATTCTACTGCATCGGGATGCGGGGTAACGCCAACGCCACTTACCTCAAATGCCTGTTTCACTTCCCTGGGTACGAGGTCCAGCTATCTTATTAGTTATGCAACCAGTCTTGGCCTTGCAGATACCACACAACTGACGAGCACGCAAAAGGCAGATATACTTAATCAATATTCCAGCGATTCGGCTTTCTGCGGATCGCTGAACATAAATACCTCTCATACCCTTGAAAATATCCGAGCCCGTATGATACTCGACATGGTGCCTGACAGCGGCCAGTATACCAATGCCCGAAAAGGAAGCGGCTCCATGTATAATAAATACAGCATTTTTTCAACAACAGGAGGGAGCACCTACACCCAGCCCTATTACAAAACGCCGAGAAATGAAGCAGGCAGCAGTGACTATTATTATACCCCCTTTGGAATCATTGATTCCACCGTGTTACCGACAACAACGCTGCCAACACTTCCTGATTCAATATTTGAACGTTCTTTTGATAATTCCTGGGCCAATTCCTTATTATTTTATCACCCGGAATTTAAGCGACTGCAGTATGCCGAAACCAACCTCAGGAGTTCTTTCAATTTTATTGACAGCGTAAATCAAACCGTAAGTGTCGCTTTCAATGCTATTAACTCTGATCCTTATTTCAACACGGTATCGACTGCCGACAAGAATACTATAAAAAAATACAGCGACACTACCTGGCAAAATGGTTACAGCATGTGGCAACTGGCTTATGGCGATGCATTCGGATGCAAGCTGTATATGGATACGGCAAGCAGCAAAACCTGCTATGGCAATATGCCTAAAACATTTACTGCCACCAACACCGTGGTAAACACCGGATTTGGCAACGTGACCCTTAGCGCTGCCATTCAACTGCAGGCCTGGAATATGTACTTAGGACTTTATTCTTCAGCAAGAAGCGACATGGTGAACAAGTATATCGACTCTCACGTAGACACTGTGGGAGATGTTTATCATGCCAACATCAGAACCAACGATACGCTGATCAGCCAGGGATTTAACCTGTACTTTCCATTCAGCAATGCGCAGCGTGCCCAGAACAGCGGGTGGACAAACTGGTACCCGAGTTCATCGGGCGTTTACCCCACAGTTAGTTTGACGGATTCAGTAAAAAGTAATAACACGTATTGTGACGACTATATTAATTCCTGGAGGCTTGCCCTCGTGAACTGTCCCACACTGGTATCACGGTTCAGCGATTCGCTTACGCGTGAACATATTGTTGCTTCTATCACCTCCAAGATGGACAGCGTATGTAAATTCGGGACAGATGGCGCCAATCCTTATGGATCTTCCACGGTCATTCCCGGCTCCACCGGAATAAGGTTTACAAGTTTTGAAGATGCCGTCAATTTTGTTTTCGATAGCCTCGGCATTCCGAGGAGCGATCATTATTGCAACCCTTACGTCATTGAATCTCCCAAGCCTTACAGCAAGAACCCTGTATTTACGGCGCAGTACACAGCCAGCGTGGACACCTGCAATTGCTCACGCTTTACGAAATTGAAAGCTGAGATCACTGCAGGCGGTGGCAGTATCAGCTCGCTCACCACCATCAACTCATATTTGAGAACCGTCTACCAGGATACCATATCGTCCGTTTTATACAATGCATTGCTGCAATGCGGACAGAAGTATGTTTATAATGCCAGGAGAGATTCTACCAATATTTGCAGAACGGTGCCGCATACCACCGGTGGCGTTGCTGTCTATATTTCACTCGATTCCGCTTATGTAGCAACCGGCGGGACAGTTAATTTTACCAGCACGGTAAGCAATGATCCTCATTATTGCAACAGCAGTTATACTTACCAATGGCAATCCTCTGCCGACGGCACCACATGGAGCAATATTTCCGGCGCTACCGGCAGTACTTACTCTGCTAATTTTTCAAGCTCAACTTATATCCGCATGAATGCCATTTGCCAAGGCGGTAGCACGTACCCCTCTAACAGTGCTTATGTAAGCGTGTCGCCTACCTGCTATAGTTATTTTTACAGGTATGACACCATTTACAGCATTCCGCTTTCCAGCCCGCAAACACTGCCGGTTTACTTAACCTGTGGTTTCAGCGACAGCAATTTTACCTGTTATAGCTGTGCGAATATTAAGCATTACGATACTTTATTCGCCGGTATATTCGGAAGGCATCCGCTCTTTACCGGCACACTGAATGATAGTGATATTGTTTATAACAACCTCTTTGCCCAATACCTGAACTTTAAAACAGGGCTGCAGCATACCTGGCAGTTCTACGCCGATACGCTGACGAAAACCGGTTGCCAGGTCGGCGGCATTACCGGCACGCAGACAGCATTATCTATTTGTATAAGTTCAAAACCACTCAACGATACCACGGGGCTTGTACCGCCCACGCCTCCCTGCCAGCAGGTGCGCAACCGCTCAGAAGTAAAGGCCGCGTCATTATATAATGCCATTGAACAACAACTGATCGCCAACCTCGATTCTTCTTATCTCGCAAAATGCCTCGCTGCTGTTGAAAGCTTTAAAGTGACCGATACGATAAAGGAATATCATTACACCCTCTATTACTATGACCAGGCGGGCAACCTCGTAAAAACAATACCGCCAAAAGGAGTGAACCCCATTTACCGGCAAACATGGATTGACAGCGTAGAGAATGATAAGAAAACAGGTGTGCTGCTGGTGCCTGCGCACAGTTACTATACACGCTATTGTTACAACAGCCTGAACCAGGTGAACATTCAAAAATCTCCCGATGGCGGCGTGAGCAAATTTTATTATGACCGGCTGGGACGGTTAACGGTAAGCCAGAATGCAAAGCAAACCGGATTAGGAAAAGTGTACAGTTATACCAACTATGACTCTCTCGGCAGGATAACGCAGGTGGGACAAATAACCGGCGATAGTACGATGATAGACGCCATTGCAAAAGATACTGCAAGATTGAAAAATTGGTTTAGCCGCAATACGACCAAAAGGGCGCAGATAACACAAACGGTGTATGACACTGCATACTCGCCCATAGTGGGCCTTGAGCTGAACCAGCAAAACCTGCGCAACCGCGTCAGCTTTACACAACTCATAGACACCGCTTCTGATGCTTACCCCGCAAGCGCTACGTATTACAGTTACGATCCGCATGGCAACGTGGATACGCTGGTGCAGGATTTTGGCAACAGTACGGGCAAGCCAAATGCAATGAATACAAGCGGCAACCGCTTTAAGAAGATTGTATATGATTATGATCTAATCAGTGGAAAAGTGAACCAGGTAAGTTACCAGCCGGGGCAAACAGATGCGTATTATCATAAGTATTCCTACGACGCAGAAAACAGAATAACGGATGTATATACCGGAAGAGATAGCACGATATTGTTGCTGTTCCCGGAAAAAGAAGCGCATTACAGCTATTACAAACATGGGCCGCTGATGCGCACTGTTATCGGGCAGTTACAGGTACAGGGCCTTGACTATGCTTACACATTACAGGGATGGCTGAAAGGGGTCAACCCCACCATGGGCGGCACGCTGACCAATGGTACTGATACCACAGAAGCATTTCCGGTAACGCAGGATGTGTACGGCTTTAGTTTGCACTATTACAATAAAGACTATCGGGCTATCGGATGGTCACCGTCTTCAACAACCGTGCTTGGCGCACTGACAACAAACGCAGCGCCTTTGTACAATGGGAACATTGCTGCAATGGCTGTGAACATTCCGCAACTCAGCGCTACTAAATTGTACAATTATCATTACGACCAGTTGAACCGGATAGCGGCCATGGATATGTACAATGGGCTGAACCCAAATTCGGGAACCTTTACGCCGGCAAGCGATACGAGCTATAAAGAACGCGTAAGCTATGACCCCAATGGAAATATTTTAGGATACTTAAGAAACGGCGATGCAGGCAATACAATGGATAGCTTGAATTATAAGTATTATGCGAACACCAACCAGCTCTCGCAGGTAACAGATAATGTATCTGCAACAAAATATACGACTGATATAGATAACCAGGCGGCAAACAATTACTCCTATGATGCCATTGGGAATATGATAAGCGATGCGGGCGATACCATTACAAATGTTACATGGAACGTGTATGGAAAGATACTGAGCGTAACCAAGAACGGAAGAACGATAAAATATATCTACAATGCATCCGGTAACCGGATATTTAAGTACACAAATGCAGACACTACAGTATACGTGCGTGATGCGACAGGCAATGTGATGAGCGTATATACTAAACCTGCCAGTGGAAGCTTAGCGCAGACTGAAATGCACCTATATGGAAGTAGCAGACTTGGAATGGCAACGCAACATGTATCGCCGGATACAACAGTTGTATTGGTTGGTGGCTTTACAAGTGGGATTAAGAGTATCTTTACCAGAGGAGAAAAGCTCTTTGAATTATCGAATCACCTAGGCAACGTATTGGTAACTGTAACCGACAGAAGAGTGCAGGTAGATGCTAACTCTGATGGAATAGTCGACAGCTATAAAGCTGATATTGCGAGTGCAAATGACTATTATCCGTTCGGGATGATAATGCCTGCGAGGACATACAGCACATCTTCTTATCGTTATGGGTTCAATGGGAAAGAAAAATCAGATGAGATTGAAGGAAGTGGCGTTGATTATGATTATGGCATGAGGATTTATGATAGCAGGCTTGGAAGGTTCTTGTCTCTTGACCCGTTGATGAAAAAATATCCATGGTTTACCCCTTACCAGTTTGCGGGAAACACTCCAATTCGATATATTGATTTAGATGGATTAGAGCCTGAGAATAATCCAAAAGCACCTGGAGCGAAGGAGAGTAGAGCCATGACGGAAGTCTCTCTTATTGAAACAAAGGCTGCAAAGAATGATGCAGAAGATAATTTCTTTAGCAGGGGGTCTTGGCTATCCGAGGATGATGATATTAAAGGCACGTATTCATGTGGGCCTAATGGGAAATGGGTGACAGATACAAAAGGCGACCCAGAGAATAAATTTAACATGTATGTTAATAATAGTGCAACGTTAAATGTTGATGAATCGCAGGCTTCTCATTTTAATAATTACGAAGCATTTATTACTCATCGATTAATGACAAATTTTGTTTCTGGCAAAGGTGCGGAAAATTATGATTTTCCTACTAATGGTATTATCAGTAATAAATTCTTAGGTTCAGACGTATTAAACGATGCCCTTGCAAAATATAAGACTGGTGAAATAAAAGATGGGCAAGCTTATCAATCACCATTTGGCGGGAAACAACTGATTAATGATCTTTTAAGGACAGGAACTATGTTCTCATCAATTACAGGTCTTGTCGGGTCGGCTACAATCACAATTAAAAAGACTAATGCTAATATGTTACAAATAACCATATTTAACGTTACAAGTTTGACATCCGGCGATTTGTGGAAAGCGCTGTGGGTCAAAAAAGACCAATCAAATTGGCCAAAATCTTATGCTAGAGATCCAGAAAAAACAACGCCATTTGGCAATATCAGCCAGACTTTTAATTTACTTATACCAAACCCTACCAAATGAAAATGCAAAAACTAATGTTAGGTATGGCGATTTTAAGTCTGATTGTATTTGTTTTTATTTATTTTGTAGGCTGCAGTTTTGGAGCTAACACAGGAAGGAAAGAAACTTTTAAGGAGCTTTTAGGTAGTTATGTGTTAGATTTGGACCAAACAAAATTAGGAGCAGACTATATAAAGGACTCTGTTACTTATAAAAAACTAGTGATTACTTTTTTCCCTGATTCTACGTTTAGAATGAACATGAGGGTGCCTTTTATGTATGATAGTATAGGAAGGTGGCGGGCTGGGAATGTAAATGAATGGTGTTGGCTTCTTTTTGATAGTTTTAAATATGATGATAAAAACGAAAATTCAGGTTCGCAATTTACCCGACCGTATAAAGAAAAATCAGATACTTTTTTTCTGATAAATGCAGCAACTCCTCGGGATAATAACAAAACTGTATCGGATATCTATTTTAAAAAAATTAAGATTCAATAGCTAAAAGATTAGCTCGGATTTTACCCTTGCAACTTTTTTTGCAAATCAGGTTCAACGGATTTGAACTGAAAGATGTGCTTAATAGAGTTTATAAACTCTCAGATTTACGCAATAGAGTGAAGACTGGCACAAAAAAATAATGAATGAGTAAATTAAATCTACCTTTAATTGCATTAACCCTTGTTCTGTTTTCTCAATGTCGTTCTTCTGTTCAGGATATTAAAACAATTAATAGCTATCTGGGAACTGATCTTGATAGCATCAGAGATTTACATATCTATAAATACGAAATAATCGAATCGAAACTCGAATATAAAGACATTTATTCAAGATTTAATTACAATTCCCCTGACAGGCTAATAAAGAGATTAAACTTGTTGCATTCTGTTGACTCATTAAATAATGACACACTAAGAACAGAAGATTACCTTTTTGCCAAGTTGACCGAAAATTTTTGAAGAATGCGTAGTACTTTGCCCACTAAAGAAACTAGAGAAATTGAAAATAATCTGCTGGCGTGGTGCTTTTTTATCTTTCGAATAGTCTTTAACGGTAAATTTTTGCGGCTTCCCATGCTTGAATCCATTCCAGGCATTATATGGTGGGGCCTTCTCCCCATTATTCTCAGTCTGTTTTAAGGTGCTCATCATCCCCCTCGTGTTCAATTCTTCATTAGTCATCCCAACATCCCTGCTATTTGCATTCCAGTCTTTGATGGGAACCATTTTGCCATAGTTCTTATTTATGAAATCATAATTTACAACTCTTACTTCCGTGCTTTTACCGTATACTCCCAATAAAGCACCACTTGGAGTGTAGTAATATTCTAGTCCATCTTAGTCGACCCCGGAAGTCGGACTATTACTCGCAAACTGATATGGAGTTAATTCTGGGTATTTTTCCGACAGCGGGTCATCAGAAAAGAACCTTCCCAATCGACTATCGAAAATTCTCATTCCATAATCCTCCACGCTTGTCGCAATATTATTGTCATTCTCCTTTCCATTAAACCCATACCTGTAATTAGTATTAATTTGAAACGCCCCCAAATTATTTACTTAACCCTTCCTGCAATTATTAAAATAATGACTGAAACAATACTAAATAAAAAAGGAAATTGACAAAATTTCAAATAACTAAAGATTTCATTACATTTCGAGAAAAAGTTCAAATCCAAAATGAGAATAAGTAGTGGATATGAAATTGATAAAAGAAACACATAGAGAAATTTCAATCTTGTTATTCTTCTAGCTTGATAAATAAGTACTGCAAATAATGAATAAATAATTAAGGGAATAAGAAATGAATGGAAAGACGCAAGTATCACCAATATTAAATATGTAATAACACCATCCAGCTTTTCATACTTGGCTAAGAGTATTGCGACTAAAATTGAAGTTAGCAAAATGGAAATTAATAGTCCCAAAATAAACTTCAATATGTTTTTAGTTTCCAGCGTTCTCGATTTTTTTTCTATCATCTTCTTTTATGCTATTTTCGTAATCAATTCTTGTTGAAATAACGCTACGTGGAGTAAATATTGCACTACCCCCACTTTGATTAATATATGCTGCTATTCTACCCATAACGCCCTGCCACAATTCATTAGCTTGCTTAAAGAAATATCCATCTTTTTTATTCGTTACGACCACATCTAGGCTATTCCACATCCTATCAATGCCTTGAATGTAAAAAATGTAATTGTTATTTGATTGAGCGACGCCAAATTCTCGGGTTCCCGCAAGCGGATGACCTTTATCACCTCCCCAAATTGGATTTATGATATTCAAATTTGAAATAGGTCTAAATTGCCAAGAACCCCCACTGGATGATTTGTTATAATTCATAGTCATAACGTCTGCATCATCTAAATTCACGCCGCCGACATAGCCCTTAAATCGCATAATAGAACTATTGGGATTTGAACTCTTCCATAATGAACCTTCCCCTCGGTCATATGGCTCCAATGTCGAAAGAGGACTGGGGTTTATAAAAGCTGCAAAGTTTACTCTTATGTATTCAAATAATTGGCCTGCATCTTTAAATTGAGGAGGAAGTTTTGAAATTGAAACTTCGTAGTAATCTAAATTTATATATTGCCCATCTGCTTGAGACAATTTCTGGTCTTTAAAAGACTGAATATAAAATCGATTATTTGCCTTACTTAATAAATATCTATTTGGTGCATTTCTAAGAAGATCATTCCACGCAGAATAATTGACATTCCCATTTTGCATTGCATTATTCTTATTTATTGGAGTATCCCCATAAACATCTACATGCCAAATTGGATTATTGAAAAATGCTTCAAAATTACTTAAACTAACATTTGATTTTGGATCAACATTCCACCTTCTTCCGATCCTGCTATCATACTCCCAATAAAGTGCTGTTGTTGTGTTGGAAGCAATTTCATTAGAGTTTTCCTGTCCATTAAACCCATATCTGTAATTCGTATTAGCTACAGAATATTGACGAGCAGGCATCATCATCCCGAACGGATAGTAGTCATTTGTCTCCAAACCCTCGTCTGTCTTTAAATTCAAAGAACTTTTGCCTCATGAAAATAATACAAAACAGTCAATTTCCAACCATTTTAAGCATTCATTTTTACCCTGTAATTTCCAGTTTTGCAAACATTTTATCCGTTTCCAGATCGAGATAATTTTGAGCTACGGAAACATATTTATGAAACTCAATACTGTTGGGTGCATGCCCGCTTATTTTCCTAACTAAATGTTCCGGCATCCCTAATCGCAGCATGGTGGTAATTGCAGTTCTTCTCATAGTATGAGAGCTGACCAAGTCACAAAACCTATAATTTGTCATGGTTTTAACATCTTTATAAATCACTATGGCCTTTCCTCTTTTCTGCCTTGTCTTCACCACTTCTTGGACCCATCCCATCTGCTCTGCAAGCTTTTTTAAGTGCTTATCCAGTTGCGCCAAATTAAAATAGGGTAATAACCTGTTTTTCTTTTGGCTGTGCTGCTTAAATATTTTTACCACATATTCCGGTAGCTTTATTTGAGTATAAATATTTGTTTTCTTTGATTGCGTTACCAGGTAATATTGACCATTATAAACTTGAAGGTTTGATCTATTCAGGTTAATCAAATCAGAGTACCTCAATGCAACAGAGCAGCCTGCAACAAAAACATCTCTTACTTTCAGCATTGTTTTTCTCGAATTGTTATCAAATACAGTGGTATGTATCAGGCTTTCTAATTGTTCTGGCTGAAGTGTAAGAATCTGAATGTTTTCTTTTCTTATATAAAAATTTTGATGAAAACTGCCAATTGTTAGATTTCGATCTTTTGTGAGGTAGTTAAAAAATGTACGGATATCTTTTATTACTGACCCGACATAGTTATCGAAACAACCGAGGTCATCGTAAAGATAATCGGTGAAAATCCTGTAGAATCTCTTCCAGTAATTTTTTTCTACCGAAATTTCTCTCACATTTTTTTGAAGAATTTTAATTCGAAGCTGAAAATTTTTATTTAGCATAAAATCCTGCAATAGATGGTATGTGGATTCCAGTTTTTTGATGGAACCCATATTAATCTTTGTACCATCCTTTTTAATGCGCTTCCCTTTTTTTGAGGCGATAATAAAATGCTGAAATTCCGTAAGGAAATGAAGTTCACGATTGATTGCTTTTTTCATAATGCTCAAGTTTTGAGAGTATAAGATATTTCTTAGTTGCTAATATAATTAAAGCTGTGACCGAATATTATGAAGTTTTATCTGGCATTGCAATTTCGACTCAATCTATTTCCTAAACTACTATGAAAATCAAAATCCGGGATGAAAGTATCAATTATCGAATTCACTCTGAACGGCCTTATCGGTTTCTTGTTAATAAGATATTAAAATTCGAAAGCTAAATTATTCGGTTGCCTTTCAGAATTTACAGTCTGCAAAAAGACTACGGCATAAAATAACACTTCCAACATGTATCAAATACTATTTGTTCCGTTTTTATACGCTCCCGATTACCGCCTGGTACAAGGCTTTCTTTTTATTTTGCAGTCTATTAGGTTTTTAATAAACCCAATCTCGCTGTTCAAAATATGCTAAATGATAGCTTAAACTTTGTTGGAGGTTTTGCGAAGGGAATAAACGGATATTTACATGAGGCAAAAAGTAATTTGAATTGAAAGATCATAGGGGCAATAATCTGGTTATAACAAGCGATAGGAGATTGCAACAAAGCAGCGGAGGTATAGCCGTGGATGATTACATAGCTGATATAATTGCAACACAATTCGTCCAGAGCAAATCCAAAGGTATTTCCCTCTGCAAAACTTAGAAATTAAAAAAAATGATATATCTATTAAAGAAAACAATATTTATTTTATTTGTTGCAGCCATATTGATTGAAAGTTGCTATACAAAAGTCTATCCAGATGATAAATTATTGATAGACCCACAGTTTTCATCCATTTTTTATTCTCTTATCCAAAAAGATTCGCTGCAATTCAGCAGTTCGAATAATAGGAGTAAAATGTTCATTATTACAAAAGTAGATTCTATCGTCAGTAACGAAAAAGGGTGGTTTATTAATGAAAAGCCTTACAAATTGCTTCAATTTGAATTTAGAGAAATTGGAAAAGATACGGTTCGTTTGGAAAGGCAGAATGAAGTATTTGTAAATAAGAATCCGGAAAAAAATCAAAATAGTATAGCTATTCAATTCAATAATTTTTATTACCACGATACCATTTTGCCTTTGTTACATCATACTACATTTAACATCAATAATAAAAAATTTACAGACTATTTTATGTTTGAGACATCGCTTCATCCAGAAAATCCGGATGATGTTAAGGTTTTATACATTAATGTGTCACAGGGTTTTTTAGGATTTGAGACATTGTCAGGAGAAATTTGGGTGAATAATGTGATTAAGTAAATAGAAATCAGTCTGTAATTGAGTTTCTTGGAGTAGGTGTCACAAGTGGAATAAAAAGTGTTTTTACCAGAGGAGAAAAGCTCTTTGAATTAAGTAATCATTTAGGTAATGTACTGGTAACCGTAACTGATAGGCGAATACAGGTAGACGCCAACTCTGATGGGATCGTGGACAGTTACAAAGCTGATGTTGCGAGTGCAAATGATTACTATCCCTTTGGATGATGATGCCTGGGAGAAGTTATACAAACGGGAACAACAACTACCGTTATGGCTTCAATTCACATGAAAAATCAAATGAAATTGCAGGCGAAGGAAATCATGCCACTGCATTATTTGGTGAATATGATACCCGTTTAGCAAAGCGATGGAATCCTGATCCCAAACGTACCGTTGGAATTTCTATATATAGTGTATTTGACAATACTCCGGTTTGGCGGAACGATATACTGTTAGATACGCCAACAGCTAAGGAAGCTGCTTATATAGCTGATGATTCGTATAATGAAAAATCAAATCTTGATGCTAGTGATAAAAAGAATGGCAATTGGGTGCGAAATGATATTAAAATACCTGGCGTAAAATATCACGATGATGGAAGCGGTTATGATGCGCATCTATACACAAGAACTGTTGACGGAAAAACTGAGTATGTTTTTGCAACGCAGGGAACAGACCCCACAAGTTGGAAAGATTGGAAAAATAATGTTCAACAACCATTTGGAGTGTCAGAGCAATATAAAATAAATGCTTCTAACGCTAATGCTTTGCAAAAATTTTTCGGGGACAAAACCGATTTAACCTTTGTTGGTCATTCATTAGGAGGGGGTTTAGCAGCGGAAGGCTCAATGATAACAAATCATCCAGCTATTACATTTAATGCGGCTGGTCTAAGCCCAATAACAAAAGCAGAAATAAGTAAATCGTTTGCCAGCTTTGCTAAAAATATGACTTCAACTTTGTTCACTAAAATTGATGCTTACGTAGTAGACGGCGAAATTCTAAATCGGACATTAGGGCCTTTAGGATTAGGTGCAGATGGTAACATACATACAATAAGTGTTGCGTTTTTTAGTTGGTATCATTTTGATCCAACTGGTATATCAAAACATCTAATGGGAGCTGTAAAAAATGCCATAGACAATGAAGATATCAAATAATTATTTTTTAATAGTAATCCTAATCACTATGATCAGGTTATTTCCTTCATGCACCAGTAATACTTCATTTACTCCAGAAGAAATGCGGTTTACAGATCCCTTCAATGATACGAGCATTATAGTATACAAATCGGCACTTGGCCAAATAGATAGCATTAAATTTTTTAAATGGGAGCTCGATACGATAAAATACAGAAATTTTTCTCAAGGCTTTTATAACGAAAATATATTACGAGTTAAATATCAGTTACTCAATCATAGCTATCATAAAATTAATTACGGGGGTGGGTTAAGCAATTATGAATTGATGGATAATTATTTATCGTTTTTAAAATCAAAAAATGGACATAGTGACAAAGAAATTAATTTTCTAGGATTGGAATTTGATAAGGATTATGTAAATAAAATACTGAACATAAAAGAAAGTTCGATTATTTTTAGTGATGAAAATGCACGATACAAGGGAGTGAATATTAACCAAGGAATAAAAAGTTTTAAGTTCGATTTTGAAAAAGGAATAACATCCTTTGTTGACAAAAATGGAGTGCAATGGGTTCGCTCAAATTGATTGGGGAAAGCTCCAGAAATGCTGTTTTGTGAAAAGCTAGTATTAAAAAGTAAAAGGTTTCCAAATTGAGTGCAATAAAAATTAATTTCAAAGGCTGCTACAAGCGGCCTTTATTTTTATTGGCAAAAAATCCGAACTGATGAGAATATTTGTTTCAACATTACTATTTATAGGAGTTTTATTTTTTTGCTGCAAAAATAAAACTACGTCCAAATCAAGAGTCAACAATAGTAAAGAAGATAGTGTCGTCAAACCATTGAATGCTAGTGTTATTAATTCCCATTATTCCAATTCTGAGCTAAGAGTCTCTGCATATCTTATCTATAATGACGGAACATTATCCACTTTCGATATTTTAAATGACAAAACTATAGCTCTCTGGAATGTCATAGCCGGAGGTGGTGATGCATTGAAACCGTCCGACAGCATAAAAATCGATTTCAATGGAGATATGGATAGCCTAAATATCAAAGTGAAAAATGGCCGCAAATTAGTAATTGATACAACTACCATTCATTCGGAAAAGGGTTTTAATTTTATAATCAGAAATACCGGCTGTTTTGAAGTCTTTATTACAGTCAAAAGAAACAAGACCGTTGTTTATAATGATACAATACCGTTTCACTGTGGCGAATAATAATGTGCTGGCAGGCAATGAAGATATATACCTGGCTAAGATGAGGTGGAGCAAGTGCTAAGTCGTTCATTTTTGTCGGCAAAAGACGAAAATGATTGAGCAAAAAATAGGTCATGCGATAGAAATGTGAATGATGGTAACGGTATACCCATTTAAAAGTCGATAAAAATCCAGTTAGTATAAAATGTTTTCCTTGCATTGAAACCTACGCCTCCTTTTGCAATGGGAAATATAACCATGTTGGAAGAAGTGGGAGCAAGCTTGCCTAAATAATAGGCGCCCCGTCCCGGTAAATCTTCACCGATCTGTTTTTTGTATTGAAGTTTTTCGTCTGCACCAAACATTCCTTCTGCCAATACCAGGTCTTTTGGTGAACTGGCCTTTACTATTTTAGAATTATCCCTACTGTTCACATTATCAGGATCATCATTATAAATGACCATCACCTTATCGCCCAGGTTTACCGAGATAAAACCGGAATAGGCCTGCGTAATGCCGGGAGCCTGTACTATCTGAAGACTGCCTGAACCACTGCTGGCAGAATTTGAAACGTCTATATGGCGCGGAATAAGCGCATAGTCAAAATTTTTACCTGATTTACCGGGGTAAAATGCCATGATGGGGCCAACATCCATTTTGGTTTCAGCTACCTGGTGGCCGGTGTTGTTATTCATGTCAGCAGCAGAAAATGAAGTGTGAACAGATGTAGTAATTTGCTGCGGGCAGCCAAGTACCACAATATTTCCATTGTCAAGTTCTGTAAGAGCCGGCATAAAAGGGAACATGGAATATTCTTTTTTATGTCTGGTACCTGCGCCGTTCTCACAGAAAGACTGAATTTGCTCCGGGGTGAATGAATAAACGAAAGGCCTTGATAAATGCGTGGTGGCACAATCAAGTTGATAGATCAAAAAGCCAGTGCAATTTTTGTCATCTGATGAAGCGTCTGTGCCGGATGAGGCGAGATAAATCGTTTTACCATCTTTTGAAGCCATCGCCTTTGTAAGATAGGGTCTCAAATTTCCTGCGCCATTCAATTTCATTTCGCTTTTTCTTTTATCGGCGCTGTTGGCAACTATCTTTGTGCCATCTTCAGCGCTGAGCACCATGCACTCCGTATTATCGTTGCTGAGCGCAGCGGAAGAAACGGTAAACCCACCTGTGGCCGTGTGCAAATCTGATTGCTTGAGTATATGCAGTTCATTATCGATTACATAGGTTTGCATCATGCTCGGATTTGTTACACATACCACCAATGTTTTGGTTTTATCCGGAGAATAAGCAAATGAAACCAGGCCTGCATGAAGCACGCTTTCTGCTTTGGTAATGTTCACATTCTCTTGTCGTACCGTGCAGAACTTTTGCGGATTTTTTAATGACAAATCTTCTTCATCCACCAGGGCCATATAAAAGCTAAAAGAAGATTTATCTTCACCTGGTTGAAAGTAAGCGAGCGCCAGTTTATTATTGATCAGAACCAGTTGCGGCGTTAGCGGGCCAAACTTTTTCTCCCCGGTTGCAACGGCATATTCTTTTATCTTGTTCATGTTCTTGTCGTACTTGGATACCGTCATGGCATATACCAGGTCGTATAGTTTTGTAAACAACCATTTTTTAGCGCTGAACTGGGAGTTGACAACCGTATAAAAAAAGTTGTTGTGATAGACTGCATTGGTAATAGTTTGATCCTGGTATTCTTTTTCAACGATCTTGAAATCATTTGAAATAGTTAGATGGGACTGCTGACATAAAGCTGTGGAAAAAAGGCCAATTGAGAATGCCAACGTTAATGCATATTTCATGATAAAGGTTGATTTTTTTTGATAGTCAGGTGGACGAGTTTGACTACAATTTTAAAATAAAAAAAGTTTAATTCAAAGTGGTTTTTCAAAGTTGTCAACGAAATATTAAAGCCGACCCAATCTTTTAAGGCGATTACGTAATCCAAGTAAAATAAACGGGAATTTGACTATTATATTTCCGTATGCGCCATCGGTATAGAGAATCAATGTGCTAACAGAGACGGAATATTAGCTAAAAATAACAAGATGATTTTCTGTTATTTCAATTTCTGATAAGAGTGAGTGCGATCTTTCCCTTATATAGTTCAATCATTACTGAAGTCTGTGTGTAAGGAGTCCGGGCGCAGGATAACTTTTTCTTTCGCATCTTCCCATCTGCTTTTTAACAGTTAAAGATTCCCTTTATAGTGTTTGGTTCCCCGCTGGCTAATGCTAAGGAACTCCCTTGACACTCCTGCCTGCTTTTTGTTCTCACGCCATCTGATGAAGAATTGAACATGGTTTTTGTAAATGAAATCGCAGTTTTTTTCCTGCCAACCCCTTTGGTTTGGTGAAAGGGGATTGTCAGAAAAAAACCCGCTCTCAATGGTTAGTTGAGGGGAAAAATTTTTCGGTTTCAGATCACATTTTTAAAAATACATCACATGGAACGCATACATTTTTCACGCCTCATGTCGCTTTCTTGGGAAGTGCAGAAAAAAAGAGGCTGCAGCCGCTCCAAATCATTGCTTGCTGCATGGGCAATTTTTCAGAATGAAGATATCACGGTTTTTCACCTCGTGCGGAAGCACAGCCACGAACATTATAAAAACAAAACGGAGATAAAGAACCTCACGCTGTTCAACTATTAATCATTCATTTTTTAACAGCTCTGTTCCCCTGCAGGGGATAGGGGCAAAAATCAACAGTTATGGAAATTTTAATCGGAAGGGTTGTCGGCGATGCAAAAGTAAGCACGCTGAAAGACGAAAGAAAAGTGGTAAACTTTTCAATTGCCATCAATGACAGCTACAAACAAAAAGGAACGGAACAGGTAAAAAAAGTGGTGACCTATGTAAACTGTTCTTATTGGATCAGCGAAGGCATTGCGGAGTATTTGACCAAAGGCACACTGGCAGAGGTGTGCGGGCGCATCAGCGTGAATGCATACACAGGCTTGGATGGAGAGGCAAAAGCCAGCCTGAATTTTCATGTGAGCAGCATCAAACTGCATGGCAGGACAGCAAGTAAGGAAGGAGAAACCGGAGAGAACCGAAATACTTACCATGCAACGGGAAAGCATAACCGGGGAAATTCGGTTGTGCCAGCGGAGAATATTACAGCGCCGGCGGACGACCTGCCTTTTTAAAACCTTAAAGCCTTTCGCCGCCCGAAGGGATAAACAAAGGGCGGCCCTCTTATGATTTATTTTAACGGATGCAGCACCTTAGACGAAATCAAATCGCTATATAAAAAACTCGCAAAAGAGAACCACCCCGATCTTGGCGGCAACACTTCGACCATGCAGGCCATCAACAAAGAATATGCATTTGCCTGCGCACACATCGGAAAATCTTCCGGCTTGTCGGATGATGAACTGGATAGCGAAATAAAACTTTCCGAACAATACAGACAGGCTATAGAGAAAATTATCCACCTGCAGGAAATCACGATCGAACTGGTCGGCCATTGGATTTGGGTCACCGGAAACACTTATGCCGTCAGGAAGGAGCTCAAAGAAGCCCATTTCTTTTTTGCTCCTAAAAAGTTGGCTTGGTATTTCCGGAGCGAGGAATTTAAAACCCGCGGCGGCAGAAAAACCCTCGACGAGATACGCCACAAGTACGGCAGCGAGAAAGTCGGCAGGAAAGAATATGTAAGAACATTAGAAGATTAAATGAACCATCAGACCGGGGGCGCAGCCGGAGAACAAGGGGCGCATATTTTTTATGAAGAAAATTAACGAACAGGCAACAAAAATCTTTTGCAGGCTCATTGATAAAATGAACAACGAAGAATACCTTAAATTAAGTGCTGAAGGCTATATGCCTTTAGTGATAGAAAGGATTGCCGAAAATATTATGACTGATTTTGGTGCGGCAAAATTGTACAGCCTCGCACATTATTATGAGCAGAACGGCGATCTTATGAGCGACCCGCAAATGTGCTTTTTAGTCATTGACCAGCGGACACAAACCAAAGACATCGAACATATTTTTATTTACCCGCAGATGTACCAACTGGATGGCCTTGGAATTTATGAAGAAAGCATCTTAATAAAAGATAACAGGGTTATCGGATGCAAAAAAGCGTGGCAGGATGGGCATTGTGGCTTTGCAAATCTTTGGTTGAACAATATACGGCAACAAGGTTTTTTGAAATAGGATTTATTCAAACGAAAAATGATTAAGACAATGAAACAGGAAAAAGGATTGGTAACGCTGATGGAAGTTTCCGAAGTGGAACTCATCTACAAATCGAAAATCAAAGCATCAAAAAGGCCGGTGATAACAAGCGCAGAAGACGCGCACAGGCTTTTTAAAAAGTACTGGAACAAAAACTCGATTGAACTGGTAGAAGAGTTTTACGCGATGTTCCTGAACAGGTCAAACCGCGTGCTTGGGATTTACCATCTTTCAACGGGCGGTATCACCGGCACGGTTGCAGACCCCCGCCTCGTATTTATGACTGCATTAAAGCTGTCTGCCGTCTATATTATCATAGCGCATAATCACCCCAGTTCTAATTTAAAACCGAGCAGGGCAGACACAGAACTGACTGTCAAAATAAATGAAGGGGCAAAATTTCTGGATATAAAATTGCTCGATCATCTTATCATTAATGAAGGGTTTTGCTATTATTCTTTTGCTGAGGAAGGCGTGTTATGATATATTTGAATATCTCTTTTAGCAATCTGCAACATGTAAGGGCCTGCCCGAATGGGCGGGCTTTTTAATGGTATTTAAGCTGCCACGCTTTAGGGCGTGGCAGCTTGGGTTTGGAAAAATAGGCAATGATTCAGTAGTAGAAGACTAAAATATTTTCGGAAGAAGACCATTCCCTCAACTAAAATTGGTCGTTAAAAAAATCGGTAATTTTAATATATTAAAGATCTACATTATGATAGGAGCTATAAATGTGATCAACCCAGAAGAATTTGTCAAGGCGTTTCAGGATATTTCTTCAGGCAAAGCTCAGATTGGACAAATATCCACGAAGGCTTTTGAGATTAAGCATTATGATACCCAACCCGTCAACGGTCATGAACTTCCAAAAGATTTTCCGAACTGTTGTGCATTCCATACTGAACTCTTTCAAATGGGCACAGCACGTTATGAGAAGTTGCCTAACTGTTGCGAGCCACATAAGCGATTGAATCAAGCAAAATGGTTTAAAAAAGAAAATTATGCATATTTCCCCATGAAATTGGTAACCACCTTGGCTTATTCCTGGCACTGTGTTAAGGCTTCCATTGATAAGCCGGAATGGTATAAGGAGATCACGGATTATCTGGATTACTCCATGAGAAGCTATGGACAGTTGCCTGATGGTTTCGGGCCTCCGGTAGGCATAGAATTATATGTGGCAAATCTAGCTGGTTATATCGAACAGGATAAACACATCTCTTTCGACAAAAAGCAAAAATTACTGGAATTCCTAACCAACTTCGATAAGCGCAAGCCAGACTTGGAACAAACAGATATTAATTTACTGCTGGATAAGTATCACGAGTGGTTCAAAATATTTCCCTTTGAGATAAGTTTCCTAAGACATCTGAAACCTTATTTCGAAAAGCATATCCCTATACTTAAAGGCAAAGGGGACACGAACATGTACAGTGGATTGACCGCCTTTCAGGTTACGACAAAAAAGGAACTGGTTCAATTTCTAAACTCGGTTACATTAACCATTATTAAGACAATCAATACACGGTTCCTGTTTGAAAGCAAAATGATGAAAGATGTGGATGCCTTGAAAATCGAAATGATGCTCGCAAACCGTCGTGTAGAAATACAAGCGTTAGATAGAACGGATTGGAAAGATCGCAGGGAATATATAAAAATGCTCAAGCAATGGCTGAAAGGCGAAAAGAAGTTCTTGAATGAAATATGGCCAATTCTGCAAGTCATGGAAAAAAACATCGACTTTGTAAAGGATTTAATTGATGGAATCTGGAGGCTGCAAAAAAATGATATTAATGAAGCCTGTATCGTTAATGTCAGGGAAGACAAAGCTGAAAAAGAAGCAACTTTCAGGAATTGGTTCAAAAACTTCTTCCAGGCAAGATATCCTGAAGCAATAGTGTCGGCTGAAGAAGAAAAAGGTAAACGGTATATTGATTTAAAAATTACGCATCCGGGGATGCATGAAAAAATTGTGGAGTTTAAAGGGTGGTGGAATTATGACAAGAAAAATATTGCCTCGCAAATATGCAGTCATCTTACAGATTTTGAAAACGCAGGATATGTTTTCATGATCAATCACAAGCAAGATGAAATAATATCTTCCTATAAAGAACTTGTTGAAGACGCTTCGATGAATTATGTCGAAGGCTCATGGAAAGAAATTCAATTTCAAGGTACGGATATGTTTTATTATGTATCAAAGCATAAATTCTCAGCAAAAGAAAAAACGGTATACCATTTTATTTTTAATGTATGGTTCTCTCATCAGCAATAAGTCATTCACTAAATCTTATATTATACATGATTAGAATCTGATCATGTGTTGTTGACATGTTTTGGTGCTTTTAATTTTGTTCTGATATCCACTAACGAAAATTTCTGGAGAATTTAAAGGGTTTACATTGCCAGATCTGCAACGGGCAAGATGTTCAATTGTTGCACAATTGCATCTTGCCCGCTGGTCGCCTCGGAACTCGGCTGCGGGGCCTAGGACACATAAATTGAAATTTTGTCAGCAGAGTGAACATGAAAACGATGATGGAAGAACAAAAAAGCAAGGGCAGAAACTGGATTAGTTTTCGGGTAAAGCCCCACGAATATGACATAATACATGGGTACTTCAAAAAAACGACCTGCCGCAAGTTGAGTGAGTATGCGCGAAAGATGTTGCTTCAGAAACCCGTTATTATTAAATACCGCAACCAGTCTGCCGATGAGCTACTAACGGAGATGGTTAAACTAAAAAATGAATTGGGTGCAATCGGCAATAATTTTAACCAAACGGTAAAACGCCTGCATACACTTGATGAAATCCCTGAAGTGCGCGCATGGTTGATTTTAAACGATCCGGTACGGGAAGCCTTTATGAAAAAAACGGAAGAGATCAACAACCGCATGAACCAACTCTATGAACAATGGTCGCAAAAATAACCAGCCCGCACAGCATCAAAAGGGCGCTGAATTATAATGAACAAAAGGTTAAGCAACGTAAAGCGGAATGCATTTACGCAGGTAATTATTTAAAGGATCTGGGCAAGCTGAATTTCTATCAGAAACTAAACCGGTTTGAAAACCTGATTGTCTTGAACGAACGGGCAAAAAAAAGCAACACACTGCATATCTCTTTGAATTTTTACCCTTCTGAAAGGTTAGACAGAGAAAAATTAATTTCGATTGCAAAAAGTTACATGGAAAAAATTGGGTTTGGCGACCAGCCTTACCTGGCTTATGAGCATCATGATGCTGGGCATCCGCATATACACATTGTGACGACAAATATTGAAGCTGGTGGCAAACGCATCAATACATATAATATCGGGAGGAACCAGTCTGAAACAGCCCGGAAAGAAATCGAGCGTGATTTTGGATTGATGAAGGCTTCTTCTAAAAATAAATCGCATGAAGAGGATATAGAAAACGTAACTGCTCAACGCGCGCAATATGGTAAATCTGAAACCAAGCGCGCTATCACTAATGTGCTGGATGCAGTGATCGATAAATATAAATATACCTCACTTGCGGAATTAAATGCCATACTCAAACAATATAATGTGATGGCGGATAAGGGCATTGAAGGGGGCAGGATACAAAGGCACAACGGATTAAGATATACGATTCTTGATGCGCAGGGAAAAAAAGCAGGTGTGCCGATCAAAGCAAGTTCGATTTATAGCAAGCCTACTCTTACATATCTCGAAAAAAAATTTGAAGAAAACCAGATCAAAAGGCAGCCGGATAAACAAAAGCTTAGAACTGCGATTGATTGGTGCTTGTCAAAAAAAGTAAGGAGCCTTGAAGCATTTATAGAGCAATTAAAAAAAGAAAAAGTACAAGTCGTGTTGCGTCAAAATGGAAACGGCCAGGTCTACGGTATCACTTTTATCGACTACCGCACGAAATCGGTCTTTAGCGGAAGCGATATCGGCAAAGCCTATAGCATCGGCGGGATTAAAGAGCGGTTGGGTATTGCCTCGAAATACAACGGGCATGTTCAGGATGAGAAAATTTCAGCTGGGCAGCATGGTTCAAATAATATCAAACAACAGAAAGAAGAAAGGCAAGAAAAAAGCGAGGATAATCCAAAGCATAAATCGTTTCCGAAAGACGATTTGTTGCAACTGCTGTTAAAACCGGAGCGCAACGAGGCGCGGGTACCTTTCCAACTATTGCAAAAAAAGAAAAAGAAAAAAAGGTCACTGGGTTTATGACCTTAAAGAAAATGAAACTATGTCAAACAGTACCGGTGAAAATGAAGTGGGGCTGCAGAAGATACTGGATTTTACAAGGCTTTGCAGCATAATGGTTTTGCTTTTGCATTTTTATTATTTCTGCTACGATGCTTTTGCGGATTGGAAACTAACGTCAACAATCAGCGATCGGTTTTTACTGAATATCGCAAATACGGGATTGTTCCATAGGAACAATGCGAAACTGATTGCTCTGGGATTGCTGGTAGTTTCATTAGTGGGAGCAAAGGGCAGGAAAAATGAAAAAATAAACAAGATGATGATTTTTGCTTGCATAGGCGCGGGCACCCTTCTTTATTTTTATAGCAAGTTTGTTTTGCAAATGCATTATAACGAACGAACGCTTGCAGTAATTTATATCATCACAACGAGCACCGGTTATTTGTTGATCCTTACAGGCGGTGCATTTTTATCCCGTTTAATAAAGATCAAGCTTGGTGCAGATATTTTCAATGAACTCAATGAATCGTTTCCACAAGAGGAAAGGTTATTGCAAAACGAATATTCCATTAATCTGCCAGCACGCTATCAGTTTAAAGGTAGATACCGAAACAGTTGGATAAATATCATCAACCCGTTTCGTGGAGTAATAGTTGTCGGTTCGCCAGGTTCGGGTAAATCTTATTTTGTGATACGCCACCTGATCAGGCAGCATATTGAAAAAGGGTTTTGCATGCTGGTTTATGATTTTAAATACCCGGATCTCACACAAGTAGCATACGATGCTTTGATCGCAAATCCAAAAACTTATAAAGTACTCCCACAATTTAATGTCATCAATTTTGATGATCCTTCCCGGAGCGTGCGCTGCAATCCCATTGACCCTGCAACAATGCATGACATCACTGATGCTATCGAATCTGCCCGTTCTATCTTGCTTGGGTTAAACCGTGAATGGGAAACCCAACAAGGCGATTTTTTTGTGGAGTCGCCGATCAATTTTGTGACAGCCGTGATTTGGTTTTTAAAAAAATATGAAGCAGGAAAATATTGTACACTGCCGCACCTGATTGAACTGATGCAGGTCGACTATGAAAAGCTCTTTCCGGTGCTTCGCACAGAGCCGGAGATTGAAGTGTTGATCAATCCATTTATTTCGGCGTACCAGAACGATGCGATGGAACAGCTCGAAGGACAGGTAGCAAGCGCAAAAATTGCCATGGCGAGATTGTCCTCGCCACTTATTTACTGGGTGCTATCTGCGAATGAAATCTCGTTGGATATTAATAATCCTGAAAAGCCGCAGATACTATGTTTGGCGAGCAATCCTCAGAAACAACAAGTGCTGGGAGCAGTACTCTCATTATATATTACACGAATAGTAAGATTGATCAATCAAAAAGATAAAGTGAAATGTAGTTTGATATTTGATGAGTTCCCTACAATTTATTTTAATGGCATCGATGCACTGATCGCAACTGCACGTTCGAACAAAGTTGCAACCTGTTTGGGCATGCAGGATTTTAGTCAGTTGCGAAAAGATTACGGAAGCGAGCTTGCATCAGTGATCATGAATATTGCGGGCAATATTATTTCCGGACAGGTAACAGGTGAGACCGCAAAATTTTTATCAGAGCGGTTTGGCAAAATAACGCAGGTGAAAGAAAGCATTTCTGTAAACCGCAATGATACATCAATCAGCAAATCCAGTCAGATGGATTTGGCAATTCCTCCATCGAAAATAGCTGCATTATCGTCAGGAGAATTTGTTGGAATGGTCGCAGATGACCCCGAACAGAAGATAAAGTTGAAAACTTTTCATTGTGAAATTTTAAATGAAGCTGGGGCGCCTAAACAGAATAAAAAGGAAAATTTTAAAAATGGAATTGTTTCGCGAATCGTAACAACAGAAACGATCACGGAGAAGTATCAGGGGATCAAAAAATCTGTTGCTGAAATAATTGAAAATGAAATTGAAGTATTGATGAACACACCAGGAACAGGATATTAGCTCTGAAATATTTTCAAAAACTGGCATCTCTTGTTGTGAGTTCTGGCTGGCAATACTTGGTTTATCTGCAGCCAGAACACGATTTTTTTGTTTATTTTTGGCTGTCAATAATAAAATTATTCACAGCCAGAACTCATCATCTTGGTTAAAGTTCCGGCCAGCAAAAAATCGAAGATGGAAAAGCTCATAGGAAGAGACTCCGAAAAAAAATTGTTGCAAGAGGCAATGGATTCAGGAGAGCCAGAACTAATCGCGCTATTTGGAAGGCGGCGCGTCGGCAAAACATTTTTAATACGCCAATACCTGCACAAAAACTTGATATTCGAATTTGTGGGGACACGAGATGCCAAACTTGCCGGTCAGTTAGCCAGCTTTAATAGGTCCCTTGGTGCAGCTGCTGGCAATCCTAAACTGTACCGAATACCCGATAACTGGGCTGATGCGTTCGATCAGCTTTCTAACTTTCTTACCTCAAAATTAGCTGTTCAGCGAACTGTAGTATTCTTAGATGAATTCCCATGGTTGAGTACACATAAGTCAGGTTTCCTGCCGGCTTTTGACCATTGGTGGAATAGCTGGGGAAACAAACAAGATAATCTGGTAGTTGTCATTTGTGGTTCGGCGGCTTCATGGATGATTCAAAACATAGTGAACAATAAAGGCGGACTACATAACCGCGTTACACGAAAAATAAGGCTACTTCCTTTTAATTTAAAAGATACAGAAGAATTTTTGCACGCAAGGAATGTTAATATGGATCGGTACACAATTCTTCAGCTTTACATGGTCATGGGAGGAATCCCTCATTACCTGAAAGAAGTACGCAAAGGCGAAAGCGCGGCACAAGCCATCGATAGGATTTGTTTTACCAAAGATGGACTATTGGAAAGTGAATTCAAAAACCTCTACAGTTCGTTATTCGATGATGCGACACGGCATCTGGCAATTGTAAAAACATTATCAAGCAACAAATCAGGGCTTACCAGACATGAGATAATTGAAAAAGCAGGTCTTTCATCTGGCGGGACTGTAACGGCTTTGCTGGAAGAACTGATAGAATCAGGATTTGTCACAGCATGGCTGCCCTATGATAAAAAATTACGAGATATCATTTATAAACTCTCTGATGAATTTACCCACTTCTACTTTAAATTCATGGAGCGAAAGCAATTCTTAGGCACTGGTGGCTGGTTAAATCTTTCATCAACTCCCTCATGGAGAAGCTGGAGTGGGATTGCATTCGAAAGAGCGTGCCTAAAGCATATCCCAGAGATCAAAAAAGAGCTTGGGATTTCCGGATTAAACACAGAGGATGCAACTTGGCGCTGTCAGCCAAAAACAGGTAAGGGTGCACAGATTGATATGCTCTTTGACCGACAGGATTTTGTGATAAATTTATTTGAAATGAAATTTTCAGAATCTGAATTTGTCATTGATAAAGATTATGCATCTGATCTTGAAAAGAAAAGGGATATTTTCAAAGAAAAAACAAAAACAAAAAAGTCGCTCTATTTAACTTTCATTACAACGTTTAATGTCAAGGATAATGAGTATGCAAAAAGGCTGGTGCAAAAATCAATAACGATGGATTGTCTATTTACTTAGAATAATAGGCAATGCCAATAGGAAAGAAGAATAGGTAAAACGATGCGTTCTTGTTTGCAGAATATATAAGGAAAAACATAAATTAAGACTGCATGTTTTTTCATTTAGGAAAACTTTGGTAAGGACCGTATTTTAAAGGAGCTTACATAAGCAATCCATTCTGAAATGAACAAATAAAAATATGGAGCCCACGTTTAACCCGGTTTCTACAAGCGGCATAGGTTTTAAGCTGGAACATTTTGTTCAGTCCTCATTTCTTCTATCATTGCTTTTGGAAACACCATTTCCATTTGAGAATGAAATGGAAGTCATAGAATTGAAATTTCAAGCAAAACATATCGCCAATACTGACGATCTGATTGTGCATTTCAGAGGAAATGAAAGAAATGTGACATTCTATGTTCAATCAAAAAAAGGTCTTGAAATAAACAGAAATGAGACATTTGATGAACTGATCGATAGTCTTTGGAAGGATTTTAACCAAGATGGATTTGATAAAGAGCATACCAAATTTATCGTTACAACAGATATCTTAAACAAAGTGGATGCAGAGGATGGCTTATTGGTGCTGGAATGGGCAAGAAGTAGCAAAGATTGGCAAGATTTTGATAATAAAATAAAAAATAATAAAAAGAAACTAAACAAACTCAATTATTTTATAGAGGCCATCAGAAAAGTCAATACCCAATCCGCTAACAAGGAATTAGTGTGGGCTTTTCTCTCATCCATATTTATCAAGACCTATGATTATTTAGAAACAGGAAGTAAAGACAAAGAAATACTCAAATGGTATTTTAAGCCTTTTCTTAAAACCGGTTTAGATGCTGAACTTGTCCTTTTAGACATAATAGGGTATGTACAAAGATGTAATCAAAATGGCGCAACGATTACTAAGCAAAATGTCGAGCTTAGCATTAAAGAGCATTTTGATCTGACAAAATCTCCCAAATTAAATGCTGAAATAAAAGAGTTATTTAAAAAAAGTATTAGCCTCGTAAAATATGCAATCCACAATGATATTGATGGCCTGCATTTGGACAAGAGTAAAGTATTTTTACAAATTAGTGAGTTACTAGCAGAAAAGCGATTTATTATAATTAGCGGCATTGGAGGAATCGGCAAATCAGCAGTCGCCAAAGACTATTTCGAAAGCTCGTATTTGTCGGACAGTGCATATTTAGCTTTTAAAGCGGATTTATTTGATCGCTCATCATTAGCTCATTCGTTGTCTGATGTGGGCGTCCTTGTAGATTTTGAAACTATTATTTCGCAATGGCTACTTTTCCCGAAACTTGTTGTTTATATCGATAGTTTTGAAAAGTTGTATGAAAGTTCACACAAAGAAGCTTTTCTGGAATTTTTGGGAAAAATAAAAGATGTTACCAATGTAAAAATCATAGCTACTTGTAGAGAATATGCAATAGAAACGTTACGCTCAAAATATAGAATTTCCAAACAAGATATTGGAATTATACCACTTTCGCCACTCACAGCAACTGAGCTTGCAATTATTTCTTCGGAGAAAAAGAAACTGAAAAATATTATAGAGAACCCAAAATTAAAGAAGTTAGTATGCATTCCTTTTTATTTGAATATGGCCAGCCAGATTGTAGATTCTTTAAATATCGAAAATGAATTAAGCGAAACTGATTTTAGGAATGCGATGTGGAAATTCATTATAGAAAAAAGTGGATCAAATAAGCTTGGTCAAAGTAGAAAAAGGGTAAATGCATTTTCATCTATTACGATCAAGCGGGCAATCGAAAAAGTACCATATGTGAAACCTGACATGCAGGTGGATTTGGATATTATTGCTGAATTGGAATTGGATGGACTGTTAATAAAACATCCTACAATCGATTGTTATGCTCCTGCTCATGATATTTTTGAAGATATTGTCGTGGTAAAGTATTTACACGAGCTTTTTCAAAATAAGATAAATTCATTGGGTTTTTTAACTTCAATTGACAATAATCCGGTATTCAGACGAGCTATCAGGTTATGGATACAAGAGCTCATCGCATTGCAGGCCAATGAAGCAAATTTATTTCTCGCTGATATTTTACCGCACCATATTACGAACGACTCTATCGTCGATGAAATTATAATAGGTATGTTAGGTGCAGATGATCCCTACAGCCTACTTAATAGAACCAAGACAATTTTGACTAGCAATAATTTACAGCTTTTTTTTAAGGCCTTTCGGTTGCTTAAGATGGCATATGTCATGGAGTATGAAGGGGAAAATCCTGAAAGAAAAATCAAAACTACCGGCCAGGGCTGGTCAGCCTTGTTAAGAATAATGGATGAAAATTATTCGGACCTAAAAAAGTGGTTTGACATTGTGCTTGTCGATCTTCTATTGCATTGGACATTCCAATATGAAACAGATGATCTGTTGCCAGATGAAGCAAAGATTGTTGCCAAACATTGCTTCAGTTTACTTACAGAAAATAAAGGAGGTTATCGCTTCGCTCCGAAGCGACAAATTTTGGAAATTTTATTCAGCGTCGCTCCTGCAGTAAAAGAGGATGTGAAAAATATTTTTTTAGAAGCTATTGATAACAAAATGCATGAAAAAGAGGATGGGGCTTTTCCTATTTTTTTTTATCGCGATCTTTTTAAAATGGTATTGGTGGATACGGTCAAATGTGTAAACCTCTACAAGTTATTCCCTGAAATAATTATTGATCTTGCAAAAATGGAATGGTTCTCCGATCAACAGTTACACCGACATGAGAGTGAGTATTTAGAAGCTAGCTTCGGCCTGAAAAGTTATCCGTATAAATATTTTAGCTCTAGTTCTTTTCAAACTCCCTTTCGTTATTTATTTCGCTACCATGAGTGCTTAGCGACGAATTTTCTTATTGAGATCTCTAACAGGGCGGTTAATTTTTACAAAAAATCAGATTATTTTCAAGAAGGACGCACCGCCTCAATTCATTTGCAATTAGACGATGAAACAAAGGTTCATCAATTCGGAGATGAAAATTTATGGACAGCATACCGGGGGTTTGGTGTAAGCCCTTGTTTGATCCAATCTGCTTTGATGGCATATGAAACCCATCTCTTAGAAAATATCGAGAACCTATCCCCGGAATTATTTAATGAAATTCTTACAAAAAGCCATAGTGTAATGCTTACTGCTGTCCTTAGTTCCGTGGCTATGTCTTATCCACTTGCTTTTAAGGATAAAATTCTTGCCCTTTTTGCATCTAGGAAACTGTTCCTTTGGGATTTAGGGAGATACAGTAATGAGATGATCTCTAGTCATCATACTGAAATCGGAAACGAGTATTATTTTACACACGAACGTTATTTATCAAATAAATTAAAGCACAGAAAATCTAATTTGGAAAATTTAGTTACAAAACTTCAATTTTATTTTCCTGATCAGATTAACACTATTATCGATGAGCATGTAAAAACAATTCATGATGCTGATCCTTCCTGGAAACTTGCATTGACCAGAATGGATATCAGAAAAACAACCCCCCATATTGACGAGGAACTTCATCAAATAACTTTTACACCACTGCCACTTCCTGACGATTTACAGGAATTTGTAGATGAAGGACAGGAAGATAGTAATCAATATGTGACTTATATATCTATCGTGATGTGGGCCAGCAAAGCATTTAAAAATGAACATGACGAGCAGGTAACATTTGAACAATGGAAAGAGAAATTTGAAACAATTAAAACTGATGCCTTTAGACAAGCGCAACCTTTTGGTAAGATCGATAAAAGTATTGCTGCTATCGGGCTAAGAGATTTTTTTGATAAACTTGACAGGGATATTTATGAAACACTTATCAACGATATAACAGTTGATCTGGAAACTACTGCCAATCAAATCAAATCAGGATATTTTCATAGTGCTGAAGATATTTTTTATAAGGCTGATTTTAGTATTCTGCCTATCCTTTTAAGACCGGAGTTGAAAGATTTTGTTTCCCAGAAAGTCATTAAGAGAATAATCTTAGAATTCCTTGTCCTGCTTCCGGATGATGAAAAAAAAGATTTAATAAAGGGTATCAAAACCTTTTTATGGGATATTGACAAGACTTTCGCTGAAAATTGTTTTCAGATTCTGTTGAAAATGGCGAAGCAAGGTAACCTCAATCAACGATTATATCAATTGCGATATTCGTTCGAAAATGAAGATCTTTTAACGGAAGCAAATAAAATTCTGGACGAGCTAATTAATGGACTGGTCGTCGATCTGCCGAGTGTAACGTTTTTAAAAGATCATAGAAGATGGATTTTGTATAGCTTGGAGTTATTGCCCGATAATTTAATACTTACCGAATACAAAGATTATTTTCAGAGACTGATCCTGGAGATTGGAAGTATAAAAGATTTATCGGAGTATAAAAATTTTGATTTTAATGAAACGTTTAAAAATATTATTGCCAATCTCCTTTTCAATAATGCCGATGAAAATGCTGAGATAATATTATTGACTTTACTTTCAGCCGCAAAAAAACAACCAGGGTTTGTACTTGATACACTCAAAGTGTTCATTTTTCTGGGCCATGACAGTAAATACCCACCTAATCTCTGGACCCACTTAAATACCTTACTATCTTTTGTATTACAAGTATCGGGGAAGTTTGGTTTTGTGCATATATTACTTTTTGCACCGTTGTCAAACCCTTACAGAGCTTATAACCTGCCCGATCATTCACCTGGCAGACCAATTCATGAATTAATAGTTTCTTCTTTCGCAGCAGATGAAAATTTAATTGAAGCGGTTTTTAAGTTGCTAGCTGGTATAGGTTCTATATATCAACCTGTTTGTTTGACTTGGCTAATGAAGAGCCTTCCGGACAGAAAAGCGTACACTGATATTTTTTTGCATGCTGGTAATTACTTTGAACCATTTGTTCAACAGTTATACGACGATCATATAGAACACATCCGAACGAACAAGGAACAATTGGACTATTATATGATTATGCTTGATGTGCTTATCGAACGAGGATCGTCCATTGCTTTTAGGATTAGGGATGAAATAATTTGAGTGGACATGGGAAATCAACTTGATTGAACTAATCTAACAATTTATTATGCTCGAAAAAGAATTAAATGTAACAGGCGGTGTGCTTATCATTGGCTCATTGCTTTGGCAAAACAACTTGGGAAGGCAAAACAACACGATACGAAACGATTGGAGAAAGCAATTCTTGGACGAATCTCAAAAAATTAAGGTGAACGTGCCTATAAGATATGGACGATTATCGGGCGGTGAAGTATACACAATGACCTTTTCAAATTCTTGTCGCATCAGATTAGGTTCTGCTTATCTGGTTCCATTTCGGCAAAATCCTGTAAAAAACTTTGCTGAGTTATTAACAGAGTCTCAGGAACTATCATACGCTGAGGGTATGGATCGTAAGTTTATTAAAAGCCGGGAAAATATTCCTTGGAGCGTTTTAGGATTGCTTTTTAATAACGGCAAAATTGCTTTGGACAATAAAAAACAGATGAGCGATTGGTGGCAGCAACAAATTCAGCATGATCAGGACTATGGCTTGTTCAATCATAAAACGTTTAAGTTGGGTTCAGAGAGACCAAGCATACTTCAAAATGGCCAATTAAATTTCCCTTGGATAAATCCTGTTGACCCCAATGCTAAAACGGAGCTAAATAATTATGATTTCTTGATTGCGACAACCACGTTGCCAAATGAAAAAAAATATCCGACTGTAAATAAGTTAGTGACAAATATCCACAAAGATCAAGTTAGAAAATATTTTATAGACAACCATGCTCACGGTATCACCACGTTTCAGGATCAGAGAATAATAAAAAAACTAAGCCAAAACTTTACAAAAAATATTTTATGATTCAAGAAGCCACACCAAATGGGATGTCTCCTTGTTGGTATATTACCGAAAGCGAAATTGAAATAGTAAGAAAAACCGGTAAGCCATTTGCTGAATTTACAAATACGGAAGATTTTTTTATATTAACAAATCGTATTGATAGCGTTTTTATTCAAGGAAATATAGCGAGACGGGATAAACAATTTGAATTGCTGAATGATGTACGAGTTCGTTATTCTTACCTGATTGATTTTTATGACCGGAAAAAAGTGTATTTCACATTTGATCGCATTAATCTCTATCAATTATACGAACTTAGCCCCGGCCATCCAAACCCGATTCTGTTTACATTGAAAAGAGTGGATACTTTTAAGATTATTAAGGCGAATCAGGTTTTTATGATCATGCCATTTCATAATCATGATTTGGATAACTTTTATTTTAACAACATTAAACCCTTTCTAAAAAAGGAATTTAGTATCGAAATATACAGGGCAGATGATTTTTACAACAATGATATTATCGTTGAAACCATTTATCATCTGATTAAGGACAGTGAATTTATTATTGCAGACACCACAGAACCGAATAAAAACGCATTTTATGAATTAGGGTATGCTTCTGCTTTGGGGAAAGAAATAGTTATGGTTCAAAATAAAACCGAGAAAAAATTATTTTTCGATCGTGCACATATACGATCTATATTTTATGATGCAACAGATATTTCATCTTTTCATTTTGACTTGAAGTCTACCATCGAGAGTATCAGGGCTAAACACCAGTTTTAATTTTGGAAAATCTTATGGACAACTGGATTGCATTTTCTGACAAAAATAAAAGGACGAAGTTATCCTCACTTCTCTCGAGAATTATCGTTGAGGAGATGGGGAATTTAATTGAAAATTTTTACGGCTTTGAAGGAGATAAAATAAGGCCCCGGCAGACAAGGTTGATTAAAGACAGGCTTTCCCTTTTAGGCAAACGAAAAATGAAAGGCAAGCCAAAATATCAAGTTTATGCTAACGGAATATCTGAAAATTTGAGGCAGGAAAATGGTGGACCTTTTAAAAATGCAGAATGGCTGTATGATATGCACTGGTATTTGGATGGGGATGAACCGTACACGACTACTACTGTTCCGCTGGTAATGGAGTGTGAATGGAATCCTGTGCTACGCGGAGAAAAATTGAAGGTGCCTTTCAGCGGAATCAAATACGATTTCCAAAAATTGTTACTCGCTAATGCGGAGTTACGATTAATGATCTTTAAAGTTAGAAAGACCATTGACCTTGAAAACCTGTATCATTATTTTAGAAAAAATATAGAGAATTATAAGCACTTGCCAAATGGCTCGGAATTTTTATTTATTTCATTTCCCAAGGATCAGAAAACATTCTTTTATTGCGAAATATTGAAATCAATCTACTAAGTGCCTGACATGGCAGCGTTGGATTAGACTTCAGCTTTTGGATTTTTTTGTTTTTGTAGTTTATTTCGAAAGGACTTTCCAGTCAAAATCAAATATTCCATTTGCTTGTAAGTCGGCCATTATAAGTTCAATTTTGTTTCCTACCAGAACATGATATCTTGATTTCTTAAACAACATCATAATGCCGATTAAGAAATAGTCCAAAACCATTTTGCCAGGTTCAGGCCTGACTTGTAAATACCAAAGACCGGAGCCGCTCATTCCATAGGGATCGCTTATCTTCTCGCTGCGCTTTCCGGTTACTATATCTACACCTTTTCCCGCAAAGTTTAGTACATAATTTTTTTGTTTATCAAAATGATAGTATTCGTATGTTTTTTCATTTGCCATGCTCAAAAGAAAGTGAGAAGAACCTGTAATAATATCTCCTTCTTTGATCCATAAGTTTTTGTCAGGATACCCGCAAACCATATAATTAGCTGTCTCCTTATGGACATGTGAATGGGAGATTTTTGTCAGAGGTAGAAATTGATAAGTTTCGGTAAGTAATAATCCTAACATTTTGTCTAATATGATGTAAGCTAAATCTGTATTCTTGTCATTCTTAAAATTTGTATTACTGGATGACCCAATAACTTGTGTTACTCCTATTCTCGTTAAAATAAACAATGGGTCACTGTCAGCTGTTTCGACTACATGTGAGGCAGTAAAAATTAAATACTGATCTTCAATTTCGACGAGGACACCGGAACCATACGGATTGAAATTATACTTTGAATTCTTTTTTTTTATTAAAAATTGAATAGTATGAAAATGCAATTTGTCCTGCGACAATTTTAAGGCTGCACCTTGAAATATTATTTCAGCTTCTTTAATTTCCATTCAATTGCAAATTAATATTAATGAAATATAACTGGCATAAGAAAAACGGGAAACTGATATCTTGCGAATCACTTGGGTTAATTACTGAGAAAATAAAATGTAAATATGAAATTGTTGCACAAAATGAGTAGGTCTTTTTTTTGTTCGTTTATCACTTTTAAAAGTTTTAGAAATTTTGCAAGTTTTTCGATTGAGTGCTCCTCAGCTCCACTTGCGGAGAAACCAAATTTTCTTTTTTTAAGCTTTGAAATAAAAACTACCTTTATTATGTCTTACAAGTTCTTACAAGGATAAAATAGTCATTGAACAATTCGTTGAGTTGAATTTTTGAGTTACTTAAATAATTGATTCAGAATATTGTTTCGGGATAGTTCATATCCCTTCCCCTCCGCTTCCTAAGTTTAACTAACTACCCACACAAGCTGCTTTGTGGTTTAAGTTTATTTTCCGTTGTTGTTGGTGTTGTACATAGGCATGGATGTTAGCTTCACCAACAACTGAAATTATACTTATTTGCCGTTGGTGAGCCAAGCACAAAAGCAACATGCAACACCAATGGTGGCGAAAAAAAATAAAATAAATATTTTTTTTCAAACAGTTCCTAAAAGTAGTTTGGGGATATCTCACTAAGCCCGGACTTATTGAACAATGATTGATGAAAAGCAATTCAAACCAGTAAAGTGCCTCTGAAAAATTTTTAATCACAATGATACTAACAAAATATACTGTAGCCATTGAAGTTACAAAACCTTCAGCTTATGCTTTTAATCGCATCGTCGACCTTTCCAAATGGTGGGTGGAAGATTTTGTTGGCGAAAAACTTAAGCCGGGTTCTGAATTCATTTTAAAAACCGGGGAAGGGCACTATTCAAAAAACAAAGTGATGGTACTTGTTCCTGCTAAAAAATTTGCATGGGTTACAACGGAAAGTAAACGCAATACCGACAACTTTGACTGGACGGGTACAAAAATGATTTTTGAATTAATGCCCAAAGGCAATTGCACGCTGATTCAATTTACTTATGATGGGGTTGTTCTTGAAAAGGAACAGGAAAAACTAAAAGAAATTTGTGATTACTGCATTAAGGATTTGCTATACAACTATCTCGAAAGTTTTGATGCAACAATTGAAATTGAAAAATCACCGCGGGAAGTTTTTAAAATCATTACAGATGATGTTTCAAAATGGTGGGGAGGCAAAGACCTTAGTGGCAGAACTACAAAACTCAATGATGAATTTATTGTTCATCACCAGGGCGCTCATTATTCAAAACAAAAACTGATTGAAATTATTCCTGAAAAAAAAGTGGTGTGGCAAGTTACAGAAGGCACCCTATACTGGCTTAAAAAAGACAAGCAAGAGTGGACAAATACAAAAATGATTTTCGAAATAAGTGTTAAAAACGGTAAAACTGTTCTCCACTTCACACACGAAGGGCTTGTTCCGGAAAAAGAATGTTATGAAGCATGTCAGCAAGGATGGACAATGGTGATTACAGATTGGCTGTACCATTACATTACCAAAGGCAAAGTGAATCAACGCTTCTTATAGCTGGCTAATTTTTCAGCGGTTGGCATCAATAAAATTCCACCACTCGGTAAGCCCAGTCTGCCCGGTTTAATTGCGCAGCGGACTCAGCCGAAAAGCAATTCACAGAAACTGGCAGCGATTTTCGGAAAAATCGCCTTAAAAATTTGCGAAACCAAAAAGTTGCATATATTTGCAACCGGTTAGTTTCATAATAAAAATACAGGCAAAATGAGAAGGGACATTTTTCAGGCAATTGCAGATCCGACAAGACGGGCTATCATCGCTTTGATTGCATTGCAGGCAATGACGCCGAACGCCATTGCCGAAAACTTCAACACAACGCGGCAAGCTGTGTCAAAACATTTACGCATCTTGGCGGAATGCGAGCTTGTAAAGCAGGAATATCAGGGTAGAGAAATTTATTACTCTCTTGAAATTAATAAAATGAAAGAAATAGATAAATGGTTAGAACGATATCGCAAGATTTGGGAAAACCGCTTTAATCAGTTAGACAAAGTATTATCAAACATGAAAAAACAAAAAAAATGACAAACAATTTGCTATTCGATTTTACTGTTGACAAATCAATAAAAACAGTTTTCATAAACAGGGAATTTGATGCGGAACTTCCGCTGCTGTGGGATGCTTTTACCAAAGCCGAACTGATTGATCAATGGATTGCACCTAAACCATTTACAGCCAAAACGAAATATCAGGATTTCAAAGTGGGTGGCAAAAGATTTTATGCAATGATCAGCCCCGACGGCCAAGAGCGTTGGGCGATTCAGGAATATACATCCATTACACCGAAAACGAATTTCAAGATGTATAATGCTTTTGCAGATAAAGATGAAACTCCGGAATTGCCGGGTTCTGAATGGGACCATACTTTCAGCGAACAAAACGGAATAACAAAAGTGAGCATTACTATTTATAATGAATCTCTTGAACGCATGGAAAGGATAATGGATGGCTTCAGGCAAGGAATGACCATGTCTCTAAGCAACCTGGAAAACCTGCTGGCAACTTTATCAAAACAACAGTAACAATTGTAATTGAGAAAATGTGTTTAAAATGGTTTTTGTGTTTAAAACTTCTGTCAGGAACAAAAAACATATCAGGCAACTAAGTCCGCTTTTAAATAATTTATTACCACGGTCAAAATGGAATTTCGACCTTGAAGACTGCGATAAAATTTTACGAATTGACAGCGAAGAAAATATTGTTATAAAAATAACAGACCTGCTTAAAATGCATCAATTTTATTGCGAAGAATTGGAATAGGTAATCGAAAATAGTTTTTAAAAAAAATTATGGTGATTCATAATCAGGTCGCCTTTCAGGAATTCTACAAGGCAAATTTTAATACCAGTGCAGCAATAGCATAAAGTAATGTTACGGCAAAAATGCCTTTGGCGGTTTTATCCAGGCGAGTGTTGATATAATAAGTAAACAACGCAATATTTAATACCAGGCATGGGACGGATATAGCAGTAATCTGGTTGGTGTTGCTGGCAATAAAAGTGAGAAAATCCTTTACTGAAAAGAAGCGGAATTTTACAAAGTAATAAATCACCAGACTAAAAATCGGGGCAATAAAACCAAGCAGTATTCCAAGCTTGAAACTGTCTTTTTTAAACATTCTGCAATTTTCGGGTTAGTTTGAAATTATTTCAATTTCCAGGTTTCCTCAATTTGGTTTTTAAGAACGTAATTGGTAAGATCAAATTGTACAGGTACTACACTTACATAATTATTTTCAAGCGCCCATACATCAGTATCTTTTCCTTCATCAAAATTCACGAACTTACCGGTCAGCCAATAATATTTTCTGCCATTGGGGTCAATACGTTCCACAAAATCTTCTTCATATTTGGCATAGGCCTGGCGGCAGATTTTCATGCCTTTTATTTTTGATCCGGACACGGCAGGGAAATTTACATTTAATATGAGGTGTTTATTGAGCGGGTTTTTTAAAAGATTTGTTACAATAGTACGGGCATATTTTTTGGGGATGCTGAGGTCTGCCTCATGATCATAATCTAATGAGGAAAACCCGACAGAAGGAATACTTTCGATAGCTGCTTCCACTGCCGCCGACATGGTGCCGGAATATATTACATTAATAGAATGGTTGGCCCCGTGGTTAATGCCGCTTAAACACAAATCAGGTTTGCGGTGTAATATTTTATCAACAGCAAGTTTCACGCAATCTACCGGAGTGCCGGAACATTGCCAGGCTTCGATTCCTTCAAAAATATGAACCGGGTGCAACCTCAAAGGGTTTCCGATGGTAATAGCATGGCCCATGCCCGATTGGGGCTTATCCGGCGCTACTACTACGATTTTGCCTAATCCTTTTACCGAATCGATCAGTGCTTTTATTCCTGGGGCAGTAATACCGTCATCATTGGTTATCAGAATAACGGGTTCTCTTTTTATTGATTTTGCCATAAGAAGGGTTCAGAATACAAAAGTGGCTAATATTTTGGATATAAAGCTTTAACGTTATTAAGTCAACGATATTTTCTGCACAATAATGGAATTTTATTGTGTTTCTGTTACCTTTGCCGACTAATTGAAAAGAGCTTTATGGCAGGACAACTAAAAGAAGTTCGCAACCGCATCAAATCAGTGCAAAGCAGCCAACAGATTACAAAGGCAATGAAGATGGTGAGTGCTGCAAAACTCCGCCGGGCCCAGGATTCTATTGTGCAAATGCGCCCTTACGCAAAGAAATTACAGGAAGTGCTGAGTAATATTGTAAGTAATGCTGAAGGCGATGCAAGTGGTAAACTTGCAATTGAAAGGCTGGTTGAAAAAGTGTTGCTGATTGTAATTACCAGCGACAGGGGTTTATGTGGCGCTTATAATTCAAACATCATAAAACTGGCCAAGCAAACCATTCGGGAAAAATATGCCGCCCAGTTTGCAAAAGGAAATGTCCAGATTTGGAGTATCGGCAAAAAAGGTTTCGAACATTTCGTCAAGAACAATTATAAAGTAAGTGAAACTTACAAAGATATTTTTCTGCATCTCGATTTCGAGCATGTGCAGGCTTGCGCAAAAGCGGCAGTGAAAGCTTTTGAAAATAAGGACTTTGATGCAGTAGAAATTGTGTATAGTGAATTTAAAAACGCAGCTACCCAGGTTTTCAAAGTGGAAAGATTTTTACCGATTGTAAAAATGCAAAAGAAAGAAGGTGCAGCCAAAAGCGATTTTATTTTCGAACCCACCAAAGAACAACTTATCGGCGAACTGATGCCGAAAATCCTGAACACACAATTATATAAAGCAGTACTGGACGCTAATGCTTCTGAACATGGCGCACGCATGACCGCGATGGATAAGGCCAGCGAAAATGCCAACGAAATTTTGCGAAACTTGCGCATTTCCTATAACCGTGCACGCCAGGCTGCTATTACCACCGAGTTGAATGAAATCGTAAGCGGAGCGGCTGCATTGCAGGGCTAAAGCTCCTGTTCCTGCGAAAGGAACCGGTTGTTTCAGTCTCTTTGATTATTGTTTTTAAAAGTTCTTTATTTATAGTTGAATAACTCAGTAACCGGCGACAGTAATTCTGTTAAAAATTGTTGCGTCGCACACTTGTACTTTTGAATCATTATTCAACCAATCAAAATATCCCGCAACTTCATTTTGGTTCGGGAACTAAAATTTCCCCTTCAGGGGGATAAAGGGGTATGGAAATCTCTAATATTATTCCACATATTGAAGCGCTGATTTTTGCAAGCGATAAACCTTTAACAGCATTGGACATTACCGAGCTGACGAATAATGCTTTTGGCTTTATGGAAGACAAACTTACTCTTGAGCAGATACAAACGGCCATTGATGGCATTGTGGAAAAATATAACTCGGAATTTTATCCCTTTGAAGTAAAGCAAAGTGGGGGCGGCTGGCAGTTTCTTACCAAGAAAGATTATCACAAAACGGTAGCCCAGTTAAATGGCGAAAAATTTTTAAAAAGACTATCTACTGCAGCGCTTGAAACATTAGCGATTATTGCCTATAAACAACCGATTACCAAAAGCGAGATAGAATCCATCCGCGGAGTGAACTGTGATTATTCCATTCAGAAACTGCTTGAAAAGGAACTGATCGTTATTACCGGCCGCAATGAAGAAATGGCAGGCAAGCCGTTGGTGTACGCAACTTCCAAATTGTTTATGGATTATTTTGGTATTAATTCAGCCGATGAATTGCCGAAACTGAAAGAGGTGTTCTCGGAAAACCTTGTTGAACCAACCCTTATCAATCATACTCCTGAACTGGCGGTTTCTGCAGAAATATCAGAAGAAGCCTCGTTTATTGTCAGCGAAAGCGGTGAACTGATCGAGAATAATGACGACCAGGACGATTCGGAAAAGGAAAGCGAGTAATTTTCCCATCATGATCCTAAGGTGAAATGTGAGAAAAGCCTTTCTATAATCCTGATTTATGCTCTATGTCTTTTCTCCGGATTCATAACTCCAAACTTCTAAGTCCCCGCGGCTTCACATCTCAGTTACCTGGATTATCTTCGCACACTATGTCTCAACAGCTTTCCCAACCATATTTAATTGAACTGGCCAAACAATTCGGTACGCCTTTGTATGTGTATCATGCTGAAAAAATAAAGGAGCAGTATGAAAAACTGCAATCAGCATTTGCTAAAACAAATACAATATTTTTTTATGCCTGTAAAGCGCTTACGAACATTAATATTCTGAAGTATATCAAATCGCTTGGGGCAAACGTGGATTGCAGTTCCATTTTCGAGGCGAGGCTGGCATTGCATGCCGGTTTTTCTCCCGAACAAGTTCTTTATACTTCAAACGGTATTGCATTTAGTGAAATTGAAGAAGCGCAACAACTCGGCATCATCATTAATATTGACAGTATTTCCAATCTTGAAAAATTCGGAAAAAAATTCGGGCATAGCTACCCGGTGGGTATCCGTTTAAGGCCTAATATTATGGCTGGTGGTAACCTGAAAATTTCTACCGGCCATGATAAAAGCAAATTTGGTATTCCGGTTACGCAGATAGATCGGATACTCGATGTAGTTCATAAATATAATTTACTCGTGCATGACCTGCATATCCACACCGGTAGCGAAATAAAAGATGCCGATGTTTTTGTGAAAGGCATTGAAGTGTTATTTGATATTGTTCCTTATTTTAAAGACTTAAAGTTTATTGACCTTGGCGGCGGCTTCAAAGTTCCTTACAGCAAGGGCGATGCGGAAACGGATATCCACCTGCTGGCACAAAAAGTAAACGAGGCATTTGCTAATCACCCCAATCCCGGCGAGAAACCGTTACAGGTTTGGTTCGAGCCGGGGAAATTTTTAGTGAGTGAGTGCGGTTACTTTGTTACGAACGTGAATGTGATTAAAGAAACGACGGCAGCTACTTTTGTGAGCGTCGACAGTGGTTTCAATCATCTCATCAGGCCTATGTTTTATGATGCGTATCATCATATTGAAAATATCAGTAACCCCGCAGGGCCAGTTAAAAAATATTCTGTTGTAGGAAACATTTGTGAAACGGATACTTTTGCGTGGGACAGGGAAATTAATGAAGTGAGGGAAGGGGATTATCTTGTGTTTTATAATGCCGGCGCCTATGGATTCGAAATGTCATCCAACTTCAATTCTCGTCTGCGCCCAGCTGAAGTTTTGGTAAAAGAAGGTAAGGCACATTTGATAAGACGAAGGGATTTGTTTGAAGATTTACTAAGAAACCAGGTAGAGGTAATTTGATTGTTTGTTGTTTTGTAAAAAATATTTGAGAGAGAAATACTGACGCTGAAAATACAATTTGATTAATGATCAGCGGAAATGTTTATACACTTTCAACAGCTTTTGGTATGATACCTGTTTTTGTTATCACTTCTTTTAAATATTCAAGATCATCCAGGCTGTTGTATACCTGGTAAGAAATGCGCAGGTAAATAGCATTGCCTCGTTGCATTACAGGAATCTCAATTTTGTACTTATTGTATAAAGCTTCTTTTAATTCCAGTGGGTTGTCGGTAGTAACAGGAATACTGCACATTTGCCCGAGAAATTCTTCTGATATGGTGCAGATTGGTTTTGTTCCCAGCAATTCGCAAAAAAAAGGGTA
>Ga0335069_10000779_pt1 | contig 51615 bp, 46 predicted proteins | sample Lox_Sample_11_FD_206714 | JGI IMG/M metagenome (GOLD analysis project Ga0335069, IMG submission 206714) | Soil microbial communities from Loxahatchee National Wildlife Refuge, Florida, United States - Lox_Sample_1.1 | ecosystem: Environmental > Terrestrial > Soil > Wetlands | place: USA... | reverse complement strand
GCGTCTACTTCTTCTGCCGTGCGTGTCTCTTCGATGCCGGCGCGCACCAGCTCCTCGCGCATAGGGATCACCATAAGCTCTGGATACATTCTTCGTTTACCTCGAGACGGGGAAAGCCGCCATCTTCAATTCTAACAATTTGTCTCAGGTTGCGCGGATTCGGCCTGCGGAAGGCGGCCCTTCGTGTTGTAGCCTTGTTCCGATGCGGATCGCGGAAAACCAGCCGCTTGCACCGTTCACGACCTTCGGCATTGGTGGCCCGGCACGCTGGTTTGTCGCAGCGGCCAGCGAAGCAGATGTCGCAGAAGCAGTCGCCTGGGCCAGGGCCCGCGATATCCCGCTCTTTGTTCTGGGCGGTGGAAGCAATCTTCTCGTCGCGGATGCCGGTTTCAACGGCCTCGTACTGCATATCGCCCTGACCGGCATCGCCGAGCCTGCTGTGCCGGACGCACCGCGGACACACATCTATCAATGCGCCGCCGGCGAAAACTGGGACGCCTTGGTCGAGCGTGCGGCCCTGGCGAACTGCGCGGGCATCGAGTGCCTCGCCGGCATCCCCGGCACCGCCGGCGGAACGCCCGTGCAAAACGTCGGCGCCTACGGACAAGAAGTATCTTCCACGGTCGTGTGCGTTCGCGCCTTCGACATCGCGGAGCAAGCCTTTGTCGAGTTCTCGAACACCGAATGCGGCTTTGCCTACCGCCGCAGCCGCTTCAATTCCGCCGACCGCGGCCGCTTCATCGTCACCCGCGTCGACTACCGCCTGTCGCGCGACGGTCCGCCGACACTGCGTTACGGCGACCTCCGGCGCGTATTTGCGGCTGGTGCAGCACCGACGCTCGTCGAAGTCACGGCCGCCGTTCGCGGCATCCGCCAATCCAAAGGGATGTTACTGGTCGAAGGCGACGCAGACTGCCGCAGCGCCGGCAGCTTCTTCAAGAATCCCGTCGTCACCGCGGAGCACGCCGACCGCATCGCCGCATCGTCGTCGAAAGAGCTCCCGCGCTATCCTGCCGGCGACGGTCCTGAATCTGAAGACAAGGTCAAACTCCCTGCCGCCTGGCTCATCGATCAGGCCGGATTTGCCAAGGGCTACTCACGCGGCGCCGCCGCCATCTCTTCCCGCCATACGCTCGCGCTCGTCAACCGCGGCAACGCCACGGCCAACGACATCCTCTCTCTCGCCGCCGAGATTCGCGCCGCCGTAGAGAAGAAGTTCGGCATCCAGCTTGAGCCTGAACCCGTGTTGGTTGGACGGCTTGGCTGACGCGCGACGCCGGGTGCCCCATCCTTGCGGCGTCCTTTTGCCACAAGGGTGGGAACGCAGGAAGCCCCGCCAGCCTTCACGTCCTGCCGATCCGGCCCAGCAGCCGCTCGCATTCCGCGGCCAGTATCCGCGGCGCTGGTCCCAGCCCCGCCAGCCTTCCATCACTCAGCATCGCCACTTCGGCGTGAGTCGCCAGGGCGTCGGTGGCGTCGTGGGTGGCCATTACTGTTTGCATTTCGCTCCGGCTTACCCACTTTTGCAGCCTTGCCAGCAGCACATCGCTCGCCGCTCCGTCCAACGCCGAGAACGGTTCGTCAAGCAACAGCAGGCGGGGCATTGGCGCCAACGCTCTCGCCAGCGCGACGCGTTGCGCTTCGCCGCCCGAGAGATCCCGTGGCCGCCTCGTCGACAACCCGGTCGCGCCCACCAGTTCCAGCACCTCGCTCGTCCGCTCCTCGCGCATCGCCTGGCCCAGGCCGCTCACCCCATACGACACATTCGCCGCCACGCTCAGGTGAGGGAAGAGCGCCGGCTGCTGCGACACCATCGCGATCCGCCTGCGCCCCGGCTTTAGCTGGATGCCGCGCTCGCTGTCGGTGAGCACCTTTCCATCCAGGACAATCCGTCCGCGTTGCGCCGTCGCCAGGCCGGCAAGCAGCCGCAGCAGTGTAGTCTTTCCCGCGCCCGACGGGCCGAAGATCACCGTCCACTCGGCAACGAATGCGCAGTCCAGCTTTAGGTGAAAGCTAACGTGACGCGCCTCCAGGCTGACTTCAAGCACGCCGGCCTCCGCGCGTCCATCCACTGGTGTAGATCGCCGCCAGTGCAGCGGCGCTCAGCGCCAGCAGCACTCCAGCCGTCCGGCTCGCTGCCGCATAGTCGAAGTTCTCCACCTGGTCATAGAGCGCAATGGAGAGCGTCCGTGTGGCGCCGGGAATGTCGCCGCCCAGCATCAGCACCACGCCGAACTCGCCCACCGTGTGCAGAAAGCTGAGCACCGCGGCAGCCAGCAGCGAACGCTTGGCTAACGGCACCAGCAAGGTGAGCACCACCCGCACCGGCCCCGCGCCCAGCAGCCGCGCCGCATCCACCAGCGCCGGTTCCACGGCGCCGAAGCCGGCCACCATCGGCTGCACTGCAAAAGGGAAGCTGTAGATCACCGAGCCCACCACGAGCCCGGAAAACGAAAACGCCAGCGGATGCCCGGTCAGCGCAATGATCCCGCGCCCGAACGCGGTTCTCGGGCCCAGCAGCACGAGCAGAAAGAAGCCCAGCACCGTCGGCGGCAACACCAGCGGCAGCGCGGTCAGCGCTTCCACGGCGGCCAGCCAGCGGCTGCGCCCCAACACCAGCAGCGCCGCCAGCGGCACGGCGGCAACCAGCAGAATCACTGTCGTGACCGCGGACAATCTCAATGTCAGGAAGAGCGCCTGCCAATCCATATCTCTCTATATTTCTACTTTGCTGGAGCCAGCCCGCTCCGGGCCAGTTGCGCCTGCACAGGTGCCGACAGAATATAGTCGATCAACTTGTGCGCTGCCGCGCGCTGTGTTGTCTTGGTTACGATCACGACGCCCTGCTCGATCGGAGGATACATATCTCGCGGTATCACGAAATACGATCCGCTCGCCTGCATCCGCTGCGTCATCGCCGAAGTCAGCGAGATCAGTCCCGCATCCGCGTTGCCCGAATCGGCATACTGCGCCGCCTGCGCGATGTTCTCCGCCGTCGCCAGCTTTGGCTTCAGCGTGTCGTAAAGCCTCAGGCTGTTTAGCGCAGCCACCGCGGCCCGTCCATACGGCGCGCGTTCCGGATTCGCAATCGCAAGCCGCTTCAGGTCCGCACTGCTCAGCAATTCGAGCGACGGCGGCGGCAGGTGCGCGTCTCGTCGCGTCCACAGAACCAGCGTCCCCTTCGCATACAGGATCGGCGTCGACGAGTCCGCGCTCCCCGCCGCATCGGCCAGCCCCGCGTCGATCAGTCGCTTGGGAAATCCCATGTCCGCGGAGAGGAACACGTCGAACGGAGCGCCGTTTTCAATCTGCGCCGTCAGCATTGCCGATGACTTGAATGTGGCTTCAGCCTCGATGCCCGTCTCCTTCCTGAATTGTTCCAAGATCGGCGGCAGCACCGGCTCGAGATCGGCCGCCGCAGCCACGCGAAGCGGAGATTGTGCTGCGATGGCAGAAAGGCACAACACGAAATTCAACGCAAATGCAATTGCGGCAGCCGCCCCAAGAAGCCCTGTGAGCCTTCTTCCGGACGCGGCACACCGCCGCCGCACGAGATCGCAATCCGCATTGAATCGATCGAATCGAGCGATCCGTATCATGCTGGTAGGCTAACATCAGCGATGAGCGACAATCTGCATCAGTTGCGCTGTTTCGGCTGCGGAGCCCGAATCTCCGGCGCCGAGGCCGCCCCCGACTTCCGCTGCGCCCTGTGCGGCGACCTGTTCGAAGTCGAATACCCAGGCTGGCTCGAGCGCCACAGCTATGACCGGCCCAATCCCGGCGCCCTGAAATGGCTTTGGCGCGAGCGCCGCTGCTCAAGCGAGGCCCTCGATCGCTCCGGCGTCTGGCGCTTCCGCGAGCTGCTCCCCATCCTCGAAAGCTTTGGCAACGCCGTCACCCTCCAGGAAGGCAACACTCCGCTCTATCATCTGCCCCGCGCAGCCAAAGCCCTCGGCATCGACCAGCTTCACGCCAAGCACCAGGGCATGAACCCCACCGGCTCCTTCAAGGACACCGGCATGACCGCCGCCCTCAGCGTTGCCCGCGAGCGCGGCTACCAGTGGGTCGCCTGCGCCTCCACCGGCAACACCTCCGCAGCCATGGCTGCCTACGCAGCCCGTGCCGGACTGCGCAGCCTCGTCCTCATTCCCGAAGGCAAGATCGCCTGGGGCAAGCTCTCCCAGGCTATGGATTACGGCGCCGTCACCTGCCAGCTCCACACCGACTTCGACGGCTGCGTCCGCGTCCTCGCTGAGATCGTCCGCACCTCCGGCATGTACCTGCTCAACTCCGTCAATCCGTATCGACTCGAAGGCCAGAAGACCCCCGCCTTCGAGATTGCCGAAGCCTTCGACTGGAACGTCCCCGACCACCTCATCGTTCCCGGCGGCAACCTCGCCAACAGCTCCGCTCTCGGCAAAGGATTCCGCGAACTGAAGGAACTCGGCCTCGTCACCCGCGTGCCGCGCATTTCCGTGATTCAGGCCGCCGGCGCCAATCCGCTCGTGCGCAGCCTGGCAGAGAATTTCGGCGCGTCGCTCGAGCCCGTGGAAGCTCACACCCGCGCCACCGCCATTCGCATCGGCAACCCGGCATCCTGGCGCAAGGCTGCCCGCGTTATCCAGGACAGCGGCGGCTGGTGCCTCGACGTCACCGAGGCCGAGATCGCCATCGCCAAGGCGGAGCTGGGCGCCGAAGGCCTCGGCTGTGAGCCGGCCTCCGCCGTCACCCTGGCCGGCCTCAAGGAGCTTCGCGCCCGCGGCCGCGTGGCCGCCGCCGACTCCGTCGTCCTCCTTCTCACCGGTCACACCCTCAAGGACGCCGACTATACCATCGACTTCCACCGCGGCACGCTCCTGGCGGCCGAGGAATCTCAGGGCAGGGAAGCCGAGATTGCCTCCCTCCGGCGCAATGCCATCGCAGTCGATCCGACACCGGAAGCGGTCCTCGCCGCCGTCAAGGAAATCGCAAAATGAACGCCACCCGGCTGCCCGGCGCCGACACCATGCAATCCCAAGCCCCCGGCGGAGTGAGGCTTCGCCTCCCGGCCACTTCGGCCAACCTTGGCCCGGGTTTCGATGCGGCCGCGGTAGCCCTCAACTGCTTTCTCGAAATCGAGGCGCAAGTTGCTGAAGACTTTTCGATTACCGCCTCCGGGCGGGACGCGGAACGCTGCTCCTCGATGCGGGAGAATCTTGTCCTCGAAACATATAAAAGCCTGCTGAGGGCGCATTCCGCCGCCCCCGTTCCACCCCTCGCCGTCCGCATGGCCAACGATATCCCGCTGGGCATGGGCCTCGGCTCTTCCGCTGCCGGCCGCCTGGTGGCCGTTGTCCTGGCCAACCACTTCGGCCAACTGGGCTGGACCTCCGGCCGCATTCTTGACGAAGCCTCCGCCCTCGAGGGCCATCCCGACAACGCCGCGGCATGCTGGCTCGGCGGGTTCGTCATTGCCGCCACCGATGGATCCGCGACCCACGTCGCTCAGGTCGAGCCCCCGCCTGCCTGGCGGCCCATTGTCGTCATCCCCAACGAACCGCTCGCTACCAGCAAGGCGCGCGCCGCTCTGCCTGAGTCCTATCCGCGTGCCGACGTCGTCGCCAACATTCAATCCTGCGGGCTGCTCGGCCTCGCCTTTGCGCAGGCCCGCGGCGACCTCTTGCGCATTGCCATGTCCGACCGGATCCACCAGCCCTACCGGGCACCCATCTGCCCGCTGCTCGGCCGCCTGCTGCCGCTGGCCGGCCACCACGGCGTCCTAGGCGCGGCACTCAGTGGCGCCGGCCCCGCCGTCTTCGTGATTGCCGACGGCGACGCGAGCGTCGAGCCGGCCAGCGCTGCGATCCGCGCCGCGATTGCCGGCGCCCCGCCTGCTGAACTGCTGCCATGCCGGTTCGAGCCACGGGGCGCAAAAGACTCTCTCATGAGACTCGCCTAGTTACTCGATTCGCGTTTGCACGATGATTGTTATTCCCGGAGTAATTTCGCCGCTAAATCGTTTATCTTTTGTAAAATACCCACTTCGTGATTACTCTTGGGATTACCTAAGATTGCTTGCCTTTCATTCTTTAAACACATACATTGGCGGCGTGGGCAGTTCTGGGGGAGGGCTGCTCTAGCGCCCGTGGTCCCTATCAGGATCCGGGCGCTTCTAATTTATACGCACCTTTTCGGTCGCGGTTGTCCAACCTGCTCTCCAGAATCCTTCAGCGGCGTCTCTCCGGCCACGCTTGCGACTTTCCAACACTTGCTTGCATCTCATGAAATGCTGATTACAGTACACTCGAGGAGAGTGAGATCAGCGTCCCGAGGGGAGGAACATGGCTGGAGCTGGAATTCTAGAAGTAAGCGATGCGAGTTTCGACAAGGAAGTGCTGCAAAGCGAGCAACCCGTCCTGGTCGATTTCTGGGCCGGGTGGTGCGGCCCCTGTAGGGCAATTGCGCCGTACGTGGATGCCGTTGCCGAGAAGTACGCCGGCAAGCTGAAGGTCAGTAAGGTCAACGTTGACCAGAACGGCGCTGCACCGTCGCGCTATGGCATTCGCGGCATCCCTGCGCTGCTGCTCTTCAAGGGCGGCAAAGTCGTCGACCAGATCGTCGGCTACGTCCCGCAGGACGTGATTGAAGAGAAGGTCCAGCGCGTGCTGGCTTAAACGAATACATTGACAACAAGATCGAAGAAGCCCGGCCATTGCGCCGGGCTTTTTCATTCGACCGCGATGCGCGAAGCCTCGTCTTATTCGTTGCGCAGTGCCTCTGTCGGATTGATGGACGCCGCGCGCCTTGCCGGTACAAGGCCGGCTATCGCCGCTACGAGCAGGATCACGGCGATCCCCGCGCCATACACGCCGGGGTCGGCAATCGAAACCCCGAACAACTGGCTTCGCACGGCGCGCGATCCCAGCATGGCCAGCGGAACCGTCACTGCCACCGCCCCGCCGGCCAGCAGCAGCACCTCGCGCACAATCAAACCCACGACGGCCGTCCGCCGGGCACCCAACGCCATCCGGATCCCGATCTCCCGCGTCCGCTGCGCCGTTGAATAGGCCAGAATCCCGTATAGCCCCACTCCCGCGAGCACTGTCGCCAGAATTCCGAAGACCGCCGCCAACAATGCAATCGTCCGCTCCGAAAGCAGATTGTTGTCGATATCCTCGGTCATCGTGCTCAGGTCGCCAACCACCAGCTTCGCATCGATCCCCGCAATCGCCGCGCGAACCTCGTTGGCCGCCGCTTGCGGCGCCTGCCACGTGCGCACGTAGAAGGTAAGCTCGGTTGGCTTGACCGCCTGCGTGAAGAGCACATAGCACGTCGGCATTGCCGCATCTCGAACCGACTCGTGCTTCACATCGCGCACCACACCCACAATCGTCGCGTCGGTCCCGTCCTGCTGCGGCCGGCTTACGTGATGACCCAGCGCCGCGCCTATGCTGCCGAAGAAATGCTTCGCGAAACTCTCATTGACGATTGCCACGCGCCCCGACGCCGCCGTGTCGTGCCCGTCGAATAGCCGCCCGGCAAGGAGCGGCACACCCAGCGTCTGCAGGTATCCATTGCTCACCCACGGCAGCTCGACATCGAACTCTTCATCCGGCTTGGATGTGTATCCACTGACCAGCACGTCACCCTCGCGATCTTCGCTCGCCAGGTCGCGGTCGTTCGTCGCGCCCACCGCGCGCACGCCTGGCAGCGCCGCAATCGCGTCCAGCGCCTGCTGTTCCACGGGCGCAATCCGCGCCGGCGCATAGCCGGCCATCTCCGGCGCCAGATCGAAGGAAAGCAACCGATCGGTCGCAAATCCCGGATCGACGTTGCGCAGGTTATCGATCGTCTTCACGAACAGCCCCGCCGCCACGATCAGCAGCATGCTGAAGCCGATCTGCAGCGCCACGCATGTCCGCCGGAACCTGAGCGACCCGCCCACACCCGTTCCCATCTGCTGCTTCAGTGCGTCGGCCAGCCGCGGATTCCAGAACTGCGCGGCAGGCGCCAGGCTGAACAACAGGCTCGCCACCAGCGTCGCCGCAATCGTGAAGCCGAGTACGCGCCAGTCCAGCGTCGCCGAAAAGGCCGAGTGGTCCGCCGACGGCCCGCTCATCCAGTGAATCAGCAGGTCCAGCGCTCTTGGCGCCAGCAGCAGCCCCAGCGCCGCTCCCGCCACGCCCAGCAGCACACCCTCGGCGAGAAGCTGCCGCACGATCTGCCCCCTCGTCGCGCCCAGCGCATAGCGCACTGAGAATTCGCGCACCCGCGTCGCCGCACGCACCAGCAGCAGGCTGGCCACGTTCACGATCGCCATTCCCACCACGAGCAAAACCATGCCCATCACGATGGTGAGCGGCGTCCGCATGTCGTCGCGCAACGGCGAGAACCCGCTGGCTCCGTCGTCCACATTCAAATGAGCGGCGCCGATGAATTCGTTGCGTGCTTTGTCCGATTGGTCGTGTAACCCCGTGAATTCCGTTTTGCGAAGCGCCAGAAACAGCGAATTCAACGCCGCTGCCGCCTGTTCCCGCGTCACACCCGGCCGCAGCCTTCCCATTGTGTCGATCCAATAAGACTGGCGATCGTTCACGTAGTCCCGCTCCGGCTCTACGACCGCCTCCATCGTCGCCGGCACATAGACCGCCGGCCTCCGGCCCCACACCATGCTGTGGAACCCCGGCGCCGCTACCCCGACCACCGTGAATGGCGTTCCATTCACCAGAAGCGTCTGCCCCACCACAGGCGCTTCGCCAAGATGAGTCTTCCAATAGTCGAAGCTCAGCACCGCCAGCGGATTCGCGCCCTTCACCGTCTCGTCGCCGGCGACGAACAGCCGCCCCAGCGCCGGACGCACGCCCAGCGTCTGAAAATAGTTGCCGCTTACCATCTCGGTAGAAACGTTTTCCGCGCGGTTGTTCCAGGTCACGCCCGCATCTTGCTCGGCGGCTGCAATCAGCCCGGTCAGCACGGTGTTCCGATCGCGCAGGTCGCGATACATCGGGTACGAGAACTCATGCACGTGGCCCGGGGTGCTGCCGCCCTCCGAATGCCAATGTCCGGGATGCGACCCGGCAAAACTGAACACCACCAACTGCCCGGGATCCTCGACCGGCAGCGCCTGCAGCAGCGCCTGGTCCAGCAGGCTGAAGATCGTCGTGTTCGCGCCGATCGCCAGCGCCAGCGTCAGGATTGCCGCCGCCGTGAATCCCGGATTCTTGGCCAGCCCCCGCAGGCCATAGCGCAGATCGCGAATCAAATCGTCCGCCCAGTGAGCGCGCCCGCGCATCCTGAACCGCTCCGCCGCCACGCTCACGCTGCCGAACTCGGCCTTCGCATTGCGCCGCGCCTCGTCTTCGCTCAACCCCTCGCTCGCCAGCTCATCGGCTTCGAGCGCGAGGTGCGCCTTGATCTCCTCGGCAAAGTCCGCCGCGTTCCGCTTGCGCCTGAACAGTCTCATGCCTCCTCCGTTCCCGGTCCCGTGCCGTTCAGGATCAGCCCCATCGCCCGCGTCAGCCGCTCCCACTCGCTCGCCTTTTCCTGGAGCTGCTCCCGCCCTTTCGCCGTCAGCGAGTAGTAGCGCGCCTTGCGGTTGTTCTCGCTCACGCCCCACTTCGCCGCGATCCACTTCTTGTCTTCGAGCCGCTGCAAGGCGAGATACAGCGATCCGTGATCGACAAAGAACACTTCTTCCGATTGCCGTTGAATCGATCGCGCGATGCCTTGCCCGTGGCATGGCGCGAGCAGCAGCGTCTTCAGGATCAGCAGGTCCAGCGTCCCCTGCAGAAGGGCAATCCGGTCGTCGGCACTCTTTTGGGTAGTCATCCGACCTGAGCATGCCATCTCTCGGGTCGGATGTCAACCTGAAGCGTTGCCCCCCGCCGGCTCCGCCGCTCCACCCAAACGCAGAACAGGACGAAGCCCATCCGGTGTCATGCTACAAGTCCCGTCCCTCTCTCCAAAAAGAAAGCCAGGCCTTGCTCCAGACCTGTACAATCGCTGCGGTCTCAAGACCAGACAGAATCCCCACGCCCTTTCTCCCCTCGTCAGAGCGCCGATTCTGAATTCGCTCGGAGGAAACTTGAAATGATCAAGACACAGCGGCTCTTCGCCTGCGCGCTGCTTTCCGTGGCAGCTTTGTGGGCTCCCGCGGCTCTTCACGCGCAATCGCCATTCGACGGCACGTGGCACACGAACATCGCGCAAGCCAAGCTGTCGCCCAAGCCCAACGTCTTTTACCTAAGCCAGGGCTGGTATCACTGCGTCAGCTGCAATCCCGTCGTCGAAGTCAAGGCCGACGGCACGGATCAGCCCGTCACGGGGCAGGCGTATGACACGGTGAGCGTGAAGGAAGTCGACGCCAAGACCATCGCCACCGTCACCAAGAAGGCCGGCAAAGTCATGAATGAGCAGACCCGGACCGTCTCCGCCGACGGCAAGACTCTGACCGTCAAAACCACCAGCCACCCCATGAACAGCGACCAGACGATCACTGCAGAATCCACCGCGAAACTGGTCGGAGTTGCGCCGTCCGGAGTCCATGCCACTTCCGGCTCATGGAAGTTGGAGAAGGTCAAGGAAAGCGACAACGGGCTGACCTTCACCGTCAAGAGCAGCGGCGACCAGCTCACCATGTCCGATCCCACCGGCGAAACTTTCACCGCGAAGCTCGATGGCACCGACGCTCCCGTGACCGGCGCCTACGCCTATAACACGGTCTCGCTCAAGAAGGTTGACGCGCACACCATCGAGGCGACATACAAACGCGACGCCACGGTGATCCAAGTCGACAAACTGACGGTCAGTGGAAAGACACTCACGAGAGAGGTCACCAACAAGCTGACCGACCGAACGAACACTTTCACCGCAACCAAGCAGTAGGTGGTTCGCGCCGAATCATCGTCAACAAGGCCGCGCACGGCGTTCCAACCTGACCCGGCCATCATGATGGGACGCCCCAGGTCTCGATTCCGATACCTGGGAAAACCGTTGCCTCCCGGACCAGCCATCCTGGGCTGAGGCCGCACCTGCGACCGCAGCCGAATGACCGCCTTTCTCCAGGGATCCTGTTGTGCGAGTCGAATCTCGTGGAGTACTCACTGCAGACCCACTCTTTCACCCCTATCCGCACCTTTCCCGACGCTCGCAGGTCCTCGAACCCCACGTTCCACGGACCTGCGGGCCCCTACTTCCTCCAAATCCAGCCCGCCCAATTCCAGGTATTTCCATGTCCACCTCTTGACCCATCCTGAGGTGATTTGGGTCACAGTATACTGATAGGTTGCCGCCGTAAGGTAAACCACGGTATGTATCTGTTTTGGCTTAGAGTTGCGGTCACATTGTATGCGGCAGCCTGCATTGCCGTGTTCCCGGCCGTGCTCTACTCGGTGCATCGCTGGCGCAGCACCTGCGTCCACCTGGCAGGGCTTGCCTTCATGTTCCATATTGTCTCTGCCGTCGAAATGCTCTATATGGCCCACCGCTGGCTGCCCGTCGGCGTTCGCGAGATGGAGTCCATCCTGGGCCTTGCCGTAGCAGGTGCCTTTTTTTTGGTGTGGTGGGCCTACGACGCTATCTCCTTTGGGATTTTTGCCTTACCGGTGACGGTCCTGCTTGTCCTTGTGCCCGCGCTGGGCACCGGCGGCTATACCTTCCCGTCGAACGGGGTGCGCTCGAGCTGGCTGGTCGCGCACATCTCGGCTTTGCTGGCCGCCTACGCCGCGCTCGGGTTCAGCCTGCTGGCTTCGATTCTGTATCTGATCCAGGAGCGCCGGCTGAAAAAAATACCGATTGCCGGCGCGAGTTCCCGGCAATTACCCCTGGATTGGCTGCCTCCACTCGATACCCTCGAGCGCATCGCGCACGCCACGCTGGAGTTTGGCTTTCCATGCATGACCGTCGGCCTGATTCTCGGCGCCGTCCTGGTCCAGGAGACTTCGCTCGGCGCTTCCTATTTTCTTGACCCCAAAGTGGTGGCCTCGTTCATCTCATGGGGTGTATATGTTCTTCTCCTACTGCTTCGCCGCAGCGCCGGCCTGCGGGGCCGCAAGGCCGCGTATCTGTCGGGAGCAGTTGTGGTTGTCATGTTCTTCGTTTGGGTTGCCAATCTGGTCAGCCACGTCCACAGGTACGGTGCGCCATGACGCTCGCTGTCATCGGCGTGAATCACAAGACGGCTCCCATCGAGCTGCGCGAGCGCCTCGCCATCGGCAAAGACGCGCTGCCCGACGTGACCCGTTCGCTCGCCGGCGAACCTGGAGTCATGGAGTGCATGATCGTCTCCACCTGCAATCGGGTGGAGCTGATTGCGGCCCTCGACGACTCCCCGGCCGACCTGACCGGCTTTCTGAATCGGCAGTTCGGGCTCGACCCCGGCGCCCTTGCCCCGCATCTTTATGAACACCGCGACCGCCAGGCCGTCCGCCACCTCTTCCGTGTCGCCTCCAGCCTCGACTCAATGGTGGTCGGCGAGCCGCAGGTCCTCGGCCAGGTGAAGGAGGCCTTCGCCGTCGCGCGCGAGGCCGGAACCGTCAGCGGCCAGCTCGAAGGTCTCCTGCAAAGTGCCTTTGCCGCCGCCAAGCGCGTCCGGACCGAGACCGACATCGGCGCCAACTCCGTCTCCATTGCCTCGGTCGCGGTCGACCTGGCGCGCAAAATATTCGGCTCTCTCAACGGCCGCACCGTTTTCCTTGTCGGAGCAGGGAAGATGAGCGAACTCGCAGCCCGCCACCTTGTGCAGCAGGGCGCCGGGACCATCCTGGTCTGCAACCGCACCCTCGACCGCGCCCAGGACATGGCCGACCGATTCCGCGGCCGCGTGGTGCCGTTCGAGAATCTGCACGAAGCTGCCAGCCAGGCCGATATCGTGATCACCTCCACCGGCGCGCCGCACCACATCTTCCTCCGCGAACACGGCCAGGCGTTTCTGCACAAGCGGCGCAACCGTCCCATGTTCTTCATCGATATCGCCGTTCCCCGCGACGTCGATCCGGCGATGAACAAGCTCGAAGGCATCTTTGTCTACGATATCGACGACCTGCAGGCCGTTGCCGCCTCGCATCTGGCTGAGCGCAGCCGCGTGGCCCAGGACGCCGAGTCCCTGATCGCCGCTGAGGTCGAGCGCTTCATCGAGCGCCAGCGCGCCGTCAATGTCTCGCCGGTCATCGTCGCCTTGCAGCGCCAGGCCGAGGAAATCCGCCAGAACGAACTGCGCCGCATGCAGGCGCGGCTCGGCTCGCTGACGGCCGAACAGCTGGCGGCGATCGAAGCCCTTACTCGCGGCATCGTCAACAAGTTCCTGCACCCGCCGATGCAGGCCATCAAGCAGGCCGCGCGTGAGAACGACGCCGCCCGGCTCGAAGCGCTCTGCGACACCTGGTCGCTGCCGGCAATCCGCGAAACGGCGCCCGAGACAGAACTTCCCGCCCCGGGCGCGAATGAAACCGCAGCCGCGTCAAAGGAATCCGAGGCCGTCCCCCAATGAATCTTCGCATCGGCAGCCGCGGATCGCAGCTTGCCCTCTGGCAGTCCAACCACATTGCCGCACTCGTCCGCGGCCAGGGCCACTCGGTCGAAATCGAGATCATCAAGACCACCGGCGACCGGCTCCAGGAACTGGCCTTCGCCCAGGTCGGTTCCAAGGGCATGTTCACCAAGGAGATCGAAGAAGCGCTTGCCGAAGGCCGCGTCGACCTGGCCGTGCATTCGCTCAAGGACCTGCCCACAGAACTTCCCGAACCCTTCGCGTTGGCCGCGACGCCGCCCCGCGTCGATCCTCGGGACGCCTTTGTCTCGGTGAACTATCAGACGCTCGCCGGACTGCCGCGAGGCGCGCGCGTGGGCACCAGCAGCCAGCGCCGCCGCGCCCAGTTGAAGGCGCTCCGCCCGGACATCGTGACCGTCGAATTCCGCGGCAACGTCGACACGCGCCTGCGAAAACTGTCCGAAGGCCAGGTTGACGGCATCCTGCTCGCATCGGCTGGCCTCGATCGCCTGGAGAAAACGCAATGGCTCCGCGAACGGCTCGACCCGAGCGCGTTCTGTCCGGCAGCAGGGCAGGGTTCCCTCGGCATCGAAACCCGCAAGGGCGATGAATCCACGATCGCAGCCCTCGCATTCCTCGACGATCCCGCCACCCGGTTCGCGGTGACTGCCGAGCGCGCAGCCCTTGCCGCCTTGGGCGGAGGTTGCCAGGTGCCGATCGGCGTCCACTGCCGCACCATGACTTCGCGGAACGATTCGCAGGCTTTCTATGAAGTCTTTGCCGTCGTTGCCGATCCCGATTCGGGAGCCTTCGTCCGCATCCACCACAGCGATGGAGGAGAGGACCTCGACCCCGAATCGCTCGGCCGGTCCGCGGCGCAGATGCTCCTCGATGCCGGCGCCGGTCCGCTCCTTGCCACCACTGGCGAGGCTTTGCGGTGACCGGCCTTCCGCTTGCCGGACGCCGCATCCTTGTGACCCGCGCCGCACATCAGGCCGGAAAACTCAGCGAATCCCTGCGCGCTCTCGGTGCTGAACCGGTCGAAGTTCCCGTCCTCGAAATCCGTCCGCCGGCCAGCTTTGAGCAGCTCGACAAGGCCCTCCGTCAACTCCATGCCTATGACTGGCTTATCTTTACCAGCGCCAACACGGTGAAGGCACTCGTCGAGCGCGTGGCGGCACTCGGAATCGATGCAACTTTGGGTTCTTCGTCGAGGATCGCTGCAGTCGGAGCCGCAACGGCTCGTGCTGCAGAGGACGGCGGGTTTTCAGTTACTGCAGTTCCAGAATCATACGTGGCCGAAAGTTTGGTGCGGGCCCTCAAGGCCCGAGTCTCCGGCCGGCGAATTCTCCTTGCCCGCGCTGCCGTTGCCCGTGACACCATACCCGATGCCCTCCGCGCCGCGGGCGCCACTGTAGACGTCGTCGATGCCTACCGGAACGCCATTCCAGAAGCTGCTCCCGAGCTGTTGCGCGCCGCGCTCAAGAATGGAATCGACGCAACCACCTTCACCAGTTCGTCCAGCGTGACCCACCTCGCCGAAGTCGCCGCGAATGCCGGCATCGCGTTTCCGTTCCGCGGAGTCCCAGCCATCTCGATCGGCCCCATCACCAGCCAGACTTTGCGCGAATCGAGTTGGCCGCCAGCCGCCGAAAGCGCTCCCCACGACATCTCCGGCCTTGTCGCCGCAGTCGCAAACTATTTCTCCGCCGCCTGACCGGCGCGCTACTCCGGTGCTCTCACTCGCCGCGCCTTTACGCGCGCCGAGCCGCCAAGCTCCTTCAGGCAGGCCAGCAGGCCGCGCTTGACTCGTTCGTAGTCCTTCCGCCCAAGCTCTTTCACTAGCGAGCGGTCAATCCTGGCCCGCGCTTTCCGGGCCCCACTGACAGAGCTCCATCCCCGCTTGGTCAATCGGATCGTCTTCGCGCGCCGATCTTCCGAGGGCGCTGCCTCCACAATCCCCAGCCGGATCAACTCGGCCACGGACTTCGACGCCGCCTGCTGAGTCACTTCCATGCGCCGCGCCAGCTCCGTGATCGTCCGCTGGCGATCGATCAGGTGCTGGATCACGTATCCATGACTCTCGCGGACCTGGGCCAATCCTTCCTTCTTGATCCGGCTTATCGTGAGTTCATTCACCCGCTGGCCGACAAACAAGGCCAGGTACGCCAGGTCCAGGTTTTCCAAATCTACGGTACTGGATTTCACAACCATAGTTGTGTATTCTAATGCAATCACAGCCTGACCGCATTCCCGGAGCCGCAAAACACATTTCAACCCGTATCTCAGGAGTTACCCATGCTGATGGAGCGACTCTTTACATCCGGCATCCTGCGCATGGGCCCGTCGCGCACCGATTCCGCGCGCCAGGCCGGCGTTTTCAACCCCGCGGCTATCGCCGGCCTGTCCGCCGCCCGAGCTACCGAGATGGACAAGTTTCGCTGGCTCGCCGGCGAATGGGATCACGAAAACCAAGTCCCGCCCACCAGCGTCTCGCCCGCGTACACCGACGCCGGCGTGAGCCGCTTTTCGCTCTGCGAAAACGGAACCTGGATCTGCGCCGTTGCGGCCGACGGCCGCGAAATGCCGCACATCACCTTCGATCCTTTCAGCCGGCAATGGATCTATGTGCTCACGCGCGGCTCCTATGGAATGCTGCGCTCGCCCGCCGGCTGGCAGGAGAATCGCATTGTCTTCACCGGCCCCATGACCACGATCGGCATCGACTGCGATTGGCGCATGACATGGACCCGCCACGGCAACGACGCATTTTCATTTATCAACGAGGAGCGCCTCGCCGACGGCTCGTGGGCCTACATCGATAAATGGCGCTTCCGCCGCAGGTCGTAGCCGATCGCATGGGAATCCCGCTCAGAAATTCGGCAGAATGCAGTGCTTCACCGCGACTTTGCGCTTTCGGCGAGCAGCTCCCGGATACGCTGGCTCAGCCCAGCCTGAAGATTCTCCGAAAGGTCATAGCCTCGGTGGATATAGCGTACGCGGCTGTTCGCGTCGATCAACACCATTGCTGGAATCGCATCCACACCAAATGCCTTTGCGGCCTCACCGCGATCGAATGCGACGGGTAGTTCGAGGTGGCGCCTCTCAAAGAACTTCAATCCCTTTTCCGAAGTCTCATTTCCCCAGCCTGTATCCACGGCATAAAGCGCCACCCGGGAGTCACCTTGAAACTCCCTGTAGACATACTGCACTTGTGGAAGCTCCTCAATACAAGGCAGGCACCAGCTGGCCCAGAAGGCAAGCACAGTCACGTGGCCGCGTAAATCATTCGAAGAGATCTGCCGCTGTCCATCCGCAAGAGTGAAGGGCGGCGCTTCGCGGTCCTCGCGGTCGAATGCCGAGTAGGTTGAGAGGCTGGGGACCACCAGAAACGACACCGCTGCGGCAATCCCCACCGTCATCCCCGAAATCACAGCGCTCCGCCGCCAATCGGCCTTCAAGGCTCTTTGCGCCTGAATCCCTCCGACGCTCACCAGATAGCCCATCCCCATTAATCCGGCGGGGATGGCGAGCTGGTGCGGCCCGTTGTTCAGGATCAGCGCAGCCGCGCCGAGAAGGCCGCCCAGGCTCAGCCGCGCAGCCTTCCACCCAATCCCGCCGGACGATGCCCCTCGCGCGAATCCGGCAAGAAAGAACGCCGCGCCGGTGATCGCAAACACGTTGCGAAGGTCAAAGCCTACACTGTGGAAGCGGATGCAACACGTCAGAACCACTCCGATCGCAACTACGCTGGCGACCACATCAAGCAGCGCAGAGGCCGCCGGCCGGTAAGCCATGGATCACCGTCTTTCCTTTTTCGGAGGAGGCTTTTCCGGTGTCTACGCAACCGCCCCGCGTCCAGTTCCATGGCTCGCTTGCACGGCCAGGCAATCGGCCCAACGTCCCGCCGTTCGGCTCACGACTCCCACGTCTTATCCTCTGCGTGGCAAAGCGGCTCCAGGTTGCAGCGGTCGCACTTGGGCTTGCGCGCGATGCACAACTGCCGTCCGTGATGGATGACCTGGTGCGAGAACGCGATCCAGTGGTCCCTGGGGATCACCTTCATCAGCTCCTGTTCCACCTTCTGAGGCGTGTCGCCCTTGGCCAGGCCGAGCCGCCGCGCAATGCGGAAGACATGCGTATCCACCACGATGCCCTCGGCCTTGTTGAAGCACACGCCCAGCACCACGCTCGCCGTCTTGCGCGCCGCTCCTGGAATGGTAATCAGCTCGTCCAGCGTCTCGGGTACACGGCCGCCGAAGTCATTCACAACCTTCTCTGCCGCGCCCTTGATCGACTTGGCCTTGTTGCGGAAGAATCCCGTCGTGCGCACCAGCTCCTCGAGCTCCGCCTGCGGCGCCTTGGCCATCGTCTCCGGAGTAGGGAAGCGCCGAAACAGCTCCGGCGTCACCATGTTCACGCGCACATCGGTGCTCTGCGCGCTCAGGATCGTCGCTACGAGCAGCTCCCACGGCGACTTGTGATACAGCGCGCACTCGGCATTGGGGTACGCCTCGTCAAGCCCCTTCAGGATGGCCGCAATTCGTTCCGGCGCCAGGTCGCCCTTCGCCGAAACCCTCGTCCGCGCCGGTGCAACCGTCACTCTCTTCGCGCCGGCTTTCTTTGCAACGCTCTTTTTCGCGGGCCGCTTTGCAGATTTCACTGTCGCCATAGGGTTCTTTCGCTATCTGCCGGCAGCAGGCCGGGCCGCGCCGCCAATCGACGCCTTCAGCGCCTTCGTCACTTCGCCGGCAATGTCGTCCTGCACCTTGAGGATATCGCCCGAAGGCCGGTCGTAGGTCTCCGTCCACATCACGTACCCGTTGTCGGCGCGCAGCAGCCGCGCCGCCACGCGCATCATCTTGCCCGATTTGCGCACGCTGCCATCCAGCAAATAGGTCACGCCCAGCGTCTTCGCCATCTCGGCCGGCGGCGCCTGCTTACCCTTGAAGTAGAACGACGACGTGGGCGACGGCACGCGTAGCCCTTCGATTTTGCTCAGCTTGTCGATCAGCTCCTCGGTCATGCCGTCCGCGAACTCCTCGCTGTGCATGCCTTCGGTCAGGTCGAGGAAGGGCACGACGGCAACCGAGAGCGGTGGCGCAACCACCGCAGCCGATGCCGCACGATTGCCGCCGGCAATCCTCCCGTAAAAGGCGAAAGCCCCCACGATCAGTAGGCAGAACGCCACTGCGCCTCCGAGCCACACCAGGCCGGCTGGAATCCGCCGCCTTGCTGCCGCGGGCCCGGCCACACTTTGTGCTGACGTCACTGCACCCGCTTCCGCCCGGTCATTCCCCGCAAGGGCGCTTGTCGGCGCAGGCGGTTCCTGCCACGCCTCAACCTTCGCTACCATCCGGTAGCCCAGCCTCGGCACCGTCGCAATGTATTTCGGTTCCTTCGGATCGTCACCAAGCTGGCGCCTGAGCGACGCCACCGCCTGGTACACCGAGTCCTGGCTCACCGTCACGCCCGCCCATACCTGGTCGAGCAGTTCGTCGATGCTCACCACTTCGCCGGCGCGCTCAGCCAGGCCCACCAGCAGGCGCATCGCACGCACATCCAGCCGAGCCGTCTCGCCGTCGCGCGCGATCACGCCGGAGGCGGGGTCAACGCGCCAGTCGCCAATGCGCAATTCCTTTGTCGTCGCGCGATTCATCGGTGATTTCAGAACTTTTCAGGCCGATTCAGCCCGGAATCAGGACTTCCGGGTCTCTCGTGGGTATCGTAAACCCTCGTGGCGCAGGCAACGGTTTGACCGATTCAAACCGGACCACGAGATGACAAGATGTCTGCCGGCAACCGCAAATGAGAACGTGCAATGGAGGACAGCCAATGGAAGTGGAATCGGCTACATTGACCATCGACAAACGAAGCGCCATACTCGCCATCGCGACCGGCGGCCTCATCGCCGGAACCCTGGATCTCACCCAGGCCTGCATCCTGTTCGGCATCCGGGTCCCGTTCGGCATTGCCGCCGGCCTGCTCGGCACTGAGGCCGCTCATCGCGGAGGCGCGGGCATCTACGCGCTGGGCGTCTTTCTGCACTTCTTCATCGCCTGCTCGGCGGCTGGTATCTACTACGCGGCCAGCCGCAGGCTCCGCTTCCTGGTCGAGAATCCGCTGGTATGCGGCCTCTTCTTCGGCGCGGCGGTTGAGGTGGTGATGGGCTACATCGTCCTGCCGCTCTCTGCGCTGCACGACAGAGGTCCCTATGAATTGCACGACGTGCTCGTCGGCTTGGGCGTGCACATGGTCGTAGTGGGGTTGCCGATTGCGTACTGCGTGCGTAGGTTCGGGCGTTGACGGAAAGTCCTTCGTCAGCCAACGTTCTCTCGCAAATCGTACTCCGGCGGTGATTGGAGAGCGTGCGTCAAGCGCTTACCGTCCTTCCAAGCGGCGAACGCCTCTGGTCCGACCCAATACGCGTTCACTCGCTTGAAGTGCTTCTTCGCACCTCGCAGCGCAGCCTTCATGACAGTCTGAGCGGATGGCGTCATAGAGATAGTTGAGATGCGGCCAGCAATGATCGCTTGATCCTTCCATTCGCCGCCGAGCGAAATCACGATGGAATCGGGGTTGAGCCTCTGATCGACGTGGAAGACTTTCTGCCCGCTGGCGAGAGTCGTGGCCACGACTTGGATCGCTGTGGACTCTTCCAAAACGAGAATCGCGTCACGCGTAACCAACTGGTCGCCTGTCGCTGTGCCCAAGTCCGGGATCTCCGCGCCAGTCCACCAAGTTTTCGCGGAGGGGCCATCGATTCGGTCACACCGCGTGTATTTGACCCGGACACGACTCTCAAGCCCCTCAAAGACCAGGAGCCAGTCGGCCTTTGTCGCGAAGAGGTGGATTCCAGTTGTCGGCATGTCTCAACCCGAGCATCGTCCGCAGCAAGACTCCGGCGTTACAGCTTGCCCTTCAGCCACCCACCCAGCCTCTCCACCGGCAGCCTCACCCCGATGAAGAACTGCCCGAAGAGCGCGTACACCGCGCTCACTTCGTCGAAGCGCATCTCGTAGATCAGCTTCTTGAAGACCACCGGGTCGTCGGCGAAGAGGTCGACGCCCCACTCCCAGTCGTCGTAGCCGATCGAGCCGGTGATGATCTGCTTCACCTGGTCGGCGTAGCGGCGGCCTATCATGCCGTGCTCGTGCATCATGCGCTGCCGCTCGGCAAACTCCACCTGGTACCAGTTCACCTGCTCACCGCGCTTGCGGTCCATAGGATAAAAGCAGAGATACTTCGCGTCCGGCACGGCGGGCCACAGCCGGCTCTTCATCGCCTCCGCCCCGCGCTTGAGCGATGCCTCCACCTCCGCGTTCCACTCCGGCGAGTGCGCCGCGAATCCCTGGGCCGTCGCGGCCTCATACGTCTTGCGCGTCGATTCGTAAAGTCCCAGCTCCACCACCGACACATACGAGTGGCGCAGATCGAGAAAGTCGTAGAGCGGCGTCTGCGCCAGGTCGAGCTCCACCTGGTTCAGCTCCTCGAGCGAGTCGCGGAAGTGAATCAGCATCAGGTCGCCCTTGTGCCCAAGCTGCGAGTAGACGGCGCTGTGCACCGGCGCGTCGGCGCTCGCCCGCTCCAGCTTCTTCAGCGCGGCCTCCGCCTCCTCCGCAATGCGCGCGCGATCGAACTCCGCATCGCGGCGCCACGACTTCCAGTCGAAGCGAAAGAACTGGTGCAGTGCGTGCGCGCCTTCCAATGTCAATGGGACGGGAGGAAAATCAGCCAACGTTCACCTCTTCGCTTGCTGCAAAACCACACCAATCCTAACAAAACCGGCCATTCACGATCCGTTGCGCAACCATCATCCTCAGTTTCGCGGTCGGGCCGCGGCCCGCCACCGTCCGATATACTGTTCAGGCGCATGAGCGAAAGAATTCTCGGCTTCCTGGTGCAGTTCGTCACCCACGTCATCCAGGCCGGCGGCTACACCGGAATTGTCGCGCTCATGGGCATCGAGTCGGCCTGCATCCCGCTCCCTTCCGAGATCATCATGCCCTTCGCGGGCTACCTGGTTTATCTGGGCCACTTCAATCTGTTCTGGGCAGCCACCGCCGGCGCCATCGGCTGTAACGCCGGGTCCGTGGTCGCCTATTGGATCGGCGCCAAGGGCGGCCGGCCCCTCGTCGAGCGCTATGGCCGCTGGGTGTTGATGAGCCATCACGACCTCGATCGCATGACGTTCTTCTTCCAGAAGTATGGCTCCATCACCGTCCTCGCCGGCCGGTTGCTACCCGTGGTGCGCACATTCATCGCATTTCCGGCAGGCATCGCCAAAATGCCGCAGATTCGCTTTCACGTCTATACTTTTATCGGCTCCTGGCCGTGGTGTTACGCCCTGGCGTACGCCGGCATGAAGCTTGGCGAGAGCTGGAACGATCCACACTCGCCCTTCCACGAGATCTTTCACCGTTTCCACACGGCCATTATCGTGCTGCTGCTCATCGGGATGGTGTGGTTCCTCGGGTCCCACTTGCGGCGCGTCCGCCGGGCGGATGCGGCCTGACCATCCGCAAAGCAAAACGGGCTCGCGAGCCCGCAAGATTCAATGTGAGGAGAAGAAATGTCAAGTGAAGAGCAAGTCGGCCTGAAGACCGACCCCACGAACAAGATTTCGCCCGCTTCCGGAAAGCTGGGCATCATGGTGGTCGGCCTGGGCGCCGTAGCCACCACTTTCATCGCCGGCGTCGAGGCCGTTCGCCGCGGTATCGCCAAGCCCGTTGGCTCGCTCACGCAGATGGGCACCATCCGCCTGGGCAAGCGTACCGACAATCGCTCGCCGCTGGTCAAGGACTTCCTCCCACTCGCCAAACTCGACGACATCGTCTTCACCGGCTGGGACATCTTCGAAGACAACGTCTACGAGTCGGCAGCCCACGCGAAGGTCCTTGAGAAGAGCCTGATCGACCAGCTCAAGCCCTATCTCGAGTCCATCAAGCCTATGCCGGCGGTCTTCGATCAGTACTACGTCAAGCGGCTGCACGGGACCCATGTGAAGAAAGGCAAGACCAAGCGCGACCTCGCCAACCAGCTCATCGAAGACATCCGCGCCTTCAGGAAGACAGTCGATCGCGTCGTGATGATCTGGTGCGGCTCGACCGAGATTTTCATCGAGCCGAGCGCCGTGCACCAATCCATCGAAGCCTTCGAAAAGGGGCTCGACTGCAACGACATCGGCATCGCGCCTTCGCAGATCTACGCCTATGCCGCGCTCAGCGAAGGCGTGCCCTTCGCCAACGGCGCGCCAAATCTCACCGTGGATATTCCCGCGATGATCGAGCTCTCGAAGCAAAACTCCGCGCCCATCTGCGGCAAGGACTTCAAGACTGGCCAGACCTTCATGAAGACCGTGCTCGCGCCGGCCTTCAAGGCGCGCCTGCTCGGCGTTTCCGGCTGGTACTCGACCAACATTCTAGGCAACCGCGACGGCGAGGTTCTCGACGACCCTGAATCCTTCAAGACCAAGGAAGAGTCCAAGCTCGGCGTGCTCGATTACATCCTTCAACCCGACCTCTATCCCGAGCTTTACAAGGAGATCTACCACAAGGTCCGCATCAACTATTACCCGCCGCGCGGCGACAACAAGGAAGGCTGGGACAACATCGACATCTTCGGTTGGCTGGGTTATCCGATGCAGATCAAGGTCGATTTCCTTTGCCGCGACTCAATCCTTGCCGCGCCCATTGCGCTCGACCTCGTGCTCTTCCTCGATCTCGCCAGGCGCACTCCCGAACTCAAGTCCATCGGCATCCAGGAGTGGCTGAGCTTCTATCTCAAGTCCCCACAGACCGCGCACGGCCTCTATCCCGAGCACGATCTCTTCATCCAGTCGATGAAACTGAAGAACACGCTCCGTCACATCATGGGCGAAGACCTCATCACCCACCTCGGCCTCGAATACTACGATTGAGCCCAAAAAGCTCGCGCGGGATTCACTTCAACTGAGTCCTCAAAGCCTCGCCGCCCGGTGGGGCTTTTTGTTTTTGCGGTCGAAATTGCGGAGACAGAGAACCCTTCAGGATGAAAACGTTCTCTCGGCCTTCTATTCACTGAATCTTCAATAAAGCGAATTACTTGGGCATTTTATCGAATTTTGTGTTGACAGCCGGCGAAGCCCAGGCCTATAGTTCCGGCCCAGGTTAGAGTCCGCTAACAAAGGCCACCCCTAAGGCAAACAGATAAATCGAAGGAGTTACTGCCATGCATCGTCCGCCAGTCGGTCGCACGCAGTGGGCGTTCCGCATCGGAATCGCCCGGATCTCATTCGTCTTTGTGATTCTCACGCTCGCCGGCGTAGCCCGCGCCGGCGCTCAGGTCGTCGCCACCTACGACTTCGAAGATGGAACGGCGCAGGGCTGGACATCCTTCTATGGGGCCACGACCCCGGCAGCCACCAGCGCCGCCGCTTACAGCGGTTCGCAAAGCCTTCTCACCACAACCAGTTCCACCGGCACCGGCGGGCCATCCATATCGCTGAACACCGTTCTTCAGGCCGGAGCGAAATATACGATCACAGGGTATGTAAGACTCACCGCCGGCGAAACCGCATCGAACGCCAACTTCACCATCGCGCGCACCGACGCCAGTTGCTCCGGCGGCACCTGCTACGACACGATTGGCGCTTACCAGGTTCCTGTCGACGATTCCGGCTGGGCGCAGATTGGCGGCTCTTACACCGTCAGCACCACTGAGACCGGCCTGCTGCTGTACGCGCAGCTTGTTGGGGCAACCTCCGCGGTCTCCCTTTATCTCGACGACGTGGTCATCACTGAGACCGCGCCTCCGCCCGGCGGAACAGCGATCGCGACCTACACCTTTGCCGACGGCGGCCTCGATGGATGGGCTCCGTTTGGCTCCGCGACCCTGACCAACGCCGCGCCGCCGGTCCTGGACCCCAACAACGATGCGCTGAGCCTGCTTGTTTCCAACCGCACCGCGGGGTACATGGGCCCGAGCCTCGACCTTCTCAAAGTGAATAACGTCGTCGCCGGCGCAACCTATCAGGTCTCAGCCTGGGTTCTCCTCGCCGCGGCCGACGCCTCCAATCCCACCGCGACGCTCTCCATCAAAACCGCCGATTGCGCCACGCAGGGCGCCTACAGCAATCTCGCCACATCCGCAGCGCTTTCCAGCACCGTGTGGACCAAGGTGCAGGGCACATTCAGCTTCAGCAACCTGCCCGGCCCGCCCACCAACCTCATCCTTTACGTGCAGTCCAGCAGCGCGACCGACTCGTTCTACATCGGCGACGTCACGATCGGCGAGATATCACCGCCGCCGCCCAACCCCAGCCAGCAGGACAACACAGGAATCGCCACCACGTTTGAAGACGGCGGCCTCGATGGCTGGAGCTCCCGCTCCGGCAGCTCCACGCTGACGAACTCTACCGACGCCGCGCACGGTGGGACGCACAGCCTGCTCGCCGCCAACCGCCAGGCCAACTGGGATGGACCCCAGATTGGCGTCAGCAACAAGATGTACGTCGGCTCCGAGTACAACATCGACGTCTGGGTCAGGCTGCAGCCTACCGACGGCTCAAGTCACGTCATCAACCTCAGCCTGCAGACCAGCCTCAACGGCAATCCGAGTTACAACAGCGTCAGCGGCTATCCGGGCGTCACCGTTCCTGCCGATGGCGCATGGCACGAAATCAGCGTCACAGGCTACAACATGGCGGCGAACTACGACGCAGGCACCGCCTCTCTCTATTTGCAAACCGTTCCTTCGGCGGGTGACGATCTGGTCTCGTTCTACGTGGACGACTTCCAGCTCACCTATGTTCCGCCGCCGTCGATCCAGCAGGGCATTCCGTCGATCGACAAGGCCTACTCCGACTTCTTCCACATCGGCGCGGCGGTCGACACCACGGATATCTCCGGGCCGCATGCCCAGTTGCTCATGAAGCACTTTGACAGCATGACGCCGGGCAACGATCTGAAGTGGAGCTCGATCGAGCCCTCCAAGGGCACGTTCAACTGGACCAACGGAGACGCGCTCGCGGGCGAAGCCGCCTGCGCCGGCATGCGCATCCGCGGCCATAACCTGGTCTGGGCCACTGGCGCGCAGACTCCGTCCTATGCCTTTGGCGACGGCACCAACTCACCCGCTAACCAGGCCGTTGTGACCGCCAACATCCAGGAACACATCCAGAGCGAGGTGCAGCACTTCGGCAACAAGATCTACGCGTGGGATGTGGTCAACGAGCCGCTCGATCCTTCGCAACCCGACTGCCTGGTGCACGGCCCCTTCTACCAGGTGCTCGGAGCATCGTATCTCGACGTCGCTTTCAAGGCGGCGAAGCAGTTCGCGCCCAAAGGCACAAAGCTTTTCCTCAACGACTACAGCACCGCCGACCCAAATCGCCTTGCCTGTCTGGTGAAGGTTGTCAAGGATCTTCACAGGCGGGGCGTGCCGGTCGACGCGATCGGCCACGAGATGCACAACGCGATCAACTATCCATCGGTCCCGGCGATGGTCAACGCCATCGAAACGGTGCACAGGCACTTCCCGGGCATTACGCAGCAAATCACAGAGCTCGATATGAGCGTCTACAACGGCGGCGACACCACCTCCAACTACGGCAACAACATCCCGCCTTCGGTCCTCGCCGAACAGGGCTGGCTCTATTTCCAGTACTTCCACGCCTTCCGGCAACTCAGGAACCTGATCGACTCCGTCACCTTCTGGGGCATGGCAGACGACGACACCTGGCTCGACAGCTTCCCGGTCGTCCGCACCGACTACCCGCTGCCGTTCGACATGCAGTTGCAGGCCAAGCCCGCTTACTGGGGCGTCGTCAATCCGCGCAAGCTTCCCGGCCACGGTCTGCACTTCAAGCTCTCCAGCACGACCGGTCCGAAGAACGCGCGCGTGTTCACCCTGACGGCAACCAACGGCGCTGTCGGTCCTGCGTACGCGACCGAGATCGACGCCTTCACCGTGCGTCCGCTGCGGGCACGCCGCTGCAGTCCGGTGGTCAAATCGCCTTCCGCATTCCCGGTCCATCTCGGCGACATACCCGCCAGCGGCTCGGCAACGGCGTCGTTCACCGTCGATTTCTCAAGCTGCAAAGGCGACGCCTTCCTGATCGAAGCGCCCTGGAACTCGTCAACCTACCACACCGGCACCATCGAAACATGGATGAAGATCCACAAGGATTGAACAGGCTCCCTCGAAGCAGTCCGAACATCCTCCTATTTCAGGCCCGCTCGAAAGGCGGGCCTTTTTTTCCGGACTCGACCGCGTCCGGATGGCGCCATTCCGCACCGACATTCACCGCGCGATCAATTACCATGCGGGCAGGCCATGTCCGCTGCGCCATCATCACCGGCAACGCACGCTCTCCGTGGGTCCGTGCTGGTCCTCATCCAGTACGACGTGTGCGAGGAGCTGCGTCTCGACCGCCTGCGGCAGATCATCAGCGCCCGCACCGTGCAGCAGCCAAGCATGAAGCACGTCGCGCCGGCCTACGTTCGCTACGAGCGGCCGCCGGTCGTCGTGCCCATCGACCCGCTCGTGCTTGAAACCGGCGAGCGCCTCGAAGGCGAGGTCAAATACTACGACTACGGCATTGTCAGCGTGATCTACCAGCTCCCCTTCGCCGGCGACTGGGAAAGCCTTGTCCGCCTCTCCAGCCGCTGGGTCTGGGACATCGACTTCGCCTCGCGCGCCGAGCCCATCGTGCGGCAACGCCTGGCGCGCGCCACCGACGCCATGATCAAGCCCTATTCGAAATGGCTCAGCGAAGACTACTTCATCTTCCATGTCCGCGAGGCCGACGGCGCACCCGACGCAGCGACGCTCACCCGCGAACATGGCATCCGCATCGCGCAAGTGGTGCGCGGCGACCGCCTGCAGCTCTCCAGCGCCGAATGCAATGAGGTGCTCAACTCCCAGGTCTCTTATTACGCCAGCGACGTTGCCGTGATCGGCTGGAACGCGGCGTTGCTTTTCGATTCGAATGCCGGCGCCGAGACGTCCATTCAGCTTCTCGAGTATGCCAACTCCCAGCTTCTCGAGTTCCGTCATTACGACGAAACGCTCACCGGCATCCTCGATCACGTCTACGATGTGCTGGATCAGAAGACCGGCTTTTTCGCCCGCTGGGGTCTGGCCCGCTCCGCGACCGATCTGCACACCGTGCTGCTCGACGTCGCCGAGCTCACCGAGCGCGCCGACAACGCCATCAAATTTCTCAGCGACATGTTCGCTGCGCGCTTCTACAGGCTCGCCGCAGCCAAGATCGGCGTCCCCGACTACAAGGATCTGGTCGCACGTAAGCTCCGCACGGCCGAAGACCTCTACGACTCGATGGTCGAGCAGTTCAACCAGAGCCGCGGCTTCTTCCTCGAAGCCACCGTCGTGCTCATCCTGCTCATCGAACTGATTTTTCTGTTTAAAGGGAAGCCATTCTGACCGAGCAACCGCGATCCAGGCCATCCCGCCCCGATGCGGGTCAGTCGGACTTCTTGCCGGTTTCTGCGTCCTTCGGCAGTTCGACCTCGACAACGCCAAAATGCGTCGACCCTCCCTTGGGCTGGTCGATGCCGACGATGCGGTAGTGGTGCGGCGTTCCTGCACGCAGCTCATGATCGGTGGCCGAATCGGGGCTGGACCCGGCCTGCATGTGGTCGCCTTCGCTGCTGGAGCAGGTGAGCCCGCCGCGCGCAACCTTGATCGCGCCCACCGGCTTTCCATGGTCGCATTCCAGCACTTCGCCGTAGCGCGACAGCGGCTTGCGATAGAAGTCGAGCACCTGCGCCGGCGAGGCGGTGGTCAGGTAACTGGCCGCGAGCACGCGGAAATGAAAGTCGCCGAAGGTCAGTCCCAGATCGACCGCGCCTGAGTCGCTACCGGGTTCTTTGTAAGGAGTGGCGCCGGGAAACGCCGGTATGCCGATGTCTGCGGCAGTGATATCGCTTTTGGCATGCAGCTCAACGCCCTTGTTCGGGCTTTGAGCAAGGCCCGCAAGACCCGCGCAGGCCAGCGTGACAGCAGCAAATCCGGCGAACGGTCGGGCAGGGAAGTGAAATGGGTGTGGCGGCATCATGCCTCCTCGGTCGCGTGCAATCTTCTATACGCTGGCCGCCACGGGAAGGTTCCGCGCCTGGCGCGACTCGGATCCCCCGCCAACTCGAAAGGCCCGCACTGCCCCGCTACGAACCTCTAGCGAGGCCGCGCGAAGGCTCTTCCTTAAGGAATCCAGATGAAACCGTGGAGCGCTCCATTTCTGTCAAACCAGGCTCCCGCCATTTCTCCTTGCGCATTGTTGCTCAGCGGAATGGTGCCCTGGCCTGCAACGGTGCTCGCCCCCGGAGCCTCGACAAACGTGAACTTCCCGTCCCGGGCGCGCTCGTACCCGTGGCTCACACCCAGCGAGTCATAGTAGTTTCCCACTACAATGCCCTCCCCGGCGATGCCCTCACCAATCGTCCCCTGGTACGGACCTGTGCCGGCGTTCGGAACGTCGAACGGTCTGATCCGGCCATCGCGATCCCGCACATATCCGTGAAGAACATTGTTCTCGTCCACGATCTCGCCCGTCACCTCACCGAATGGAGCGGTGCTCCACGCGGCGGTTCCTTGACCGGCAAGCGTTCCAGCTCCCGGGCCCTCGAAGGGTATGAGGTTTCCGTTTGCTTTGCGCACGAACCCGTGCAGCACGTTATCCGCGTCAATAAACCAGCCGCTTACTTCACCCCTGTCGTTCAGAGATGTTGCACAGCAGGCATTGGTGCCTTGGCCGCTGCCTGTCCCTGCGCCGGGTGCGTCGAACGTCGTCATGTTCCCATCCGGGGCTCGGACAAAACCGTGAGCAGTTCCCTGCGCGTCGTAAAACTGTCCACTAACTTCGTTCCAGTCGTTGATGTTGCCCACGAAAGTGCCTTCAGCCATTTCAGCCCCAGCGTCTTCGATGTCGATGGTGGTGAATCTTCCGTCGGGCCAACGCACAAATCCGTGGTAAACACCGCCTGCGTCTACCAAAGTTCCGGCAATTACCCCATACCGGTTGATCGAGTAAGCATAGGTCCCCTGTCCCCACATCACCCCGGCAGGTGTGAGAGAAAATCCCGGCACGGTCTTCTTGCCTGCGCCAGGAGCATCGAACACGGTGATCCGGCCATCCGGCCTGCGGAAGAACGAATGAGTAACGAATCTCGAGTCGGTAAAGAAGCCGGCGACGGCTCCGGCTTCGTTGATGCCGGGTATCTCGGTTCCCAATCCCGCGGCGGTTCCCACACCCGGTGGATCGATGGTGAGAAACCTACCTCTTCTTTCGTGCTGTGACCATGCGGCTGCAGCCAGGCAAACGATTGTCATCGCAGTCAATATCCTGAAAAACCTCATGGATTACCCCCATTCGTGTTAGGTCGGCCCGATGGCCGAGCAGCAAAGCTTCAGTTGAGGGGAGTATTTCGATGGCTGCCTCTAGGGGTGTGCAGAGCGCGGAACGAAATGCTCTTCGGGGAGACAGCTCGGCCCGGGGCCTGTTTATAACTGGGACTTACTTTGCGTCGGTGACCTGTGATACCACCTGGCGTGACAAGGCGAAACTCCGCAATCAGAAGGGAGTCACAGTCTATGCCGCCATCGCTGCGGCCATCCGGCGCACCGTCAGCACCGTGGTGTCGGGCTCTTGGCCGAAGCGTATGGACTCAGGCGCGTCGTGCTCAGAGTCCCAGCAGCGGAACGCCTTGCGCGATCGCAGCTCGGCGAAGATCGGTATCCAGTGTCGCCAGCGGAAGAGCGCGCCGTGCGGCCAACTCAAGATAGACGGCATCGTAAACGCTGAGTGCGTGCGCATCCGCAAACGCGAGTGTCTTCGCCCACACATTCTTGCCCGTTTCAGAATCAATGAAAATGGGAAGCAATGCGAGGTCCGCCAGCAACTCGCTTCGCTCACTGCCGGAGATTCTCGCCCGGCGCACTCCCATCGTCAAGGCATTGGCAACCTCGATGCGCCACAGATCGGGAACCCACGCGCCATTTTTGATCGTTTGATCGAATACCGCTTGAATCGCCGGGGTCGTCTCGTCCGGGTAGAGCCACGCCAGGGTTGCCGAGCAATCCAGCACCAGGCTCACTTGCGGCCTTCGTCGCGAAGGCTCTTCCACTCATCCCAGTCGAACCGGCCAGTATTCCGCGCCTTGGCACGTTGACGAATCCGTTCCGCTGCGGCGCGTGCAACCTCCACTCTCTCGGCCGGGATCCCGGCAATCGGCATCAGGCGCGCAACAGGCCTGCCATGGCGAGTGATCAGAATTTCCTCTCCCGCTTCAGCGAGATCGAGAAGCTTGCCAAAACTGTTCTTGCTTTCGAATGCACCGAATTCGAGCATCAGTCCCTCCGGATCAGACCAGCTTGATCTAGCTTACAATATTCTCTGAATATTCGTCCTATTGGTGGTTTTGCCTGGGTTTCCCGGATCTGAGCTTATGCCGCCATCGCTGCGGCCATCCGCCGCACGGTCAACACCGTGATGTCGTCTTCCTGTCCGAAGGCCTTCGCCGCGTCGGCAATGTAGAACGCCGATTGGTTGCTGAGGTTGTGCACGCGGTCGAAGCCAAAGAGCTCGCCCGAAGGCTGCCGGGCCTCCACAACTCCGTCGGAAAGCAGCAGAATCCGGTCGCCGGGATGCAGGTAGAGCCGTACTTCGTCGTATTTATTGTCGGGCAGCACGCCCAGCGGCAACCCTCCCGGCAGTGTGATCTCCTGGCTGTTCAAATACGGCGGTAGATGACCTGCGTTGGCCAGCACCAGTTCGCCATTGGCGCCGAACCATGCCGCCTGGCAGGTCGTAAAGCTCTCGCTCCCCGCAAGCACCCGGTTCAGCGACTCGAGGATCTTCCCAGGGCTGCGGTCCGGCGTGCGCCGCAGTGCGCCCATCAGCATGGAGACGTTCATGGCCGCCCTGAGCCCCTTGCCGGCCACATCGCCGATCACCACCAGCAGCCCGCCGTCCTTGGTCGACTCCACGTGGAAGAAGTCGCCTCCAACCTCGTTGGCGGGGTTGTAAATCGAATCCACCTCGAAGCCCGGCGTCTCCAGCTTCTCCTGCGGAATCATCAGCTCCTGCACGCTGCGCGCTGCCGCCAATTCGCTGGAAACGCGCTCCTGGTTGCGCTGGATCCTCAAGAAGCGCACGAAGATGATCAGGACGATGACGAAGATGCCGGCAAAGTCGGCGATGGACGCAAAATGGATCGGAATCTGCCCCGCCTGCACCGTGAGCGGCGAGTGATAATCACGGCCGCCGAAGTCCGACATCCCCGCCGTCAGCACCGGCTCCACCATTCCGACAATGCTTAGCACCAACGGAATCAGCAACAGTCCGGCCTCGAAGTTGCGCTTGACCGTGGCGAAGATCAACGTGAGAAACACGAACAGGGTCCAGCACAGGATCCAGATCAGGCTTCCCAGGAACACCACGGCGAGGATCAAGCCGATCGCCGTGCTGTGCCCGACCAGCATCAATGTCGGCCCCACGCCGGCCATGATGGGCGATGTATACCGCAACAGCCTGATGTACCAGCGCCGCCGCAGGCTCAGGAACGAGATCAGGAATTCGAAGTAGAAATAGGCCGAGAAGAGGATCAGTTGCAGCACCAGCGCCGCATACCAGAGCTGGTCCAGCCGGCCGGAGCTGCCTGCCAGGTCGATGAAGCCGATCGGCGCCTGAAGCAGCTCGTGCAGCGCCAGCCAGAGATATTCGACGTGCCCTTTTTGCGTGAAGAAGAGCGCCAGCAGAAAGACCGCCAGCACAAACAGCAGAATCGAAATCACCACGCGCGGCAGCCGCTCAAAGAGGTTATGCGCCGACCACAGTTCCAACTTGTTGTCTAGATCGTCCCGGGTGCCCAGTTGCATCTTGCGCGTGGAGAAGAGGCTCGTGTACGCGTTGTATCCAAACGGAACATAGATCGTCCGCAGAACGAGAACCAGCGTGTCCTGTTCTGCCGGCACATTCAGGTCGTAGATGCGCGATATCTGCTCATAGTGCTGCGGGTTGTCCCCGTGCGGTCCCTCCGGCTGGATCAGCTTCCCGTTGGCAAAGACATCCACGCTGGGTCCCGCGGCTCCCACGGAAATCGAAGTGGTGTGCGATACCGGCAGCTCAATATACAAGGCGATCGGGCCGTGATTCGCAGCCAGCTTGACATGCAATCGGAACCAGGCGAACGGCCGCTGGTGGCCGGGGGGCGGCGCATCTTTTCTGCCGTTGTCCTTGTCGCCGGCGCCTGCCGGGTGGTCCTGGTCCGGCACATCGGCAATCCAGCCCGAAGCGTCGCGCAGAACCCACGTGGAATCGTCGAAGTCAGGGCTGGCTGCCGCCGCGTTCGATGTGATCCCGACTCGCCAGCTTTTGTCCAGCATCACCGGATTGCCGAGACGCGTCGCATCGAAGATCACCTCGGGCGTTTTCGTGGCGCTCGCTGGGGCGGGCGGCGCATGCCCGTGGGGCTTCAAAAGGTCCTCCAGCGGTGACCGTGTATGCGCCGGCTGGGCCGCCAACTGCAGGATCCCGCAAATGGCCACAACAGCAATCGCTGGAATGCCTCGGCGCATTTTTCCCCCGGGTGGTCTGCGTGACCTCCACTTTAACTGGTAACGCTGGCCTGATCCAAGCGCCACGTTGGGTACGGCTGGATTTACACCCCAAATTTATTGCTCGCTCCTCTCACCAAATCGGGCGATACTAGCGTCTAACGAGTGGCGAGACACAGTCCCACAGCATTCGTCTATCCGGAGGTGAGGTCATGGCGGAACGGCACTCAGGGCGGCTGCAAGCCAATGCAATCAAAACGATACCGCTGGCAGCACTCGCGCTGGCATTGACGGCGATGGGTTGGGCGCAGTCCACCCCGCAGCCGGCCTCCCCCGGCGCCGATCCTTCCGCCGCGCCCCCGGCGCAATCTTCACCCGGCACGGCTCCCGTAAGCGGCGACACGCAGGCGGCACAGCCGGCTGCACAAACGCCGTCGACCGGTCAGCAGCCCGCCGCAAGCCAGGCGCCGCCGGCAACTGCCGGAGCCGAAACCACTTCCGGAACCGAAAATGGTTCGGCCGATAACTCCTCCGGTAAAGGGAAGAAGGGCAAGAACAAGAAGGACAAGGACGCGCAGAGCGATCCCGCCCCTGGGACCGCACCGGTCAGCGGCGACGTCGCGGCCACCAACGCCGCGGTGAATCCCGACAAGGTTGTCGCTCCGGGCAGCGAGATGACCAAGGTCAAGCCAGGCAGCATCGATGACGTCAGCGCCGTGGGCAACCGCGACATCGGCGGGCGCGGCATGGGCAACTGGTACTCCACCGACACCGAAATCAAAATGGGCAAGATGTACGCCTCGGAGATCGAGAAGAGCACCAAGTTCATCACCGACCCCGTCGTCACCGAATACGTGAACCGCATCGGCCAGAACATCGTCAAGAACTCCGACTGCAAGGTGCCGTTCACCATCAAGGTCATCGACTCGGACGAGATCAATGCCATGGCGCTGCCGGGGGGCTTCTTCTATGTCAACTCCGGCCTCATTCTGAACGCGGACGAGGAAGCCGAGATGGCCGGCGTGATGGCCCATGAGACCGCCCACGTCTGTGCGCACCACGCTGTCCGCGAGCAGACCCGCATGAACTATGCCCAGCTGGGCACCATCCCGCTCATCTTCATCGGCGGCTGGACCGGCTATGGGATTTACGAAGCCGCATCCATCGGCGTGCCGCTCACCTTCCTGCACTTCTCGCGCGAGTTCGAGGCGCAGGCCGACTACCTCGGCGTGCAGTACATGTACCGCGCCGGCTACGACCCGCAGGCCTTTATCAGCTTCTTTGAGAAAGTCCAGGCCCTCGAGAAGCGGAAGCCCGGCATGGTGGCAAAAGCCTTCTCCGATCACCCGCAAACACCTGAGCGTATTCTGCACTCGCAGGAAGAAATTGCGCGAATTCTGCCGGCGCGCGACGAGTACACCGTCACCACGTCCGAGTTCGACGACGTGAAGGCCCGCCTGGCCCGCATTGAGAACAAGCGCCGCCTGCTCGATACGAAAGACAAGAACAAGCCGTCGCTACGCCGAGCCAGCACCGGCTCCGGCGATCCGACTCAGGGCGACAGCAATTCGACCAGCTCAGGCGACGACCGGCCAACGCTGCACCGCCGCGAAGATCAGCAGAACTGACCGGCGGCTCCGCGGCTTGCGCTCGACGTCATTCCGGATTGTGCCCAGGCTCAGGTCCGCGGGCAGGGAATCGCAGACGCCCGGCAATGTGTCGGCTCTTTCAAGCGGAAACGCCGGCCGGCTGTTCCCCGGGCGTTGGGGTGGCCGAACCGCGCAAAACTTGGGCCTGCATCTGCAGCACCTGCGCCCGCAGCATCGCCGCCAGTTGAGTGTGATACGACGTCGGATTGCCCACGCGCAGGCGCCTTTCCGCGGTCTGCGCCGCCAGCACAACGTCCCCGCCCAGGAGCGCCCCGGCGGCGAGGATGTCGTACAACTCGCCGAATGCCGGCGCGCTCTCTACCGCCCTCTGCATGCGCTGGATGCCTTCCTTCACCTGGCCAAGGTGCACCTCTGACGCGCCGAGCTTCGCGGAACAGAGCGGCGATTCCTCTCCGAGCGCCGCCACCTGCGCATACGCTTCTCGAGCTTGGCGATAGCGCCCCGCGTGAAAATGCGCGTCGCCCACCGCCTGAAAAGACACGGCGTTTCGAAGTCCCAGTTGCCCGGCGTGTTCCAGCATCTGCAGCGCCTCAGCCAGTTTTCCCAGCCTGACGAGGCATACGCCGGCAAACATCCACGCCACCGCCGACTGCGGGCTCAGCGCGCAGGCACGTTCGAAGTACTGAAGCGCGACGCCCGGACGCCGTGCGTTCTCGAGCTCCGCCATTCCCATCTCGATCAGCGATTGAGGATCGTTCCGGTTCTCGTTCAGCTTCTTCTCGCCCAGCGCCTGATAGAGGTCGTTTTTCTTCTGCCGCTGCGCCTCGGCGTCCTCGGCATGTCCGAAGTGGTGTACGACGAACTCCGCGCGAGCGGTGGCCAGCCCGAGAGCCGCCAACCGCCGCGTTACCGTCTCATGGACGCAGCCTTCGTAATAGATGCCGCGATGCGCGCGAAACAGCCGCGTCGTCGGCAGCGGCACATACGCCGGGTAGGCTCGCGATTCTGCGATCACAACCGGATTCGGCCTCGCGGACTGGAAGCCCAGCCGCATGCTCGAATCGCGCATGTAATTCCACCGCGGGTTGTGGTAACCGTAGATGTCCTGCGCCTCGATCAGCTCGCGGACACGTTCGCCGCCTGCCTGGTCCAGCATTTCGTCCGCGTCCACCACCAGGATCCAGTCGCATTTCCGCCGTTCGATCAGGCGATTCCGCGCTCGCGAAAAATCCTGCTCCCATGGAAGATCGAAAACCTCGGCCCCGAACTCCTGTGCGATCTCCCGGCTCTCATCGGCCGATCCCGTATCTCCAACCACGATCCGGTCGACAAACGGCGTAACGCTGCGCAGGCATCGGCGCAGAACCGGCGCACCATCTTTCACAATCATCGAGAGTTCTACAGTTTGCTTCATGGCAGGGAAGCGGGGACTCCCGGCGGGTTGGCGGACCCCGGCGGGTCGAAGCTGTGCTCCGCGTCTTGCGATCTATCGGCACATAGGCCGATGCATTTCATCGATTGGAATCGGCGAGCGGGGAAAGCAAATCCGTCCGCCCGGCGTCAGTAGCCCGCCGGCGTGATCGCCGGGGCGGCCTGTCCGATGGGGGCAAGTCCCAGCCGCTCGCGGCACTCGTCCAGCATCGACGCTGTGCGCGTCGCGCCCACGCGGCTCACCCCGATCGCTCTCACCGCCAGCAGTGCATCGAGGTCGCGGATACCGCCGGCTGCTTTCACCTGCACCTGCGGCGGCGAGTGCTTGCGCATCAGCTCGAGATCGGCCAGTGTCGCTCCGGCAGCAGCGTAACCCGTAGATGTTTTCACCCAGTCGGCGCCGATTTCGCCGCAGATCTGGCATAGCCGGATCTTCATCTCATCGTTCAGGTAGGCGTTTTCAAAGATGACCTTGATTTTTGCGCCGCCCCCGTGCGTCGCCTCGGTCAGCGCGCGCAGTTCTTCGCGCACATAGTTCCAGTCCCCGCTGCGCGCCATGCCGATGTTGATCACCGCATCGAGCTCCTGGCCGCCATCCGCCAGCGCCTGACGCACTTCGGCCAGCTTGATTGACGTTGCGTGTCCACCATGGGGAAAGCCGATCGTCGTGCTCGCCTTCACCGTGGATCCGGCCAGCATCCGCGCGCACCGCCCCAACGCATACGGCAGAATGCAGACGCTGGCCACGTTGTAGCGGGCCGCCAGTTCGCATCCCTCGTCCAGCTCGCGCGCCGTGAGCGCCGGATTCAAGAGCGAGTGGTCGATCATCTTGGCGATCGATTCGTATTGGTATGGAGTATCCACGATGTAACTTCAGGCACCCGGGCGTGTGCCCGTCGCCAAGTCTAGCACAGGACTGAGCGCCCCCCGGGTGATGGTCGACGCGAGAGCCGCCTCTCCCCCGGGATGGATCTCAAATCCAGCACCTGGCTTTGTCGGCCTTGCGTGGAATCGCGATCGGAAAGGACTTGTCTTTGCCGAGGGGTTCCGTTTCGGCGCAAGTTGAAACCAAAACGGTTGCTTGGAGATACCTGGAAAGCAGTCTGCTTCGCGCAGGATGCGCGTTCATGGTAATCTCACATTAGACACTTGAGAGTGGACTGAGACGAAAGAGGAGCAACTCACGCCGTGCTGGCGACCGCAAAGAAAACCGACCTGATACAACGCTTCCGCGCCCACGATAAGGACACCGGTTCCCCCGAGGTCCAGATCGCGATTCTGAGCGAGCGGATTGGCGAACTGACCGAGCATTTCAAGACCCACAAGAAAGATCATGCTTCCCGCCGTGGACTGCTGATGCTGGTGAGCAAACGCCGCCGCCTGCTGGACTACCTGAAGACGCACGATTCGGATCGCTATCGCGACGTGATCGGCAAACTCGGTATCCGCAAGTAAGCCCAGAAAGCCAGAATTGACCCGGAAGCGCCCAGACCGGATATTGGTCACGGCCCCCGTACAACCCATTGACTGGGGCCATGGTGTACCCCGCAAGCCGAAAGAGTTGCCGGGGCATACGCGAAGCTGTCGGCCAAATTCCGGCTCAGCCGATTTCAATTCCATTTCCGATGGCGCGCGAGAACGAAGCGTTGGCGCCCCAGCGGCCCTATGCAGCGGAGCCCTTGGAGGCCGAGGTTCGGCCCGCGGGTTCAAGCCCGCGCCCTCCATGCGGAAGCCCGCACCATCCTGGCGGCTTTGCGCGCCTGCTCCCGCGGCCAGCTATCGAATTTCCTATCCGACCAAAACTGAAACGAGGACTCTATGCCGAAGCATGAGATAGCCGTCGAGCTTGCCGGTGGCAAGCGGCTGGTTTTTGAAACCGGCCGCCTGGCCAAGCAAGCTTCAGGCGCCGCCCTGGTAACCCTGGGCGACACCGTTGTTCTGGCCACCGCCGTGGCCTCACCCGATGCCAAGGAAGGCATCGACTTCTTCCCGCTTACGGTCGACTACCGCGAGTACACCTATGCCGGCGGGCGCATTCCCGGCGGTTTCATCAAGCGCGAGGGAAGACCCAGCGAGAAGGAGATCCTGACCTCGCGGATGATCGACCGCCCTATCCGCCCGCTTTTCCCCGACGGATTTCGCAATGAAACGCAGGTCATCGCGCTCGTCTTCTCGGCAGACAAGGAGAACGACCCCGATGTAGTGGCCATCAACGCAGCAGCCGCCGCGCTGGCCCTTTCCGACGTTCCCTTTGGCGCCACCGTCGGCGCGGTGCGCGTGGGCCGCGTGAATGGTGAGTTCGTGGTGAACCCGACCTACCCCGAGCGCAGCGAGACCACGGTGAACGTCATGGTGGTGGGCCACAAGGACGGCATCGTGATGATCGAAGCCGGCGCTAAAGAAGAGACCGAAGAAGTGATTCTCGCCGCAATCGAGTTTGCGCACGGCGAGATCAAGAAGATCGTGGCTGCGATCGACGAGCTGGCCGCCAAGGGCGGCAAGACGAAGCGCGCATTCAGCGCGCCCGTGTTCGACGAGGCGTACTACAACGAGCTGAGCGCGAAGATCGGCGAACGCCTGAAGGATGCGCTCGACACCAGGACGCACGACAAGCTCGAGAGCTATGCGCTGGTCAAGCAGATCAAAGACGCTGTCGCGAAGGAGATTCCCGCCGACGACACAACCGGCGCGAAGAAGAAGCTCGAACACTACTATGAGCTGCTGCGCGAACGGCTGTTCCGCGAGCAGGTGACGAAGGATCGCATTCGCCCCGACCGCCGCGCCTTCGACGAGATCCGGCCCATCAGCATTGAGACCGGCGTGTTGCCGCGCACACACGGCTCGGCGCTGTTCACGCGCGGCGAAACGCAGGCGCTGGTGACGGCGACGCTGGGCACGGCCGATGAAGGACAGCGCCTCGAGTCGTTCGAGGGCGAGATGAAGAAGAGCTTCATGCTGCATTACAACTTCCCGCCGTTCAGCGTTGGCGAAACGGGCCGTATGTCGGGCGTAGGCCGCCGCGAGGTGGGCCACGGCGCGCTGGCCGAGCGGGCCATCACCGCCGTGCTCCCGAGCGCGGAGGATTCGCCCTACACCATCCGCGTGGTATCCGACATTCTCGAGTCCAACGGTTCGTCGTCCATGGCGTCGGTTTGCGGCGCGAGCCTGGCGCTTTACGATGCGGGCATTCAGTTGCAGGGCGCGGTGGCCGGCGTGGCGATGGGCCTGGTGAAGGAGGGCGACGACTACGCCATCCTGACCGACATTGCCGGCGCCGAAGACCACTACGGCGACATGGACTTCAAGGTGGCCGGCACGAGGAAGGGAATAACCGCGCTGCAGATGGACATCAAGATCGGCGGCCTGAGCCGCGAAATCCTGCAGCAGGCGATGGAACAGGCTCGCCGCGGCCGCCTTTTCTTGCTCGACAAGATGGATGCGGAGCTGCCGGGTCCGCGCGAGGAGCGCTCGAAATTCGCGCCGCGCATCGAGACCGTGCAGATTCCCGTGGACAAGATCCGCGACCTGATCGGCAAGGGCGGGGCGACGATCCGCGGCATCGTGGAGCAGACCGGCGCCAAGATCGACGTCGACGACTCGGGCAAGGTCAGCGTGGCCTCGGCGGACGCGGATGGCCTGAAGAAGGCGCTCGATATCATCGGCAATCTGACGGCGGTTCCCGAGGTGGGCAAGGTGTATCTGGGCAAGGTGGTACGGCTTGCCGAGTTCGGCGCGTTCGTCGAGCTCTTCCCGGGCACCGACGGCCTGCTGCACATCTCTGAAATCGCCGAGCATCGCGTGAAGGAAGTGAAGGACGAGTTGCGCGAAGGCGACCAGGTGATGGTGAAGGTGCTGGCTATCGAAGGCAACCGCATCAAGCTGAGCCGGAAAGCCCTGATCCGCGAGCAGAAGGCAAAGTTGGTGCAGGCTGCGCCGGATCCGGCGGCGGTTGAGGTACCAGCGCCGGCCGCGGCGGCGCCCAAACCTCCGCGTCCCCGGCATGAGTTCGACGAGCGTCAACCGAGCACGAACCAGAGCACGATTCTGATCGAAGGGGGCGAGGACTTCGAGGACGAGGGTGAGGAGTTCGACGAGGAGAATGAGCCAAACTTCAACCGAGCCGAAAGTGTGCCTGTGGCTGCGGGACAGCCGGCCGCGGGCGGGCGTCCGCAAAGTGGCGGAGCAGCAGGCGGCGGTGGCCGGCGGCGGCGGCGGCGGCGCCCTGGCGGCAGCGGCCGCGGATAGGGCGGCCATCGGGCCCCGACATCCAGCGGCAGAAACAGCAAGACCGGAAACAGCAAGGCCAGGAGCAGCCTCTCCTGGCCTCTTTCTTCGCCTTTAGCGATTCGTCAGCGTGCTTCGGCCTGCAACTTGAAGGCAGGCACGTGGGTCGAGATCTTCGGCGCAGACGAAGGACCCAGCCCGTGCTTGCAGTCGTACATTCTTAAGTCCGCGGCAATACACAGGTGCTCCACTTCGTTTGCATCTTCAGGGAAGATGGCGACGCCGACGCTGGCGCCGATGCGGACGGTGTGCTCTCCAAGGTACAAAGGCTCATTGAGAAGCTGTATGAGCGATTCGCCGACATGAATGGCCTCATTGCGGCTTGTCGGCTCTTCGAGCACGACAGAGAACTCATCTCCGCCAGTGCGGGCGACGGTGTCGGAACGGCGCACGCGGCCTGCAAAAAGCGCGCCCACGCGCTGCAGCAGCAGGTCGCCGACGTGGTGGCCGAGCGTGTCATTGACTTGCTTGAACCGGTCCAGGTCGATCACCAGTAGCGCGGCTTGGGACTCAGTGCGGCGGGCGCGCTCGATAGCGATGGCCAGGCGATCCTGGAAGAGACGCCGGTTGGGCAGTCCGGTGAGCGGATCGTGTAGCGCGAGGTGACGATTGTGCTCGATCTGGTCCTCGAGAAGCAGCAGGATCATGCCAACGGCGACAACGTACTTGGGCAGGTTCCAGACCTCGCTCTCCACGTGAGTCTGTGGGAAGAGCATCTGCATCATGGGTCCGACCGTGAAGACATTGGCCCATGCCAGGAATCCCGCGATAGTGATGAACGCGCCGGCTGTGGCGCGGCGGTACATCGACCAGAAATGAAGGCAGCAGCCGAAATAGACGGTGAAAAGGACGGCGTTCAGCGCGAGGGCGCCGCCAATCCCGGGACGATGCTGCACGGCGACGAGAAAGATCGAGAGAGAGCAATAGAGTGCGACCGTGGCCCAGCGAAGAGGGTGCGTGAACTTGGGCAGCGAAATCAGCGCAACCGCCAGGGGAAGAGCACCAAAGAGAATCGCCGCAGGGTTCAAGGCCCAATCAGCCGCCGGAGACATCGTATTCAGAACAATATAAAGGGCGTTGGTGAAGAGCATGGCCGCCAGGACCCAGCGGCTGGACCTCTGCTGCCGGTAAGGCACCGAAGCCCACATGAACAAAACGCCGGCCCAGACCAGCGCAACCTCACCGACGATAACGGCCGCGTAACCCAACGCACCGGGTGTCTCCATGAACAGGAAAGCGCTAAAGTGCAGCACGATCATGACCCAGCCGGTGAGCCACAGGCCGGAAGCAGGTGTACGACTGCGTCGGACGACCGACGCGAAGGCGCAGGACAACAGAGCCACCGCGACCAGATCCGGCAGTTCGTTCCAACTGACCAAGGCAACACCTGTTCAAACAGCAAGCCTTCCCTCAATAGAATCGTCGATTCCATCGAAAATCAAATAACCAATTTGTTCGATGGTCATGACCATTGGTAGAACTTCAGTAACCTGGACGCTGCGCTTTCCCGGGGCCTCTCGTAAGTGACTGAGAATTCGACTCCACGCCTTTGGAACGCACCTCGGGGGCGACGCCGGCGTTTCAGGTGATTGATCGGTGACCCCGATCGGCGGTTTGCGAGTGAGGTCGAAGCATTCTCCGTTAAACTCGACAGCGATGGCTGCCTGCCTTTACATCGTGGTTGAAGGCGAAGATCCGGGGTTCGATATCTACGTCAACGGCCACGCGCTGGCCCGGAACGAAGACGCATTGGATCGTTTGGCCGAGCGGCTCAATGTTCGGCCGCTTCTCGAGTTCTTCTCGGCCGACGAGAACTCGATGGCGATGTTGCTGGAGCAGGGCGCAGGCAATCCCGATTGGGCGCTTCACCTGCCTGAACCGCAGTGGTACAGCGCCACGGACGGCCTGCTGACGGCATGTGCCCTGATCGACTTCCTCAAAGCCAATGCCGCCGCTCTCGGCTCGGAGACTCAACCGGTGCTGAATGAACTCCGAGAGTACGAGCGCGTGCTGCGCAAGACGGCGCAGAAGGGCCTCCGCTGGCATCTGGCGGTCAGCTGGCGCTGAGGAGGAAATCCGGGTTTGGTTCCGAGTGGCCGGTCAACCGGCCAGAACCTGAATTGTGGCGCAAATCCCCGAGTGCCCATTGCCAGGCGAAGTCCAGCTTCCGCCGCCGTGGGATCAAAACCGTGTAACCAGGCAGCCACCATTTCCGTAATACCGACTGAGCCCAAAACCCCAATACATGAAGGAAACCTCGAATGAACAGAAGGATCATCTACGTTGCGAGCACAGCTTTTCTCGTCCTGGAGATCCTGGTGGGGGCTTTCATGGACCTTGCGCACCTTCCCTATGTCGTACAGGACCTCCGCTCCATCGGCTATCCGACTTACGTCTTGTACATTGTCGGAGTCTGGAAGGTCCTCGCGGTCGGTGCGCTGCTCTGGCCACGACTCCCTCGGCTCAGGGAATGGGCCTATGCAGGAGTCTTCTTCGAGATGTCCGGCGCGGCGGCATCTCATGTTTTAGCCGGCGATCCCATCGCCAAATATGCCGCGCCACTGGCTTTCACCTTCCTCACGTTGGTCTCATGGTGGTTCCAGCCGGACCAGGAAACGCCCCGCCTTCGCCACTAGGCGAACTCGCCCTTGGGTCGCATTGCCCGTCTTCCGTGCAAGGAGCGGAATATGGCGATCTGTGGTACCCCATCCTTCGAGCAACGAAGGCACGAAGGACGGCCACCCGGCACGCTGCACATGGCGCCCAGCGAATCAAGCGGCGGGCGGAGGAATCACTCCAAGCTGAATCAGCAAGCCGAGCGTGTCCATGAGGATGCGCGTGTCTTTGATGCGGCCTTCTTCGAGGCGGTCGATGACGATTCCCCATACGCGAACCGTGCGGCCTGTCGGTGGGACGCCAAGAAACGCGCCCTGGTGCGTGCCCGTCCATTCGAAGCGGCTCGCCACTTTGTCGCCTTCGGCAACCTGCTCCTGAACGGAGAAAACTAGATCGGGGAACCCGGCCCGCATTGCGCGAAGCACATCCTTCAAGCCTTCGAGTCCTGGGCCCTGGCCGGGAAACGGGACCTGCTCGACAACATCTTCGCAGACGAACTTCGAAGCGGAGTCGATATCGCCCCGGCTGATCACTTCGTCGACGAAGCGGCGAACGACGGTGGCGTTGTCTTGCTTCATTGAGGCCTCCGTGGCAAGTCCTTCGGGTTAATCCGCGACGACCGCTTCTTCTTTTGTGGCGAACACGTTTCCCATGCGGCGGATCTGCGCGCCGACTCCGCGTAGTTTCTCTTCGATGCGCTCGTAGCCCCGATCCATATGGTACACGCGGTCGAGGATCGACTCGCCGTCGGCGACCAGCGCCGCCAGCACCAGCGAAGCTGAAGCCCGCAGATCGGAGCACATTACGGCTGCGGCGGAGAGCCGCGCCGGCCCGCGCACGGTGGCTGTGCGCCCATCCACCTTGATGTTCGCGCCCATGCGCACGAGTTCCTGGACATGCATGAAGCGATTCTCGAAGATATTCTCCTTCACCACACTGACGCCCTCGGACTGCGTGGCCAGCGCCATGTACTGCGCCTGCATGTCGGTCGGAAATCCTGGATACTCCTCCGTCGAAATATCCGCCGCCCGCAGCGCGCCGTCGGCGCGCACGCGCACCGTGTCGGGGCCGAGGCGGTCGACGCGCGCACCGGCCTCTTCGAGCTTGGCGATCACGGCGCTGACATGCGACACGTTGCAGTTCGCTACAATCAGATCGCCCTTCGTGATCGCCCCGGCAATCAGAAACGTGCCGGCTTCGATGCGGTCTGGATTGATGCGGTGTTTTGCGCCGTGAAGCCTGGAGACGCCCTGCACCCGGATGGTGGATGTGCCGGCGCCTTCGATCTTCGCGCCCATGGCGGTGAGCAATGCGGCCACGTCGCTCACCTCCGGTTCGCGCGCGCAGTTTTCCATCAGCGTTTCGCCGTCGGCGAGCACGGCGGCCATCAACAGGTCTTCGGTGCCGGTCACGGTGATCTTGTCGAAGACAATGTGCGTGCCTTTCAGCCGGTCCGCACGGGCTTCGAGGTAGCCGTGTTCCTGTGTGATCGTCGCGCCCATCTTTTCCAGGCCCTTGATGTGCAGGTCGATGGGACGGCCGCCGATGGCGCAGCCGCCGGGCATGGCAACGCGGGCCAGGCCTGCGCGCGCGACCAGCGGCCCGAGCACGAGCGAGCTGGCGCGCATGGTTTTCACAATCTCGTATTTGGCGACCGGATCGGAGAGCGTTCGGCAGTTGATCGTGGTGCGATGCTGCGCGCGTCCGTAGCCGAGTTCGACCTCTGCGCCCATCGACGAAAGAAGCTTGCGCTCGGTTTCGATGTCGCGCACCTGGGGAATGTTCTCAAGCGTGACCTCTTCCTCGGTAAGGATGGCAGCGGCCATGCAAGGAAGAGCGGAGTTCTTGGCGCCGGAGACGCGCACGGTGCCGACGAGGGGGTTGCCTCCGCGAATAACAAATTTGTCCATGAAACTTCGGTTGCTCCTGGACTCTTAGTGTAAATCCAGTGCGGATCTTTCATCATCGGCTCCGGAAGAGAAAGGCTCATTCTTTCAGTAAGACACGCGAGAATCGTGGATATGAACGCGGCTTCGGTCGCAACAATCGGGGCATTCGCGTGTCTATCCTCACAACGGCCGGTTGGAAACAAGGCCGGGAGGAGAATCAGAATGACTTCAATCAGAAAGATTGTAATGACGTTCGGCGTGATGACCTTTGCCGGCGTCCTGATGGCGCAGTCACCGGAATCAAGTCAGCCGCAATCGGCGAATGCGCCCGCAGCCGCGCAGGGTGCACCGGCGCACCAACGTCACATGGATCCAGCGAAGCAGGCGAGCCGGCTGGGCCGCAAGCTGGGGCTTACGCAGGACCAGGTCACGCAGCTCACACCGATCATCGCCGATCGCCAGCAACAGATCGCGAGCGTGAGGTCCGATTCCTCGCTGCAGGCGCAGGATCGCCGCGAGAAGGTGCGGAGCATCTTCGAAGACAGCAAGACAAAGATGGAAGCCGTGATGAATGACCAGCAGAAGCAGCAGTTCGAGCAGATGCTCACCTCGCACCGCGGCCACCGGCGCCATCCGCAGCAGCCGGAACAGTAACTCAAAGATAGAAGAATACTGAGAGACCGTCTCCGCCTTGGGATGAGTGGAACCCGCCGGACCCATAAAGAATGGTCTGGCGGAATTCCAAATCCGCAAATCGCGCACAACGCAACGAGGACGCCTGGGTAAGCTGCGATTCGCTCCAGATAACCTGCAGGGGCGGGGCTGTTAGCCCGTCCCTCTCTCATTTTGGGTTATCGGAAATGTCCGCGATCCATCGCGAAGAGTTGCGCGTCTTCACGGCCGCCACGAATACGTGAACTTGATGGCCAGCCTGTTCTGGTCGAACTGCGGCGGGTTGGCGGCGGAGGCGCTGGCGAACTGCTGGCCGGATGTGTAGATCACGTAGAGATCGCTATCGGGCCTGTAGTTCCAACGCAGACGGACGTTGGCGCTCGCGCCCTCGGTGCTGGCCGTGTTCATCTGCACCAGCGAGGTGAGCGTGACAAATCGCGAAAAAGAGTAGTTCACCTGAAGGCTGCCGAAGAGAACGGAGAAATCTCCGTGCTCGACGGGCAGGCGGAAGCGATTCCACTGTTCGGCAAGCTGGATAGACAGATTTGGACTCGCACGGAAGGCCGAGGTAATCTTCGCCTCGTTGAGGTTGCCGTTATAGTACGTGCCGAAGTTATCCAGCACGGACGCGGTCAGGCGCCGATTTTGCGGCGAACTAAAGGCAACCTGGTGGCGGAGCCAGCGATACTCTCCAACCGGGATCGACACTTTCTTGTAGACGTCGAACGGAGACTTGAGCCGCTGTGCGTTGATGTCGGCAAAGAAGTTCTCACTCACGGCGCCATTCTGGAAGATCACGCGGAAGTCGCCGTTCCACTCGAAGGTCCCCAGTTGATGGTGGGTGTTATCCGCATTGAATAGCCAGTTTTCGAGATCGATTTCGCGGATGCTCTCGACGCGTGGCCGTGCCTTCAGGTTCATGTCGACAAACTGGCAGATGCAGTCCACGCGCGCAAGAAAGCCGGCTTCGGGATTGAAGTTCGGGCCCACGCGGCGCTGATGTGCACGGATGTCAACCCAGTTCGATTGCACCTGGAAGCCTGCGCCTGCGCTGTATTGTCCCGAGGCCGCGCCGGGAGTGCGTGTCTGCGCGACAATTCCGTCCACGACGTAGTGTTTGAAGAAAACGAAGCGGGCATCCGCGCCCGAGGCCTGGTTAAAGGCGTCTGCGTGGTTGCCGGAGCGCTTGTCGATACCCATCAGGCCGAGATAAGAGCCGCCCCACAGGGAACGCTTCACTCTCGCCACCGCGAAATTTGCCGAGGGATTCGGTCCCGAGGAACGTGAATTGACTTCCATGGCGCCCAGTTCGAAGCCGGCGAGTGTGCCGGTGAGACGCGCGCCGCCATTCACCGGGACTTCCTGGCCGGTGACCGGGTCGATACCGATCTGGCGGCTGAAGAAAAGCAAATCCTGCGAGTCGTCACTGAGCGGGAAGCTGAAGACGCCGGCGTTCTCAAGAAAGAACTGGCGCTTCTCGGGGAAGAACAGTCTGTAGGGCGTCAAGTTGAATTGCTCTGCGTCAACGTCGGCATCGGCAAAGTCGGTGTTCGCGGTGAGATTGGCGACCAGGTTCGAACGCAGCCCGATTTTCACATCGGCGCCGCCGGTGTGCAGGGCGCTCCAGCCCGGATCGAGGCCCGTGCCCGCCGCGCTCTGCGGATAGTGCTGGAATCCGAACAGGACATACGGCTTGACCACAAAGAGGCGGCCTGAGCCGATGCCGGAGATCCCGTGGAGTTCGCCAGTCTGGCTGATGCGGTGCGCTCCATCGATCCGCCGCCACGCCGACCATAGGTCTTCCTCATTCTTCCGGCGGATGAACCGCTTGAAGTTGATTCCCCAGGTGATGTCGCCCGACTGCATGAAGTTGAGTGTGGCGAAGGGAATGGCGACCGTCGCCGTCCATCCGGCGGAAGTGACGCGCGCCTCCGACGTCCACACGCCATCCCATCCGGGATCGCCGTCATCGGTGCCGTCGAGATAGACAGCTTCGTCGGCGATCAGCGCGTCGCGTTGTGTGCCGAGCGGGTTGATCTGGAATACGTAGGCGTTCCGGCCGCTATGCGCCGAGTCGATGATGATCTCGAACGAGTCATCCAGTTGCTGGCTGACGTCGCGGCGCAGTTCGGTGGCGACAACGCCCGACGGCGCCGGATCGAAGCAGGCGATGCCGAAGTAGATCTCCCGCGCGGTATAGACCACGCGGACCTCGGTGCGCTCCGTCGGCGCGCTGCCTTGCTCCGGCTCGCGCTGGTAAAACTCGCTCAACGGCGGCGCCTGCAGCCAGAGCGGATCGCTCAGGGTGCCGTCCATGCGCGGCGCCTGGTCCACGCGCGTGGCGACGGCGCGGGGAAGCCCCGCAGGCAGAACTGCTGGCTGATTCGCGATCGCGGCAACCGGCCCTGCGGCAATCAGCACCGGAACGGCGCGCAGTGCGAACTTCACCAGGGAACGCCGGCGGATTGACCGGCAATTCCGGCGGGAATAGAGCGGGTACTCTGTCGATCGCATCGATCTCGCTGAAGATCTTTTTGTACGGCAGGATGCACGATGCCCTGACTTGCCCGAAAGCAATTCGCAGGCAACGGATAGGAGCTGTCGGTGAGTGAGCCGGAGCTGCGGCTAGAGCTCCAGCACGTTATCTTCGATCGCAAGCCGGACGTTGCCATCGGACTTGGCGAGGCGGCGGACGGCTTCGGGCTTGTCGACCTTGGCCTTCAGCATGACGAGAGCGACCGGCACGCTACGGCCGGCGCACTTGATGGTATCGACTGCCGTGGCGCGGTCGATATTGCAGGCGCTCATCAAGATGCGGATGCCGCGCTCGACAAGCTTCGAGTTTTGCATGTGCACGTTGACCATCAGGTTTTCGTACACATAGCCCAACCGGGTCATCGCTCCGGTGGTGATCATGTTGAGGATCGTCTTCTGTGCGGTGCCGGCCTTCATTCGCGTCGAGCCGGAGATGACTTCGGGGCCGACCTCGGCAACAATGGCGATGTCGGCGGCGGCGGCGAGCGGCGTGCCCTGGTTACAGGTTACGGCTGCGGTCCTGGCGCCGCGGGCGCGTGCATAGGCCACAGCGGCCACCACATAGGGCGTCCGGCCAGACGCTGAAAGCCCCACAACAACGTCTTTGCGCGTCGGTCGCCGGCGCGCGATGTCTCTCTGGCCAAGCTCTTCGGAATCTTCGTTGACTTCAACGGCGGAGGCGAGCGCCTTCGGTCCGCCCGCCATGATGTATTGAACCTGTCCTGGGGCCGTGGAATAGGTCGGAGGGCATTCCGACGCGTCCAGTGCGGCGATGCGTCCGCTCGATCCGGCGCCAACATAGATCAGCCGGCCGCCGTCGCGAAGGCTGCGGGCAACCTGGTCGATCACCTCGGCGATTTCGGGAATGGCCTTCTTGACGGCTGCGGCGACTTTGCCGTCTTCATGATTGATAATACGTGCGATTTCGAGAGCGGACTTGGTGTCGAATCCCTGGGAAGCTTCGTTCTGGCTTTCGGTGGTGAGCTGCTGGAGAAGGGAAGCCTGATCTTTGCGAAGATCTTCTTTCTTGATTGGCGCAGGTGTTTCCTGCGGCATCGTAGTGGTGAGCATCGAAATTAACCCCGATTCTCCATTGTAGCTGTAAAACTGGTCAATCCCTTAGAGAATTCTGCCCGGTTCGAACCGCCTTGAGAACTCCCCATTCAGGGGATGTTCAGGGACTCGCGGACAGCGTCGTGAAAGGACGGCCTGAACTGCTTGATGAGCTGGCTCTTACGGTCCGGCCAGGTTCTGTTCGTCAGCAGGACGACAGCAACGGCGGCGTCGAGGTCGATCCACAGCGAGCAGCCGCTGTAGCCCAGATGACCGATGGATCGCGGCGAAAAATGGCGGCCTGACGAGGAGTTTCCGGATGGCGTATCCCATCCCAGTGCGCGCGAGCTCCCCTCGGGAGGTTGCCGCTCAGCAAAGACTTGGACGGTTTGAGGTTGAAAAAGGCATTCCCGCTGGCCTCCTGAGCCATTTGCAGCAACAGCAAGCAGGATTTCAGCGCTGAAACGCAGAAGATCCGGGACGTTGGCGAAGATCCCGGCGTGCCCGGCGACGCCTCTCAGCACCCACGCGTTCTCGTCCTGGACCTCACCTTGAATGACATACTGGCGAAAAGTCGTGTCGTTTTCAGTGGGCGGAATGACGTACCGGATGGAGGGCTGGGGATTGAAGCCGGTAGAGACAAGACCAAGGGGCTGAAACACTTCGCGCCCGGCCCACGAGGCAAGATCTTCTCGAATCAGCACTTCGAGAGCCTTACCCAGAAGGATGAAGCCGGGATCGGAGTATTCGGCACGGGTGCCGGGCTCGGCTTCGAGGCCGAGGGAGAGACAGGCCCGCAGCAGGGCCGCCGGAGAGTTTGCACTAGGGAAGAACTCGACGTAGCCGGGCAGGCCCGAACTGTGAGCGAGCAGATGGCGCAGTGTGACTTTGCGCGCGGGGTTGCCAGGCGGACGGCCCACCACGAATCCGGGCAGAAGCTCGCCCAGAGGCGTATCCAGGTCGAGTTGGCCACGCTGGTGGAGAAGCATGGATACGGCAGCCGTCGCAACCACTTTTGTCAGGCTGGCCACATCGTAGACGGTATCCGGAGCTGCGGCGGGCGATTCTTCGTCGTAAGTAAAGCGGCCGAGAGCATCGAGCAGCACGGTCTTCCCACCGGCAAACACGCCAAAGGCGCAGCCGGGAAAGGCGCCCGCGGCGATGGCTCCGTCGAGAACGCGATACGCATCGTCGAATCGGGCTCGCTGGTCGGCTGGAGCGGAAGACGGCGATTCGGTGGGCTGCTCCATTCTGTCTGTATCCTAGCGCGAATGCCGGGGGAGCGCGGCGGCAGGCCGCACAAGCCCTTGCCAAAAGAAAAGGCTATCTTTGTATGCAGACAATCCGTCTATCTCGACAAAGGGAACGTCGGAGGCTTCATGGGTAGGTTGCGTCTTCTCTCGCATCGTGCCATCGTCATCGGCTTGATGGCTGGCGGATTTGGCTTTGCCGTCGCGCAGACACCCGCGGCAACCGATGCCTCCGCAGCCTCCGATCCGCAGCCCGCGGCGGCGCCGGCCGACAACGCCGCGAATCCCACGGCGACCGCGTCTTTGTCCGCCGCTCCGGCCGTGCCCGCGACGGCCCAGCCATCGGCTCCGGCGAAACCCATGTATACCGTTCCGGCCGGCACCAGAGTTCTGCTCCAGCTGCGCAGCGCCGTCAACACCAAGAGCGCCAAGCCGGGCGATGGCGTCTACCTGGCCTCGACGTTTCCGGTGGTCGTCGGCAACCGGGTCATGATTCCGGCCGGCGTCTACGTGCAGGGTGTGGTGGATCGCGTAGAGCGCGCCGGGCGGGTCAAGGGCAGAGCGCAGCTCGATATGCATTTCACTTCGATCATCTTCCCCAACGGATCGGTCGTCGAGATCCCCGGCCTGGTCAACAGCCTGCCCGGCGCGAGCCAGCAGAAGGTGAACGACAACGGCGAAGGCACGATCGAGCAGCAACCGGACCGTGGACGAAATGCGGGCGAGGTGGCTAAGATCGCGATTCCGACCGGTGCCTCCACGGGCTCGATCGCCGGTGCAATCGAGGGCCACCCCGTGACCGGCGGGCTTATCGGACTGGGTGCGGGACTGGCTGCCGTGGGCATTGCTTCGCTCTTCACGCGCGGCGCCGATGTGAACATCGAGGCCGGAGCGCAGGTGGAGATGACGCTGCAGCGTCCGCTGATTCTGGAGGAGACGAACCTGCGGACGGGGAATGAGCCAGGAATGGCGCCGGAACTGGTTCCTTCGGCCAACCAGCCTAAGCCCCTTGACAAACCGAATCGTGCACGCGTGATTTGTCCTCCGGGAGGACTGGGTTGCGAGTAATCTAATACGATATGGGGTCTTTTTCGCCAGGCAGCCAACAAGAGAACCAGCCAATTACGCCTCCGGTGCCGCAGTTTCCCATGCCCCAGAGACCCGTCGATGATCCGACTCGGCCGGCGGGGGGAGTGGGACTCTGGCTGCGCGACCTGCTGGTTTCAGCCGTGGCTTCGGTGCTCATCATCACCTTC
>Ga0335069_10000778_pt1 | contig 51669 bp, 50 predicted proteins | sample Lox_Sample_11_FD_206714 | JGI IMG/M metagenome (GOLD analysis project Ga0335069, IMG submission 206714) | Soil microbial communities from Loxahatchee National Wildlife Refuge, Florida, United States - Lox_Sample_1.1 | ecosystem: Environmental > Terrestrial > Soil > Wetlands | place: USA... | reverse complement strand
GATGGTGGCAGCGCTGGCCGCCCCAACTCGATCAAGCTCCGCGCCGTCGCCACCACCGCCTCGTCGGCCGAATAGGGCGACCACCCCAGCACCCGGCGCGCCTTGTCCGAGGTGGCGTTCTTGCGCTTGCCCAGTTCGGGCGTGATCTGGCGCACGGGCGGGTTGACCAGGGCGATCGCGCGCACCAGCCAATCGGGGATCTCGAAGGTCGGCGCCTTGGACGCGGCGGGGCCCAGGGCCGCGCGCAGGGCCCGCGCGATGGCGATCACGGGCAGGAAGTCGCCGGCCACAGCCAGGAAGCGCTCGCCCTTGGCGGCCGGGTCGGTCATGCAGCGCAGGTGCAGATCGGCCACGTCGCGCACGTCGACCACGCCGAAATAGAGCTTGGGGCAGCCGGGCATGGTCCCGTCGAGCATGCGCTTGACCACGATGATCGAGGTCGAGGTCTGCGGCCCCAGCACCGGGCCATAGACGGCCACCGGATTGACCACCGAAAGTTCCAACGCTCCGCCTTCGCGCGCGATGAAGTCCCACGCCGCCCGCTCGGCGATGGTCTTGGACTTGACGTAGGCGTGCACCCCTGGCGCGGCGGCGTCGGTCCAGTCGGCCTCGGTGAAGGGCGCGGGGCGGGGCGGGGCGCCGTAGCCGACGGCGGCGAAGGACGAGGTCAGCACCACGCGCTTGATCCCGGCGTCACGGGCCGCGCGCAGCACGCGCAGGGCCCCGTCGCGCGCCGGCCGGATCAGGTCGTTCTCATCGCGCGGCGCCTGCGGCGGAAAGGGCGAGGCGACGTGCAGCACGTAATCGCAGCCGGCGACCGCCTCGGCCCAGCCGGCGTCGCGGTCCAGGTCGGCCTCGAACAACGCCACCTGCGGGTCGGCCGCGCCGCCCTGGCGCAACATGGCCAGCACGGCCTCGCGTTTCTTGACGCTGCGCACCGTGGCGGCGACCTCGTGGCCTGCCGCCAAGAGCTGCAGAAGACAGTGCGCGCCGATGAAGCCCGATCCGCCCGTCACCAAGACCCTGGCCATGGCCCGTTCTCCGTCAGTTGGCTTTGAGGAAGTCCGCCGTCGCCTCGATCGCCTCGACCAGGCCCACGCGCTTGAGCTCGATCCCGGCCGGCAGGCTTGAGAACAGGCGCGTGGGGGCGGCGGCGTCGAGCATGACAAACACGCCCTTGTCGTCGGCGCGGCGGATCAGGCGCCCGAACGCCTGGGCGATACGCGCGCGGGCGATGCCGTCGTCGTAGCCCTTGCCGCCGAAGCGCTGGCGGCGCGCCTTGTGCAGCAGATCGGGGCGCGGCCAGGGCACGCGGTCGAACACCAGAAGGCGCAGCGAGCGGCCGGGCACGTCCACCCCATCCCGCACGGCGTCTGTGCCGAGCAGGCACGAATTCTCCTCGGCGCGGAAGATATCGACCAGGGCCCCGACCTCCAGCGGCTCGACGTGCTGGGCGTAGAGGGCCAGGCCCTTTTCCGCGAGCGGGGCGGCGATCTTGTCGTGCACGGCGCGCAGGCGGCGGATTGCGGTGAACAGGCCCAAGCCCCCGCCCCCGGCCGCCAGGAACAGCTCGCGCATGGCGGCGGCCACCTGGCGCGGATCCTCACGGCCCACATCCGTCACCACGAAGGCGCGGGCGTTCGAGGCATAGTCGAAGGGCGAGGTCAGGCGGATGGTCTTGGGCCGGTCGGGCAGGCGCGCGGCGCCGGTGCGCATCTCGGCGATGGCGAAGGGATCGTCCAGCGCTGGGTCGGTGAGGGTGGCGCTGGTGACAAGCACCCCGTGCGCGGGGGCCAGCACCGCCGCCTGCAGCGGCTCGGTCGGATCGACCCAGTGGCGGCGATAGGCGATGTCGGCCACCCGGCCAAAGGCGAACACCGCCTCCAGCCAATCGACGAAATCCGGATCGTCCTCGCCGTTCTCGTCCAGCGCCTGCAGCATGGAGCGCCAGGCCGGCAGGGTCATGCGCGCCCGCCGGTCCAGGCCCCGCAACGCGCCCTCGATCCGGCCGCGCTCGGGGGTGGGCAAGGTGGCGGCCTCCTGGTCGAGCAGGTCTTCCAGCCCACGCGCCAGGGCCAGCAGCGGCGCCTCGATCGCGGCCAGGGCGGCGGCGGCGGTGCGGGCGTGCTCGCGCACCAGATCGATGGCGGGCCGGGCGGCGCACTCCTGGCCGACCTCGGACGGCTCGGAGCGGGCGCGCAGCTGTTCCAGCGCGGCCACCAGGAAGCCCTCGATCGGCCCGATGGGGTTGACCTCGCCCGAGGGCGGGGCGATGCGGCCGGACCAGCCCTCGCCCGGCAGAGCGGCGGCGGCGCGGATCGCCTGGTTGAGGGCCTGGCGCGCGTCCTCGCGCTCGGCGACCAGTTCGGCCAGCCGCGCCTCCAGCCCCCGCCCGCGCCGGCCGCGCCCCTCGGGGCCCCGGATCCAGCGGCGCAGCTCGGCCGCCTCGGCCCCCGACAGGGCGGCGGAGAAGGCCGCGTCGGCGGCGTCGAACAGATGGTGGCCCTCGTCGAACACGATGCGCTTGAGCGCCGCGGACTCGCTGTCGGCCTTCGCCCCCCGCGCGGCGCGGGCGCCGTCGAACGCCGCCTGGGTCAAAACGAGAGCGTGGTTGGCGATGACCAGATCGGCCCGGCGCGAAGCGCGCACGGCCTTTTCCACGAAGCACGTCCGATAGTGCGTGCAGCCGGCGTGGATGCACTCGCCGCGCCGATCGACCAGATTGGGCGCGCCCGCCTGCACCTGGGCGCCGACGGCGAACAGGGTCGGCAGCCAGGCGGGAAAGTCGCCGCCGGTCATATCGCCGTCGCGCGTAGCCCGCGCCCAGCGGGCGACCAAACCCAGGCCGATCAGGTCGCCGTTGCCGAGTTGGCCGGCCTGCACAGCGTCCTGCAGATTGAGCAGGCACAGGTAGTTCTCGCGCCCCTTGCGCACCACCGCCTTCTTGGCGCGGATCGCGGGGTCGGGATGGATCGCGTGGCTTTCGCGCTCAATCTGACGCTGAAGGGCGCGGGTATAGGTGGAGACCCAGACGGCCGCGCCGTTGGCCTCGGCCCACAGGCTGGCGGGCGCCAGATAGCCCAGCGTCTTGCCGACGCCGGTGCCGGCCTCGGCCAGCATCATGCGCGGCTCGCCCTCGCGTTCGCGTGGTTGAAAGGCGTGGGCGGCCTCGAAGGCGAAGTCCGACTGGGCCGGCCGCGCTTCGTCGAGCCCGGCGCGGGCCAAAAGGTCGGCCAGACGCTGGCGGGCGTGCTCGGGCGCGATGGACCTGGAGCCCGGCTCGCCGGCAGGCGCCTGGTCTTCCCATTCGGGAATCCGGCCCCACACCTCCAGGCCCGAGCCGCGAAAACCCTCGCGCACCGGCTGGCTGCGCAGGGCGGTGATCGCCGCGCCCGCCCAGGCCCAGCCGGCGCGGCCCAGGGTCTCGGCCAGGGCCAGGGCCTCCTCGCGGCTGGGCCAGGGCGCGGCGGCCAGCTCGGCCAGGAGCTGTTGGCAAGCCAGGTGCAGGGCGTCGGCTTGCTCGGGCAGGCTTCGCGGTTCGGCGAGGCCCAGCGCCTGGGCGAGGCCGACCGCCGAGGGCGCGCAGAATTGGCCGGGCCGCACGAAGGCGTAGAGCTCCAGCGCGTCGAACAGGTCGCGCGCGCGGGGCGGCGCGGGCAGGCCCAGGCGGCGCGCGGTCAGGGCGGCGTGGGCGACCAGCACCGGCCCGTGGTCGAACAGCTCGCGCGCCTCAGGCGGACGCACCGGCCGCGCCCCGCGCCCGTCGGCCAGGGCGCAGCGGGGTCCAGGCTGCGCCACCAGGGCCGCGGCCAGATCGAGACTCGGGGAAGAGGCGTTCACGATTCTCAAATAGCGCCTTGGCTGATGAAACGGAACGGGAACATTGCTATATGGCCATCGTGTCCTATCGCGCAGCCCGACAACGAGAGCTCAAGCCCCAACCTTCGTTGGGGCCGGCGGAGCCGACCGCGCTTCCGCCCCGCTTCCAGGACTGGTTCGCCGCGCGCGGCTGGGCGCCGCGTCGCCATCAGCTGGAGATGATCGAAAAGGCGCGCGCGGGCCGTTCGGCCCTGCTGATCGCGCCCACCGGCGGCGGCAAGACCCTGGCGGGCTTCCTGCCCAGCCTGATCGAACTGGCCGAGCGCGACCCATCGGGGGAGCCGGCCGGCCTGCACACCCTCTACATCTCGCCGCTCAAGGCCCTGGCGGTGGACGTGGCGCGCAACCTGATGACGCCGATCGCCGAGATGAAACTGCCGATCACGGCGGAGTCGCGCTCGGGCGATTCGGGCGTGGCCAAGCGCCAGCGCCAGCGGCTGCGTCCGCCCGACATCCTGCTGACCACCCCCGAGCAGCTGGCGCTGTTCTGCGCCTGGGAGGGCGCGCGCGCCTACTTCGGCGGCCTGAAGCGCGTGATCATCGACGAGGCGCACGCGCTCTACGCCAGCAAGCGCGGCGACCTTCTGGCCCTGGGCCTGGCGCGCCTGCAGCAGTTCGCGCCGGACCTGCAGCGCGTGGGCCTGTCGGCCACGGTCAACGATCCTGAGCGCCTGGCCCGCTGGCTTGGGGCGGAGACCGAAATCGTCACGGGCGACCCCGGCCCAGCGCCGATCGTCGACGTGCTGCTGTCGCAGGGCCATGTGCCGTGGGCCGGGCACACCGCCCAGCACGCCATGGCCGAGGTCTACGACGCCATTCGCGGCGCGCGCACCACCCTGGTGTTCGTCAACACCCGCTGGCAGGCCGAGTTCGCCTTCCAGGAGCTGTGGAAGCTCAACGAAGACGACCTGCCAATCGCCCTGCACCACGGCTCGCTCGCCGCCGAGCAGCGGCGCAAGGTCGAGGCGGCCATGACGCGCGGCCAGCTGCGCGCGGTGGTGTGCACCTCGACCCTCGACCTGGGCATCGACTGGGGCGATGTGGACCTGGTGATCCAACTGGCGGCGCCCAAGGGCTCGGCGCGCCTGATCCAGCGCATCGGCCGCTCCAACCACCGGCTGGACGAGCCCTCGCGCGCCCTGCTCTGCCCCGCGAGCCGGTTCGAGATGCTGGAGTGCCAGGCCGCGCGCGAGGCGGTGGCCGAAGGGGCCCTGGACAGCGACGCCCAGCGGCCCGGCGCGCTCGACGTGCTGGCCCAGCATGTGATGGGCCTGGCGTGCAGCGAACCGTTCGACGCCCTGGCTCTGTACGAAGAGATTCGCCGCGCGGCCCCCTACGCGGACCTGACCTGGGAAGACTATGAGGCGGTGGTCGAGTTCGTCTCGACCGGCGGTTACGCCCTGAAGGGCTATGACCAGTTCCGGCGCATCGTGAAGGGCCAGGACGGCCTTTGGCGGGTTCGCAATGGCCAGACGGCCCTGCGTCATCGCCTGAACGTCGGCGCCATCGTGGGGGCCGAAACGCTCAACATCCGCCTGCTCGCCGGACGCCGCGCCGGGCGGAAGATCGGCGAGGCCGAGGAAGGCTATCTGGAGCAGCTGGAGATCGGCGACACCTTCATCTTCGCCGGTCAGGTGTGGCGCTTCCACGGGGTCGAGGGGCCCGACGCCCTGGTCACGCCCGCGCCGGGCGCCGAGCCCAAGATGCCCAGTTGGGGCGGGTCCAAGTTCGCCCTATCGACCTATCTGGCCCAGCGGGTGCGGGCGATGATCGCCGATGAACCGGGCTGGACGCGCCTGCCCGATGACGTGCGCGAATGGCTGCAGGCCCAGAAGGTCCGCTCGTTGATCCCGGCGGTGGACGATCTGCTGGTCGAGACCTTCCCTCGCCAAAAGCGCTTCTTCCTGTGCTGCTACAGTTTCGAAGGGCGGCTGGCGCACACCACCCTGGCCATGCTGCTGACGCGCCGACTGGAGCGCCTGGGCAAGGGGCCGATCGGCTTCGTGGCCAGCGACTACGCCCTGGCCATCTGGGCCGCGCGGCCGATGGACGATGTGGACCTGGACGCCCTGTTCCAGGAAGACATGCTGGGCGACGACCTGGAATCATGGCTGGAGGAAAGCGTGATGATGAAGCGCGCCTTCAAGATCTGCGCCCTGATAGCCGGCCTGATCGAGCGGCGCTTCGCCGGCCATGAGAAGTCCGGCCGCCAGGTGACCTTCTCCAGCGACCTGATCTACGACGTGCTGCGGCGGCACCAGCCCGATCACCTGATGCTGCGCTGCGCCCGGGCGGACACCACCGCCGGCATGGTCGACCTGAGCCGGCTGGGCGATCTTCTGGCGCGCATCCGGGACCGTATCCGGCCGATGCATCTGGAAAAGGTCTCGCCCTTCGCCGTGCCGGTCCTGCTGACGATCGGCCGCGAGAGCGTGCCGGGCGCGCATCAGGACTGGGTGCTGGAGGAAGCCGAGGACGCCCTGATCGCCGAGGCCATGAGTTGAGCACGGTGGCCTTCAGCATCTCCCAGGCCGACGGCCTGAGCGTGCGGGTGTGCGGCCTGTGGGCGGCGCTTCTGCCCTCCGGCGCGGCCTATTTCGCCCACGAAGGGACGCTGGTCTGCGCCGACCTGCACCTGGAGAAGGGCTCGGCCTACGCCCGTCGGGGCCAGATGCTGCCGCCCTACGACACGCGCGAAACCCTGCGGCGGCTGGCGCTGGACGCGGCGCGCACCGGGGCCCGGCGCGTGGTGCTGCTGGGCGACACCCTGCACGACGCGCAGGCGCACGCCCGGGTGGCGCCCGAGGACGCCCAGGCGTTGGCGGCGGTCGCTCGGGGCCGCACCTTGCTCTGGGTGGTGGGCAACCACGATCCGGAAGGCCCGGGGGGCCTGCCCGGCGAGGCGGTGAACGAGGCGAGGGTCGGGCCGCTGGTGCTGCGCCACGAGCCGGCCCCCGGACCGCAGCCCGGTGAACTGGCGGGCCACCTGCATCCTTGCGCGCGGGTGACGGCGGCGGCCCGCAGCGTGCGGCGGCGCTGCTTCGTCACCGACGGGCGGCGCATGATCCTGCCGGCCTACGGCGCCTATGCCGGAGGCCTGAGCGTGCTCGACGCCGCGTTCGCCGGCCTGTTCGCCGCCCCGCCCCTCATCGGCGCCTTGGGCCGCGACCGCGTGCACGCGATCAAGGCGTCGGCGGTGGGAGCGATCTAAGCGCGCCCTAACCGCCGTCACGCGCGATTACGGCAGGTTATATGCCAGCCCATTTGCAGGTCTTGTGAGCCCGATCGAACCGGCGGCATGGTCGCGGCAATCGCTAATCGTTCGGGAGGACGCCCCATGAAATGGACTGCCCTGCGCACTTGCGCCTTGGCCCTGGTCGCCGTGCTGATGTGGACCAACGCGGCCGTCCCGGTGGCGCGCGCCGCCGACGCCCCCCGCAACCTGACCACGCCCGCCCCGGGATCGCCGGAGGCCGAGCTTTTAGCCGTGGAGGACGCGCGCTTCGCCGCTCAGATCGCGCACGACGCCAAAACCGCCGCGAAATATATGGCTGACGACATGATCTACACCCACGCCACCGGGCGGGTTCAGACCAAGGCCGACTACGTGCACGAGCTGGCCACGGGCAACACGCCCTACCGGGTGATCGAGCCCAGCAGCCGCTCGGTGTTCGTCTCGGGCGACGTGGGCCTGACCCACGCGACGATCTTCACCGACACGGCCGGCAAGCACCTGACCGGCACCTATCTGGCCGCCTACGTCAAGCGGGACGGGCGCTGGCAGCTGCTCTATTGGCAGACCTCGCAGGGCTACGACCCGAGCGCGCGGGTTCCCCCGCCGTCGGATCCGGCCTCGGCGCACTGACGGCGGCTTAGCGCGAAGCGACCCGCTTGGCGTGGACGAAGATTTCGGCCGGCGTGCGCGGCAGGTCCGCCAAGGTCAGATAGCCCTGGTTCCTGACGTCGAGCCGGGCGAAATGCCGGTCGGACTGGTCCATGAATTCCTTGCGGGTGATCTTGAAGTCGAAGTTGCGGTCGCCCGACATCACCGGCTCTGGATCGTTGAAGAAATTGAAGAAGGCCGCGCCTTGATTCATGGCCTGCAGCGCCTTGGCCTGCTCTTCGGCGCTCTGGGCGGCCTGATCGGCCGCCTTGCTGCCCTCGTGGTCGTAGGTGACCGCGGCGTCGGGGTTGGAGGTGATTGAACTGGGGTCGTACTGCAGACTGACGCGGATCAGGCCGGTCTGGAGCGAAGCTTGGCCGTTGTTGAGGATCTCCGGCACGATCTGATGCTCATAGACGTAGATTTCGTCCGAGGTCAGCACCCCGTCCCCGTTGGTGTCCAGGCGCGAGAAGAAGGCGGCGGCGTCGGCGGTGAACTCGGCCTTGTCGATCTTGCCGTCATGATTGGCGTCGACCTTGTCGAACCACGCCACCACCGGATAGGGCTGGCCCGCGGGGGCCAGGAACGGTTCGCCGCACGGGCTGATGAACAGGTTGTCCGGCCGACTTTCGGCGTTGGCCGCCAGGGCGAAGGCGGCCGCGATCAAGCCCAGGGCCAGGCCGGCCGACGATGATGATGCGATCTTCAAGGCAAACTCCCGCTTAGCCCCGGCTATGTCTCTAAACCTCGGGAATAGCGGGCGAAAGCCTTCCGCCCACGCGGATCGGCTCGACCCGCCGTGCGAGGCCGGTCGATGGATCGGTCTCGATGAACACGCCGCATACCGTGGCCGGCCCCGAGGCCGGCTGGTAGCGGCTTTGCGAGATGCGCGTGGTGAAGCGCCGCAAGGGTTCTTCCTTCTGGTTGCCGATCACGCTGTCGTAGTCGGCGCAGGCGCCCGCGTCAGTCTGATAGGCCGTGCCGCCGTTGAGGATCTGCGCGTCAGCCGTGGGCACGTGCGTATGGGTGCCGACCACCAGGCTGGCGCGCCCGTCGCAGAAATGGCCCATGGCCATCTTTTCCGAGGTGGCCTCGGCGTGCATATCGACGATGGCGGCGTCGCAGGCCACGCCCAAGGGGCAGGCGTCCAGCGCCTTATCCACCGCAGCGAAGGGATCGTCGAGCGCGTCCATGTGCACCCGGCCCAGAAGGTTGATCACCAGCACCCGCTTGCCGGTCGGCGTGTCGTAGAGCCAGGCGCCGCGGCCCGGCGCGTCGGCCAGGATCGGGTAGTTGAGCGGCCGCACGAGGCGTGGCTCGCGCACGATGTAGGTCAGCGCTTCCTTCTGGTCCCACGAGTGGTTGCCGAGGGTGATGCAGTCGGCCCCCGCGGCGAAGATTTCCTCGGCGGTGTTCTCGGTGATGCCGAAGCCGGCGGCGGCGTTCTCGCCGTTGACCACCACGAAATCCAGCCCAAGCGCCCGCCGTAAGCCCGGCAAATGGTCCGTCAACCCGTCGCGGCCCGAGCGGCCCACCACATCCCCGAAAAACGCCAGTCGCATTCTTTGTCCTTAAGCCTGGACCACATGATAGCCGGTTTCGGTCAGAATGGCGTCCAGCGGTTGATCGTGCCCGTCATGAGGGACCGCGTCCAACGCCTGGCCCGCATAGGCCAGGCCGACCGCCCACACCGGCCCAGCGCCGCGCAGGGCTTGCAACGTGCGGTCGTAATATCCCCCGCCCTGGCCCAGCCTGTAGCCGCGACGATCGAAGCCCAGCAATGGCATGAGCAGCAGGTCTGGCGTGACCAACGGAGCCGACGGCAGGGGGGCGGGCGTGCGGCTGGCGTCGGGCTCCAGCACATCGCCGGGCTCGAACAGATGAAATCGCAGCGGCGCATGCGGACTGACGGCGACCGGCAGGGCGATCCGGGCGCCCGCCTCGCTCAGGCGGCGCAACGCGGGCCAGGGATCGAGCTCGCCCCCGATCGCGTGGTAGCCAGCGGCCACCATCACGCGTCCCAGCCGCTCCAGGGGCAGATGGAGCGCCGCGCGTTCGGCGGCGTGCAGATGGGTCAGGGCCAGTTCGCGCCGCCGCAGGCGAAGCTGGGCGCGCAGGTCGGCTTTTTCGGAGGTCATGAGGCGCCCGCTACCCCGCTGGGCGGTGGGAAGAAAGGGTGGCGGCGCCGCGAGAGCCGTGAAGGTGTTTCAATCCCCTCGGACCTGGATAACCAGGTGGGCGCCGTGTCGCCAAGACCACGATCCTGGCAAGGAACAGCTCCCGATGAGGATGATTAAGGTCCCCGGGATGTGATGCCTTCGACGAGAGCCGCAGCAAGACCCGCCGCCTTCAATTTAAGGCCGCAGGGGGCGCGCCACAAGGGCGCTTCACGACGGGCCCTAAGGCGCGGCCTTTTCAGCCAAGGCCTCGATCCGGCGCGCGGCGGCGTCCAGGGCGGCGATGGCCCGCGCCTCGGCGTCGTCCTGGCCCGCGCGCAGGCGGTTGAGTTCGGCGCCCGCGCGCGCCAGCCGGGCCTTGGCGTCGGCCAGTTCGTCGGCCATCAAGAGGGCGCCCATCAGGAACAGGCGCGTCTCGCCCAGATTGCCCACCTCGGACGCCACCTGGCGCACCTGGTTGTCGAACAGCACGGCCAGATCGCGCAGATTGGCCTCCTGGCCGTCCTCGCATCCCACCAGATAAGGCCGGCCGTTGATCTCGATCGTCACCTGGGCCATGGCTCAGACCTCCCCGCCGATGCGGCCCGAGCCCAGCACCTGGCGAATTTCGGTGATGGCGCGGTCGAGCGCGTGGGCGGCCTCGTCGCCGGCCGCCATCAGCTCGCGCTCGCGGCCGCGGGCGGCGTCCAGCTCCTGCGCCAGTTTGGCCCGGTCCTGGTCCAGCAGCCCGCCCGCCTCGGCGGCGGCCTCCTTGGCCAGCAGCTCAAGGCGGCTTTCCAGAAGCGTGGCCGCCCGCTCCAGGCGGCGCACTGCTGAGTCGAAGGCGTTACCCGCCTCGGCGTCCTGCATCATACGGCCGGTTCTCCATCCGCTCCGCGCGATCACTCCCGCCGAGCCTTTCGTCCTTCTATAGCCCGCGCCGGCCGCAGGCTGAAAGCGTCCGAATGCGGATCGCATGCAATCGGCCGCAGGCGCCTCGGCTTGACCCGGCGGCTTGGCCGTGGCTAGGACGCGCCTTCTGTCGTTCGCTGGAACTCGAATCCATGCCCGTCTCCCCCATCGTCATGGCCGACGCCATCCGCGTTCTTTCCCTGGACGCCGTGAACCGGGCCAAGTCCGGCCACCAGGGCATGCCCATGGGCTTCGCCGACGTGGCCACGGTGCTGTGGACCAAGTTCCTCAAGTACGACGCCGCGGCGCCCGATTGGGCCGATCGCGACCGCTTCGTGCTGTCGGCGGGCCACGGGTCGATGCTGCTTTACAGCCTGCTGCACCTGACCGGCTCCAAAGCCGTGACCATGGAACAGATCAAGGCCTTCCGGCAGTGGGGCTCGCTCACCCCCGGCCATCCCGAATATGGCCATACGCCGGGCGTGGAGACCACCACCGGGCCCCTGGGCCAAGGCATCGCCACAGCGGTGGGCATGGCCATGGCCGAGCGCCATCTGAACGCGCGCTTCGGCGACGAACTGGTCGACCACCGCACCTGGGTGGTGGCGGGCGACGGCTGTCTGATGGAAGGCGTCAGCCACGAGGCCATCCATCTGGCCGGGCGCTTCAAGCTGAACAAGCTTACGGTGCTGTTCGACGACAACGACACCACTATCGACGGCGAGGCGACACTGTCGGAGACCGGCGACCAGGTTGCGCGGTTCAAGGCCGCAGGCTGGGCGACCAAGACCGTCGACGGCCACGATCATGGCGCCATCCGCCGCGCCCTGGCCTGGGCGCTCAAGCAGGACCGCCCGAGCTTCATCGCGTGCAAGACGCTGATCTCCAAGGGCGGCGGTCCGCTGGAAGGCGACCGCCACACTCACGGCTACGCCTTCTTCGACAAGGAGATCGCCGCGGCCAAGGCGGCGATGGGCTGGACCGCGCCGCCGTTCGTGGTTCCCGACGAGGTTCTCAAGCCGTGGCGCGCCGCCGGGCGGCGTGGGAAGAAGACGCGCAAGGCGTGGGAAGCGGCGCTGGCGGCCTCGGCCAAGGGCGGCGAGTTCAAGGCGGCCCTGGCCGGCGACCTGCCGGCCGAGGCATGGGGCGCCCTGGACGCCCACATGCAGAACCTTGTCGCCAATCCCACCGCCGAAGCCACGCGCGTGATGTCGGGCGCGGCCCTGGCGGCGCTGTTCCCCGCCGCGACCACCATGATCGGCGGCTCGGCCGACCTGACGGGCTCCAACAACACCTACGTCAAGGGCACGGCGGCGTTCGATACGCCCGACTACGCCGGCCGCTATGTCCACTACGGCATCCGCGAGCACGGCATGGCGGCGGCGATGAACGGCATGGCGCTGCACGGCGGTGTGATCCCGTTCTCGGGCACCTTCATGGCCTTCGCCGACTACAACCGCCCTTCGATCCGCCTCGGCGCGCTGATGGGAATCCGTGTGGTGCACGTGATGACCCACGACTCCATCGGCCTGGGTGAAGACGGCCCGACCCACCAGCCGGTCGAGCATCTGGCCGCCCTGCGCGCCATGCCGAACCTTTTGGTGTTCCGGCCCGCCGACGGGATCGAGGCGGCCGAGTGCTGGCGTCTGGCGCTGGAGGCCAAGAAGAGCCCCTCGATCATGGCGCTGTCGCGCCAGAAGACCATCGCGGCGCGCACCTCGGCGGGCGAGAACCTGTCGGCCAAGGGCGCCTATGAGCTGATGGCGGCCTCGGGCCCGGCCAAGGCCACCCTGTTCGCCTCGGGCACCGAGATCGGCATCGCCGTGAAGGCGCGCGAGCTGTTGGAAGCCGAGGGCGTCCCGACGCGCGTGGTCTCGACCCCGTGCTGGGAGTTGTTCGAGGCGCAATCGCCGGCCTACCAGAAGGCGACGATCGGCGCGGCGCCAGTGCGCGTGGCGGTCGAAGCCGGCGTGCGCCAAGGCTGGGACCGCTTCATCGGCGTGGACGGCGGCTTCGTCGGCATGACCGACTTTGGCGCCAGCGCGCCCTATCAGGTGCTGTACGAAAAGTTCGGGGTCACCGCCGAGGCCGTGGTCGCCGAGGTCAAGGCGCGGCTCTAGTCGCCTTCCTGCGGCCACGTTCGGACAGAAACTGCCGTCAAAGCAGGGCTTGCGTCGTGACCGAAGGATGACGAGGCTGGCGCCGCTTCAGGAGGCCCGCCGATGTTCGTTTCATTCTTTCCGCGTCCCAAGTGGTTCTTCTGGTCCGCCCTGCTGTGGACCGCCCTGGCCATCGGGCTGTGGTACGCGGGAGGAAAGACCCTCGGCGCGGTTATCGGCCTGCCGCCAGACAAGCCCGGCGCGCCGCCGATCATTGGCTTGAGCCTGTTCTGGTCGGCCCCGCTGTTGTGGTTCTACATCTATTTCGTGGCGTTCACGGGCGCCTTCGCCGCGTTCTGGCGCCTAGTCGCGCCCCATCCGTGGCAGAACTGGTCCGTATTGGGCTCGGCCCTGATCATCTTCACCACCTATATCAACGTCGAGGCCAGCGTCGCCATCAACAACTGGTACGGGCCGATGTGGGACCTGGTGCAGCAGGCCCTGTCCAAGGTCGGATCGGTGACCATCGAACAGTTCAACGCCGACATCGCGATCTTTCTTGAGATCGCCCTGTTCGCGATGTTCGTCACCGTGCTCAACCTGTTCTTCGTCAGCCACTACATCTTCCGCTGGCGCTGGGCGATGAACGACTTCTACGCCCAGAATTGGCAGAAGCTGCGCCTAGTGGAGGGCGCGTCGCAGCGCGTGCAGGAAGACACCATGCGCTTCGCCACCACGACCGAGGACATGGGCGTCAGCTTCGTCAATTCGGTGATGACCTTGATCGCCTTCCTGCCGGTGCTGGCGACGCTGTCCAGCCACGTCACCGCCTTGCCGATCGTAGGCAAGATTCCCCACGCTCTGGTCACCGCCGCGATCATCTGGTCGGCGTTCGGCACGGGCATGCTGGCCATCGCGGGCCTTCGGCTGCCGGGCCTCAACTTTCGCAATCAAAGGGTCGAGGCGGCCTATCGCAAGGAGCTGGTGTACGGCGAAGATCACGCCGACCGCGCCCAGCCCGCGACGCTTCATGAACTGTTTCAGAACGTGAAGAAGAACTATTTCAAAATGTACTTCAACTATATGTACTTCAACGTATTCCGATATTTATACCTTCAAGCCGACGCGGTGTATTCCCTTATTCTTCTGGGACCCTCGATCATCGCCGGCGTTGTCACCTACGGCCTGATCCAGCAAATCCTGGGCGCGTTCAGCCAGGTCAGCTCATCATTCCAGTACCTGGTCACCTCGTGGTCGACCATTGTCGAGCTGCAATCCATCTACAAGCGCCTGCGCGCCTTCGAGTCGGTGCTGCAGGACGAGCCCCTGTCCCACATCGAGGCCGAACCGCCCTATGTGGTCGGCTAGGCCGCGCCCTGGGCGCCGACATAGACCGCGTAGACGGAGGTCGAGGCGCACACATAGAGCCGATTGCGCAGGGCGCCGCCGAAGGTCAGGTTGGCGGCCGGCTCGGGCAGGTTGATCTTGCCGAGCAAGGTCCCGTCGGGCGCATAGCAGCGCACCCCGTCCTCCTTGGCGGCGCCCCAGCCAAAGCTGCACCATACATTGCCCGCCGTATCGCAACGCAGGCCGTCGGTATTGCCCGGCCCCAACTTGTCGATGAACACCCGGCTCTTGCCCAGCCGGCCGCTGTCAGGGTCAACCTCGAAGGCCCGCACATTGTCGGGGCCGCCACTGTCGATGACGTAAAGCGTGCGCCCGTCGGGGGAGAAACACAGGCCGTTGGGCTGGTCGAAGCCGTCGGCGACCTTGGCCACCTGGCCGCTCTTGGGATCGACGCGATAGACGGCGTTGGATCCCTGCTCCTTGGTCCCGGCGACGGATTCGTAGTTGCTGGCCAGGCCGTAAGTCGGGTCGGTGAACCAGATTGCGCCGTCAGAGGCCACGGTCACGTCGTTGGGCGAGTTGAAGCGCCTGCCGTCGCAACGCTCGGCCACAACGGTCAAGCGGCCGTCGTGCTCGGTGCGGGTGACGCGGCGCGCGCCCTGCTCACAGGTGATCAACCGGCCCTCGCGGTCGACGGTGTTGCCGTTGCCGTTCATCGAGGGCTGGCGGAACACGCTCAGATGGTTGTCGTCTTCCAGCAGGCGCAGCAGCCGGTTGTTGGCCACGTCGCTGAACACCAGATAGCGACCGGCGGGGAAGTAGGCCGGGCCCTCGGCCCAGCGGAAGCCCGAGGCAACGCGCTCGATCGCCGCATTGCCCGGAACGCCGGGAAAGCGCTTGTCGAGCGTTTGCACGGCGAGGTCTGGATAGTGGTGCGACAGGGGCCCGAGCGGCAGCGCGCCCTCGCTCATGGGGTCGCCGGTTTCGCCCAGGGGCGGCAGTGTCTGCGCGCCGGCGCTCGTCGCCCCGGCAGCCGCCGCGGTCATCGCCAAAAACGCCCGCCTGTCCATTCGGCCCTCCCCCTCTGTCCTTGGCCCGCGCGCCGGAACGCACGGTCGATCAGGCAAAAGAGCCAGGGCCGACGTAGTCTGTCCAGGGCCGGTTGTTCAGCTCGCCTCTTCCAGAACGCCCTCCAGGCCCTGCTCGCGCACCTTGCGGTAGAGGGTCGAGCGGCCGATGCCCAGGCGGCGCGCCACTTCGGACATGTGGCCGGCGTAAATGCCGATAGCCAACTGGATCAGATCGCGCTCGATCTCTTCCAGGGTCCGCAGATGGCCGCGCTCGTCCAGCACCTGCACCGGCATAGACTTGGCCAGGTCTTCGAGGGACATGGCGGCCGTCAGGGGGGCCGCATCGCCGAAGGGTGACGACGAGGGCTGGACGGCGGCCTGCGCGGGCGCCGGCGCGGCCTCCAGCGGCGGGGCCTTGAGGCCCGAAACGGCGGGGAAGTCGTAGGGTTGAAGATAGGGCGCGTCGGCCAGGACAATGGCGCGATAGACCGCGTTCTCCAGCTGGCGCACATTGCCCGGCCAATCGTAGGCGGTCAGCAAAGCCAGGGTCTCGGGGCTGGCCCCGACGACGCGCTTGCCCTCCTCGATGTTGAAGCGCCGCACGAAGTGCTCGACCAGGGCGGGCGTGTCCTCGCGCCGCTCGCGCAAGGCCGGCGCCTCGATCGGGAACACGTTGAGCCGGTAGTAAAGGTCCTCACGGAACCGGCCTTCCTTGACCTGCTGCGCCAGGTCGCGATTGGTTGCCGACACGATCCGCACATCGACCTTGACCGAACGCTTGGAGCCGACCGGGTCGATCTCGCTTTCCTGCAGGGCCCGCAGCAGCTTGACCTGCATATCGAGCGGCAACTCGCCCACCTCGTCGAGGAACAGCGTGCCGCCGTTGGCCTCCTGGAACTTGCCCAGATGCTTGTCGTGGGCGCCGGTGAAGCTGCCCTTCTCATGGCCGAACAGGATCGACTCGACCAGGTTCTCGGGCAGGGCCCCGCAGTTAACGGCCACGAACGGCTTGCCGGCGCGCTCGGAGGCGCCGTGCACCGCCCTCGCGATCACTTCCTTGCCAACGCCGCTTTCGCCCAGGATCAGTACGGGGATCTGCGACTTGGCGGCCCGCTCGCCCATGCGCTTGACCTGCATCATCGCTGGCGAGGCGCCGACCAGATCGTCGAAGGTCATGCGGCCGCCGGCCTTTTTCTTCAGGCGGTCGACCTCGGCGGTCAGGTCGCTCATCTGCAGGGCGTTGCGGATCGACACGAGGATGCGTTCGGGCGAGGCGGGCTTGATGAAGAAGTCCTGGGCGCCGGCCTGCATAGCCTTGACCACCACCTCGACCCCGCCGGTCGCGGTCAGCACCACCACCGGCTGCATGAAGCCCCGCGCGCGCATCTCGCGCAGGGTGTCCATGCCCGACATGCCGGGCATGACGAGGTCCAGCACCACCGCGTCGGCGGGCGCGCCGGACATCAGCCGGGTCAGGGCCTCATCGCCGCCGCCCGCCAGCGCCACGGCGAAGCCCTCGCGCTCGAGCACCGCCTGGATCAGGCGGCGCTGGGTAGGATCGTCGTCAACCACAAGGACCGTTTTGGTCATGAAGAAACACCGCCATCACATCGTGCCGCATCATTCGGATGTGGCTTATTTTGAGACGGTTATGCGCCCGCTTGGGTAAAGGTCGCGTTGAGGAGAGATTGAGGAAACCTTGCGGCGCGGCGGTCCATTGGAGGCGGCGTCGCGAATTTACCGCATCCGCAGGGCGATTTGCAGGGTCGAAGCGCGAGGCAGACGCTATATCCCAGGCCATGACGATTCATGCCGCCACCGCCCAAGCCGACCTTCCCGAATGGGACCTGACCGACCTCTATGACGGCCGCGAAGACCCGCGCATCGAGCAGGATCTCGAGGCCGCCGTAGCCGCCAACGCCGCCCTGAGCGAACTCAAGGGCAAGCTGCTTGTGGCCCGCGCCGATCCCCAGCGGCTGGGCGCGCTTCTGGCCTACGGCATCGGCCAATACGAGGAAGCGACTAACCGCCTGTGGTCGGTCGGGGCCTTCGCAGGCTTGATGACCTCGACCTGCCGCGAGGACGCGGCCTGGGCCAAGTTCGAGGGCGACATGCGTGCGCGCGCCTCGGCCATCGCCGCCGAGAGCCTGTTCTTCACCCTGGAGCTGAACCAGCTCGACGAGGCGGAGATCGAGGCGGCGCTCAGGGCCGACGAGGCGGCGGCGCGCTGGCGGCCTTGGCTGCGCCGGGTGCGGCTGATGCGCGAGCACGAACTGTCGGGCGACCTGGAGCGGCTGCTCAACGACCGCGCCCCGGCCGTGGCCAACTGGACGCGCCTCTACGACGAGACCCTCAGCCGGATGCAGATCAAGGTCGGGCGCGAGGCGCTGTCCCTCCCTGAGGCGCTCAACCGCATGTCCGATCCCGAGCCTGAGCGGCGCAAGGCGGCGGCGCAAGGCTTGGCCAAGACGCTGGAGGAGCACACGCCGACCCTGGCCCTGAGCCTCAACACCATCGCCTTCGAAAAGCAGGTCGAGGACCGTTGGCGCCGTTTCGCCGACCCGGCCGCCTCGCGCCATCTGGCCAACGAGGTCGACGCCGAGGCTGTCAACGCCCTGGAAGAGGCGGTGGTCGAGCACTATCCGCGCCTGTCGCACCGCTACTACGCGCTGAAGGCCCAGGCGCTGGGGTTCACAACCCTGGACTACTGGGACCGCAACGCCCCGCTCGACCGCCAGCAGCCGCGGCTCTACGCCTGGACCGAGGCCAAGGCCATGGTGCTGTCTGCCTTCGACCAGTTGGCCCCGGCCTTCGCCGACAGGGCGCGCACCTTCTTCCAGAACCCGTGGATCGACGCGCGCCCGCGCGCTGGCAAGTCGTCGGGCGCCTATTCGCACCCGGTGACGGCGACTAAGCACCCCTACGTGTTCCTCAATTACATGGGCGAGCGGCGCGACGTGCTGACCTTGGCCCACGAGCTGGGCCACGCAGTCCACCAGACCCTGGCCGCGCCGCTCGGCACCCTGCTGGCCGATACGCCCCTGACCCTGGCGGAGACCGCGTCTATCTTCGGCGAAGGCCTGGTGTTCGAACGGCTGCTGGCCGAGGCGGGCAAGACCGAACGGCGCGCCCTGCTGGCCGGTAAGATCGAGGACGGGCTGAACACTGTGGTGCGGCAGATCGCCTTCCACCGCTTCGAGCGGCTGTTCCATGCCGCCCGCCTTGAGGGCGAGGTGGCGCCAGACCAGATCGGCGCCCTGTGGCTGCAGGTGATGGGCGAGAGCCTGGGGCCGGCGGTGAAGCTGAACAAGGGCTACGAGCACTACTGGGCCTATGTCAGCCACTTCGTGCACTCGCCGTTCTACGTCTACGCCTATGCGTTCGGCGACCTGCTGGTCGAGGCCCTGATGAAGAAGCGCCTGGAGGACCCCGCCGGCTTCGCCCCGCGCTACGAGGCCCTGCTCAAGGCCGGCGGATCGGCCACCTATGTGGATGTGCTGAAGCCCTTTGGCCTGGACCCCCGCAAAAAGACTTTCTGGGAGAGCGGGCTGCAACGGCTGGAGCGGCTGGTCGACGAGTTCGAGGCCTCGGCCTGACCCGGCGAGACCAGCGCCGCCCTTGAGACCAACGGGCGGATCGGCTAGTCAATAAGCCAGAACAGTCAAAAGGAGACCGGCCATGGCCGAGCAACACGTCCAAGCCTACGAGCACGGCGACATGGACATTCAAGCTCACCAGGCCTCGTTCCACGCCTTCATGCTGATGGCGAAATGGGGTTCGCTGCACGTCGCGACCCTGCTGGTCTTCCTGGTGATGTGGTTCTGCACCTCGGCTGGCTTCATCCCCGCCCTGATCGCCGCCGTCGTCGTGGCCGTCCTGGGCAATCTGGCGCTGCGCGACCGGACCGCCGCCGGCCACTGAAGCCCGGCATGCACGCCCCCGGCCGGCCGTTTGCGCTGGACGAATGCGTTTGGGGGGTCTTTCCTTCGTCCAAAGGCCTTGGTCGCGCTTGATCGGACCCGATCGGCGCGATTTGGAGCCCACAAGACATCTTTGATCGGAACGGACCGCTCGGCCCGTTCGGAGGAAACACAGGTAAGGCATGACTTTTAAAGTCGCCGTCACGCGCGAGCGCCGCGCTGACGAAACACGCGTCGCTCTGACGCCGGACGCCGTCAAGAAACTGATCGCCCTGGGCGCTGCGGTGACCATTGAAACCGGCGCAGGCTTGAGGGCGTCATGCACCGATGACGCCTATAGCGCCGCCGGCGCTCAGATCGCGCCCTCGGCCGCCGCCGCGCTGCAGGACGCCGACCTTGTGCTCCAGGTGCGCGCGCCCTGCCGCGAAGCGATCGACGCGCTCAAGCCCGGCGCCGTGCTGGCCGCCGCGCTCAATCCCTATGGCGAGCGCGACACCCTGCAGGCGCTGGCGGCGCGCGACGTGACCGCCTTCGCCATGGAGTTCGTGCCGCGCATCACCCGCGCCCAGGCCATGGACGTGCTGTCGAGCCAGGCCAACCTGGCCGGCTACCGCGCGGTGATCGAGGGCGCCGAGGCCTATGGCCGGGTCATGCCGATGATGATGACCGCCGCAGGCACGGTGGCGGCGGCCAAGGTATTTGTGATGGGCGTCGGCGTGGCCGGGCTGCAGGCCATCGCCACCGCCCGCAGGCTGGGCGCCGTGGTGACCGCCACGGACGTTCGCCCCGCGACCAAGGAGCAGGTCGAAAGCCTCGGCGCCAAGTTCCTGGCGGTGGAGGACGAGGAGTTCAAGAACGCCCAGACCGCGGGCGGCTACGCCAAGGAGATGAGCGCCGAATACCAGGCCAAGCAGGCCGAGCTGGTGTCCGCGCACATCGCCAAGCAGGACATGGTGATCACCACCGCCCTGATCCCGGGTCGGCCGGCGCCGCGTCTGGTCAGCGCCGCCCAGGTCGCCTCGATGAAGCCGGGCTCGGTGCTGGTCGATCTGGCCGTCGAGCAGGGCGGCAACGTCGAGGGCGCGCGGCTCGGCCAAAGCGTGGTCACCGAGGGCGGGGTCACCATCCTGGGCATCGCCAACATGGCCGGCCGCGTAGCGGCCGACGCCTCGGCCCTGTTCGCGCGCAACCTCACAGCTTTCGCCGGCCTGTTGATCACCAAGGACGGCGCCCTGGCGCCCGACCTGGAGGACGAGATCCTCAAAGCGGCCCTGGTCGTCCACGGCGGCCATATCGTCCACGCTGCGCTCAAGGCCTAGGAGACCTCCCATGGAAGTGGTCGACCCGACCGTGTTTCGCCTGGCCATCTTCGTGCTGGCCATCTTCGTTGGCTATTACGTGGTGTGGAGCGTGACGCCCGCGCTGCATACGCCCCTAATGGCGGTGACCAACGCCATCTCCTCGGTGATTGTGGTCGGCGCCCTGCTGGCGGCGGCGGCGCAGGGCCACGCCGGGGCCTCGACCTGGGTGTCCAAGGGCGCGGGCGCGGCGGCGGCGGCCCTGGCCTCGGTCAACATCTTCGGCGGCTTCATGGTCACCCAGCGCATGCTGGCCATGTACAAGAAGAAGGAACGTCCCAAGGACGGCGGCGCCAAGAGCGGAGGCGCCCAGTGAACGCCAATCTCGCGGCCATCGTCTATCTGATCTCTGGCGTCCTGTTCATCCTGGCCCTGCGCGGCCTGTCCAGCCCCGTGACGAGCCGCCGGGGCAACCGCTTCGGCATGATCGGCATGGCCCTGGCCGTGGCCACAGTGCTGCTGACCCTGTGGGGCAGGGGCGCGCTCGACCCGCTGACCATCGGCCTGATCGCCGGCGGCGTGGCCGTGGGCGGGGCGGTGGGCGCGATTGCCGCGCGCAAGATCGCCATGACCGCCATGCCCCAGTTGGTGGCCGCGTTCCACTCGCTGGTCGGCATGGCCGCGTGCCTGGTGGCCGTGGCGGCGCTCTACACCCCCGCCGCCTATGGCATCGCCACGCCGGGCGGCATCAAGTTGGAATCCCTGATCGAGCTGTCGCTGGGCGTGGCCATCGGCGCGGTGACCTTCACCGGCTCACTGATCGCCTTCGCCAAGCTCAACGGCAATATGTCGGGCGCGCCGATCCTGCTGCCCGCGCGCCACCTGCTCAACATCGTCATCGGCTTGGCGATCGTGGCGCTCATCGTGGCGCTGGTCGCCTCGGGCGGCCAAGCGAAGTGGGCCTTCTGGGGCGTGTTCGGCCTGTCGCTGCTGGCGGGGGGCACCTTGATCGTGCCCATCGGCGGGGCCGACATGCCGGTGGTGGTGTCGATGCTCAACAGCTATTCCGGCTGGGCGGCGGCGGCCCTCGGCTTCACGCTCGAGAACACCACCCTGATCATCACCGGCGCCCTGGTCGGCTCCTCCGGGGCGATCCTGTCCTACATCATGTGCAAGGGCATGAACCGCAGTTTCGTCTCCGTCATCCTGGGCGGGTTCGGCGCCGCGGCCGCGACCGGCGAAGGCGGGGCCAAGGCCGAGACACGGCCGGTCAAGCAGGGCTCGGCCGAGGACGCGGCCTTCATCATGAAGAACGCCTCCAAGGTGATCGTTGTGCCGGGCTATGGCATGGCGGTGGCGCAGGCCCAGCACGCCCTGCGTGAAATGGCCGACAAACTGAAGGCCGAAGGCGTGGACGTGAAGTACGCCATCCACCCGGTGGCGGGTCGCATGCCCGGCCACATGAACGTGCTGCTGGCCGAAGCGAATGTGCCCTACGACGAGGTGTTCGAGTTGGAGGATATCAACGCCGAGTTCTCGACCGCCGATGTGGCGTTCGTGATCGGCGCCAACGACGTGACCAACCCCGCCGCCAAGACCGACAAGGCCTCGCCGATCTACGGCATGCCGGTCCTGGACGTGGAGAAGGCCGGCACCGTGCTGTTCCTCAAGCGCGGCATGGGCTCAGGCTACGCGGGCGTGGAGAACGAGCTGTTTTTCCGCGACAACACCATGATGCTGTTCGGCGACGCCAAGAAGACCGTCGAGGGCATCCTCAAGGCCCTGTAGCCGCCGACGCTTTGACGCTTTCGCGCGTCGCGGGCGCGAACGGGGCTTTTCTTCCCGCCGGTCGCCAGCCTAGGTTGGGCCATGTCAGCCACGCTGATCCAGCGCGCTCGCGCCCTCATGGCCGTGATGGCCCTCACCTTGGCCCTGGGAGGCGCCATGCCCGCCGCTGCCGCAACCGCGCCGCTTCGGGGCCAGATGGTCGACATCGGCGGGCGCAGCCTGAGGATGGTGTGCGCGGGCCCCAATCGCGGCGCCTCGGCCAAGCCCACGGTGCTGCTGGAGGCCGGGGCCTTTGGCTTCTCGGCCGACTGGGCGGTGGTTCAGGCCCAACTCGCGGCCCAGGACATCCGCTCGTGCGCCTACGACCGGGCGGGGTTGGGCTGGTCGGACCCGGGGCCTGAGCCGCGTGACGGTCTGGCGGTGGCGTCGGACCTGGAAGCTCTGCTCAAGGCCTCAGGAGAACCTGGCCCCTTCGTGCTGGTGGGCCATTCAATGGCCGGGCTGCGCGTACGCCTGTTCGCCGTGCGCAATCCCGATCTGGTCACGGGTATCGTGCTGGTCGACGCCGCCACGCCCGAGGACATGGCCGACCCGCACACCCAGCGTTACGTCAACACCTTCGCCACGGCCTCGCACGCGGTGGCCGTGATCGCCAGCTTCGGCCTGCTGGAGCCGGTGCGCACCGCCCCCTTCGCCGATCGCATCGGACTGCCGCCCGACGTGAAGCCCGAGAAGCAGGCCATGTTCGCCTCGCCCCGGCACAACCGCGTGGCCGACAAGGAGGTCGCCACCTGGCCCCTGACCGCCAAGCAGGCGCGCGCGGCGGGCCCTTACGATCCCGCGTGGCCGGTTGCGGTGATCACCGCCGAACACGGCGACGGCGCGGCCTGGAAGCCCGAGCACGACGCCCCGGCCTTGGCCGCCAACCACGGCTATATTGAAGAGGTGAAGGGCTCTGAGCACGCCTCGCTGCTGGGCCCCAACTATGCCGACCACATCGTGCGCGGCATCGCGTTCGTGATCGACTCGGCCGCCCTGCCCAGGGGCTCCTCGGCGCCGACCATCGACATCAACGCCCTGGCCCGGGCCCAGACGGCGGCGGTTCCCTAGCGCGGCGCGACGAGCCCACGCAAAAGGCCGCGCATCGCGGCGCGGCCTTGAGAGCTCAGCTGAGCCATCGCCTTAGGGGCGGGCGGGCTTCTTGGGGGCGGCGATCAGGCCTTCGCGCTGGGCGCGCTTGCGGGCCAACTTGCGCGCGCGGCGCACAGCTTCGGCCTTTTGACGCGCACGCTTCTCCGAGGGCTTCTCGTAGTGGACGTGCCGCTTCATCTCGCGGAACGAGCCTTCGCGCTGCATCTTCTTCTTCAGCGCCTTCAAGGCTTGGTCGACATTATTGTCGCGCACGAAAATCTGGACGATGACCAGGTCCTCCGATGGAACGCCGAGCCATCGCCCTTTACGAGGGAGATGATGACCCGATGAACAGGAAATTGCGCCCGGAAGTCTCCTCCCGTGCTTGTGGCCGGCTACTAGCAGAGGGCATTCCGATTGTCCATCGCCCAACTGCCTCTAAGGCGCTATCGTCAAGCCATGAGCGAGAGCAAGACTGACGCCGGGGCGCCCGACTGGGCCGCCGCCGCCGAGGCCCGTGTGCTGGACGCCGCCCTGCCGATCGCGGGTGAGGCTGGCTGGGGCGCGCGCACCGTCCAGCGCGCGGCGCGCGCGGCGGGCCTGTCGGCGGCCGACGCACAACTCCTGCTGCCCAATGGTCCGCGCGATCTGGCCGCGCTTTATAGTCGGCGGCTGGACGCCGAGATGCTGGACTCCTTGGCGGGGCTTGACCCGAGCTCGGTCAAGATCCGGGAGCGGATCGGCCGCGCCATCCTCGCCCGGCTGGAGGCCGCCGCCGTGCACGCCGCGGCGACCCGCCGCTGGGCCGGCTTCATGGTCCTGCCGACCCACGCGCCGCTGGCCCTGCGCCTGCAGTGGGAAAGCGCCGACGCGATCTGGCGCTGGGCCGGCGACAAGGCGGTGGACGAGAACCACTATTCCAAGCGCGCCATCCTGTCGGCGATCCTGGGTCCGGCGCTGATGATCCGCCTGACGGCGGGCCGGTCAGCGGCCGAAGCCTACGTCGGGCGCCGCATAGGCGAGGTGATGGCGTTCGAGAAATGGAAGGCCGGCCTGCCCAAACGCAACCTGGCGACCCAGACCGCCGGGGCCCTGGGCAAGCTGCGCTACGCCAGGCCGATGCATCAACCTGACGTCTAGTAGACCCTACCCCAGCGGCCTCAGCCGGTTGACGTGGCCCATCTTGCGGCCTGGGCGCGCCTCGCGCTTGCCGTAGAGCCACAGGCGCGCGCGCGGATCGGCGGCGATCTCGGCCCAGCGTTCGGCGTCGAAGCCCAGCAGGTTTTCCATCTCCACCGCCGCCAGGGGTGCGGTCGGGCCGAGCGGCCAGCCGGCGATGGCGCGGATATGCTGCTCGAACTGGTCGACCTCGCAGCCGTCCAGGGTCCAGTGGCCGGAATTGTGCACCCGGGGGGCGAATTCGTTGACCAGCAGGGCGCCATCCTCAAGCTCGAACAGCTCAACCCCGATCACGCCGACATAGTCCAATGCGCCCAGCACCGTGCGGGCGATGGCCTCGGCGTCCGCCGCCGTGCGGGGCGAGACCAGGGCGGGCGCCAGGGTGGTGCGCAGAACGCCGCCCTCATGATGGTTCTCGCCCAGCGGATAGCAGGCGACGGTCCCGTCGCGGCCGCGCGCGGCGATGACCGACAATTCGCGCACGAACGGCGCCGCGGCCTCCAGGATCGAGGGGCGCCCGTTCAGGCGGGCGAAGGCGGCCTCAGCGTCGGCGGCGCCTTGCACCCAGGTCTGCCCCTTGCCGTCGTAGCCCTCGCGCCGCGTCTTGAGCAGGGCGCGGGCGCCAAGGCGCGCGATGGCCACGCGGAGGTCATCGGCGGTGTCGATCTGGGCGAAATCGGCCACGCCGAGCCCCTGGGCGCGCAGGAAGCTCTTTTCGACCAGGCGGTCCTGCGCCGTGGCCAGGGCCGCTCGGCCCGGCGCCGTGACCGCGCCGAACGCTTCCAATCGCTCGACCACCCGCGCCGGCACGTTCTCGAATTCGAAGGTCACCACCTGGCAGGTCCGCGCCAGTTCATCCAGGGCGCCAGGATCGTCATAGGGCGCGGTGAGGGTGCGGGCGCAGACGCGCGACGCCGGGCAGTCGGACTGGGGCTCAAGCACCGTCACGTCCAGGCCCAGCCGCGCCGCCGCCAGGGCCAGCATACGGCCGAGTTGGCCGCCGCCCAGCACCCCGATCATCGAGCCGGGCGTTAGGGGGAACGCCGCCGCCATCGGCTAGGCGTCTTCCACCGTCTCGGCCACCGCCGCGGTCTGGGCCGCGCGCCACGCCGCCAGGCGCTCGGCCAAGGCCGCATCGCCCAGGGCCAGGATCTGCGCGGCCAGCAGGCCGGCGTTCTTGGCGCCCGCCTCGCCGATGGCCAGGGTCGCGACCGGCACGCCGCCGGGCATCTGCACGATCGACAGCAGGGAATCCAGGCCGTCGAGGCTGGCGGTGCGGATGGGCACGCCCAGCACGGGCAGCTCGGTCATCGAAGCGGTCATGCCGGGCAGGTGCGCGGCCCCTCCGGCGCCGGCGATGATCACCTTGAAGCCCGCCGCCTTGGCGCCCTTGGCGAAGGCGAACATGCGGTCCGGCGTGCGGTGAGCCGAGACCACCTTGGCCTCGTGGGCGACGCCCAGGGCGTCCAGCACCTCGGCGGCCTTCTTGAGGGTGGGCCAGTCGGACCGACTGCCCATGATAATGGCGACCTGCGCCCCCGCGCCCATGATGCTCACTTCAGCCCCGCTCCAATGGGCCGTTAGGCGCGGCCCGGAAGGGCGCGGAGTATAGGGCGCGTCCCTGCGCCTGCAACCGATGTTGGCGGCAAGACGCGCTCGGTCCGGACGCGGACTTCATCCCAGGTCGGACAGGGCCGCCTCAAGCTGTTCCAGCTCGGCCTGCAGCTCGCCGATGGCGAGGGCGTTCATGTCGCCCGAGCCGACGTAGTGATCGGAGATCGCCTGCACCTCGATCTGATGGCGCACCTTGGCGATCGCTTCCTGCAGTTCCTGGCGCAGAGGCTGCGACGACGGTTCGCTCATGCGCTCACCTTACGGACCCTGACCGGGCTTGTCAGCGGCGAGTTGTTTGAAACCGGGCCGCGACCCGATAAGCTTTGGCCATGATCGTTTCCGGCGCGCGCGCTGAGTCTCCTAAAAGCGCTGAGGCCCTGGCCGAGGAGGTCGAGCGGTTGCGCGCCCAGGTGGCGGACCTGACCGAGCGTCTGGCCGCGGCCGAGCGCCTGGCCGACCGCGACACGCTTACCCCCCTGCTCAATCGCCGCGCCTTCATGGCCGAGGTGCAGCGCGCCATCGCCGTGGCGCGCCGCCACCAGATCCCGGCCAGCGTGATCTATTTCGACATGGACGGGTTCAAGGCGGTCAACGACCGGTTCGGCCACGCGGCGGGCGACGCGGCCCTGATCGCGGTGGCCGAGCGCTTGCTGGACCAGGTGCGCGAGTCCGACGTGGTCGGGCGGCTGGGCGGCGACGAGTTCGCGGTGCTGCTGCTACACGCCGACCGCGAGGCGGCCGCGCACAAGGCCCAGTCGCTCAGCGCCAAGGTGTCGGGCGCGCCGGTCAAGTTCCAGGGCGCCAGCTTCCCCGTCAGCGTGACCTATGGCGTGCGCGAGGTGCAGGGGGCCGACAGCCCCGAGCAGGCCCTGGCCGAGGCTGACGCCATGATGTACCTGCGCAAGCCGCCTAAGGGCTAGCGACCGGTTCGATCAGGCGATGATGTCCGGGGTGAGCTGATCTTCCACGCGCTCGATCTGGTCGCGCAGAATCAGCTTCTTCTTCTTCAAGCGGGCGATCTGAATCTGGTCGGGCACGCGGCCGGCTTCGAGGGCGCGGATGGAATCGTCCAGGTCTTGGTGCTCCTGGCGCAACTCGGCCAATCGGACCCGCAGTTGCGACTCCGCTTCCACCGATAGGTCGTCGTCGTTCATGCGCTGAAGGTCCCGACGCGATTGGAATCGCGCAATCATTAGACCACAGCCGGGGCCGCGGAAAAACGGGGATGGGCGCGCCTTATCCGAGCTTTGCCGCGAGGGCCGCCAGCGCCTCAGGCGCGAGCGGACGACCCCATGCGGCGGCGGCGCGGGCCAGCGCCTCGGCCGGGGCCCGCGCTTCCCCCGTGGCCGGGGCAAGGGATTCCAGCGCCTGCAACAGCGCCCGTTCGCAGGCCAGCTCCACCGCCTTGATCTGGGTGCGCACCGACTCGCGCGCGGCGTCGTCGATGTCGGCTATGGACGGTTTGATCGCCCGGCGCGCCTGGCGCAGCGGCCCGGTCGCCGCTTGCTCCCACGCCCTGGCCAGCGCCGCGGCGCGGTTCAGGGCCGCGTCGCCTGGCCAGCGCCCCGCCTGGCCCGCCCAGAGCGCCCACAGCAGGAACGGGACCGACTGGCCGTGGTGGTCCTGCAGGCCCAGGCACGCCGGCGCGACGCCCTCGCGCCCGTACACCTCCGCCGCCCAATCCCACAGCGTCATGGCGGCTCCCGCTTCAGGGCGCCGGACCCGGGCCGATGTCCTCGCCCCAGCGGCGGGTCGGACGCCAGTTCAGGCCGAACAGGTCCAGCGCGCGGCCGACCGACTGGTCGACCATGTCCTGCACGCTCTGGGGGCTGGCGTAGAAGGCCGGCAGCGGCGGCGCGATGATCGCGCCCATTTCGGCCAGCTTGACCATGGTGCGCAGGTGGCCGAGGTGAAACGGGCTCTCACGCACCATCAGCACCAGCGGCCGCCGTTCTTTGAGCGTGACGTCGGCGGCGCGGGTCAAGAGCGAGGTGGTCATGCCCGAGGCGATCTCGGAAAGGGTGCGCACCGAACAGGGCGCCACGATCATGCCGAGGGTGTGAAATGAGCCCGACGCGATCGACGCGCCCACGTCGCCCAGCCGATGGCTGACCGAAGCCATGGCGCCCAGATCGGCCGGGGTCATGGCGGTTTCAAGCTGCAGGGTCAGGGCCGCCGCCTTGGATACGACCAAATGCGTTTCCAGGCCCAGCTCCGCCGCCGCCTGGAGGGTTCGCACGCCGTAGAGCGCGCCCGAGGCACCGGAAACGCCGACCACGAGACGCGGCCTAGGCTGTTCGATTTCGCTCATGCCCAACGCCTGTCTCCTCGGCGCCCTTGAAAGACGCAACCCGCCCACGCAACCGGCGCCGATCCCTTGTATTTGGCCCGCACTGGTTTGTGATCTGACAGTCCAACGAGGCGGGTGTTCACTGCAAGGGCCAACAGCATGGAGGCCCATCATGGCCGTCGAAGCCCGTATTCGTGAGCTCGGTGTTCGGCATCAAATCCTCGAACGCGAAATCGAGACCGAAAACAGGAGGCCGGCGTCTGACACCCTCAGGCTCAAGGAACTCAAGCGACAGAAGCTCAAGCTCAAGGAAGAGATGGAGCAACTCCGCAAAGGTCGCTCGCTGCACTGAAGACGGGCCGCCTTGTCGCCTAGGCGGCCACTTCATCGCCCCTCGATCAATTGTCGTCGTCCGTCTCGGCGTCGCTGAATACGGCTGAGGAAAATACGTCCTCGTCGGCGACCGGCGCGGGCGCGGCCGGCGCCCGGGCTGCGGCCTGCGCGGCGGGATCGACCAGGCCGGTCTCGGCGGCCGGGCGCAGGCTCGGCCCGTCGCTGACGATGCCCTTGCGCGCGTCTTCCTTGGCCTTCTTCTCGGCGGCCTTGCGCACCACGCCGTCCAGCTCCAACTGGGTCACGAGGCCCAGCGTGACCGGATCCACCGGCTTGATGTTGCCGGTGTTCCAGTGCGAGCGGTTGCGCACCTGGTCGATGGTGGCCTTGGTCGTGCCGAGCAGCTTGGACATTTGGCTGTCGGGCACTTCGGGGTGGTTGCGCAGGAACCAGGCGATGGCGTCGGGTCGATCCTGACGGCGCGAGACGGGAGTGTAGCGCGGCGCCTTCTTGGCCGGCTTGAGCAGCTCGGCGTGCCGGCTCTTTTGCGCGCGCATGCGGTAGTTTGGGTTTTTCTGCGCGGCGTCGAGCTCTTCGCGCAGCAGCTGGCCGTTGGCGATGGGATCGGCTCCGCGAATATCGCGCGCGACTTCGCCATCGGCGATGCCCTTCACTTCGAGCGGATGCAGGCCGCAAAAGTCGGCGATCTGTTCGAAGGTCAGGGACGTGTTGTCCACCAGCCAGACGGCGGTGGCCTTGGGCATCAGGATGTCATTCATGGCTCTTGCCTCCAAATCCGCCGCCCAAAAACGACGGCGCCCGGCCTTTCGGCCGGGCGGGTGTGATCTTCGGTGCATTATAGGACTGTTCGCGGAGGAAGGGAACGGATGGTTTCACCCCCCTAAGGATATGGGCGCGTCACACCGCCAGGATCACCTTGCCCACGTGATCGCCACGCTCCAGCAAGCCGTGGGCCTTGGCGGCCTCGGCCAAGGGAAAGACCGCGGCGATGAGGGCCTTGAACGCCCCGGACTCGACCAGCGGCCAAACCTTGGCTTCGACCGCCGCGGCCAGCCGCGCCTTTTCGGCGGCGTCGCGCGCGCGCAGGGTCGAACCGGTCAGAGTCAGCCGCCGACGCAAAATGGCGCCGAAATCGACCTCGGCCCGGGCGCCGGCGGGATAGGCAATCATCACCACCCGCCCGAGCGGCTTCATCACCGACAGGTCCTTGGCCACCTGCTCGCCGCCGACCATCTCCAGCGCCACGTCCGCGCCGCCAAAGGCCTTGACCGCGGCGGCCCAGTCTTCGACCGTCGAGTCGATCGACAGGTTCGCGCCCAGGGCCTTGGCGCGCGCGGCCTTGTCAGCACCGCGCGAGGTGGCGACGACCTTGGCGCCCAGGATCTTGGCCAGCTGGATCGCCGTCACGCCGACGCCCGAGGTGGCGCCATGCAGCAGCAGGGTTTCGCCGTAGCGCAGCGCGCCGATCTCGAACACGTTGCTCCACACGGTGAACATCGCTTCCGGCAGAGCCGCCGCGTGGGTGAAGTCCATGCCGCGCGGGATCGGCAGGGCCTGGCGCGCGTCGGCCACCGCGTATTCGGCATAGCCGCCCCCGCCCATCAGGGCTGTGACTCTGTCTCCGACGCGCCAGCGCTCCACCCCTGGGCCGAGCGCAGCGACCTCGCCCGCGACTTCCATGCCGATGATATCCGAGGCGCCTGGCGGCGGCGGATAGACGCCGCGCCTTTGATGCAGGTCCGCGTGGTTGACACCTGCGGCGCGCACCCGGATCAGAATCTCGCCGGCGACGGGATTGGGCGTCGACCTTTGAGCCAGTTTGAGCGCCTCGGCCGGACCTTTGCCGCCTTCCACTTCGATCGCATTCATCAACGGCGCGATCACGCCTGCATTGCTCTGTACTTGCGTCATGCCCTGGTCATGTTTCACATAGCGGGTCGCACGGATCCACGTAAAGGGAGGGGCCCCATGGTGGATGAGCCGGTCGAGCCCAGAAGGGCCCGCGGGGCCGTCTTGGTCGAATTAGCACGAGAAGATCTCGAACTGTTCGGCGTTGAGGAGCTGGAAAGCCGAATCGAGCGCCTTGAGGAAGAGATTGCCCGGACGCGCAGTCAACTGGAGCGCAAGAAAGCGGGACGCGCGGCGGCTGACGCCCTGTTCCGCCTCACTAAAGACTAAGGGCCGGCCATGTTGGCACGCCGGTTGCACATCGCCTCTGACGGCGGCCAAAGCCGTCTTTGGACCTGCAAGGGACGCGACTGATGACTGAAACCAGGACGGCGACGCTGATACAGACCACCGGCGTACAGGATTTCGCCTCCTCGGAGCTGTTCGAGCGCACCTTCCAAGAAGGCATGGAACTGGTCGAGGAAACGGCCGCCTACCTGGACGGCGTCGGACGGCAGGACGCCAAGATGCTGTCGCGCGGCGCGGCGCTGGCTTACGCGGGCGAGAGCATGCGCCTAACCACGCGGCTAATGCAGGTGGCGTCGTGGCTTCTGGTTCAGCGCGCGGTGCGCGAGGGCGACATGCCCGCCGCCGATGCGTTCAACGATCGCTACCGCCTGACCGAAGCGGCGCATGCCGAAGCGGCTGAGGCGGTCGAAATTCTGCCGGGCGGCCTGCTGAGTCTGCTGGAACGCTCGTCTAGATTGTACGAACGCGTACTACACCTTGACCGCCGCATGTATATGCAGCCGGCGGAGCCCGATGTTCACCCAGTTCTTTCGCAGCATGAGCGGTTGGCCGCCGCGTTCGGCGCGCCCTCGTAAGCCTGCGTTATTAACAAGCGATAACAAAAAAGCCGGCCACAGGGACCGGCTTTTATGACGACCAAGCCGTGTTCCTGCTTTATTTCTTGAGGAAACCACCGTACTTGGCAGCGAACCGTGACACGCGGCCGCCGCGGTCGAGCAAGGTCTGGTTCCCGCCCGTCCACGCCGGATGGGTCTTGGGGTCGATATCGAGGTTCAGGGTCGCGCCTTCTTTCCCGTACGTCGAACGGGTCTGATAGGTGGTCCCATCGGTCATCACCACCGTGATGAAATGGTAATCTGGATGGGTGTTTTGCTTCATCTTGCTGACCCGGTGCTCGAGGCTCTGACGCCTCGGAACGAAAAACCCGCCGAAGGGCGGGCGAAACGAAGCCGCGCCTATACATTGTTTGACGCCGGTATGGCAAGTCTTGGATGGCGGTCGTGACCGATCTGGCCGCGCCGGCTGACGAGATCGAGGGTCGACCCGGCACGGGCGCGGCCTTGCGCTCCTCCATGGGCGCGGCGGCCCAGCGGCGCACCCGCCAGCGCGACCTGCGCCCCCTGGCCCGGCTGGGCCCTGTGCTCAAGGCCCACATGGGCGACGCGACCGCAGCCGTCCTGTTCCTGATCCTGTCCTCGGGCTCGACCCTGTCGCTCACCGTGGGCGCGCGCGCGGTGGTGGACGCGGGCCTGCCGACCGGCAAGGTCCTGACCAATCTGTCCGCCGCCTTCGCCTTACTGACCCTGTTCGCGGTGATCCAGGCGATCGCCGCGGGATCGCGGTTCTATTTCTTCACCCGCCTGGGCGAGCGGGTGGCGGCGGACCTACGCCAGCGGCTCTATCGCCACATCCTGACCCTCGACCCGGGCTATTTCCTCAAGGTGCGCACGGGCGAGGTCCTGTCGCGCATGACCACCGACATCGCCATCATCGAGAGCGTGGTCGGCTCAGCCGTGTCGATCGGCCTGCGCAACAGCCTGCTGGCGGCCGGCGCGGTGACCATGCTGGTCGCCGTCAGCCCGCGCATGACGGGCATCGTGTTGCTGCTGATCCCGGTGGTGCTGATCCCGCTGATCGCCTACGGCCGGCGGGTGCGGCGGCTGTCGGTCACCGCCCAGGACCGCTTCGCCGAGGCGGTCGGCTATGCTGGCGAGACGCTCGACGCCCTCGACACGGTCCAGGCCTTCGGCCGCGAGTCCAGCGCCGCCGACCGGTTCGACGCCGCGGTGGAGACCGCCTTCACCGTGTCCAAGGCGCGCATCCTGGCCCGGGCCATACTGACCGCCTGCGCCATGCTGCTGGTGTTCGCCGCCGTCGCGGTGATCCTGTGGTGGGGCGTGCAGAGCGTGAAGGCCGGGACCCTGTCGGCCGGGGCGCTGGTGCAGTTCATGTTCCTGTCGTTCATGGCCGCCAGTTCGGTCGGCGCGCTGGGCGAGGTGTGGGGCGAACTGCAAAAGGGCGCCGGCGCCATGGAGCGGATCGACGAACTGCTTGGCGCCGTGCCCCAGATCGCGGCCCCCGCCTATCCTACCCCCCTGCCTGTCCCCGCGCGCGGGGAGATCGCGTTTCGCGACGTGCACTTTGCCTATCCCGGCCGCGAGGGCGCGCCCGCGCTCAAGGGCCTCTCCTTCGAGATCCGCGCCGGCGAACGCGTGGCCCTGGTCGGCCCGTCGGGCGTGGGCAAGAGCACGGTCCTGCGGCTGCTGCTGCGGTTCTTCGATCCTCAATCGGGCGCGGTGCTGATCGACGGGGTCGATTTGAGGCGGGTCGATCCGGCGCAGGCGCGCGCGCGCATGGCCCTGGTCGCCCAGGATGCGGCGCTGTTCTCGGGGTCGGCGCTGGACAACATCCGCTTTGGCCGACCGGACGCCGATCTGGACGCTGTGATCGCCGCCGCGCGCGCCGCCCAAGCCGAGGGCTTCCTCATGGCCCTGCCGCAGGGGCTGGACACGCCCATCGGCGAGCGCGCGCGCGCCCTGTCGGGCGGCCAGCGCCAGCGGTTGGCCATTGCCCGCGCCCTGGCGCGACAAAGCCCCATCCTGTTGCTCGACGAGGCGACCAGCGCGCTTGACGCAGAGAACGAAGGGCTTGTGCAGAAAGCGCTGGACGAGGCGATGGAAGGCCGCACGACCCTGGTTATCGCCCACCGCCTCGCCACGGTCCTGCGGGCGGACCGGATCCTGGTGATGGACGAAGGGCGGATCGTCGAGGAGGGCGCCCACGCCGATCTGGTGGCGCGCGGCGGACTCTATGCGCGGCTGGCCAAGCTGCAGTTCGGCGCCCAACTCTAGCGCAACCGCGCGTCGGGCCTGCGCGCGGGCGGGCTACTTCGCCGCCGCCAGACGCTCGAGGATCAAGGGATGCAGTTCGAGGTTGGCGGCCAGGATGGCGCCGCTGACCAGGGGATCCTCGCCCTCCTCGATCGCCGACACCTTGCCGCCCGCCTCGGTCACCAGCAGCAGACCCGCAGCGATGTCCCACGGCTTGATGTTGCGCTCCCAGTAGCCGTCGAACCGCCCGGCCGCGACCCAGGCCAGATCGAGGGCCGCTGAACCGTAGCGCCGCACGCCGGATACGCGCTGGGTGATCTGGTGCAGCTCCTTGAGGAAGATGGCGTGGCCCGGCTTGCCCACGAAGGGGATGCCAGTGGCCAGCAGGCTCTCGGTCAGGTCGCGGCGCGCGGCCACGCGCAGGCGCTTGTCGTTGAGAAAGGCGCCCTTTCCCTTCTCGCTCCAGAAGATGTCGCCGGTGGCGGGGTTATAGGTCACGCCGGCCACGATCGCGCCCTCGCGCTGCAGGGCGACATTGACCGCAAAGTGCGGAATCGCGTGCAGGAAGTTGGTGGTGCCGTCGAGCGGGTCGATGATCCAGGTGTGGGTCTTGTCGGTGCCCTCGACCAGACCGCGTTCCTCGGCCAGGATGCTGTAGCCGGGACGGACCTTGTTCAACTCGTCGACCAGAACCTGTTCGGCCTTGAGATCAGCGGCCGAAACGTAGTCGCCCGCGCCCTTCTTGGACACCTGCAGCTCGGCCACCTCGCCGAAGTCGCGCGCAAGCCCCCGGCCGGCCTTGCGGACGGCGTCGATCATAACCTTGAGAAGGGCCGAGGGAGTGCTCAATGGAAATCCGGGATTGCGGGTCGGGAATGGGCGCGGACCCTAGCGGCGCCAAGCCCTTCAAGCAAGGTTGCCCCCTCAGGCCAGGGCCGCGCGGGCCTTCAGGCCCAAGGCGATCTCGGCGTTGAGCGCTTTGACCGCCGCCGCCGGGCCGTCCGGGTGCGTCCATACGCCCGCGCTGACGGCGAGAAAATCCGCCCCGGCCTCGGCCAGGGTCCGCGCATTGGCGGCGGTGATCCCGCCGATGGCCACGCACGGCGTCTGCATTGTCTCCTGCCACACGCTCAGCAGGTCGGGCTCCGCGTGGAACTCGGCTTCCTTGGTCGACGTAGGAAAGAAAGCGCCAAACGCCACATAGTCCGCCCCGCCTTCCGACGCTTCCATCGCCAAGTGGCGGCTGTCGTGGCAGGTGACCCCGACCATGGCATTCGCTCCGACCGCCTTGCGCGCCTCGGGCAGGGAGCCGTCGCTCTGACCGATGTGCACTCCATCGCAACCGAGCCTGGCGGCCAGATCGGGGCGATCGTTCATGATCACCGCCACATCGTGGGCGTGGGCGATCGGCAGGAGCGCGCGCGTGACATCGACGATCTGGGCGTCATGCACGCCCTTCAGTCGAATTTGCAGCGCCGCTACGTCGCCGCCCGCCAACGCCGCCTGCAAGGCATCGCCGAAGGCGCCAATGTCGCCGATGGTCGGCGGCGTGATGAGATAAAGACGGCAAAGCGGAAGGGCCATGGCCTCCCGCTAGAGCCGGCAAGGGCGCGCGTCAATGCGAGAAAAGCGGCCGTGTGACATTGCGAACGGCGCGCAGACCTTCTCAAACCCCTGAAGTCATTCGTCTGATGGTCGCTCGAATGATCCGCGGAGGGCTTGGCTAGCTGGCCCGCATGGCCTGAAACGCGTCCAGCGCCCGTGCGCGAGCGACCTCGTGGACGACGATCGGCTTGGGATAGCCTCTGGCCTCGACCGCGCCAGCCCGATGGATGACCTTGCCCGGCAACCCCCGCAACTCGGGAACCCACCGCCGCACATAGGCGCCGTCGGGATCGAAGCGCTCGCCCTGGACCGTGGGGTTGAAGACGCGAAAGAACGGGGCCGCGTCTGCGCCGCAGCCCGCGCTCCACTGCCAGTTGGCGGGATTGTTGGCCTCGTCAGCGTCGGTCAGGCAGTCCCAGAACCAGGCTTCGCCCTCGCGCCAGTCGATCAACAGGTGCTTGATCAGGAATGAGGCGACCACCATGCGCACTCGGTTGTGCATGAAGCCGGTGGCCCACAGCTGGCGCATGCCGGCGTCGACCAGGGGATAGCCCGTCCGCCCCTGCTTCCACGCGTCGAGCCCCGCCTTGTCGTCGCGCCAGGGCATGGCGTCGAACTCGCGCCGGATATTGCGGCGATGCAGCGCGCCGTGCTGGTAGAGCAGGTGGTGGTTGAACTCGCGCCAGCCGATCTCGGCCAGGAACTTGTCAGCCGCGCCGGCGGGCGCGAGGCCGTCTCGCGCCGCGTCCAGCGCCGCCGCGCGCACCTGGCGCGGACCGATCTCGCCCCAGTGCAGGTGCGACGCCAGGCGCGAGACGCCGGCAAGATCGGGCCGATCGCGCGTGGCGGGGTAGTCAGCCAGATGCGCCTGCACGAAGCGGGACAAGGTCGCGTGCGCGCCCGCCTCGCCCGGCTTTCCCTCGAAGTCGCCGGACCAGTCGGGCCCGGCCGGATGCAGGCTCCAGTGGTCCAGATCGTCCGACTCTGGCCAATGCTGGGGGGCGGCCAAGCGCCGGGGCGCTTGATAAAGCGGCTCGTCCACGATCACTGCCTTGGCGGCGCGCCAGAACGGCGTGAACACCTGATAGGCTTGGCCGGAGCCGCTCTTCAGCGCCCACGGCTCAATCAGCAGGGACGCGTTGCACGATTTCGCGCCAAGCTCGGCCTTCAGGTCGCTGTCGCGCGCCACCGCGGACTGACCGTAGAGCCGGTTCCAGACCACTTCGGCGCCCATTTCCTGGGCCAGGGCCGGCACGATCATCGCCGGATCGCCCCTGCGCAGGATCAGACGCGAGCCGCGCGCCTCAAGGTCGCTGGCCAGGGCGCGCAGGGACTTGTCGAGCCACCAGCGCGAGGCCGCGCCCCACGGCCGACCGTCGGACGCCTCGTGCAGGATAAACAGGGGTATGATCGGGCGGCCGCTCGCGGCGGCCGCATGCAGCGCCGGATTGTCGGCCAGGCGCAGGTCCTGTCGAAACCAGAGGAGGATGGGCGCGGGCGCGCGAGCTTGAGGCATCACGCCTCAATACGTGCGCCGCGCCGGCTTGGATTACTCCGCCGCCGCCTTGGCCGCGCCGGCGAAGGTGTGGGCCAACTCGCCCGAGGCGTAGCGCTTGGCCATGATCGCGGTGGACACCGGCTTGATCTTGGAGGCCTGGCCTTCGCAGCCGAACTCGAGGAAGCGCTGCTTGCAGATCTTGCGCATGGCTTCCTTGGCGGGCTTGAGATAGGCGCGCGGATCGAACTCGCCGGGCTTCTCGGCCAGCACCTTGCGGATGGCGCCGGTAATGGCCATGCGGTTGTCGGTATCGATGTTCACCTTGCGCACGCCGTGCTTGATGCCGCGCTGGATTTCCTCAACCGGGACGCCCCAGGTCTGAGGCATCTGGCCGCCGTATTCGTTGATGATGTCCTGCAGGTCCTGCGGCACCGACGAGGAGCCGTGCATCACCAGGTGGGTGTTGGGCAGACGGCTGTGGATCTCCTCGATCACCGTCATGGCCAGCACCGCGCCGTCGGGCTTGCGCGAGAACTTGTAGGCGCCGTGGCTGGTGCCCATGGCGATGGCCAGGGCGTCCACGCCCGTGGCCTTGACGAAGTCGACCGCCTGATCGGGATCGGTGAGCAGGGCCGAATGGTCGAGCTTGCCCTCGAAGCCATGGCCGTCCTCGGCCTCGCCCATGCCGGTTTCCAGCGAGCCCAGCACGCCCAACTCGCCCTCGACCGACACGCCGCAGGCGTGGGCCATATCGACCACCTTCTTGGTCACCGCGACGTTGTAGTCGTAGTCGGCGGGGGTCTTGGCGTCTTCCTTGAGGCTGCCGTCCATCATCACGCTGGTGAAGCCGTACTGGATGGCCGTGGCGCAGGTGGAGGGGCCGTTGCCGTGGTCCTGGTGCATGCACACCGGAATGTTGGGATAGAGCTCGGCCAGGGCGTCGATCAGATACTTGAGCACCACGTCGTTGGCGTAGCTGCGCGCGCCGCGGCTGGCTTGGATGATCACCGGGGCGTCGACCTCGGCGGCGGCCTCCATGATCGCCAGACCCTGCTCCATGTTGTTGATGTTGAACGCGGGCAGGCCGTAGTCGTGCTCGGCCGCGTGGTCGAGAAGCTGACGAAGGGTAATGCGGGCCATGCTGTGTTTCCCTTTACACCTGCAAGGCGGCCACGCCGGGCAGAACCTTGCCTTCCATCCATTCCAAAAACGCGCCGCCGGCCGTCGAAACGTAGGTGAATTCCGAGGTCACCCCGGCCGCGTTTAGGGCCGCCACCGTATCACCGCCCCCGGCCACGGCCACGAGCTTTCCCTCTTTGGCGAGTTCGCCGGCGTGCTTCGCCGCAGCGACGGTGCCCTTGTCGAAGGGGGGAATCTCGAAAACGCCCAGCGGCCCGTTCCAGATCAAGGTCTTGGAATTGCCCATGGCGCGGTTGAGGCGCTCGACCGTTTCGGGGCCGGCGTCGAGAATGCGCTCGTCCTCGTCGATCGCGCCGACGTCACGCACGCGCGAAACCGCGCCGACGGCCATCTTTTCGGCCACCACGATGTCGAGCGGCAAAAACAGCTTGCAGTTGCTTTGGCCGGCAAGGCGGATGATCTCGCGCGCGGTGTCGGCCAGGTCCTTCTCGCAATAGGACGCGCCGACGTCGTGCCCCTGGGCGTAGAGGAAGGTGTTGGCCATGCCCCCGCCGATGGCCAGCTTGTCCAGCTTGGTCACAAGATGCTTGAGCAGGTCGAGCTTGGTCGAAATCTTGGAGCCGCCGACAATGCCCATCACCGGGCGCTCGGGCGAACCCAAGGCCTTTTCCAGGGCCTGAAGCTCCTCGCGCATCGCCTCGCCGGCGTAGGCGGGCAGGAGCTTGGCCACGCCCTCGGTCGAGGCGTGGGCGCGATGCGCCGCGGAAAAGGCGTCGTTGACGTAGAGGTCGCCGAGCGCGGCGAGATCCTTGGCGAAGTGCGGGTCGTTGGCTTCTTCGCCGGCGTGATAGCGCAGATTCTCAAGCAGCAGCACGGCGCCGGGTTGCAGCGCCTTGACCGCGGCCTCGGCCACGGGGCCCACGCAGTCGTCGGCGAATGCAACCTGCTCGCCCAGCAGCTTGGACAGGGGCGCGACCACCGGCTCCAGGCTCATCTCGGGCACACGCTTGCCCTTGGGCCGGTCGAAGTGGGCCAGGAGCACGATCTTGGCGCCCTTGGCCTTGAGCAGGGCGATGGTGGGCAGGGCCGCGCGCAGGCGCGTATCGTCGGTCACGACCCTGCTGGAAGGCCCGCCCTGGGTGGGAACATTGAAGTCCACACGCACGAGGGCGGTCTTGCCCCTGAGGTCGCCCGCCTGATCGAGGGTGCGGAACGCCATGGCTTAAAGGAACTTCGCCATGGCCAGGGCCGTGTCCGCCATGCGCGTGGCGAAGCCCCACTCGTTGTCGTACCAGCTCAGCACCCGCACGAGTTGGCCCTCGATCACCTGAGTCTGCTTCAGGGCCACAGTCGAGGAGGCGGCGACGTGGTTGAAGTCCGTCGACACCAGGGGCTCGTCGGTGGTGGCCAAGACGCCCTTGAGCGGGCCTTCCTGCGAGGCCTTGAGGATCGCGGCGTTGATCTCATCCTTGTCGGTCGCGCGGCTGGGCACGATCTTCAGATCGACCACCGACACGTTGGGCGTCGGCACCCGCACCGAAGATCCGTCGAGCTTGCCCTTCAGCTGGGGCAGCACCAAGCCCACGGCCTTGGCCGCGCCGGTCGAGGTGGGGATCATCGACAGGGCCGCCGCGCGGGCGCGGTACAGGTCCTTGTGCATCTGATCCAGCGACGGCTGGTCGTTGGTGTAGCTGTGGATAGTGGTCATGTAGCCGCGTTCGATGCCGACCAGGTCGCTCAGGACCTTGGCGACGGGCGCCAGGCAGTTGGTGGTGCATGAGGCGTTGGACACGATCAGGTCCTCGGCGGTGATGGCGTCGGTGTTCACGCCATAGACGATGGTCTTGTCGGCGGCGTCGCACGGGGCCGACACCAGCACGCGCTTGGCCCCGCCTTCCAGGTGCAAGGCGGCCTTGTCCTTGGTGGTGAAGATGCCCGTGCATTCCAGGGCGATGTCCACGCCCAGGTCCTTATGCGGCAGCTCGGCCGGATTGCGGATGGCCGTGACCTTGATCGGACCCGAACCGATGTCGATCGTGTCGCCGTCGACCTTGACCGTCCCGGGGAAGCGGCCATGCACGCTGTCGTATCGCAGCAGGTGGGCGTTGGTCTCGACCGGGCCGAGGTCGTTGATGGCCACCACTTCGATATCGCGCCGGCCGTGCTCGTAGATCGAGCGCAGCACCAGTCTGCCAATGCGGCCAAAGCCGTTGATCGCAACACGAAGCGTCATGAAGCATCCCCTCTACGCCTGTCGGACGACAGTTTTGCGCGATTTCAATCGTATGACGCGCGGTTTTGCGTCCGGCGCCCGCGAAGTCAACCCATCAACGTATAGGGCGCCGCCGTTAAATCATTCCGAGCCTTCGTTCGGGTCGCTCGAGGCGGGCGAGCGACCCCGCCCCGCGCGCCACCCGCGAACTGACGACTTGGGGCGCGGCTTGGGCTTGTCCTCGCCCTTGGCCTTGGCCGTGATTTCCTTGAGCTTGACGCCCTGGCGCATCGACAGCGGCGCGCCCGGCGCGCCCTTATCGGGATCGCCGAACGCCCGACCATAGGTGTTGAGCCGGGTCTCGACCGAGCCGAGGAACTCGTCCTCCCACGCCGACAGCTCAACGCCGGCCTTTCCCGCAACGAGGCGGGCCCGGCGCAAGGCTTTGAGCGCCTTGCGCTTGGCCGCCGCCCGGGGATCGGCCGGCTTCTTGTTCAGATCAGAGACCCCCGATGGCCGACAGATAGAGGTCGAGCAGGGCTTCCTCCTCCATGCGCTTGGCCTTGTCCTGCTTGCGCAGGCGAACAACCTTGCGCAGCACCTTGACGTCGTAGCCCTCGCCCTTGGCCTCGGCGAACACTTCCTTGATGTCGGCGGCGACGGCGGCCTTGTCTTCCTCCAGGCGCTCGATGCGCTCGATGATGGTGCGCAGGCGCGTCTGGGCCGCGGCGGTCATTACGTCGATGTTGGAGGAATCGTCGGCCATGGCGAAAGGCTCTCAAAAGAAAGGACGTGGGGAAAGGCGCGGACCCTAGAGCATGGGCGCGCCCCACGGAAGCGGCTAGCGCGCCGCGCCTAGATCAAATGCAGCGCCACGACCGCGACGACGAAGGCGACATAGAAAGCCGCCATCAAGGCCAGCATCTTGGCGTTGATCCGACCCGTGCGAAAGCCGAACAGCAGGGTGAACATGGCGAGGAGCGTGGCGACGCCGGCGGCGACCAGGGCCGGGCTGAGCATCCAAGGCGTGAAGAACAGGCCCAGCGAGGTGGGTACGGTCGCCTGGATCATCATGGCGCCGGAGATGTTGGCCAGGGCCAGCCGCGTTTTGCCCTGGCGTATCCAGATGACGGCGTTGAGCGTCTCGGGCAGCTCCGTCGCCACCGGACTGAGCAGCAGGGCCAGGAACTGAGAGCTGAGACCCAGGCCATGGCCCAGGGCCTCCATCCGGTCGACGAACACCTGCGAGGCCACGAACACCACCGCCAGGGCCCCCAGGGTCTGACCCAGGATCGCGCCGATCGAGGGCGTGGCCGCCTTGGGCTGCAGCTTGAGCGGTTCGAGCTCGCCCTCCGTGTGGCCGTCGCCGCCGCGCGTCAGGCTGAAGGCGTAGGCCCCGTAGGCGATGAGGAACAGCACGCCCAGCCACGGCTTGAGGGCGAAGGCGACCAGGCCCACGCCCATCTTGACCAGGAACAGCAGGATAAACCACGTCTGGTCGCGGCTGAGGGCGCGCAGGTCGCCCGCCTTGCTGTCGGCCAGCGAGCGCTTGGTCAGCAACAGCGACCAGCCCACGGCGGCATAAGCCACCGTGGCAAGCACCAGCGGCCCGCCCAGGGCGGCGCCCACGCCGATGTCCTTACGCGCGGGATCGCGGCCCAGGACCGCCACCAAGGTGACGATGCTCTCGGGCAGGGCCGTGCCGAAGGCGGCGAGCAGGGCGCCGGTCGCCTTCTGATCCATGGCGAAGCGGTGGCCGACCCACTCCACCCCGTTCACGAAGTACTCGCACGCGAGATAGATGGCGGCGGCCGAGCCAGCCAGGCCGATCAGAGTCAGAATGAGGGGCATGGCGGCCATGTCGGTCAGCAGAGCCCCAAAATGCGTCGCGGGCCAGGATCAGCCGGTGGCGCTTTAGCTCAGGGGTCCAGGCGCCACAAACGAAAACGCCGCCCGGTGGGGCGGCGTTTCAGAGAGCTTTCGTGGTCGGTTCAGCCCTGCTTGGCCTTGAAGCGCGGGTCGGTCTTGTTGATCACATAGATCCGGCCCTTGCGGCGCACAAGCTTGCAGTCGCGATGACGGCCCTTGAGGGACTTGAGGGAGCTGCGAACCTTCATGGCGAACTCGATGGTCTCGGTTGGTAATGCGCCGACGGCGGGAGGGCGTGCGTATAGGGGCGGAGGCTGAATGAGTCAATCTCGAGCATTATAATTGTTGTCCCCATCCGGGCCGTCTAGCCTGACGCCATGGACCGTCGCCTTTTCATGTTGCTCGCCGCCGCGGGGATCGTGGACCCCGGACGCAATCCCATGCCCGGCGTGGGACCCGAGCCGGGGCAGTCGACGCCGGGCGAGGTAGTCGATGGCGCCCCCGCGCCTTCAGGCGACCCCGCCTTTGACGCCTGGCTGCAGAGCTTCTTCCAGCGGTCGGCCACCGCCGGCTGGTCGGTCGAGGTGCTGCGCCGGGAACTGGGCGGACTGACGCCCGACCCGCGCGTGATCGCGCTCGACGGCCGCCAACCCGAGCTATCAAAGCCGATCGGCGACTACATGCGCACGGCCGTGTCGGACCGCAACGTCGCCCTCGGCCGGGATAAGCTGGCCGACGCCCAAGCCTGGATGCCCGCCGTGGCCGACCGATTCGGCGTGCCGCCGCAGATCCTGACCGCCATTTGGGGCGAGGAATCCGCTTATGGCGCGGCCCAAGGCGACATGGATGTGATCCGCTCGCTCGCCAGCCTGGCCTCGAACGGTCGCCGGCGCGACTGGGCCGAGGGGCAGATCTGGGACGCCCTGCGCATGATCACCACCGGCGCGGTCACGCGCGCGCAGATGAAGGGGTCGTGGGCGGGGGCGATGGGCCAGACGCAGCTGATTCCCGAGGCCTATCTGGCCAATGCGGTGGACGGCGACGGCGACGGCCGCGCCGACATCTGGAACTCGGCGGCCGACGCCGTGGCCTCGGCCGCCAACATGCTGCAGAAATACGGCTGGCGGCGCGGCGGCGGCTGGGCGCGCGAGGTGCAGTTGCCGGCCGGGTTCGACTACAGCGTGGCCGAGGGTCCGCAGCAGACCGCCGCGGAATGGGCGCTGGACGGCGTGCGCGCCGCCTCGGGCGCGGACTGGAGCGAGGCGGACGCCAACGCCCCGGCCCAGTTGATCGTGCCGGCCGGTGCGCGCGGGCCCGCCTTCCTGGTGCTGCCCAACCACTTCATCATCCGCAAATATAACAACTCCACCAGCTACGCCCTGGCGGTGGGATTGCTGGCCGACCGCATCGCCGGCGCGCCGCCCCTGCTCGCCGCCTGGCCAGTGGAGCCGGCCCTGTCCAGTCAGGACCGGATCGGGGCGCAGCAGGCGCTGGCAGCGCTGGGCTTCAGCCCCGGAACCGCCGATGGGGTGATCGGACTAAACACCCGCGCGGCGATCCGCGCCTGGCAGAAGGCGCGCGGCCTGCCCGCCGACGGCTATCTGACCGCGGCGTTGTCGCAACAGCTGCAAGCCGAGGCCGGGCCGCGCGCGCAGGACCAGGCGCAAGGATCGGCGGCGCAGGGGCCTGCGACACAAGGCCCCGCCGAGTCACCGGCAACCGGGAATTAAGCATTAACCGGGATTCTGGCCGCCAGACTTGGGCGGGTACTTATGTTTCAGATCATCGGCGTAGTGGTGCTATTCGGCGCCGTGTTCGGCAGCTACCTGATTTCGGGCGGCAAGATGCCCGTGATCATTGAGGCGGCGCCGCACGAGCTGATGGCCATCGGCGGAGCCGGCATCGCCGCGTTCCTGATCTCCAACAGCGTGACCACCATCAAGGCCACCGGCGGCGCGTTCGGCAAGGTGTTCGCCGGGCCCAAGTGGAAGCCAGCCGACTACCGTGACCTGCTGTCGCTGCTGTTCCTGCTGACCAAGACCATGAAATCCAAGGGCGTGATCGCCCTGGAAAGCCATATCGAGAACCCGCACGACAGTTCGATTTTCTCGCGCTTCCCCAAGATCAATAAGGACCACTTCGCCGTCGATTTCATCTGCGACACCCTGCGCATGATGACCATGAACCTGGAAGATCCGCACCAGGTCGAGGACGCGATGGAGAAACAGCTGGAAAAGCACCACCACGAGAACCTCGCCGCGTCGCACGCGCTGCAAGCCCTGGCCGACGCCCTGCCCGCCCTCGGGATCGTCGCCGCCGTGCTGGGGGTGATCAAGACCATGGGCTCGATCAGCGAACCGCCCGAAGTGCTGGGCGGCATGATCGGCGGCGCCCTGGTCGGGACCTTCATGGGCGTGTTCCTGGCCTATGGCCTCGTCGGGCCGTTCGCCGTGCGCATGGGCGCGATCGTCGAGGAGGAGTCGGCGTTCTACAAGATCATCCAGGGGGTGCTGGTGGCCCACCTGCACGGCAACGCCGCGCAGATCTCGGTGGAGATCGGCCGCGGCAGCGTGCCTTCGATCGCGCAGCCCAGCTTCACCGAGTTGGAAGAAGCCCTCAACAACATCCCCGCCGAAGGCTGACGCCGCGGGCGCCAAAGGTCGCCGCACAAAGGGCAATTGCTCTTCGCAGGCGCCAGATGTGACTTGCACATGCCGAAGATGACGGCATATTCCCCGGCAGCGTCGCATTGTCGGCTTGCCGGAAGCCCCTAAAAAAGGCTAATTCGGACAAGGCGTCGGTGTACCTTGGCGCTCTAACCTCCTTAGGGGACCAGGACCATGACCTCCGAAGTTCTTCGTAAGCTCCTCGTGGCCGGCGCTGCCGTCGCTGCTCTGTCTGTCGTCGCGTGCAAGAAGGCCGATGCTCCGGCTGCCTCCGACACCGCTTCGGCCACGGCTGATTCCAGCGCTGCGGCTTCCGACGCCTCGTCGGCCGCCTCTGACGCGCCCGCGTCGTCGGCTCAGTAAGACTCTACGCTTCGGCGTAACGGAAGGGCCGCCCCTAGGGGCGGCCCTTTTGCTTTGGGCCAAGACCCCAGCATGACCCCCGTCCCAGACAGTCTCAGTTGGACGGCGGAGGGCGCCCCCCGTTCCGATCGTTTCGACGACGTCTATTTCTCGGTGGCCGACGGCCTGAGGGAATCGCGCGCGGTTTTCCTGGCCGGATGCGGCCTGCCGGAGGCCTGGCGCGGGCGCCCGCACTTCACCGTCGGCGAGCTCGGTTTCGGCACCGGCCTGAACATTCTGGCCCTGCTGGACGCCTGGCGCTCGACCCGCCTGGCGGGCCAGCGGCTGTCGATCTTTTCGGTCGAAGCCTATCCCATGACCGCCGCGGACGCGGCGCGAGCGCTTGAAGCCTGGCCCGAGGTGTCCGACCTCGCCGCGCAACTCCTCGCCCAGTGGCCACGCCGGGCGCCCGGCTTTCATCGCTTGGACTTCCCCGATCTCGGCGCGACCGTGGACCTGGCCATCGGCGAAGCGGCCTGGGCGCTGGACCAATGGACGGGCGTCGCCGACGCCTGGTTCCTCGACGGCTTCTCCCCGGCCAAGAACCCGCAGATGTGGCGCGATGAGGTGCTGGAGGCGGTGGCGCGCCGCTCGGCCCCCGGCGCGCGACTGGGCACCTTCACCGTGGCCGGCGCTGTGCGCCGCGGGCTCGACGCGGCCGGATTCGAAGTGGCCAAGGCGCCGGGCTACGGCCGCAAGCGCGAGCGCCTGGAGGGCCGGCGCAAAGGCGCCCCGGCCGATGCGCGCATTCCGCCGCCGCGCCGCGTGGCCGTGGTCGGCGCAGGCGTCGCCGGCGCCAGTCTGGCGCGGGCCATCCGCGCGTTGGGCGTGGAGGTGACCTGGATCGACGCGCAAGGCCCCGGCGCGGGCGCCTCGGGCAACCCGGCCGCCCTGGTCTCGGCGGCGCTGGACGCGGGATCAGGTCCGCGCGCGCGATTCTATGCCCAGTGCCTGGCGCGCGCGGCCGATCTTTATAATCCACTGGGCGAAGCGGCGGCGGGCCGGCCCGGCCTGCTGCAACTGGAGCGCGCGCCGCGCGACGCGGCGCGATTCGACGCCGTGGCGGCCTCAGGCGTGTTCGACCCGATCCGGCTGACGCGCTTGGACCGCGACGGCGCGTCCACGCGTCTGGGCCGGCCCGCGGCGGCAGGCGCCCTGTGGCTGCAAGACGGCCTGACGGTTCAGCCGCGCCGGGTGATCGAGGCTTGGCTTGGCGAGGGCAAGAGGGTGACCGGCGCGGTCGCGCGGCTTGAGCGAACCTGCGAAGGCTGGCGCGCGACGGGGGCTGACGGCGCCGTCCTGGCCGAGGCCGACGCCCTGTGCCTCGCCGCGGGCGCGGGCGCGCGGGCGCTGTGGCCGACCCTGCCGCTGCAGCCGGTGCGCGGGCAGGCCAGCTGGGCCGCTGGCCCCGCCCTTGATTTCGCTGTGGCTTGGGGCGGCTACGCAGCGCCGATGCCCGACGGGGTGTTGTTCGGCGCCACCCACGACCGCGACCGCGCGGACGCCGGGGTCGATCCGCTGGATCACCTGCGAAATCTCAAGACCTTGGCCGAGGCCCTGCCGGACCTGGCCGCCGCCTTGGACCCGGCATCCCTGGGCGGGCGCGCCTCGGTGCGCGCGGCGACCCCCGACCGCATGCCCCTGGCCGGGAGTCTCGGGCCAGAGGGTCTGTTCGTCCTGGCCGGCCTTGGCTCGCGCGGCTTCGTCACCGCGCCGCTGCTGGCCGAACACGTCGCAGCGCTGATGACCGGCGCGCCCTCGCCCCTGCCCGCCGAGGCGAGGCGGCTGGTCGATCCGGGCCGGTTCGCCGCGTGAAGGCTTGGCTTAGGCGCAGTCCAGCAGGGCTAGGATGCGTGGGGTAACCTTAACCGAGGCGGCCGCGCTGCCGCCCCTGACCTGCTCACCCTTTAAGACCGTTCGGCCGCCGCGGCGCGTCATCGCCGGCGCAACCCCATAGGTTGTTAACTAGCCATCAGTATAAACCATGACAGCGTCAGGCGTTCGATCAAGCCGGCGCAAAGATAGATTAGACGAATTTGGCGGCACGGCTCGGTCAGCGACTCCGCGGGGGACAGCTTCAGTATGGCGGACGAATCAGCACGGCTCTTGGGGTTCGCGTTCGCCAGCTCTGATCTCTTGATCGAATTGGAACCCAGCGGCCGCGTGAGCTTCGCGCTCGGCGCGGGCAAGCAGCTGGCGGGCGTCGATCCCGCCGCCCTGACCGGATCCGACTGGACCAGCTTCGTCTGCGAAGAAGATCAACCCGTGATGGCCGCGTTCCTGCAGAGCGTCGGCGTCGGCGACCGGCGCGGGCCCATTCGCATCGGCCTCAAGCCGACCGGCGGGCGCAAGCTCAAGCGCTACGCCGCCTTCTGCGCCTGCCGCCTGCCGCAACTGGCGCCGCGTATATCCTGCGCCCTCTCGGTCCACGCCGTGGCCCCGGTCGCGGTTGAGCCGGCCGGCCCCAACGGCCTGCACAACGCCGAGGGCCTGGGCATGCTGGCCGAAACCGCCATGAAGCAGGCGGCCCAGACCGGCGTCGATATCAACATGGAGCTGGTGGAACTGGCAGGGCTGCAGCAAGCCGCCGACGCCCTGGGCCACACCCAAGCCGCCGTGGCGCTGGCCCGCGTGGCCGCCGCCCTGCGCGCGGAATCGATCGACGGATCGTCCGCCGCCCGGCTGGAACAGGATCGCTACGCCTTCGTACGCACCCGCGCCGAATCCGGCGACCGGGTGGCCGAGCGCCTGGGACGGGCCATGACCGAAGCCGGTCTGCCGCAGATCAAGCCCTCCCTCGATACGCTGGAGCTCGATCCCGCCGACGCTGGCGAGGGCATCCGCACCCTACGCGTGGCGCTCGACCGCTTCATTGCCGGCGGCCCCGCGGCCATGGCTGGCGGTTCGCTCAGCGGCATGATCAAGCAGACGGTCAGCGATGCGACCAAGCTGCGCGCCCAGGTGGCCTCGCGCCGGTTCGCCATGGCCTACCAGCCAATCGTACATTTGATGACCGGCGTGACGGACCATTACGAGGCCCTCGTCCGGCTGAGCGACAATGACAGCCCCCAGGACTCGATCCTGATGGCCGAGGGGATGGACATCATCCAGGACCTCGACTTCGCGGTCATCCAGGCGGTGATGGCTGAGTTGAAGAAGCCAAACCAGTCGACCCTGCGTCTGGCGGCGAACGTGTCGGCGCGGTCGCTGATGCAGCCGGCGTTCACCAGCAAGCTGATGGAGCAGATCAAGGCGGCGCCCGCGGCGCGCGGCCGCCTGATCATCGAGATCACCGAAAGCGCCAGCATCCAGGACCTGCAGATCGCCGACGCCATGGTCCGGCGCTTGCGCAAGGAAGGCTGCACCGTGTCGCTCGACGATTTCGGCTCGGGCGCCGCCTCGCTGGACTATCTGCGCGCGATCTCGGTAGACGAGGTCAAGATCGATGGGCGCTACATCCGCGAACTGACATCGGCCACCGACCGCAGCGGCGTGCTGGTGCAGCACGTGGCCGAACTGTGCCGCGAGCTGAAGGTGTCGACCGTGGCCGAGATGGTCGAGACCGAGCAGACCGCCGAAGTTCTACGCAAGTTCGGCATCAACTTCGGCCAGGGCTTCCTGTTCGGTAAGCCGACTCCGGTCCCGCGCCCCGGCGTGATGCGCCGACCTCAGCCCGCGCCCGCTCCCGTCGTGGCCCGCCGCGGCGGCACGGTCGAGGGTTGGGGCTGACGCCCGCGCGGCCTCGCCCAGCTGAGGCCGCCCTTCATGAGATTTGCAAACAAAGGCCCCCGCCCGCGCGAGCGGAACGAGGGCTTGGGAATCCGGGCGCGCGGCTAGCTGACGACGCGCAGTCGCGCGCTTTCGGCCGCGCCGAACAGGGTGCGCACGAACGTGGCCACCGGGGCGCGGCGTTGAAGCGGAGCCGACTCGGCGGGCCCCAGCTTGACGGGGTCCAGGTCGGCGGGCGCCGGCTTGGGCGCGACGCCTTGCAGGCGATAGACGGTCCAGCCGCGGCCTGGCGAAGGCGCGCCGGGCTCCAGAAGCAGGTGATCCCAGGCCGATCCGCTATCGTCCAAGGCCGCCTCGCCGTGAGCCTTTCGGTCGCGAAAGGCCAGGTCCTTGCCGGCTTTCATGGCGGACTCGATATACCGGCTCAGCCAGAGATCAAACGCGGTAAGATACTCGTCGGCGTCCATCGACATGCCTTCCACTGGGTACGGAGGCATTCTCACCGATGCGCGTTAGCCATCCGATTAAGAGTCTCGGTCAATAAATCCTGAACATCGCGGCCGGGCGCGGACGCGCAAAGTCGCCGTCCCGTGGACCCCGGTCGATTCGCCGCGCAAAACAGCTTAATCCAGGCGCGATCGGTCGCCAAAGCGGCTCGGCCGGGCCTGGGACACGAGTATGCGCCGCGCCAGACGGGGACCTTTGCAGAGCCGCCAGCCAGGCCGTTTGAGCCGCTGGCACGTGGAATTCTCGCCTGAGGCGGCCAGCCTCAGCGAAGGCCTACGCGCGGCGGCGGCCTGCGCCTCCCTGGCGACAGTGGCCGTTGTCGGTCACGATCCCAACCTGTCGTGGGCGGCGGTGATGGCCTTCTGGACCTGCCTGGTCGATCCGGGCGGCCCCACCCGCATCCGCGCGCGCATCCTGATGACCTTCACCTTCGGCGCCACCCTGGTGGCCGTGGTATGCGCCGGAGTCGCCAGCCTCGGCCTGTTTCCGGCCGCGGCGGCGCTGCTGGCGGCCACGCTGGTGTGCAGCTTCTTTCGGGTCTACGGCGGCGAGGCGGCGGTGCTGTCGAACCTGCTGGTCGTGGCGGCGGTGGGCACCATCGCCCGGCCCCAGGGCGACCCGGCGGCCCTGCTGAGCTTCGCCGGCCTGTGCCTGCTGGGCTGTCTTTGGGCCTCGCTGCTCAGCCTGACCGTCTGGCGCATTCATCCCTACGCCGCCGCCCGCACCGCCCTGGGCCAGGCCTATCGACGGCTCGCCGCCATGGCGGTGGGCTTGTCGCGGACATACGACCCGGAGTCCGACACGGCGGCTTGGTCCGCCTTCGCCCGCCAGCATCGCGGTGCGGTGCGCCAGTCGATCGAGGACGCCCGTCGACGCATCCTTCAGGCCACCGGGGGCCGCAACGACCAGGACAACATCAGCGTGGCCGGCGCGCGCCTTCTCAGCGGCCTGGCGGCCGCGGAAACCCAGTTCGCGTGCTTGATCGCCTTGTCGGACGTGCTCGAACGCGCGGGCCCCGGCGACGATCAGCGACGCGCCCGGACCCAGCGCCTGGCGATGCTGATCGCCAGCGTGATGCACCGCCTGGACCGCGCCGTGTCGGCGGTCGACGGCGCGCCTGAACCCTTGCGGCTGGCCGCCAACCGCCTGACCCAGGCCGCGAGGAGCGCGCCCGCCAACGTCGCCCGGCTGGTCGCGCCGATCGCCGCGGAGGCCCTGCATATCGCCGACGATGACCTGCAGGTGGATTTCGGCGCCGCCGTGCCCGCCCGGCCCGTCCGCCAGCGCCCCCTGGCGCCACTGCTGAACAACCTGACCTGGAAGTCGCTTTTCCTGCGCCACTCCGCCCGGGTCGCCATTTCGGTGACCGCGGCCTTTCTTTTGGCGGAGACCTTCCACCTCCCCTACGGCTACTGGATGACCACCACCGTGGCGCTGATCCAGCAGCCCTACCTGTCCAACAGCTGGATACGCGCGGTGGAACGCGTGATCGGCAGCGTGCTCGGCGGTGGCCTGGCGGCCCTGCTCGGCATGGTGTTCCACTCCGAACTGGCGCTGATCCTGCTGATGTTTCCGCTGGCCATGGCGTGCATGTCGTTCCGGGCCGTCAACTACAGCCTCTACATTTTCTTCCTCACGCCCCTGTTCGTGCTGATCCTCGACCTGACCCATCCGGGGGTGACCGAGCAATCCATCGCGGGAATCCGCGCGCTCAATACGGTGATCGGCGGGGCGGTGGGCCTAGCGGGCGCGCTGCTGCTGTGGCCGGGATCGGAGGGCGACCGGCTCAAAATGGCCTTGGCCGACGCGGTGGAGCGCAACGGCCGGCTGGCCCTGGCCGCGCTCAGCTCGCCCGGCGACGACGTCAAGCCGGTGCGCGCCGCGCGGCGCGAGGCGGGCCTGGCCAGCAACCGCGCCGACGAGGCGCGCCGCCGGGCGGCCCTGGAGATCTGGTGGCGGCGCAGGGAGCTGAAGGCCGCCGACGCGGCGCTGGCGGCGGTGCGCCGGCTGGGCGGGGCGGCGGTCGCCCTCTGGCTGGAAGGCGCTCCGTCCGAAGATCCTGCCGCCGACCTGCGCGTCGGGGAATGGACCGCG